>Ga0183101_1001209_pt1 | contig 26473 bp, 44 predicted proteins | sample Biomet3_FD_127790 | JGI IMG/M metagenome (GOLD analysis project Ga0183101, IMG submission 127790) | Microbial communities from bioreactor (seeded with sewage sludge) at LBNL, California, USA - Biofuel metagenome 3 | ecosystem: Engineered > Bioreactor > Anaerobic > Unclassified ...
GGTTTTCTAAAGAAAATTTATTTTAAAGGAGTTGTTTTATTGTGATAGATAATAGTGGCAGACCAGTTTCAATGGATAAAGAAGTAGATGTTTTTATTAGCGAATTGTTTAGTGATGGTTATGAGGTAGCTTACTTCCGCAGGTCAGAAGGAAAAATGCACGATTTTGATGGTGTCAGCGACTATATTATAAGTCCTACAATGAATATTGTGATAAAGGATACCAAGAGCCAAGAATTATATAGCTTCCAGTTTAAAAAAGAGGCATATGGGTTTAATGGGTTCTCATGGTGGCTTCATAAGACATCTGCTGATGGTCGTAAGTTTAAGTTAAGGATATTAGATATTGCCGATGTAGAAAAGGTTAGGAGCTACATAGATAAGGCTGAACTACCTGATAGATTTGTAAATATATATAAAGATGTTAAGGTCGTAAGTATATATGATGGTCTTAATGATGGTTCTATGCAATGTATTCATATAGCTGTAGATAACATGAATGACGTTGAAGAGGGAGAAGATGGATTGGTTGAAAATTTATCTAAAACTCTGATGATTAAGTGTAAAAACCTCATAAAAAGAACAGGATTTATTATGAACGATAGTTTTATATATCTAAATGATGATAAATCACAACTTATATTTGAGGCTGTAAGAGCTTAAATAAAGAAAACCCAGTATTGTCTACTGGGTTATTTCTATTTCCTTATTATTTCATTAATCTTATCTAATTCACCAGTTAAAAACTTATTTTTAGTGTCAGCCACATAATCTTTTAAGTCTTCATTAGATGGTTTATTACCTTGTAAACTGCATGTGTAAAAACAACCACAACCTAAATTCATTAACCTACCCTGTAAATTTTCCTTTGTTCTTACCCTGTTATCAAAAGGACACGCATGATTAGCCAATCTTTGCTTCATAGACTTTCTTCCATGCTCTACAAAAAGGTCTGGAAACAATGCAGTTTCTAATGTAGTGAAGTCGTCATTGCAAAATCCTATATTAGAACTAACTGATTTATCACCTATTGTATCGCTATCACCCGCCATAATAGAAATATTGGTATTAAGCTTATCCTCAATCTTCCCAAGTATGTCCAAGTATTGTTCATCTGTTAAATATGATTTTTTATCCATATTATCTCCTCCTCGATTTAAACGCAAACATTATATTGCGTACCTGTTCTATATAATTTTAATAAAAATACCTCTAATATTTATGATTTTTATATTATATTTCTATCCACACATATATATAAAGCATTTTTTAACATTCACTATTAGCACCATAATAAAAAGAGCGGTTTCAAACCACTCTCTATTGTTATAAAGTAAACTTTATAATTCTCCTTTTGCTTTTCTTATTCTTGCTTCCCTATTTATTACGTCTAACCATGCAGACATTGTATCGCTGTAAAAGCTGAATTCCTTAGTAGGAATATCTGTACGCCAGTTCTCACCTGTTTTATCAAGTCTGATTTTAGTAAAATAATCATCTACTGCCTTCCACATTTCCGAAAGTTCTTCATTTGAAAGATATTCCAACATTAGATGGTCAGAAACCCATTCGATATTTTCTTCACTAATAACACCACGTTGAATTTCGTCCTCTTTCGTTTTATATGCTCTAAATACTAACTCAACCATTTTTTTCATAATACAAACACCCCTTCATTAATTACTCTTCTAATTCTTCAATATTTACGATCTTAGCTTTATTAACAGCTACTTCGTTTTGAACATCTTCAATATTACCGAAAGTAATCTCTTTTTCATTAAATTCAAATGTGATTAGAGCCTCCCTGTCAGCTAATCCAGAATAATAATCAAGTACATATTGTTTATTTGTACTCATATATATACCGTTACCTGGCATACTGATTTCTCCACATTTAGCCTCAAATTCAAGACGTGAATTCGCTCCACTAATAAACTTCTTACTATCCTCAGATAGTCTCATAACTTTATAACCTAACATAATAAACATCTCCCTAAAAAATCTTTAAACTTCTTTTTTACTTAATAATTTGATACAATCACTATCAATAACACAAAATTCAGGACAAGCATACCCTTCTCCATCCATTCCTTTAACAGCCTGTATACCTTTTTTCTTCAACCAGTTAAATCCTCTTGTTGAAAGGTTCTCAATCCATATTTGCGGTTCAGGTATTTGTTTTTCTTTTTGCATAATTCTTCTGAAATTTTCACTTACTAAAGAACATGAATTGATTATTCTACCATCGAAATACATGGAATCGAATTCTCCTAAATCTAAAATGTTGTCACCTGTAAATTCACATTCATAACAGTATTTTGACATTCTTCCGTATTTCATCATACCCTTCTCATAGTCTGTAGTAAAATAAATTCCTTTACCAGAAGCCTGAGAGTAAGTACGTTTTGGCTTGGTATGTTTAAATATTTCTATATTGTCACAATCCGTAAAATGATATATTTTCATAATCCTTTTTCCTCCCATAAAATAGCCTTCGCTATACCTATTATAATATCATATTTCTATATTATAGATTGAACCTATGTAAGTTAATAATGATAGACCTACATGATATTAAAATATAAAATTAAAGTATAATATAATTAATATAGCATAAATAAAAGGTGTTTATCTTCTGATAAACAGATACTTAGGAGGGCGATAGTATATGTCATACGAATATTATTTTAGTGAAAGTGTGAATTTAGAAACTACTTGGGAACATTTTATAGAGCATGAACACAATAAAACATTAGAACAGCATTATGAACGAATAACAGGATACGGATGGAAAGCTTCATTTGCTTTTAAACCTGATGGTAAAGCTCTATATATAGATGATAAAGGTCAGAAGTATGCAGGAGTTTGGTTTGAAAGTAGAGACCAAAGAAGGATTGCTGTATTTTTTAGAAAATAGGCAATATTAAAAGAAGCCAGTATTAATACTGACTTCTTCTTACTTTAACATTAAATATTATCACAATTTAATGTATTTTTATTGATTGTTAATTTATTATCTGAATTAGTTCTTGACACTCAGAGCAAATAATTAACTTATCAATTTGTTCTCTTTTTTCAATTGAGTGCTTGCATAAAGTTTCCTTATTTACTTCCATATAATCATTGAACTCTTCAAGATAAGATGAACTAATGAAGTCATTTGTACCATCTGGGTACTCAAAGTAAACTGTATTTTCACATATATTTGTGATAGGGCATTTCATACTTTTTTTTAGCTTAAACCTGCCTTTTAGAAAATCTTTATTACATTGAACATACATATTAATCACTCCCCTTTAAAATTAATACTATTTACTAACAATAATGACTTAATGATAAGAAAATACCAGAGTAATCACCTTCTACAAATTTTCTTGGTAATTCCTCACTATCAACTGCTAAAGCAGAGAGGTCTTCTTTTATAACAAAATCATAAAAACAATGTTTTATAGCATTACTGTTTTCTTTATTAACTTTTCTCCATTTCACAATATCTCCAAACGGAGGATACCACTCAGAAAAGAACTCTCCTCCATCATATATAAAGCTTACATTGGGAATACAAACGTCTTTATTATCATCTCTCCAATTTGCAGAAATGGCTATATATGAATTATCCATTTCACTAAATTTTGATACATTTACATGCTTTAACATTCATCAAAACCCCTTTTTAATTTACATATATTATAATTCATTCTTATGTCTTAAATAACCAAAGAAAGAAGTCTTCTTAATTAAGCTCTCTATAATGTGGTTTGGAGCGTTAGTTTCGATATGAGATTGAGATTGATATTTTAATTCAAATGTATATCCTTTATATAAGAATTTAATACTACTAAGTGTGTAATTTATAGTATTTTCTTTATTGTGTTTAGGAAAGTAATCTTCGTTTCCTTGTTGCCTTGAAAGAGAAAATAACTCTGATATTTTGGGTAGTATTGAATTTCTTTCATCATTTCGTATTATTAATGGCTCAATAACACGTCCATCTTTACTTTGCATTATTTTAATCTCTTCAAGATAAATAGGCAGTTTATTCTTATAAATAGCTCTAAATATAGGTAAATCCTCCCCTTTTAATTTAGGCTCAAATCCTTTCGCTCTTAGCATACGATAAAGGACTTCCCATTTACTTTCATTAAATAAAACATACGGATATTCAGAGTTATGGTAAATATCTTTATATAAATCTAAATCTGAAATAACATCTTCTGTTTTATCATGCAATATTACAAAATATCTTACCTGATTTTTATTAATTTTACTATTCTTTTTTCTTAACCTTTTATTCATTGTTAAAACACCTCAATCCTAATTAATATTAAATCCAATTTTATTTAAGATTATCATAATCCAATGTCTTTTCACTTACATCGTTCCACGTCCACCCGTTAGGTATGTTGTGTTTGAAATCGTACCTATACTCAAATTTATTTGCGGTAACGTCACCAATCAATGTTACTTTAGTTATTTCAACTGTAATCACCATTTTTATCAGTTCACAATTAAATTTAACCTCTTGACCAACCTTATAATTAGGGTCTTTTATTTCTATTTTCATAAATAACACCTCTATTCATTTATCTTTAAATCTTTGACAATAACTTAAAACAAATCTCCATTGAGTTGCTTCGGGTTTACACTTACAATTATTATCACTTGAACATTTACAGCATATAGGCTTGTCATTGGCTGTCACTCTCTCTACAGACCTTTGAAACATATAACCTCACCTCTTTACGTCTTAATTTTTTTCTTTTGTTCACTATTTATATTTGAAATGTATCTTATAAGTAAGAACAAATATGACACTATTGTAGTAGTTCCTGAAATATAAGTAACCATCTTGTCTGCCACAACCATTACTGCTGTAACTACACAAACAAATATACCTAACAATACTAAAATCAATCCCAATCTTTGAGAAACAGTATTATTTATCACATTAATTAATCTTTCTTTTTTCATAATATCACCCTTTCTATAAAAGCTTAAAAAAGCTTAAATATCATTTAATATATTCAATACATAAGGAACTTCTAAATTTTAATAAATTCCTTAATTTATCCTCAACTATCCGTAAATTTGCTTTTCTCTGTTCTGTTTCATCACAGTAAAAAATTAAATAATCTAATTTCTTCAACCATATCTTTTCCTGCATGTTTAACAATGTTACTAATAGTTTTTTCATCAATGTAATACCTCCTCCATTTATCTATCCTTTATATTTTAAATCTCAATAGAATTCATCATGTTCAAGTGTTGACACTTTGTTAAGCAAACTTTTCTATGCTCAATTTCATCTATTGATTTAGCGAACCTTAATCCCTTTTTGGGTAATAACATTCTCCAATAAAACTTTTCATCATTAACGCTGTATAGAAACTCTTTATATTTCATAAACATCAACTCCCTTATTATTACAGCAATTCTTCAAAGCTGTATTCATTAAATATATCTTCCTGAACTCCATTCTCTAATAATAATTGTTTACCTTCTTCTATGGAGTTGCATTGAATTTCACCATCTTCACAAGTTAAATAATTGAAACTACCATCATTATTTAATCCCTTATATATTAAATACACTTATATCACCTCAAACTTGATAAAATAACTATCTATCCCATTACTATCTCAATTATTTAAGTAAATCCATAATATTTATTTGCAATTTTATCATACTTTTTCCATACTTCATTCATCAAACCAGAAGCACATAAAAAGGCTGTTAACGCACCCTTTTCAATTGCACAAAATCCTACTTGGTTGTCTAAATTATCTTTTACTTCATATATAGGTTTATCACCTTTTTTAACTTTAATAATTTTATATGTTTCCTTTTTTGCATTGTCAAAGATATTATTGTCAACAGATGTCCAATATCCTCTTTTGTTTATTTTCATACGCATTTCATATCCCCCTTTATAAACAATGAACGCAGAAAACTTAACATTCCTGCGTCATTAGTTATACCTAAATTTGTACATCTAAGTGGTATTTTTCAACCATTCTAAAGAATACTGGGTCAGGTTTTATATTGATAGCTTTTTTAGCGAAGCCATCTGCAAGTTCATTAAAGTCATCGCCCGTATGTGCGTCAGATTTACAGAAGATAACTTCTATATCTGGGTTAGACTTTATAAACTTTTGAACCCATTGGTAGTATTGTTCAGAGAATACAGTATCCCTATCCCAATACCCGATCCCATGCAGACATACTCCCTTATAATCAAAAAATAATACCATTTTCTTATAATGATTATCTCTTGTATACGTAAGAGCTTTTAAAGCCCCAAGAAGTTCTCCGCCTACTTGTCTCATTGAAATTGCTTCTTTATTATTTCCTAAACCATTTTCAAAATGTAGCACTTTATCATTCTTAACACATACTAATCCATAAGAATAATTTCCTGCTTCATCTTTAAAAGAGCCATCTACATAGCAATGCAAGCAATCTGTTGGATATGTTCCATCTTCTTTTATTAAATATGGTTCTTCTTTAAGATAGTCCTCAGCTTCTCCTATCTTTTTAAAGCTCTTGTACTCAACCGAAACACCATGTTTAGCTTTTGTTATGCCTTGTACAAGTGATGAAGCTTTACCCCAATCTGTTAGAATTACATTCTCAATAACCTCATTTTTCTTAGTGTCAAATCCTTTTTTGATTGCATAAAATTTTCCTGCCATAATACTCTATCTCCCTTCAAAATAAAATCTAATAAATTTAGAACCTGTTTTATGTTGCTTTATTTTATTATATTACCAAGTTTTACAATGTATAAAACTGTTAACTTTTATCGTTATATACCTATAATGAAATTATACCTAATTCATGGACTACAGTCAATGGGTTATTTATTTTTATCGTCAACTTTTGGAAATTATTCTTTTTAAAACACAACAATAGAAATATAATATAAAATAATCTATACAAAAAAGGTAATTCTAAAAGATTTTATTTAGTAGAGAAGGTGAAATTTATGACTTTCAAAGAGTATTTAAAAAAAGTAATACCTTACATATTATTAGTTGTATTAGCATTAGTTATAGCAAAGGTATTTCATGTAAAGCCACTATCATATTGGTGGTAAATGTATTGTAAGTAAAGAAAAAGTATCCGTGGAGGTACTTTTTTTTTATGCAACAAAAATAGTATAGACCCCACTATGCTCTATTTATAAGCCATGTTTTAGCTGAGAAGCCGAAATGCCCACCTAAAGAGGACGGTAGAATGTGACTTCTGTTTGTTCAAATGTGTACTATTTGTATATAATATAAAAACTATTTATTAAAACAGGCATATAAAAATATTTTATTTAAAAGGAGTTGTTTTTAATGGCAATAAAAATGAAAGTTAGTGAAATAGTTAAGTACAATGGTGTTTTAGGAGAACTTGTAAAGGATGATAAAGGGAACTTTTTATTTCATCCAGTAAACTTCGGTAGATATTACTACAATGAATTAGATATTGTTACTGAAAATGATTTAGAGGAAACTACTTTTGATGAAAAAGTGGATTATCTAAAGAAAGAATTTTCATGGGGAGAAGTCCTTGAAGTTCATAGTATTGCAGAATATATAATATTTAAATACAAGGAAAAAAAATCTAACCATATTAGTGATGAAGCTTATGAAAAAGAAGACCATATTTCTTATCATTCATACACTAATTTTAAAGATGATAGTATGGGATATGCTACATTAGACCAGGCAATAATTGGTGTAATTTCATCTAAATATGATGGTTCTGATAGAGCTTTCGGATACATTTGTAGAATGTTAGATATGGATAATTATAAAGGTAATAAATAAGATATAATCAGAAGACACTCGAAAGAGTGTTTTTTATATTACCATAAAATAAATACCCAATGAAAAAGAGAGGAATAAAATTCCTCTCTAATAATGTTTAGATTTCACTATCTTTTTTTCTTTATTTCGTTCCGATAGTGTTCTAATGTTTTATTTATTTCCACTTCTAAATTTAAACACCCTGGATGTAAAATCCTAAGCTCCCCAAGTTTTATTTTAAGTTCATCAAGATTATTTGTATTAAGTATAACACTTAGAGTTCTTCTTGTAGCAGTTTCTTCTACAACTTCTTGTAATTGAAATCTAAAATTTGAAACTTTAAACATCTTTTGAAGACTTTCATCTCTTTCAATCTCCCAATCTACCATGATTATTTTCATTTAGCACATCCCCTTTTTAAATAATTTCCTTTAGAAAACCTGTTCTTTTTACATAATGATATATTATATTTATCGGATATTGTATTTATCATTAATGTATAAAAAAAAGAACCCCCCATAGGTTCTTTATTCTTCGATAATATTTTTGTACTCGTTTTTAAATTTTTCAGTTAAAAATATTTTATCTTTTTCCCATCTTATTAAACCTTTTTTATTCCAATTAATAAGTACCCCTTGTCCTATATAATCACCATACATAACAAAACAAGATTTACAATAATTAAGAATTTCTTCTTCGGAAATTCCATTTTTTAATAAATCCTCAGTAGATTGTTTTTGTAGATATTCATTAATAGCTTTTACTGCATGTGTAAAAAATCTCACTCTATAATCATTTGACTTCATTTTAAAATCCCCCTTAGTTATCATCAAGTTTATATAATAATAAACACCTTTTTTCATTTATTTCTATACTATACTATAGTATAGAAAATGCAGGTTAATAACTTGTATACATCGTAAATGTTTCAGACCATTTTACATAAAACAAAAGCAGTATCTTCCGATACCGCTAATCAAGCACATCTTGTAGGTCATCTGGGCTTACATACGTACTAATCTCTCCACAATTAGGACATACAGCAACCTTTACATTGCCACTAAATGTATCTCTAAAGAACCCATCATTTGTACTGACGTAAAGTTCTCCACTACCATCTGTTCCTACAGCATGTATAGATAGTTTCACTCTTTCGCCCTTCTTGTTTTTACATGTGCTAACCATTTCTGTATTACATCTATGACACTTTCTTGTTGTTGCCATGACAATATCAACTCCTTATAATATTACTTTGATAAAATCCACTCATTTAAATATCTTGCATATATAATGTTTACTCTCTAACTTTATTAACCCAAGCAGAATTTACTTCATTAAATTTAGCGTTGAACTCTTCTTTAGTTATTTCTTCACAAGTAACATTATTTATATCACCTATAATGTCATTTACTTTACCCCAAGCACCAGAGAATAAATTATCTTTTTCAAATGGTGTTTTAGACCCATCATAAGGGTATCTAAAGTGTAATGAAGGATACTGGTACTCGTTGAAGTGTATTTCTCCACTTTTAGTAGGAATATCTTTATCTATATCAACTACCTTCCAGTAAGATATAACAATTCCGTTCTTCATCTTCTTAAAACATCTTCCTATGTTTTCTCTACACTTAGCTTTTAATAGCTCTGTGTATTCTTTGTTTAATATATATTCTTTATTTCTTAGTTCAGAAATCTCCTTTTGAATATCCTTGAACTCTTTCTTTACTACATCAAATCCTCTTTCCATGAAGAATTCCTCCTCTGTATACTACTTATATATTTAATTGACACCCTCCAAAGGAGTTATCCCAATAACTTCAATGTCTGTTCTACCGTTATCATAGGTTGTTTTCTCTAATTTAGCATTAACTTTTGAACCTATTTTATCTTTATAATGCTCATAGTAATAATCACTTGTTACTGTTGTATCACCATATTTTGTTTTTAACTTAATCTTGGAAGTAAGTCTAACCATATATGAGCTGTCCACTACCACAGCAGAATTATCTTCAATATACTCTGTGTTTATGACATTGTGATGTTCAATCATCTTTTTTGAACCCATTATAACAAATATTATTACAACTGCGGTAAGTATATATTTAAATACATTATAGAAAAAGTAATTGGGTGAACTTTTTTTATTTATATTTACGTTAAATACTGGTATATTCTTTAAAAACATACTAATCAACACCCTTTCAATAAAAACTTTAATACCTATTCCTATTTGATATTATATCATTTTAACTGAATGTTGTAAATTATAATTTACAGTTTTGTTTTATCATTTATGATAAATACTCTCTGTGTAAAGGGTCACTCCTCTACGTATTATATATCCTAATTAGCCTAAAGGTGTTATTTTATATATTTCAAAGGCTGTTGTCCCATTCTCATAGGTAAATTTCTCTAATTTAGCATTAACTTTTGAACCTATTTTATCTTTATAATAGCTGTAATACTCATTACTCGTTACTGTCTGTTCACCATACTTTGTACTTAATTCAATTTTAGAATGACCTCTATAACCAAAAAAACTTTTAGTTACTACAGCAGAGTTATCTTCAAGATATTCCGTATTTACAACTTTGGGTAGAGTAAATATCAATATTAATCCTGTCATAAATAATATTGATACAATTGCTATTAATGGATATATTATAGTTTTTATAGATACCAGTTCACTGCCTAAATTAACTTTATCTCTGTCTTTCATATAACTACCTCACTAAATACTGTCTAAAACTTCTACATTAATGTTATAGATACAGTCTCCTATAATATCTCTTAAATAGAAGTTACATTTGCCAGTGTTATATTTTACTACCATAGCCATATAAGAAGCTACATCAACCCTATAAACTATCTGTCTAAGAACGCCATGATAATAAAAATATTGACCTTCATAAACTTCTTTCCCATTTATGTCTTTAAGACCAGTATATCTGCTTACCGTTTCAGGAATAACTTCTACTTGGTATAGCTGTCTTGGCATATTCCAGTCAGCAAAACCAGGGAATAATATGTAACATTCTCTTTTTTGTGGCTTGTCATTTTCTGAAAGTATACATTGAAGAGGCTGTGGCTTCTCAAAGAAAAAACCATAAACCCATTCACCGTTATCTTTTCTTTTGGCTCTAAATTTAATTTCTTCCATATATTCTCCTCCCATTCTAAATCATAAAGGGAGCTTGAAAGCTCCTCTTTTATTTAAATATATCTAACTTAACAGACCCAAATCCATATTGCTTACCTTCAATTATGTAATCATAGTTAGTGTTTAATTCTATGGTTTGGTCATGTCTTTCTGAATAATCTTCACAAAAGTCTTCCCATTCTTCAAGCATATTGTCAAATGCTTCTCCATCGCCAAACAACTTCTGATATTCTTCTTTTAATTCACTAAAGTCCTTCGCCTTCTTGAAGCAAATGAAACAAATTAGGTTCTTGAATTCCTCTTCACTATCATTAAAATATACCTTTGTATGATTATTAACGTCATAATCCATGTCTCCATGATAACCTGTAGCTGTAACCTCTAAATATGTATTTTCTATCTCTTCGCCCTCATTAGTTAGTTCCATTACAAATCCATTTTTTAATTTATAATCCATGTACATCTTCCTTCCCATATTTCATTTATCTTTTGTAGTTCTTCATTTTTCGGCTCTTATTACTGATAAAAATAGAAATTTTATAAAGAAGAGAATAACGCATAATAGTAACGAAGGACATAACATAAAAAACATTACTTCACTATTTTTCATTTTAATTCCATAATCGTCACAAATAACCGTTATAATATATACTCCAATAAATCCAAGTATAAGGTCTATTGCAACAATAATTATTACGACCCAACACAATAATTCATTCATAGAACATTCCCTCTTCCATTATTAATCATCGCCTTCGTCCTCTTTAAATATATCTAATCCAACATCTACAGAGCTGTATTGTACTCCCTCTATCACATACCAATAATCAATATCTAAGTCAATAGATTGGTCGTGCATTTCAGAATAGCTTCTACAGAAACTTTTCCAATCTTTGTACATATAATTAAATTCTTCTTCATCTTTAAATAAGTTCTGATATTCTTCTTTTAATTGGTCGAATGTTGCCTCTACCTCAAAACATAGGAAAGCAATTAACTCTTTGAACCCATCTTTATTATCATTAAAGTATATTTGTGTTTCCTTGTTAACATCATAATCAGCGTCTCCATGATAACCTGTAGCCCTAATTTCTAAACAAGTTTTATCTACCTTTTTTACCTTATTTTTTAATTTTAGCGTAAATCCATTATTTAATTTATAATTCATTAAAATCAGCCTCCTATGCTTTTATCTTTTGTATTTATTAGTTGTTATTCATTGATTTCTTCAAATATATCTAACTCAACATCTTTAAAGTCATATTTTTTACCGTCAATTACATACCAATATACTCTATCTAAATCTATATATTCATCATGTTGTTCCGACCCACTGTGGAAAAAATCATTCCATTCTTCAACCATACAGTCATAGTCATCTTCATCAAATAACTCTATATATTCATCTTTCAAATTACCAATATCTAAGTTTTTTATGAAGCATAAAAAGCAAATTAACTTCTTAAAATCTTCTTTGTTATCATTAAAATATAGTTCTTCATCTTTATTAACCTCAAAGTCCATATCCCCATGATACCCTGTTGCTCTAACTGCTAAATAGGTTTTAATTACTTCTTTGCCATCACCATTTAGCTTAATAATAAGCCCATTTTCTAATTTATAATCCATAGACATATTCCCTCCTTTATTGGTTTTATCTTTTGTAGTTAAAAATAGAACTTTGAAGTTCTACATTAGGATAGAACTTCATCTAAAAAGTATACTAATGATACAAATAGATATTCTATGAAGTAGAGAACAACAAAAAATAGAGAAGAAGGACATAGTATAAAAAAGATTGTTTGATTACTTTTTACTTCAAATCCAAAATCGTTCCAATCTCCTATCATAATAACTCCTCCAATTAACCCAACTATAATATCTATTCCTGCAACAATTTTTATAATCCAGAATAATAATTCATACATATAACATTCTCCCTTCTCTAAGGTTGTTGTTGACTATCTGGCAGTTCTGGCTTCTCAAATTCAATGGCTATTAATGTATGTCCAAATTTCATGGTATAAATACGCACATCAATATTTTTCTCAGCGTCCTTTACAATACCAGGATTAAGAACAACAATAGGTGTAGTTAAAGAGGTTCTTGCAGATACATAGTTTCTATCAAAGAATATGATCCTATCTCCCTTTTTCACCTTTTCGCCAACTTTTACATAAGTAGCTATTCCTCTTCCTTTAAGCCTTTGAGTATCAAGTCCTAAATGAACCAAAACTTCTATTCCATTTTCATCAACAATTATTAATGAATGATTTGTTGTTGCTATATCTTTAATAGTGCCTGAAATCGGTGCAGTAATTATATTCCCATCAGGGATAACCGCTACACCTACTCCACTAAACTTCTCAATAGGATATAGACTATTCACCTCAGATAGAGGTATGACATCACCATTTACAGGCATTTGTACCAATATTGTAACTTTATCCATAGACACATCTCCTATTTACTCATTTATATGTGATAATATAAATTTAACTCTTTTTTCTACTGAATTTACAGGTACTTTGATTATTCTGTAGCCCAATTCAGTATACATTCTCTCAACACTCTTATTAATATCCATAGCTTCTGCTGTACGCTCCTCTTTTGTCTTTCCCCACTTTGATACCTGTGTATCTGTCATTACATCCAAAAGAAATATCTTATCGTATTCGCTCTTAGTGAAATCAGTCCATAACCGTCCTGTCATCCTTGTATAGAATTCCATTATGTCTACAAAGCCTCTCTCAAAGATATTCACTGAACTAACAGCTTCTTTTTCTATGGAGTATTGTACATCTAAACACATTTTAGTGAATTCATCTGGATTACATACTGGACAGAAGTGGTCTTTAGCTAAGACAGGCTCTAAGGGACGGTTCATGTCGTGTCCCTTAGTTCTATCCCCTATCTTATTCATAACTAATTTAGGAGATTCTACGTGAGTTTTAAAGCCTAATTCCCTTAGTCTATTTATCACAGTAGTCTTTCCGCAGTCGAAAGCACCAGTAATTATGACCTTGCTCATACATTTACCTTCTTAACAACAAATATCTCTTTGATACTGTCTAATTTAGTATGAGGGTTGATGAATTGAAACTCTTTATGGGCTAACTTCTTGAAGTAGCTTTTATCATAAAGAACTAATGTTGGATTTTCAGTTATATCAAACTTCTTGAATGAATTTGAATAGCTTTTATCCTCTTCACCCTTTAAAATGTCATTTATATCTGTAGCTATGATAGTTTCTTCGTAAGGGATACCTTCTCCCCACATCTTGTCAGAGCTGAAACCTGCCCTGTCTGTACCGTATTCTAACATCCTTAGTAAGTGCTTTATATCACTTGACCTAAAGAGTATAGTTTCATCTATAACTGCCCTTTCTTTTAAGGCATTAAGAAATTTCATATTATCGCCATCATATTCAAGATAACTTATCTTCATGTTGAACCCTCCATTAAATCATTATGTCTTCGTACTCATTCCAACTACCACAAAGGTTTCCGTTTGGATGAAGTATCATTTCATATATGATTTTTTCATCATATTTAGATTTTTCTTTAGCTATTTCCTTCAAATCAGCAGTTTCACATACTACGTCTACGCCTTTATAGTTATAAACTTCAACGTAATAGTAATATCCTAAAACTTGATTTACGAATTTAAATTCGTCATCCTGCTCCATTTGCTCATAAATAGGCATTAAATCTACTGATTTTGAGCTACAATAATCTGTAATTTCTGTTTTCACAGCATTTTCTTCATCGTATTTCATAGGTTGTCTAAAGACTACATTGTTAACTCCTATGCTCTTACACCACTCTATGTACTGCTTAACTCCCTCGAAATCTTTAACACCCTCAGTATTAAGTAAACAACTCATTCTTACTCTGATGTTATTCTTACTGCAAATTTCAACGATCTTCTTTATTTCTTCATTGCTTATATAGTTTTCTCTGAACCTCATTACATCCTGGTTTATCTTTTCATCAAAATGAACTCTACTGATGTTTAAATGTTCTAACTTATAATCAATAAGATGTTGAAGTATAGTTTTCTCACATTCACTGTCTAATTTTAATAAACCTGCCCCATTAGAGGTTAATGTTCTCTTCCTAACATTATACTTATTAAGTATTTTTAGGATTGTTGGTAGCTTAGTGTCTAAAGTTGGTTCTCCTCCTGTAAGTGAGACAGAAGGGTCTACGTCAATAATCTGAGATAGCACGTAATCAAGTCTGTCATAAAAATCTTGGTCACAGTTTATGCAAGGCTTGTCATATTCCTTTTTATCATTCAAATATCTTAGCTGTGCTACGCAGAACTTACAACCTGCATTACATACATTGGTAGTGAACACTGATAGATTTACATTATTATAAATTAAATAATTCTTACCATTGATGAAGTGCTTAGTTGTTGGTCTTTTCTTTATGTCATAGTGCTTTTGTTTTTCGGTTCTCCACTTACTATTAAACAACTTCCATCCCCTCCATCCATACGCTACGTGCGAGTAAATCTTGGTTAAAGTCCTTTCCATCTGGACTAATTAAATGAAAGTCCACAGGATTTTCTATTACAAATGGCTCTTCTAATTCGTCATTATCTTTTGCATATCCATATCTTTGATAAAAAAAGATATTAGAACAGTCATATAAATCTCTCTTATGTAATTCTTCATCTATCCAACTATCATCAGGGTTCTTTCTCTTTCTAACATTAAATGTTATTTCATACTTACTATTTAATGCTTTTAATCCATCGAAAGCTCTCTTTACAGCTTCACATTTTTCTAAATGTAATACGTCATGCTCAATCAAGTGATAGTTTATGCTTGGCTTTAATGTGATTGGCTTACTGAATTCTAAGAAATAATTAAATATATTTCTTACACTTTCATCAAATTCAAGTTTGCCATTATTGTAAGCATAATTTAACAATGAACCATTAGTACCTACAGTTATCTTTACGCAGTTACCATCTTCTGAGCAATAATGAAGCATTTTCTTAAAGTCTGGATGTAAAAATGGTTCTCCACCTTCAAGTTGAACTTCATATTCTTCATTTACAGGTAAAGTTCCAACAAATTTATCAAATGTTAAAAATACCTTTTGTTTAGGATTTGAGTGACAGCTACATAGCTCGCAACTTCTATTACAATAGTTTGTTACTGCAAAATAAAATCTTTTCATTCTATATTCCTTCTTTCGTTTCAAATTTAATATCTCTATAATTAAGTATTTATAATACCTATATTTCATTTCCTGTATGTCAATATTATATGTTAGTCATTGACTGTTGTCAACGAATTTATGCAAATAGTTCCTTTTCTTTGATAATTGTTGTCAATTTAAAATTACAGACAAAATACGACCAAATTAGTCTAATATTTAAAAATGATACGGAATACAATAGATAATTAGTAGTTACAAAACTACATAAATTTAAAGCGATTTAAGAATCGGAAGGATTAAGGAAAGAAAAATGATGAAAAATAAATTAAAGAAAACTGTTATAGGTCTTGCTACAATGGCAAGTGTTCTATCACCTACATTAATGACTGTACACGCTGACACATTGCCTCAAAGCTCAAATCAAACTACACAGGTTGTAGGAACATTTAATGCTGTTACATTAAGCGTTAGTATCCCTGCAACAAGTTCATTCACATATGACCCAAATACAGGTAATATGACAGCACAACAAATGAACATTAAAAATCAAACTAATGCACCTGTTTACATGAATGTAAATAACATACAGGTAGCTCCTATATCAGCATGGACACCAAGTTTGGTAGCTCCAACAACTTATAGTGCTGACCAATGGCAAAACTTAACTAAAGCTCAAACAAGTTCAAATGTAGCTCTTGGTTTCAACGCTACAGATAGTGTAAATTGGTTAAGCGGAATTGAACATAACAACTTTTGGAGTACAGATTTAGCGTCTCCAATAAAGGTAGGAGCAATTAAGGCAAATTTAGATACGAATGTTCAACCTACTCTTAAAGCAGGTACAGCTCTTGATAGTCAGGCAATACTAACTTCTAATTACGTATTTGAATTCGGAATTAATTAATAGAAGGGCTGAGAAATTCTCAGCTCTTTTATTTTTTTACAATAAATTATAAATGTTGAATTAAGCTCGACATTTATCTTTTAATAACGATTTTGTCGAAACATATAATAAAAATAATAAATAAGGAAGGTACACACATCTTGAAGTATAAAAAACTAATTAGCAAGCTATTAGCTTCTACATTGATAATTTCATCTTGTATGTTGTCAAATATAACTACAACTAATGCAGAAAGTATTAAGTTGTGGAATTTTAACTATACAGGAAACGTACAAACATTTACTGCTCCATATACTGGCACATACAAACTTGATGTTTGGGGTAGTCAGGGAGGCGGTTATTATGGAGGCAAAGGCGGTTACGCTACAGGAAGTATTACATTAACCCAAGGTCAACCTATATATATTTATGTAGGTCAACAGCCTAACAACTATCTTTCTGGTTGGAACGGAGGCGGAAATTCTGGGTACTACAACGGTTATTATGGTCATGGAGGTGGCGGTGCTACTGATATTAGAACAAGTGGACAGTCTCTTTCAAACCGTGTAATCGTAGCAGGAGCAGGTGGCGGTGGTGGTGATGGACATGATGGTGGATTTGGTGGTGGGGTCAATGGTGGAGACGCTATTATAAATACATACGCCACTGAATATGGTGGCGGTGGTGGTTCACAAACATCTGGTGGACGTGCAGGTATTCGTTATATTAGTCCTGGAACATACGGTACAGCAGGTAATCTTGGTCAAGGAGGTAACGGAGGTAGAAGCTCCGAGTCATCATACAGTTCAGGTGGTGGTGGTGGATACTTCGGAGGCGGAGGTGCAGGTGGTGCAGTTGGAGGGGCTTTCTCTGGCGGTGGAGGTTCTTCGTATATCGGAGGTGTTCAGAACGGTACTACTATTGCAGGTAATGTCAATATAATTTCACCATCAGGGAGTACAGAGCCAGGTCACTCAGGAAGTGGTTACGCAAGGATTACTTTATTGTCAGACCCAGTACAACCTAATACAAGTGGCAAAACGACAGTAGTAATAGGAACTTTCAATGCTACTACTATAGATGTTAGTATTCCCGCTATAAACTCATTTACATTTAACCCTAACAACAATCAGTTTGACGTGCAAAATATTCAGATCAATAACAATTCATCTGCTCCTGTATATGCAAACATTAAAGATATTTCAGTGTCCCCTACTTCTGAATGGATACCAGTATTGGTTTCTCCTACTACTTACACAGATAGCGGTTGGAATAATTTAAGTCAAGCTGATACTAAAGGCAAGGTTGCCCTTGGTTTCTCCGCTATTAATAGCAGTAATTGGCTAAATGGTATTCAAAGTCAGAACATATGGAGTACAGACTTAACTAACGGAGCTAAAGTCGGAGCAATAAGAACTAATTCGTCTGTAAATATAACCCCTACTATCAAAGTAGGTAGAGCTATCACTAATGAGAAAACTCTAACTTCAAATTATGTATTTGAATTTGGATTAGAGTAATAAGGTTGGAGTTATCTATCCAACTTTATTGTATTTTACATCAATGAACGTAGCATAAACAATTAAAAAATGGAGGAAAAATTATGAAATACAAACAAATGATAAGTAAAGTTTTGTTGGCTTTACTGACAACATCACTTATTTCAATAAATAGTATAGATAAAGCTAATGCAAGTACCTCACCTCAAACATGGAACTTTAATTATACAGGTAGTGTTCAAACCTTTACCGCTCCGTCTACAGGTACATATAGATTTGATGTCTGGGGTGGTCAAGGAGGTTACAAAGGAGGAAATGGTGGTTATGCTTATGGTGAAATAAGTTTAAATAAAGATGAACAGTTATATATATATGTAGGTGAACAGCCTTCAAGCTCTACTGGTACTGGTGGATGGAATGGTGGCGGAAGTTCTATTTATGGTTATGGAGGTGGTGGCGGTGCTACTGATATACGTAAAGATGGTACTTCATTGTCTAATCGTGTACTGGTTGCAGGTGGCGGTGGAGGTAGCGTATCCACTACATTAATAGGTGGTAATGGTGGTGGTCTTAATGGCGACTCAGGAAAAAGCAATGGAGGATACGCCAATCCTGGTGGTGGTGGCACTCAAACCAATGGAGGAAGCGGGCAACCATACAATGAGGCTGTTGGAAAATCAGGTGCTTTGGGTAAAGGTGGTAATGGTTATGGCGGTGGCGGTGGTGGCTTCTACGGTGGTGGAGGTGGCGGTTATCATTATAGCCCAACAGCAACAATTGTAACAACCTGTGGTTCTGGTGGTGGGGGTTCTTCATATATTGGTGGTGTTAAAAACGGAATTACTCTTTCAGGAACTACTACTATGCCCTCACCTTCTGGAAGTACGGAAACTGGTCACACAGGTAAAGGTTATGCAAAAATAACTATGTTATCAAATCCTAATATTAGTGGCCAAATAACTACAGTAATTGGAACTTTTAATTCTACTACTATAGATGTTAGTATCCCTGCTGTGAATTCATTTACATTTAACCCTAATACTAACTATTTCAATGTACAAAACATTCAAATAAATAATAATACATCTGCTCCTGTATATGCCAGTGTTAAACAAATAGCTATATCCCCTACCTCTGAATGGATACCAAGTTTAATATCACCAACTACTTATACTGATAATGGTTGGAATAACCTAAGTCAAGCAGATACTAAAAGTAAAGTTGCCCTTGGAATATTGGCAATTAGTAATAGTAATTGGTTAAATGGTATTCAAAATCAAAACATTTGGAGTACAGACTTAACTAACGGAGCTAAAATTGGAGCAATAAGAACTACTTCATCTGTTAGTATAACGCCTACCATCAAAGTAGGTAGAGCAATCACTAATGAAAAAACATTAACCTCTAACTATGTGTTTGAATTTGGGTTAGAGTAAAGCAATATAAGTAAATAAACCATCAGTAATATATAGAGAAAGTATATATTATACTATATATCTATAACAAATATGGAGGAAAAATAAATTGGAAAACAATAAAAAGGATAGAAAGAAGAAAATAGGACTGATCGTAATAATTATTCTATTGATTTGTGTTATCGTTGGCGGTGGAACTTTCGTTTACTCTAAGTATATAAAAGGTGGACAAAAGCAACAACCTAACAATATCGGTCAAACTGTAAGTGATGGCGGTCAAGTTATAAAGGACTATAAGTTCGATGATAAAGGAAATGCTGTACCTGTAAAAGCTCCTAACATTGGAATGGCTATTAAGAGTGCTATACAAGGCGATACATCTGGACATTCCAAAATGGCTATTAAAAATAGCGGAGATATTGATATAGCTCCACAAGTTATGTTTAATGGCAAAGCTATTTACCAAGCTCCTACCTTAAAACCAGGTGAAGCAGTTGAAGCAGACCTTAACTTTGGCACTCTGTCTGTTGGTGAACATGAATTTAATGTTTTGGCTATGTACCAAGGTGGTAGTGGTCTTTCATTAAAGTCCAAAGTTGTAGTTCAATAAATATTTAGAGACTTACATATGTAGGTCTCTTTTTTATTTATCTGTATCAAAAGATACTATTGAAATTAGTGCATAAAGAAGAACCAGTAAAAATACTGGTTATCTTCATACATTATTAGTATTATAAATATGAATTTTTTATTAAAAATATTTTTTTAATATTTCTAAGGCATACTCTGTAGTTATTAATTTTTGTTCTTCTGTAAGAGATATTTTTTCTTCGTTGTTAAATTCAGAATATTTAATAGTAACCTCGCCATTTTCAACTATGAGATTGCTCAATATCCAATTATGTCCTTTTCCTCTATACACAGAGTTTACGTCCTCAATTAACACATTTAAGAATAGCCTATTTTTTCTTTTAGCTAAATAAGCATAGTTACACTTCTGCCAATTTTCCATATACATTCATTCCCTTCAAATTAACACAATATTTCTACATATTGTGTATTTTAAAATTGATTTTATAAATAAAATACCTTTATTAATTAGCTTTTTATATTATATACAAATTTATTTAAAAACAAATACACTCTATTCTGCATATGATTTGTAATGCTGTTTTCGAGTTAACCTCCGACAGTTAATTATAAAATATCCATTGACAGCAGTCAATGGTTAATTTATAATATTGTTATAACTTTTAAACCGAAAGGAAGTAATTACGAATGATAAAAAATAAATTGTCAAAAGCAATTTTAAGTATTATTGCTATGGCAAGCATTATGCTACCGACTACAATAGTAGCTAATGCTGATACAGTAAGTGGAACTACTGAAATTACAGGAACATTTGACGCTGTTACGATAAATGTCACTATTCCCGCAACAAGCTCTTTCACATATAACCCTGATACTGGAAACATGGTTGCACAAACATTTAACATACAAAATAATAGCCAAGCACCTGTAGCTATGAATTTAAAGTCAATATCGGTAGCCCCTACATCAGCTTGGAAACCTACTCTTGTAGCACCATATTCAATTCCAGATTGGCTGAACTTAACTAAAACAGATACGATGTCTTATGTCTCGCTTGGATTGTTTGGATATGTAAGTGACCCAAGTTGGTTGAACGGTATTAAAATACCTCAAATTTGGTGTTCAGATTTAGGAGTGCCAAAACAAATGGGGGTCATTAGAACTAATAGTAACGTGGGTGTTGAGCCTACATTAAAGTCAGGTACATCTATTGATAGTCAGTCTGTATTAACAACTAACTATGTATTTGAATTTGGACTTGCAAACTAATATAAGTGCTGAGTTTCATCTCGGCACTTCTTAATGAAAACTATAATGGAGGTAGATGAAATGAATAATGAATTTAATCAAGAAAATGAACAAAATAATGAAAATATAGGTTCAAGAGTGGCTAAAAGTAAGGAAAATAAGAAAAAGAAGAAAAAACTCATAATATTTATTGTAATATTCATATTATTAAGTGGTGTATTATTTGTTGGTGGAGAGTACCTACTAAAACACAATAACAAACCACAATCTAATACTAACCCTACTCCAACCACTAATGATGGTGGAGAAATCATAAAGGATTATAAATTTGATGACAAAGGAAATGCTGTACCTGTAAAAGCTCCTAATATCGGGATGGCTATTAAAAGTGCTATACAAGGCGATACTTCTGGACATGCTAAAATGGCTATTAAAAATAGCGGAGATATTGATATAGCTCCACAAGTTATGTTTAATGGTAAAGCTATTTACCAAGCTCCTACATTAAAACCAGGTGAAGCAGTTGAAGCTGATTTAAAATTCGGTGAGTTATCTGTTGGTGAACATGAATTTAATGTCTTAGCTATGTACCAAGGTGGCAGTGGGCTATCATTAAAATCCAAAGTTGTAATTCAATAATATTGGAGGGCTTACATTAGTAAGTCCTTTTCTTATTATAAGAAGAGTTGAACATGCTTGTCATTGACAATAGTCAACGCATATCTTATAATATTTTTATATGCTACACAGTGGAATTAATACATAATAGACTTTTAAATCGAACAAAAGCATAATTATGAAATTATAGAGAGGATTAAAACAAATGAAAAACACAATAATTAAATTTGCATTAGCATTAACCACGGTTGCAAGTATGCTATCTCCTATTGCTGTACATGCTGACCAAACTTCAAATCAAACAACGGAGGTTATAGGAACATTCAATCCAGTTACATTGAACGTAACTATACCCGCAACAACTTCTTTTACTTATAGCTCAGACTATGTTGCTATGACAGCTCAAAGTATTGATGTGGCAAACCATTCACAAGCACCTGTATATATGAATGTAGAACAGATCGCAGTATCAGCTACATCAACATGGAAACCATCGCTTGTAGCCCCTACATCAGAAGCCGATTGGACAAACTTAACTAAGGCACAAACAGCTTCAAAAGTATCTCTTGGTATAGAGGCTCTTAGTGGTTCAAGTTGGCTAAATGGGATAGAACATAACAACTTTTGGAGTACAGATTTATCATCTTCAATAAAGGTAGGAGCAATAAAATCATTTGGTGTTGCGTCAGTACAACCTACATTAAAAGCAGGTACAGCACTTGACTCACAATCTATATTAACAGCTAATTATGTGTTTGAGTTCGGAATTGAATAGATTAAAAAGAGGTTTGCATATGTAAGCCTCTTTTTTATATGACTATATTTTAATACAGTGCTGAAATTTAGACATAAATAAACCCAGTATAATCATATACTGGGCTTATTTCGTATTTAGTAGTATTACGAATCAATATCTTTTCTTAAAACTTCTAACATGCCTATCTTGGTAAGATGACACCCTAATGATATTTTGCCTTTTTTATAGTCTTCATCTGACCCGCTTTTATTATCATTAATTAATTCCATTATTTCATTTACTTTAATATACTCCTCGGTATCTTTATATTTGCTAACAATAATTTCTTCTATACCATATAAAACACATGTTATAGCTGAGTCTGATAATACTGATAAATAATCTTTCTTAAAATCTTTCTCTGCTTCCTCTTTTTTGTTATTAATTAATTCCATTATTTCATTTACCTTAATATATTTTTCCACTTTAATTCCTCCTTGAATTTACTGCATACTTTCTACATATTACATACATTTAAAATTAATTTTAAATAAAATACCTTTTCTTGTTTTTTTATATTGTATACAAAATACTGTTTGAAAATCAGTATTATATATAAATAGAGCCTTTTATATTTGAGTATAATGTTTTCAAGATAACATTAATAAATCTTATATCCCTACTCTATAAGATATATAATAAATACTGCATATACGTTATTTATATTCATGTAACAACTAAACACCTGCACTTTTTAATAACCGCAGGTACTTGGATAAAAAAAGAACATGATGTTATATTAATAACTTCATGCCCTCAATACTACTAACTATTTTTTTCATCATCCCAAACCAATTTTTCTTTAGTTCTGAATACTGGCCAAGGGCTACCGCTATCCTCAACCTCTTCATATCTCTTGTGAAACTCTTCTGTAGGTACTTGTTTATCGAGACATTCAAACGTACAATATACATCTTCTCCATCTGGTAAAGTATGACCATTAATAATAAGATTTTGACAAGTTGGACATATTTTAAACTCTATACCCTGCTCTTTAAGTATCTTTTTAAAGGTCTCTCTTTCGCTATCTTCAAATAATTCATTTCCTACATCAAGAATACTGTCTATAGCTTCTGCCACTTCGCTCTCGTTTAATTTAATTTCGCCAAAGCAAACCATAGTAGGTTCTTTACATCCCATTAGTATTGCCAATTCTTTCATACCATCTTTATTAAGCACTTTATGGGCAAAACCAATCATTTCATCAATCAATACTTCTCTTAATTTTAGTTGTTTTTCCTCTAAATTCATTGAAATCATCTCCTTTTTAAAGTGAAAAGCATGGTATTACTAAAAGAAATCCATGCTTTCATTGTTATTATGTTATCTTATATCCATTGTGTCCAATAGGTGTCACCGTCACTATCATCGTACAATTCTTCAAATTGTTCCTGTGTCATCTCTGTATCCCTACATTCATCAGAACAGTAATAAGCCTCTCCTCCCTCTATACAATAACCTTCAAACATAAGGTCATTACATACAGAGCATATTCTTACTTCTATATCTTGATTGTCACATATATCTTTTAATGTTTCCTTCTGGTCATCATCTAATAATTCATTAGCTAATTCCACTAATTCTACTATTCTACCTGCCTCTTGGGAGCGGTCTAAGTCATCACGATCCACTGGTGGCTCTGTAATGCAACTTTTGATAAATTCATCGTCCCCAATTCTTATTAGTTCTAAAAAACTCTTTATGGCTTCTTCATTGAATAAGTCATAGGTAACACTAATCATTACTTTTAAATCGGAAATTCCTTTTTCCTTACATTCATTAGTGCAGTAGAACCTTTCATCTTCTTTTATACAATCATCTTCTGTCACAATACTATTACATATACAGCATATTCTTACTGCTATATTATGCTCTGCAAGTAATTGTTTGAAGCCTTTCTTTTGACCATCATCAAGTAATTCATTAGCTAATTCAACTAATTCACCTATCATTGATGATTTTTCAAGGCTATCCAGTTCAAAATTAGATTTAAAAATACATCCCATGAACATTTCTGGACTTTCCTTTTTAAGTTCATAATAGTTTATCAACTTATAAAGTGTTTCCATTCCTTCATTAGTAAATTGAAGCTTTTGACTAATCATAACCATTTTCTTTACTTTTTCTTTTAAATTCATATTTAATACACTCTCCTTAAAAATAAAATAAATTAATTTATACCTGTTTTTTTAAATTTTTATTATTATATGGGATAGCTTGTCCTTATATAAATCATATACGTCATTTAAATAGGTTGGTGAAATAATATAACAGCAAAGGGTTTAATCCTTGCTGTTTCTATCTGGTATCCTGAATATCATATATATCTTTTGATATTTTAGCTATTAATTCATTTGCGTCAGAAGTATCTTTTGTATATATTGTAAGTATGTAAGGGTTTTCCCCGTCATAAACTATTCCAATATCATTTACAAAACTTCCATAATCACCAATCTTGTGAGCTACAATTTCTTGTGGAACATATCTATCTATACGGTCATGTGTTGTGGTAGATTTCATTAAACTTTTCAAATCTTCATAAGACTGCTTATTCTCTTTGTTTTCATATAACTTCAATAAATAAGTATATGCCTCTTTAGCAGTTATGTTATTTGAATTCTTATCAACTGCATGTCCTAATATTACCGAAAATCTATCTTTTATGTTGTAGTAACCTATTTTACTTATCAACATATTGGTTGCAATGTTATCTGAATCCTTTATCATATATCTCATTAAATCTAATACAGCTATGGGCTTATTTAAAAGGCTTGAACCCTGCAATACTCCTGCACCATCTTCATACATACTATCATCATACATTATGGTATCTGTAGGCTTAATCTCTCCCTTTGCTATCATATCAGAATAAACCATGCCTATTGCCACTTTTACTGTGCTTCCTGCTGTAAAATAAGCGTCATCGTTCACTCCTATATATGTTCCACTCTTTATATCATAATAAGTTAATCCAACGTTTTCTGTGTTATTTCCTAAATTATTCTTAATGCTATTCTCTAATGTTATCTTGATAACATCATTCTTTTGCTGTTGAGCTATCTCACGCTCTCTAATCAACTTCTTTCCTTCTAATTTTTCCTGTTCTAAAGTTATTTCTTTAGATTTACTGTCGTCTATAACCTCACTTGTCTTTTGTGCTTCTTCATCGGTCTTTTGCTTTTCTACAGCATTAGCAACCTTCTCAGTATTAGCTTTTGCGTCTATATTATATTTACAAAGCATACCTGTTAAAGAAATGCCTATTATTACTATAGTTATGACCATTATCTT
>Ga0183101_1001212_pt1 | contig 26431 bp, 26 predicted proteins | sample Biomet3_FD_127790 | JGI IMG/M metagenome (GOLD analysis project Ga0183101, IMG submission 127790) | Microbial communities from bioreactor (seeded with sewage sludge) at LBNL, California, USA - Biofuel metagenome 3 | ecosystem: Engineered > Bioreactor > Anaerobic > Unclassified ...
GAAAATTTAGTATTTATCCTATTAAAATGGTTAAATGCCTGTCTTAATCCTCATGTTTTAGGTGGAATATCAATACTTTTTGCAACCTATTTGCTAAAATATTGCATAGAAACTAGTTTTCGCTCAATCTGCCGGGGGGCCTTGGCGGACCTTAGGTCCACCTTGCTATCGTAACCGCCTATTATTAGCTTAATGAACATAACCATCCTTAGTTTTATAAATAACGAAAATATAAATTTTCGGCTCACTAATATAACTAATACATTACTTTCTAAACATATATCAGTTTTCACCAGGTGCAATTTCCTCTAGTGAATGTTTAAATTTTTTTTCTTCAAATATCTCTTGCATATGTATCAACCTAGATCTTATCACTAACTGTGTTGCGTTATTTTTTTCTTTTTCAATATACTCTTCAAAAATACTTATTTCTGTTATATCTATAATCTTACGGATGCATGTCCAAATTTGTTTCGCAACAGTTCCTGACTCATTAAACTTTTCCAAAATCATATACATTATTTTATATAAAATACACTTATCATTAATATAATAATTAGAAAGAAATTTATATAACAAATTTAAGTCATTTGAGTTAATAATATCATCAATTTGAAGGGGTTTTGTCTCTTCATACTTTTTTCTGTTACTCTCATTTAAACAACTAATAAACTCAATTGTTTTTTCATTACATTCATCAATTTCAGTATAGTCGATTCTTGCCCAATCTTCATAATTAAACTTAATAGGTTCACACTCTGGATCAATTTCTACTAGTTCCTCTGCTATTTCAAATAACTTTGACTCAATCTCTGGTTCACCCTCTTCTAACCAAACAAGTTCATCATATATTGAGATTACATTATCTTGATTTTTAAAATATTCAATGTTTTTCATTGCAATATTTTTTTTAATCTTATCAATCAATATACTTCTCTCTTGATTTGTGAGATCATACAAATTATGCAATTTACCAATATCCAATCTAATTTCAAATTCAGTTTCTTTTAGTTGAATCATTGTTTTTTGCTCTTTAAATGTAATTATTTTTTCATCACCATATACTTTAGAAATAAGATTATCTTGACCTAATACCTTTACTAAATTTGCTATTTGATTACCATATGTGTCCCTATTAAAGTAATATATTGTTGTTTTAACATTTTCATTATCAATTAACTCTCTTATAACGTCCTTATCCGTAATATCTAAAGAATGTCCAAAAATATAAATTTCATGTTTTTCAGTTGAATCTATATTTTTTATTTTAGTTAACCAATCTTTATAAGCACAACCTGTTTTTTTATGTATCCTCTGATAGTATTTTTTAAATTCAATAAACGTAGTTTCTTTATTTCTTAACTCGTCATCTAAATATTCATCAATTCCCAAAACCATATTATTTGTTTCTATACCATTTAAAGTATTAGCTTTCCCATGAATAAAATCATACTTAACTTCTTGACTATTAGTATTATATATTTTTCTATAAGTATCAGTATAGTTAAAACTTAGTACCTTATCAAATTTCATACCTTTTATAACAAGTTGTATCTCAATTAATTATCCTTATAATGGAAAATATAAATAATACAGTTACTATATATTTGTGAGTTTAACTGGCGAAAGCGAAGCATTGCCTTTAAAATCCACTACTTCTAATCAACTCAACAAACTCACCACTGGTCAATATTTCAGTATTGCATTCCATAAAAAACATCCTTAAGATTGTACATAATTCAATGTTTTACCATTATGTACACAATAATTTAGTAATAACTACTTCTTAATAAAAAAGTTAATACGATTTATTTATTTGTCTTTAATTGTAAATTTCTTAAATACATATTTATCAATATATTAATATTTTTTTCATCATGCTCTATTTTTGATGTTAAATTTTTAGATTTAAAATTATATGAGATATGATCTTCATATTTTATTATATTTTTAGGGATATTTATTCCTATTTTATCTAACTCAGTAGGCAAATTGTTATCATCCTTCATATACTTCAAATTTTGATCATCTATACCTATAAAGCAAACTATATAATTATTATCATCAATAATTATAATTGCTTCATTTAAATAAGAATATTTAAAAATCCATTTTAAGTTAACATCTTCAGAATTGTATTTATATTTAAAAGCTACTTTTTCATAAAAGCCATATTCTTTATCCTGATTAACTTCATCTATTTTAATATTGCTATCAAAATAACTATCCAACTTGTTATTGACCTCTTCTAATATCGCTTCATTACTAGCTAACCATAAATCCGGCAACTCTTTCTCACTTTTTAACAATGTTTTCTTTATCAAATCAATTGTTTCTTTTGAAAAATACTTCTCAGAATTACTTATATTATCAATATAAAATTCTAATATCAATCTCAAAGTTTTATTCAAAACTATTAATATCTTATACCACTCAAATATTGAAGCATATCCTAAATGCGTTAAAGTATTTCTATATTCCCCCAAAGACTCTAATGTACTGCTATTGTCTTGATTAATTTTGTCATTAAATATTTTTTTTATTAAAAGAATACATTTACTATATTCTATGGTTTTATAATTATTCTTGGAAAATACCGCATTATAAGCTATATGAGCTTTTTTACGTTTCTTATAAAACTGAGTTCTTAACATATCACATAATACTGAATCCTTTTCAATATCCAAATTGAAAACAATCATTTCATTAACATCTAAAAGAATTGATTTTGATAATAGTTCAATTGCATTATGAATTGCCACCATGGAAAATTTTAAATTACCAAAATGCGACACTGAAATGTCTAAGTTATCTAGATTATCTAAAAACCTGTTATAAAAGTCTAGGCCTACTTCCAAAGAATTAATAGCATTCTCTGTAACATGTATTTCCATAATATCACCCCTCATAGCCACTTTATAAGTGAAACTTTAACATATATAGAGTTAAAAATATACTATCACCTAACCTTTAAATGTAACTCTTTCCTACATCTTTCATACAAATCATACCTCTTAATTTTACTTGCTATCTTTATCATTTTGAGCAAAAATAACCTCAACAACTCATTTCTGTATTGTCGAAGTTTTCATAGTGGAGGCGGCCCTTGTTATCCAACCGACAAACAGCTTTCCTTCTTTCTGAATATTATCAACAATCTTATTCTGCACTTCAGATCATCATGAAACCTAATAGCTACAAATATCACCCAATAATTTTCTATACTTGTCCTCTTTTATATGAGGTATACCTTCTATTTCTCCACTTGTTATACTTTATACATTATGTACACTTGATTTTCCGTTAAATAGTAACTTTATACTTTAAATAATACCACAATTCATCATAATATTCTATATTATGGCTAATTTCATAAATAAACCCACAAAGCATTAATATCAGACTACTTTTACATAGTTGCATGCTAGTTTAGCATATATACTTTCTCTAACAAAAACAAAAAAACATAAAAAAATATTTTCAAAAATAAAACAAGCATTAGTATATCTCTACCAATGCTTATTTCTATATATAATTAAGAGGGGAACTTAATATATATTTTTCATCCTGTTTTCCTCTAAGATCTAATATCTTAGGACTCATATTGTTATAAGTATCCATTCTCATCATATTATATCTTAAGTTTGAATTTTTTATATGTTACTACACTATTTAACTCTCTTTTATTATACTTTTGTATAAGTGCCTTAACATATCTATCTCTTTCATATTTCATATTCAGCACTTCCTTTCCCTATAGTTCTTTACTTTGATTATATCCCTTTTTATTAATTTATTAAAAAGTAAGTAAAAGTCTTCCACTAATATTTACTATCTAACCTATTTATATTAATCTAGGGGACTATCACTAATTCCTCTAAGGTTTAATTCCTTAGGACAATTATTATTATATATGGTAATTGTTACAATATTATTTCATAACTGTTACATTATTATTTCATCTTTGTTAAATAACTATTTACTTTATTAATCATACCAACTCCATGTAATTGGACTTGACCATTTACAGCCCAATTAAGAACGAGTGATCTTAAAATTATACGGATAAAACAGTAAAGTAGATAACCTTGTACTTATCCACCTTACTTATAGCCATTTATCAACATTATCTTAAAACAGAACCTCTTTTAATTTATTAATCTCCTCAATACTAAGCTTTGTATATCTTATAATTTTTTCTACATCTTCGTTATAGAATTTAATCTATTATACTATATCTTCTTGTGAAGTACACTCCTGTGGTAATTTACTGTTTTTATATTTCATAAGAGCAATTTTAGCAGAATACATTGCAAGTCCTACTGGTAACCAAAATGCGCCAAACTTAAGCTCATTTTTTAAATAAGGGAGCATAAGCTCCCAGCCTAATCCTTTTAAATTTAACATTTTTAATCCTATAGTCATATGTCTGAATGGCCATAGACTATTAAGAGCCTCCGACATCCCATTTGGCAGCAGATAATCTGGAAATATAACACCACAGGTTAGAAATATAACTATATTTATCAAATTAAAAAACAGTATAAAGTAGCCAAGGTTATCCATAATTGATGCAAAAACTAATCCCATAGCTGTAAGGTTAATAAAGAATAAATACATTAAAACAATATATATTAATATATCACCCCGAAGAGGTACACAAAATAATTTATCAAGAATACATAAGCAAGTGAAAATTAATATAGTACATATAGTAGAATATAGTAATATTCTTCCTATAAGAGCAAGTACAGCTTTTACACCTTCTCTTGAACGTATCTTAATATCTGCAAATTGCTTTTTCTTTTTCATTAAAGCAGGTACTAAAAGTACTGGTACAAAAAATCCTTGATTAACTAAAGGTACCAAAGTATAAATTAAATATCTAAGATAACTACTTTGCGGCTCATAAAGTATACGTTCAGCATAGGAAAAGTTTAAAACAGCTTGTTTGGATAGGTATGGAACCATACCATTTCCTTGAAGAACATTTATTTGAGCACCAGCATTTATCGTACCTAAAACCTGACTAGCGTATCCTAAAATACTGGCTTCTTTAGGAAGACTAGTTCCATCTATTAGTAGTAGAGCACTCGGTGATTTTGCCAAAGTTACATCTTTTTCAAAATGCTTAGGTATTATTATACCTCCATTTACTCTACGATTTTTTATTGCTTTTTCAAGTTCAGTATCTGAATCTGCGTAATAATTAACATTTAAACCTGGATTAATTTTAAGCTGTTGTACAACAGTTCTTGACAAATTTGAGTTATCTTTATCAACTACACCAAAGGGAATATTATCTATATAAGGATTAGACATGGCATAGCCAAAAACAAGTGATGCTACAATAGTAAGTATAATAGTCTTAAGTAGGGAACTTCTTTCTTCTTTTAATATTTTAAAAAGACTCTTCATTATATTATCACCTCTGAATCTTGACTATTAATGATACTATTTTTCTCATTTATTCTAATGTTTCTAAGTCTTTTAGCCTCTTTCATTTTATACAAAAGGAATGTAGTAACCCACATAAAAATCATAAATTTAGTGAGCCAGAATATATTAGATAAGTTATATTGAAAACTTCCGCCTATAAGTGATAAATCTCTTAGGGGTATAGCATAGTAGTAAAATGGAATATATTTAGCTATCATAGGAATAATATCAGGCATAGCTACAGTTGGAAATGTGTATCCAACCAAAAATAGAGTTATAGCTATTGGACCTGCTAAACCTAGTGCATCTATCTGATTTCCATTAAACAAGATACTTAAAAGTACTCCCACAAATGTCATTCCGATACAAAAAAGAATAGTGAGCATAATTGCTGCCTCAACAGAACCTCTATAAGGCAGGCCAAAATATTTGCAATAAATTACATATACAACAAAAACTGAAATTGATGCCAGAAGCCCAACCATAATACCTTTAATCCACATTTTTTTATAGCTATTACCTTTGTTTATTAATAAAATCACAACTATAATCATCCCGACTTGAATAGTATTGATTGAAAATCCTGGAATAAAAAAATTAAACATATTTTCAGTAGGATTTCCTATAATTCTAGAATTATAACGTATTGGATTGATATACTTTGCAGCTACTTCTGGCATTAGCCCAAGTTGTCCCTCTGCTACACCTATTAAATATGCTGATTTAATAGTACCAAGAATCTGTGCAACTCTTGTTCTACTAGAAGAAGTCATGGCCATTTGTGCTCCGTCATAAACAACCATAATTTTGGGATCCTTCCCATTAGTTAGGTCCTTTGAAAAGTCTTTAGGAATAATAAATCCTATGGATACTTTTCCTTTGTCTATTAAATCTTTAACATCATTATCAATCTGACTATATGCAACTACATTAAATTTTGAATTTGTCTTTATTTGCCTAATAAAAGCTTGAGTTGATAAAGAGTTATCATGATCTACAATAACAGTTGGAATTTTGCTAAGTGAATGAGCACTAAATTCAAGTGCTAAAACAATAGCCCCCCCAATGCCAAGTATAAGAAACATTAAAATAGGAACTATCATATACTTAAATCTTAATATTTTTTCTTTCATGATAATCATCACTTCTTTCCAAAGTCAACAAAAGCTGTCATTCCAGCATGAAGTGGTTTATTTACATCAACTAATTCAACTTTAACTCCATAAGATAGTACATCAAATTCTCCATTATCATTCGTTGCCCTTTTAACTGCAAAGTCAGCATCTTTATTAATTCTAACTATTTTACCTTTAAATTCTTGATTAGGATAAGCAGAAAGTTTTATAGACACTTCTCCATTTAACTTCACTTTTGAAAGATCTGTTTCTTTTACATTACATTCAATCCAAGGTGCAGTTGTATTTGTCAATGCTAGAAGAGGCATTCCTGTAGAAACTAATTCACCTACTTCAACATTTAATCGTGTTACCGTTCCGTCTGCTGGTGCAGTAATTGTAGTATCATTAATGTAGCTTTGTACTTCACTTAATCCACCCTGCGCTTGTTTAATTTGTCCATCATAAGCTTGAATTGTAGAATCAGCTTGGCTTACTTGTGCTTGTGCTGCGGCTATATCTTCTGCTCTTGCCCCACTTTTTGCAAGATCATATTGTTGTTTTGCAACTTCAAGGGAAGTTTGAACACTATCTAAGTCAGCCTTAGTAGAATAGTTTTGATCATACAGAGCCTTTACTCTATTATAGGTTGCCTGTGCCAAATCAAATTGAGCCTTAGCTTGAGCAATTTCTTCTGGTCTTGCTCCATTCTTTGCTTTGTCCAGTACTGCCTGTGCCGCCTGCTTTGCTGATTCTGCTGCTTTCTTTTGTCCTTCGGCAGCTTGAATTTGCGCCTGTGATTGAGACTGCTTTGCTTGATATGCATTATTGTCGATAGTAATTAAAACCTGTCCGTTTTTAATGTTGTCGCCTTCTTTGATTTTTATGTCTGTTATTTTTCCTGCAATTTTAGAATTTATATTTATTTCCTTAGTTTCTATATTTCCTTGAACAATTAAGTGGTCACTTTGCTGTTTTACTATTTTATCTCCCGTTAGTACAACGTTCTTACTACAGCCTGAAAACAAACCTGCTGTAATTGCTAAAGCTAATAATAATGCAATATTTTTTCTTTTCATATAAATCCCCCTAAATCAACTAATATCTTTACTTACTAAGAACCTGTTGTTAAACGTTGTCTGATTTTCACAAGTGATTCATGTAGAATTTTCATTTGTTCTTCTGGTAAAACACCTAATAAAGAAGCTATAAGGTTTTCTTTATCTGGTAATATCTCGGCTAAGATTTTCTTACCTTCTTCTGTTATAATCACCTTTGTATACCTCCTATCTTTTTTACTTTCCTGTCGTATAACAATTCCTTTTGATGTCATTCTATCAATTAAAGTTGTTACACTAGGTTTCGTTACTCCTAATTTCTTACTAAGAGTAGATGAAGTGCTTCCTTCATCACCACATAAATATAAATAATACAGAGCTTTGAATTGTACTTGTGTTAATTCAAACTTTTTATAGCATTCTTCACCAACTCTATTTATTATTTCTGATACTTTAACAATCTCGTCAATTACCTCAAAAGTTAATTCCATTGGATCAATCTTAGTCAAATCGGTATCTTTCTTATTCATAAACAACACTCCTAAAATGTTTTTTCATATTATTTCGCTAACACTATTAATTTTGAGTTACAGTTTTTAAGTTAACCTCACCTTAAATTACTTATTTAAGATATATATTTTTAAATAGCATAATAGGTTAATTTAATATACCGATAGTCATACAAATAATAGTTAGTATAGTTAATAGTTAGTGTGACTAATTATTAACTATACTAACTATTATACACATTATTACATTAGTTGCAATATCAATAATTGGAAATTATTATTAATAATTTGTAACTTTCAATTTTAGTCCTGCAAAACCTTGAGTTTTTAATTGTTTAAGTAAAAAAATCTCCACAGATACTGTAAAAGTATCTGCGGAGATTTTTCTTAAACTATTTAAATATTTTATCCAACACAGCTGGAGGAACAGCTGCTTCTCCACCAATAATCCATTTCATTTTTACATTCTCTTTTAAATTAACTAATCCATTAATAATATCTGTTTTATCAGCTATACCTTCATCCATAAGAATAATAGGACTACCAGATAATGCTGCCAAGGCTGCTCCGGATAAAGCGTCTGCAAAGCCCTGACCAGATGCAAACATAGTTACTCCAAAGTAGAAGGGGAATTTTTCTAAGACTTTTAGATTTGTTTCATATCTATTATTTCCACTTAATCTCGTAATCTTAATACCTTTTGCAGATAAATTGCCAATGGTAAAGTTTTAGGAGCTGCCTGTAAATCATTAGCATCAAAGAGCTTATCTTTACCTATGACTTTACTTTCATTCTCAGTTAAAAATACAGGAGTATCTATAGGATTAGTATTTGTACTATAAGCTCCTGAGTTAGAACTTTCTTCAACTGAGCTCCATGTAAGTACAGTGGAGAATATGTTCAAATTCATTTTACTATTGATATGCTATTTTTTATATGGTGTTTTATAGTCAGTACACCCATAAAATGATACCCTACGAAAGAGTGCACACCCCCCTTAATTGTATAAGCACTACCTTTAAATCAAATGCAGGAATACACTTAGATTTGTGTAAAAACAAATCTAAGTGTATTCCCTCTATAAAATAAAATTATTGTTGAATCTAATCATCCTACTTCAAGTGTCCTTTAGCTTTTCCATTACCATTTCCGAAACCCTTGCCATTAGTTACCTGTACTTTACACGTAGCAGAGTACTGTCCATCTTTTGTACTAACTGATATTATAGCAGTCCCCACTTCTTCGCCGAAGACTCTTCCATCTTCAGTTACACTAGCAACAGTATTATCACTTGATTTCCAGATTAAAGTTGTGTTTTTCAAATTTCCTGGAGTAATTATAGGTGTAAGTTTTTCAAATTTTCCTTCCTTAATTCGTATGGATGTTTTATTTAGTCTTATTCTAAAAATTCCTGTATCTGTATCTGTATTTTCATTATCTTTTACAATTACAAAACATCTATCCTTAAGGTTACCATCGGCAGTTTTTGCAGTTACTACTGCTATGCCTTTATTTAATGCTGAAATACTACCACTACTATCTACGGATATGACAGAAGTATTGTCTGTTGACCACGTTACTAAACTATTTGTGGCATCTACGGGGGAAATACTTGCTGTTAAATTTTCATTTTCACCTTTAATCATTTCAATTACATTTGTACTTAATTCTATATTGCTAACAGGTATATAACTGCTATTATCATCAGTTACTGTAACATTACAGTAAGCTTTATAACCACCATTAACTGTCGTAGCAGTTATCAATGCCGTACCTGATTTTTTTGCGGTTACTATACCATTCTGATAGTCAACAGTAGCCACATTGTTATTGCTGGAGCTCCATGTGACCTGCTTATTTTTTGCATTAAATGGAGTAATTTGAGCTTCCAGAATAATTACCTTTCCTGTTGTAATTGTAACACTTGTCTTCTCCAAGGATATTCCTGTAACATTTATACCAGCATTTACATCATATACTGTAACATTGCACACTGTAGAATAATTACCGTCAGCTGTTGTAGCAGTAATTGTTGCCTTTCCTGCGGCTTTTCCAGTTACTATACCATTTGAATCTACTACTGCAATATTAGTGTTGCTGGATTTCCAATTAACGGATTTATTGGTTGCATTTTCTGGAGTTACTGAAGATGTTAAAATTATCGCCTTACCTATACCCACTGACGAGTTAGCTACATCCAAGTTTATTCCTGTAACAGGTATATTACCTACATAAACTGTACAATATGCAGTGAATTCCCCATCAGCTGTTGTAGCAGTTATATTAGCTACTCCCTCCGCTTTAGATGTTAATACGCCATTTTGATTAATATCCACAACATTTGAATTGTTCGATGTCCAACCTATAGACTTATTATATGCTGTAGCAGGAGCCACAGTGGCATATAGCGCTGCTGTTTGGTTAACATCCATTGTTACAAATGATTTATTAAGAGTTACACTGGTTACTTTTATTCCGTTTTGTGGAACCTGATTAGAGCTTATACTTCCTGGAGTTGGCTTTTGATTTTGACCTAATCTAATCATATCAAAACCGGTTTCAGGATACCTATAAGTTACACTTTTCTTAACTTGGAAGTCTGCAGACCTATACTGTGCCCTTGCTACTACAGTACCATCATCTTTAGCTAACAGTATATTTACGGTTGAACTGTTGCTTAATGTTTCATCAACTAATGGAAGTGTAACATATTTATCTGAAGTAAGAGCTGTTCCGTAGAAAGTGTTAAAATTATCAAGAGTTGTACTTCCCTTTAAGCAAACCACTAATATACCTTTGGGAGATATAATTTTTGAAGTGGTAATGTCAATATTCTGTAAGGGCAACTTATAGTCCTTTAAATCTATATTTCTATCAGTGTTATTGTATAATTCGATATATCCGTATGAATCATTAGTAGTTTGCGACATCGGCATTACTTCAGTAATTAAAAGCTCCTGCTCAATAGAAGCTGCACGTACGTTATTAACCGATGCTTGGGTTAAGCAGGCCAATGTAAAAAATACTGCTGTGGTAAAACTGAACATCCTTGATTTGTACCTTGTCTTCATTACAAATTCCTCCCATAATAATATTATATATGAAATACTATGTTTTTTGATAACCCATATATCCCCCCCAATATATTATTAAACCTCATACCATTTATACTCATAAATGTTATATTGTTCCTTTATATATACGTTTATATTTTGTTTTTTGTGGGGGTGCAAGCTTTTTTTATTTCATATAAATACTTTTATGTATTCATTTGTAAAATCCCTGTCCTAAGCCATTGAAATTCCATAGTATCTGCCCCGCAGTATTCGTTCTATAATTTGTTTCTGAAATTGAGCAACTTCAGCAACCAGCAGCATTTAAGTATATATTTTAGGGTGCTGGTTTTTATTGGCTCAACTTCAGAATACAAATCTATTCATAATGCGATATATAGGACATAATTGTATTGCGAACTAAAAACGCCATAAGATTCATTGTTGAATATTACGGCGTTCATATCTATTATTCGGTTTTTATTGTTGATTCATTAAATAAGAATAATTAGCCACAAAACATTAAACTAATTTATCAATATTTCCTGATTGAATGTGTTGAATATTTGCTTGGATTTTTTCATCTGGCCAATCCCACCACTTAATTTTCAATAATTTTAAAATTATATCATCACTAAACCTTTTCTTTATAACTTTTGCAGGTATGCCTCCAACAATAGTATAAGGTGGAACATCATTAGTAACTATTGCTCTGGTTCCAATAATTGCACCATCACCAATTTTCACACCTGACATAATTATAGCGTCATAACCTATCCACACATCATTTCCAATTACAATATCTCCCTTATTATCCCAAGCATCTGTTATATGGCTGACGTCTAAACCCCATTCCTCATAAAATATTGGAAATGTATAAGTAGATAGTGATTTCATTGTGTGATTTCCACTTGTCATGAGAAACTTCGCTTTACATGCAATTGAACAAAACTTCCCAATTATTAATTTATCATTGTTTACAGAATACTGATATAATACATTATTTTTTTCAAAATCCCTTGGATCATTATAATAATCATTATATACTGTATAATCTCCAACTTTTATATTATCTCTTGTAATTACATTTTTAAGATATATTGTTTGGTAATCGTTACTTCTTGGATATACTTTATTTGTATTTGGAATAGTCATGTTTAACTCTCTCCTTTATATTATGTTATTTTTCTGACTATCCCATTATTACAATACATTTCTTCATAGAGTCACTCCTTATTAAATCTCTCTATGTTCCATTGTTTTGATTTTAGCTCCTCGAGGTAGAGCCCCCATAACCACCTTTTCCCATGGGGTTCCTATTACTGACTCCATGACGGCTATTGCTCCCCGGTCATCCTTGGTTCTGATTAACCTGCCGCAGCCTTGTTTTAACTTCAATCCCATTTCAGGGTAATCTACAGCTATAAGTGGGTCCATTCCCTCCTCCTCTGCTTCTTTACGCCTCATTTCAATCAAAGGGTCCAGAGATGGAAAAGGAAGCTGCCAAACTACAACGAGAGATAGAGACTCTCCAGGCACATCAATCCCCTCCCAAAAGTTAGCACCGACTAATACAGATGACACTTCCTCACGAAATCTTTGAACAAGGTATCCCCTCTCACCTTCATCCTCCCATAAAACTTCAAAAGGTAGCTGATAGCCACTAATTTTTTTTCTTATTTTCCTGACTTCATTCAGGGAGTTAGCAAGTACCAGGGCTCTTCCTCCATTTTCTTTCAGCAGAGATACCAATTGTTTGATTCTACGTGAAAGCTTGGCATCACCAGCGTCCTCCACCGAGGAGTTTTGCAAGTAAACAACCGCCTGCTCCTCAATATCAAAGGGACTTCCCACAGTAGATCTGGATGGTTCTTTTAAGCCAAGAGTCCGAATAAAGTAACCAAAATCCCCCTCATTACTTAAGGTTCCAGAAGTAAACACCACAGGCAATTTCTTCTGAAACAAATGTTTATCCAGCATATTACTTAAATTGCGAGGAACTACCCAAAAGCTGCCATCTGCTCTATCTACCCAAGTAATAACCTCTCCACTTTTATTTCTGCCAAATCTGGCTAAGGCCATAATTGATCTTTCTATTTGAATTTCAAAGGTACGCAGCATGCTTTCCGGCAGAGCTTCTATGTATAACTCTTCCTCAATTTGTATCTCTAACAGCAACTGATCTAATGACTTATGAAAAGTATCAGCTGCTTTAAGCAGCTCATCACTTATGCGAACCGCCAAACGCTCCGATTGCTCATCATCAATTACACAGTGATTGAGTGTTTCAAAAAATTTAGAAGAGGCCTGTTCCAAGGTAACTGCAATTGTAACTAGTGACGTTCTTGCTCCCTGGATTTCTTCTATTGAAAGGATAATATTATCAATATCCTCCTTATCAATTTTTCTTCCTGCACGCATGGCTGCCGGCAGCATAACTTTATGCCCTTCATCAAAAATGACCAGCGAGTAATTGGGAAGGATAGGCATTTTACCATCGGCAATTCTTTCATCTCGTGTCCATAGGTCCTCAAAAAAGATTCCATGATCAGCGATAATTAAATCCCTAGCAGGCCTGTAATGTTCCCTTGCCTTAACAAGCTTGCAAAATCCTCTTCTGAAACAGGCATCACAGGACATAGTCTCATCCCATCCAATCTGTTTCCACACACGATCGGATATATGGGGCATTTCAGAGCGTTCACCTTTTGTAGTATTCGCTAACCATTGATTAATCTCATCAGAGGCTGTAATATCGCCAAACACTCCCCCAACTCCACTAACTCTCTCATCACAAATATACTGACGGGGATCCTTTGCCATTCGTGCGTCTATTTCTAATCCCAGTATGCGGGAAAGGGTTTGAATATCTCCTTTTGGCCCTGCTAGCTGTTCCTGAAGTGCTGTTGAGGCACATGCAATTACTACAGGTTTTCCGCTAAAACGGGCATAGGCAATTGCTGCGAGCAAGTAGGCGAAAGTCTTGCCCGTACCAACCTCAGCCTCAGCCAGGTGAACTTTTTTATCACAAATTGCATCTGCAAGCTGAAAAGCAGTATATATTTGTTCCTCACGTATCTCATATCCCTGTTCCGGAAGAATATCGTAAAAAACATCGCCAATCCAATCCATCAATTTAGTTGGAAAGTCTTCTTTTGTTTTATAATCAAAGGGTGTCTTTAGTCTATTAGACATAATTTTTATCCTCCTGTTAAGCTATGGAATACAATAGGAAATATTATGGGTATAACACTACTATTTATATTCTCCATCTTCCTCTAATAAATTTCGTCCATTCATTAGTATAATAAAAATAATATAATATAGTAAATAGTATTAATGAATTTCTTTATTCTACGGAGGTAATTAAGTGAATTTTTACCAAGAAGTCAGGATGGCATTGAAATAGCTAAAGTCTTTGAAAAGGCTGGTGTTGCTATGGCAGCGACCGAGAACAATGGAAAGCTGATAACAGAACTGGGTGTTGTAACTATAAGAAATTCTGGGGATATTAATCCTTTTAATGAAGAGTTTATTAAGGCTATTGCTCAGCATCAACATTGGGCGAGAAAAAACCAAAAGGATTTAGTGCCTGCTTGATTTGTAATTTCCTTTATGAATAAACTAAGCCATGTCTCAGGACATGGCTATTTCTAATGTATTATTCAATTGTTAATTACTTATAATTTTATTGACCATTAGCCTTTAAGACATTGGCTTGGTGCTTTGCATCTAATACTGGATTAGCATGTCCTAAGTAATTGTAGAAGTACAAATCAGTATGACCATCAAATCCATTATTAGGAATGGTTTCAACTCCATGAGGCATAGCTGTTAGACTAACTGCCATTTGAAAGTTTACTCCACCTTTTGTGAAATATAAAACCATTGGTCTCTTGTGTGTATTGTTCCATGACCAATATCCATAGATAGACTTCATAACATTAGTATCAGCTAATGTTAACGGTTCTACGTCGCTGTGGTTTGATCCTGCCATATATTTTACCTTAAAGGTCTTGCTAGTGTCTAAATCCTTTAAAGTACCCTCTGTACCAACAGTCCAAAGTCTCATTGCATTTTCCCAAGTGTATATATCCCCAAAATTATTATTTATTCTTGCTTTCATCATGGTAATTCCTACAGGCTTAACAATTTCCGTTGAATTTACTGGAATAGTTAATGTTTGCGTAGGTGTTACAAAATCTGATACTAGCATATTTGACTTCATTATAGCTTCTACTGATGTATTATATCGTTTTGCTATAGTCCAAAGATTATCTCCAGAAACTATCTTATAGTTTACTGTTTCAACTACTGGCACTACAGATGCTGGTGTTTGTACTTCTGTTTGTGGCATTGTACCGCTAATTAATAACACTTGTCCTAACTTTAGTGTAGTTGAAGTTAAGTTGTTAAGATTTACAATGTTGTCTACGGTAGTATTATATTTTCTTGATATAAGCCATAATGTATCACCAGAAACTACAATATGAGTAATGTTCTGATTCGCTTGAGTTTCCTGCACTGGGGATGTAGAAGGTTCTATTGAAAGGTCGGGCATTATACCTTCAATTAGTAGTTGCTGTCCTATTTTTAAAGTGATTGTTGTTAAGTTATTTTGCTTCATTATGTTATCAGTGGTTGTTCCATATAGTCTTGATGTGATCCATAGGGTATCGCCGGCTACTACTGTGTGAACAAGATTTAGCTTTAAAGTTTGTCCTACATTTAAAATATCTAAAGTTAGGTTATTCCATTTTTTTAGGCTATCAATAGTAACATTATACTTTCTTGATATTCCCCAAAGAGTATCCCCTGCCACTACTGTATAAGTGTTATTTAAAGTTTGTGCATGGGTTATAGAAGGCAAAAATAAACTTGTTCCTATTACTGAAGCTAAAATCAAAGTTAATATTCTCTTTTTCACAGTCACTTCCTCCGTTAATCTAAGATTTTAAAGGGTTTACATATTTATCCCAATATTAAGCATATTGGCTAACAAGTGAAATCAATTAATCGATTTCTTCTTATTCATACCTATCTTAACAGAGAAATTTGTCTTTTAATAGTTGAGTTTCAATAGAAATAAAGGAAGTTTATTCCTGTTATTAAACCTTGGATTAGAATAGAGCACCGACAGTGGTTAAAGGAGCCTGTACAAGCTTTGCCACAGAAATGGAATTTATCAATCATAACTGCAACTATTTCTCGAACTTTCCATGATGACAGAAAACCAGAACTTCTAGGAGATGCTGTTATTACATTAAAAGAAGCAGTAAATTCATGCTATTTTGAATACAAGATTATATCCTATGAGCCTAAGTATGATAAGTTTAAGGATATAGAGTTAAAGTAGAGGCGAGAACTGTAGATATAAATTTTCATAGTGGAGGAAAAGAGTTCCTAAAGTGTATGTAAAAATGGGAAAATGCTAAAAGTAAAAAATTATAAATTTATATATAAAAAAGTAAAATAGCCGTTTGAATTCTAACCGGCTATTTTGCCTTTCAATATTCTCTAATGAATAAACATAAATTAATAAGACTTTATTAAGTACATCCGGAACAGTAGATTGTTTTGGATTTGTCAGTGAACATATATCTTTTAAGGAATTCTGAGTTATAGCAAAACAAATTGTTAACAATTTGTTAACGACCCCCGGGGGTCCTTGGCAGACCTTAGGTTCACCTTGCCATCAAATTTTTTAATGCCTATTACATTGTTAAATTTCTTCTAATCTATTATAAGTCTCGAATTAAATAGTCCCATTTAGTTTTAATACTATCTGTGCAAATGCAGTTGATAATATAAATGTACCTGTGTAAACAAGCAATGAAACAACAACAATCCTCAATCCTAACTTTTTAAATGTATCGATATCTTTTCCTAAAGATAATCCTGCATAAGATAAAACTGGTGTTGTAATTGCCATGAAATTTACTTTGTTTGTAATTTTTGTTAACATTTCATGTCCTGGAAAAATTGGTGATGTCAAAATAAGTGCCAAAAGTGAAATCCATACCACAGTAGGTGACTCTACCTTTATTGGAATGACTTTGCTTAACCACCAACCTACAACAGCTATAGCAACAAGAATAGCCATTCCAGGAAGTGCTTCAAGTGGTTTAATTCCAAACCCTATCCAGTTTCCAACCAATGTTATTATTCCTATAGCACTTAATGTAATAGCATTATTCTTCATTATTAATACTCCTTTCAATATTTAAAGATGATTCATTTCTTCTACCGATTCTTGGCTCCAGCCAATTGTAAAAACGTTCTGCTAACGGAAGTGATATAAATGCGCATACAAATGTACCCAATATGGTTGTTGCTAAATTTGCAGCCCCAGAGAATACAAGTATATCATTTTTAAATTCAGGAAATAAAACTACTAATGCACCAGCTGCTGCAGCCATCATACTACCTGATCCAACACCTGCACCCATTGCTAATGCTAAAGGATGAAAAATTCCTGTTCCGCCTAAAATACTAGCTAATAGTCCTAAGTAAATTGCACCAAATAGCGTTCCACAAATATAAACTCCAATTGCTCCCTTACTTTCTTGAGATTCAACCCCAAATTTTTCAGATATAATAGCCAAATTATTTTCGCGGTCTATTGAATAAGTTGCACCTATAGCTTCTCGCTTCATTCCTAAAAAAACAGCAACAGGAAGTGCAATAACTATGGTACCAATGAAATGTCCTACTTCTTGAAATAGAAGTGCCCATCCTTCATTGAAAACTTTCATAATTGAAGGTCCAAGCATAGTTCCTAGTTTTGCTACTAATAATACAAATGAAATTCCTAAAATATTTGATGCTTTAGACATTTCCTTCTCTTTTAATAGTTTAAGCGAAGGAAAACTTACAATTCCTCCCAAAACTAGAGCATATAGCATTGGAAATAACGCTATAACTCCAAAACCAACATTTAACTTTTTCGCCCCAATAAACTCTGTACCTACTACTAAACATAGAACTATAAGATGGATCTTTGGGTTGATTAATTTTTCTTTATTCATAGCTTCAGCCCCCTTTTAAAATATATATTTTTGTGCCTATTAAAGAACAATTTTACTAATAAGATTCACAAAATACTCCACTCCAATATTCAGCGAATCTTCATCAATATCAAAACGTGGATGATGATGGGGATATACTATACCTTTTTCCTCATTCTTAGCTCCCACTATAACAAAACATCCTGGTGCTTTATTGGCAAATGCTGAGAAATCCTCACTTCCCATCATCGGTTCTGTCTTTCTTAATGTCCCTGTTCCAAAAGTATTCATAATGGTTTCTTCCACAAATCGAGTTACCTCTTCATTGTTTTTTATCATATCGTAGCCATAATTATAATCAAATTTATAGGCTGCTCCATGAGCTTCACAAATTCCTTTAATAATCCTCTCCATAAGAATAGGTATTTCTTTACGTATTTCAGGTTTAAAAGTACGAACAGAACCCTCTAATTCAACTACGTCAGGTATAATATTATAAGCCTCTCCACCATGGAACTTTGTAACAGAAATAACAACCTTCTCATAAGGGTTAATTTGACGTGAAATAATATGTTGTAGATTACTTACAATTTCAGAACCAATAACAATTGGATCTATTGTTTCATTTGGCATAGATGAGTGACCACCTTTACCTTGAATCTTTAGTTTAAATGCATCATTTCCTGATGAAGCTATACCTGCCGCAACATCTATTTTTCCAATAGGCGCAAGGGTCATAATATGGATTGCGTATACCTCATCTACACCTTCCATCACCCCAGCTTTAATCATTTCATGTGCTCCCCCTGGTGGAATTTCCTCAGCATGTTGGAAGATAAAACGCACTTCACCTCTTATTTGCTCCTTAAAATGGCTCATAATTTTTGCTGTTCCAAGAAGCACTGATGCATGTCCATCGTGTCCACAGGCATGCATAACACCATCATTCTGAGATTTGTATGGCAAATCATTTTCTTCTTGAATTGGTAAGGCATCAATATCAGCACGAATAGCGATTACCTTACCAGGTTTTGATCCAATCAAACGGGCAACAACACTTGTTTTCGTAGGACGTGAAACAATCATATTCCCAAAAGACACCAAGCTGTCGTAAATAAATTGTGAAGTCTCTATTTCTTCAAATGACAACTCTGGATTTTGATGAAAATGTCTTCGCCATCCAATTACTTCTTTCTTAACTGATTTCATCAGTTGGTCTATTTCTTTGTTTTTTTCCATAATTATCCTCCAGTTTTTATTTTCGGTATACTTAAGGAAATTTTCCTTTTTTATTATTATATTCAATAGTTTTTAACATTGCAAGATTTTTTTAAATATATAGATAAATTTAACACCTAAGTTCTAGTGAGAATTTTATTTTTTATACTTACTTAAATGGCTGGTAATCCGGTCGATCCTTTTAAAAATTATATTGAAAAGAGACTATTTCAAAACTGCCAATTAGTTTTGAAATAGCCTCTTTTAACGGATAAATGTACTTTTATCCGATGACTACCCGCTCTAATACTCCCATCTTCTTCAAAGTGGGAGTAAAGAGCGGCTACGTCCCTGGATTCGTTCAACTAAGAATCAGATGGGGTTGAAACCCCATCTGATTCAAGTTTCACTTTCATCACTTAGTATATGTTTCGTTCTTGACCCAATTACTTAAGTTAATCGATAAAGCTTACTTGGTCTTCCCCTACCAGAAAAATCCTCCTCACCAATACAGGATGATAAACCTATCTTACATAGTTCTGATATAATACGTCTAGAGTTACGCTCCGTCATTTGTAAATTAGTAGCTATATCCTTTGTTGTGAATTGATTCCATCCCATTTTTTGATTTAATGCATATATTTTTTTATATGTTTTAACACTAATATTCCCTGCTTTCAACTTCTCAATTAGCTCTAAGTCACTAGTGCTTGGGAAATAAGTTAATTCTTCTTCGTTCTCATCATATTCAATTGTCAACCCATTTTCCTGTATAATAACAATATCCCTTTTAGCTTTTTCTTTTGACTGCTGCATGGCATTGTGTGCGTTAACTTCTGCAGACAATACAGTTTCTCCATAACCTATTCCAACAGCAACACTAGCATCAGCCTCTGTTGATAATTGAAGAACTATATTCTTTAATGTTGAAATCTCCTCTTCAATTGCACCGCGCGTACTAATAATGACATATCTACCATTTCCTCGTTCAGACAAAAAACCGTCAATTTTTTCACACAATCTTAGAATGGTATCCTTTAAACGCAGTTCTAAACGCTGAAGGTAATAAGTTGATTTCATTTTATTAATGATTTTATCAAAATTTTCAACCTGAATCATTTCAACTCCAATTTGTGTCCCTTTAAAATAAGATGTCATAAGGTTTTCCACTGCTATCTTAATAGCTTGCCTGGTCTCTAGACGACTAGTTGTTAACCAAGATGCTGGAACTTCTAATCTTTTTAATTCTTCACTAATAGATGGAAGACAAGAAATTCCTCCTTCGGTTTTTCCTTGTTTCCATAAATTCACATGAAAATCCACCAGCTCTTCTGATTTAGTTTGTGAATCGATATATTTTACGTAAACATTCTTAGGTGGACTATCTAATTGTTTGAGCGTATCATCTAAGGGATACATGTCTTTTGGTAAATCAATACTAAAACTATTTAGAGTTCCCTTTTGATCATAAATAAAGTCTATCATCGCTTTAAATAGTCCTGATTCTGTGGCTGGTATATAAAATAGATTTTTATCAGACTTTAATGCATCCTTAGCAAATAAGTATACAACAGGTCCTGAAAACAACCATGCATTAACTTTATTATTGTTCTCCAAAACAAGCTCTTTAATCTCACTAGGACTTTCATATATATATGGAATAAATTCAAAAGACGTTTTCATTTCCTTAGCAACGCTTAATATTCGTTCAACTGATTGCCTAGGCCCCATAACACCAATTATACCAATTCTATACATTTTTAACTTCCTACTTTCTAAATGTATTTAGTCATATTAACCACTGAGTAACCTATAGGTTAAATTTCAACAGCCTGAAGACGGATCTGAATGTGGACCATCTATAAAAAGAATGTTTCCACGTAAATATGCAGAAGAAGCTATGAGTGATGAAAGTCGCAACTTAGGATTAGAACCACAAATAAAATTAAAAGCTAAAGAATGGTTAAAATCACAAGGAAGAAGCGAAACACTTTCAGAATAAAAAAAACATATCCTCCCATAGCAAAACAAATTGTAACAATTTGTTAACGACCCCCGTGGGTCCCTGGCGGACCTTAGGTCCACCTTGCTACCAATATTTAAATCAAGTTATAACGTATACCTCACTCCTCCAATTTTCCGTAAATATAATCAAGGCTACGATTTAACTTTTCTATCTCTATACTTCCATCTTTCCTCATAGAAGTAGATTCTACTGTAATTGTATCAGAATAGCTTTTGCTTCTTAAAAATGTAAAGAATTTATCAAAATCTATATTGCCTTCTCCTATATGTAATGCCTTTAAGCATCCCCAATCCATGTGACCCCCACAATAATCATTGATGTGCAAATGTCTGATATGATTTCCTTCCCACAGCCACTCCCATTCATTTTCATAAACCAATGGGAGCTGACTATGAAACGCGGCCATCTTAGTATCAAATGTAAAAGAAATATTCGGATAGCATCGTTGTAATGCCTGTAAATGTATCATAGGATTTTGTTGGTTGCAAACAACATTTTCAACTGTAAGAAGCAAATCATAGCTTCTTGAAATTGCATGAAGTTTTTCAAATTGCTCGATATTGTTATTTATATCTCTATCTGATGGAATCCCTCCCCATAAATGCAGAACAAGCTTTTCCGATCCTAATACATTTGCTATTCTACAATTCTTATCAAATAGCTCTAATGCAGATTTAATATCATTCTTTTCATTACGGCTGATCATTTCACCGACCTGCTTATCCACATGTACTATAGGAAACGTAATATCTGTATCTTTCAAGTCATATACTAATTGCTCCATTACATCATACCATGAATGATATAGCATAAATTCGAATCCATCACAATGAATCTTTTTCGCATTTTCTATGATTAACTTATAATTTCTTGCATTTACTCTTCCTATAAATGCTCCTGTGGAACACAAAACTTTACTTCTCAATATTTTATTCTCCTCTAACTTTTTAAACTTCAATATATTTTCAAATAAAAACATATTTATATACATGAACGACCAATTATTAGCCTAATGGGCAAAACCTATTTAGTACAGTTTTATAACATAAAACCTAATTTACCTAAAACAAAATAAGCTTCTTTATTCAATCTCAAACATAACAGCATTTTTAGCTTAGTTAACATTTATTTTGAAAATATTTGCTGTATTATGTGTTTCATCCCACTCTCCATCTATTTCATATTAACCATCCATCAACTTCAGCGTCAGATTTCCATCTTAAAAACTTAGGAACTGAAACAACATATTCGTTTCCTTCATCTGCGATTGTTTTACAATAATTCATCATTTTATTTATGTTCTCATAAGTTTTATTTACCACCTTAAATGCGTTTCTTATATTCTCAGCTGAATTCATAATATAAATCCTCCTCTATTGTTTCTTTCACATCAAAAGAAATAGTATTTCTTTTTACAGCACCAAAGTCATACCACTTTTCTTCTACATTACCCTCAATTATAAAATCTTTAAAACTTTCAAATCCTTTTTTTATTAAAAGATTTTTCAAATCACTTACTATGACTTTTTCATAGACATTGCTTATTTTTAAATTTTCAAGACCATGCAAAATGCCTTGCCATGAAATATAGGCGAATTCCACATTATTTTCAATTATATTTCTAGCTTTAATATTTTTATAGACTTCTCTGCACGCTTCTCCATCTGCTACAAATAGTAGTATCTTGTTTCTATTATTACCTGCCCGTGAAACAATTCTTGATTCACGTGAAAGTTGGTTTATGCTCTTAATATTATCCTCTATTGTAAATTCACCCTCCAAGTCTGAAGAATTACTTACATCATCATCAGATGAAATGCCACTAAGATACTTTACTTCAATACCAATAATAGTATTTTCAAACTTTATTAAAGCATCAATCTCTCCTTCTTTATCATAAGGCCAAAATTCAATAAATTCGCTCCACTCATCTTCATCAATATTCTCAATAATCTTTGATAAACTTCTAGGATATATCCCTTGAATAAGAATTTGTTTTAAACCGTGATTAAATGACATATATCTTAAGCTACCAAAAACATTTCCAGTCAAATCATCTTCTAATCTATCATTAAGATTCGAGCCAGTACTGCTTATCTTTCCTTTTATTTCTGCAATCATACTTTCATCTCTTTTCATATATTTTTTAGGCTTAAGCATAATTATAGCCCTCTTATTTCAAGGCTCGCTAGAGCCTTGAAATTGTTATCACTCAAGTTTTCACGTATGCTTAGAAATACTTTGATCAATAATATACCTATCAGGTAAAACTAAATGATTTAGGTATTCTAAGTGGAATTTATAGTAAAAGAATTTATATACTGTGTTATCACTATATTGCTGGACAGTCAAAAGTTCTTTAAAAACAAGAATAGCCATCACACTAAAAATGTAGTATCCTTTTAGTTGCGAAACAAAAAAGGAGGACACCATTAGTGGAGAGCTATCTTTGAATATTTTACCATACTCGTACACTATTGGCTATAAAAAAATGTGGAAATTACTTGATGAAATTTTTATAAATTAAGATATGGTCTACTAATTAATAGAGGTGAGAAAGTGAGTTTAGATAAATTTGAGTTTAGAAAATTATACAAAAATGAATTTTATGAAGCTTCGAAGCTTATTTGGAATGTGTTTAGCGAATTTGAAGCACCTGAATATTCTAATGAAGGTATAATGACTTTTAAAGAGTTTATTAATCCTGACAAACTATATGAAAATAGTAAAAATGGATTTATGAGTTTTGGGGCCTGTTTTGACAAAGAGGAACTTATAGGCATAATTGCTTCAAGGGAAAGTTATCATATAAGCTTATTGTTTGTTAATAAAGAATATCATCATAAAGGCATTGCCAAAAAGTTATTTAATAAGCTTAAAATGGATATTGTTGCAAATAATTTATCTATTAAATTTATAACTGTAAATTCTTCACCTTTTGCTGTGAAAATATATGAGCGACTTGGTTTTATTGCTACTGATAAGGAACTGATACAAGATGGAATACGTTTCATACCAATGAAATATGTATTATCCCAAGATTTTTAGGATATTTTCCAGTAACTATTGTGGCATGAGTTAGATATGAAAGAGGAATTTGTCCATTATTAACCATACCAACTCCATGTAATTGGACTTGACCATTTACAGCCCAATTAAGAACGAACAATCTTAAAATTATACGCATAAAACAGTAAAGTGGATAACCTTGTACTTATCCACTTTACTTACTTATAGCCATTTATCAACATTAGCTTAAAACAGAGCCAACTATTTAAATACTTTATCTAATACACATGTAGGACATATTTTTGAAATGCGACGTAAAAACACCCTAAAATTCAAACTTGAATAATACGGTGTTCCAATTGATTAGCTGCCCAAAATAATTACTGAGTTTACAATTCTTTTCTTAGTTTCTCTATAGCTTCAATGGCTAAGGCTGTTTTAATAGTATTTTCTCTAAAACTTCCAACAAGTGAAAAGAGGACTAATACCTTTCTCCATTTGAAGTTTACTAAAATACTTTTTTACCATTGTTAGTAAGTATATTTGCCTGTTTCTCAATATCATTTAACATTTTAATAATATCTGATGATAGTTCCTCTGCTCTTTTAGCATTATTTACAGCTCCAATTTTATCTCCTGACTTAATTTTATCAATTACTACATGTCCAATTTTATGTAATTCAAGATGTACTGAATCTATTTTATCCCACGCACTTTTAATATGTTCTTCTTTAGGGGTTGCTGATTGATAAAAATGTCCGAATCCACATTTATGACCATCTGTTTGTAATGGTTGTATTTCCATTTTGTCAGCCATCGTTTTAAGGGTATTCACCCAATTAATATGAGCTGTAATTGCATTTTCCATTACCTTTACAAAAGTATCATTATCCATTCTAAAATTATTTTCATAGTAAATTTCATTATTCAATTTTGCTAACTTTGAAATGTCTTCTTCAATTTCCCCTATGGAATCTCCCATAGTTTCAAGTCCTATTGCTTCATTATATAGTTCTTCTGCTATGTTATTAACATTATTTACATCCTCATTTAAAGTATTAATTTCTTCACTTACTTGTTCTATGGAGGCACTTATCTCTTCTGATGAACTGGCTATCTGCCCAACATTATTTGATACCAATTCAATTCCTTCTTTACTTTCTTTAATATGCTTAGAAATATCACTAATAGAATCATTCATATTAAATATTGCTGTTTTAGTCTCAAAAACACTGTCCTTACTTTTTGAAGAAGCTTTTTCTATATCATTCATCAAATTATTCATAAAGATAAGCTGTTCTTGGGTAACGTCAGCAAGTTTTCTTACTTCTTCTGCTACAACAGAAAAACCTCTGCCCTGTTCCCCAGCTCTTGCAGCCTCTATACTTGCATTTAAAGCCAAAAGATTTGTTTGTTCTGCTATCTTTTTAATACCATCAACTGTACTTTTCATACTTACTATTAACTGTACTAAATTATTAATATCACCTTCCATAGATAAAGAATGATTTAACACTTCATTTTTTAAGTTATTTACTTTATCTAAAGATTTATTGTTTTCTTCATTTAAAGTTAAAAGTGAGTTAGCTTGAACAGATATTTCTTCTGTTGAGGAAGCATATTCCATTGCACTATTGGATATTTGAATCATATTTTCATTTACTTCATGTATCACATTTGTAATATTTTCTGTATGGGTTTTTAAATTTCTTGATTTAGACGCCAGAATAGTAGATTTATGTTTCAATTTAACATTAAATGCACTAATACTAATAGAAGTATCAATAACACCCTTTATCATTGTTTTTACTGGGGATGATATTTTACTTATAGTTTTAAACTTATGTTCAATGATTTTGATAATGTCCTTACTACCAACTGAATATTTTTCTAATATTTTTTCGATATTCTTGATTTTAATTTTTTTTTCAAACATCATTTTTCTCCTAAAAAGTAATTATAAATAGTATTATAATAAATATACTACAACATTTATT
>Ga0183101_1000407_pt2 | contig 26397 bp, 25 predicted proteins | sample Biomet3_FD_127790 | JGI IMG/M metagenome (GOLD analysis project Ga0183101, IMG submission 127790) | Microbial communities from bioreactor (seeded with sewage sludge) at LBNL, California, USA - Biofuel metagenome 3 | ecosystem: Engineered > Bioreactor > Anaerobic > Unclassified ...
GTTAAAGCGATAGTAAATCCAGCTGATCCTCTAAGCACAACCGATAGTGCTGCATTCCTATCTACTATAGCACCTGGAAGTACTGCTGTTGCAAAGATTAAAATTAAAGCAGATAGCGAAGCTGTGCCCAAAGAATATGGAATTGACACTGTATTAAAATACGAAACTCCAGAAGGCGACATAAAGTATACCGACATCCTTCAGGCTCCGGTAGAAGTCAAGGAAACTGGATTCTTCGAGAAACTCTTTGGGTGGATTTAATAATAGAGAACTCCATCAGGAATACTCTTTCAATTAACATATAAGAATATATAAGTGAATAGATTAAAATTCAGTTGAGAGTTTTTGCTTAGTTCCTCACTTGATCTAAACACAAAACTTCATCTTTCTTATATTTCATTTTTGTTCTGCATTTTTTGTGGAGGCATGTCGAGAATTCTGTAAAATATGATTTTTTTTGTGTGTTTTTTTCTTCATCACAAAAAGCGAACCTATCATTTTTACTGATGCAGAGCTTTTGTGTTAAAATCTATGTATTTCACTGAATATTCTCTACAATTTGCCACTGAAGTTAATGCAAAATAAGCCAGGAACAAAACTTCCCAAGCTTCCAGGGCAGTAGCTGCAAAGATGCAGATAGAAAGAAACTCATGGCCTTCTCAAAATGAAGTACTTTTCCCCATAAACAATTGAGTCAAGGTAACCAATGTAAAAACTTTACCTGCTCATTTAAGGAATAACTTGAAATTAAATAACGATATTTTTTATGTATAATTGTCAGTAATAAAATAATATTAAAAATTGGCTCAAATTTAAATATCAATTATATAAAGTTTTGTTAACCGAAGGATTTTTTAAGTTTGACTGTGTAAAATAATTTATTTGTCACAGATTTGGGCTTCTACCGACGTTGCTGTTCGTTCCATCACCCATCTCTGTGATAAATACCCAGATGAAACAGAATTCTTCTTATTATATTTTACTTCTTTGGTTAGGTTATCAGTTTTCAAGTCAGAAAATCCAGTTGTTTTCATTAAAAAATACTGAATGCAGTATACAATTATTAGGTGGTAAAATGAAGTATTATAGCTGCTGAGACCTTCTTATTCTGTCTGCACTTACATGGATAATTTTATAGTGAAGTGATTCAGAGATAATGGCTCAAGTTCTATTTTTTAAAGAATGTTTATTGATAATAAGGTAACTGCAAAAATGATTAATCTAAAAGAGAAGACTTTTGTTGATTTATTTTCTGCTTTGTTAATTATTTAGAACCATTTTAAAGTAACAGGAATTGATTTCTGCAGTCTCAGTAGTTTCTATTTGTCAACGTTTAAAATGTAACAAATTTTTTATACTGTGTTTGACTAAGTTCATTATTCACGGAATTCCTAATTTCCAGGAGTTCGAGTTGGGATATAGTTTACGGCTATAGTTCAAACAGACTTCTTTGGTCAAGGTTTCTTTTTAAGAAAAGGGGGGCAGTTTACGGCTAAGGTTCAAACAGACTTCTTTAGTCAAGCTTTCTTTTTAAGAAAGGTTGCGGCTAACAAAGCTCCAGAATTAGTCGGTCCGATTAAAACTGACGAATCCGCAGTTATCTCACTTCCTTTCAGGCTTACGGTTTCAGGCATCCTTTTTGCTGTGATTTTACTCCTCTCCTTCGTTTACCTTTATGATTTTATGGACGAAGCAAAGGAAAAAGCAGCTCTGGACGAAATCTCAAGGCTTACGGCTGCTGCCGAACAGCTCTCCTTGCGTGGGGAAGGAAGTGAAGTTTCCCTGGAGCTAAGGTTGCCTGAAGGCGTAAGTGTGGATTTTGGGGCGCTGCCTGGCAGGCAGGGTAAATGGCCTGCGGATGCGAACAATTACTGCGTCCACACAGGAGAGAAAAGCACTTTCTATTATTCGGATGCCTCTTTCTCAAGTCCTGAACTTAACGGGCCCGTATTTCTTGGTTCAGGCAGGCACAGGCTCCTGCTCTCAACAAAGCTCGAACCAAAGTCCGGAAGGTTATTCGTGATTATTTCCGAGAATGGTACTCTTAATAAAATATGATACATAGGAGAAGATCTGCTTTGAGGGATTTTACTCGCGATGACTCTGCATGGGCCGATTTCTTGATTTCAAAGGCGGCTCTAATTCTTGCAAGCGTTATCTTTTTTGCGGCACTCTTTAATCTGGTTGCCAGTTTCAAGGATCTTGAAACCCGGGAAAAGCTTGATTTTCTGGCTATGGACTTTAAAACTGCAGTAGATGAAGTCGGATCGGGCAATTCAGGATCAGCTAATTTCCAAGATGGAGCAGATTCGGATTTTCAGGGAGAATCTCAGGATGAATTTCGCGAATCTTCCTATTGTTTCAGTGAACAGGAAATTTTTAGGGATTTGCCTTTTGAGGGAGGTATAAAGCTTCGGGTTTCTGGAGAATACGTCTGTCTGGAAGCTGAATCCGGAGAACGGAGTTTCAGGGCTGTAAAACCCTTTGCCTTCAGAGTTTTGCCTCTTAACGAATCTACCCTGCACAAGAAACTTAGTGAGGAATTTGGAACTCCAGGCAACGAGGAAACTCCTCTTAAAGCCGATTATTCTAAAATTGGGGCTTTCCTCCAGGTATTGGGAACCGAGGAAGCAGTCTTGAACCCAGGTGAAAATATCTCATTAAAGAAAGAATTCATTTATGTGAAGGATGAGGAGGAGGTCTCTACTTTTGGCTGTGTCCTTGTTTATCAATGACTCCCTGTTTAACGGTGATCTGCTTGAAGCTCTACTCAAAAAACGGCTCACAGCTACAGCCCGGCTCAAAGATTTTTTAAAACCTGTGAAAAAAACGTGTGCGTTAATGTCCAGGGACGAACGCGGGGTGCTTGAACCTCATACCGATCTACTCTCCGTAGCCCTTGCAGTGATAGGTTTTATGGTTTTCGCAGCCCTGATGTCACAGACCTACCTTGGATACGAAGACCGTTCATTTGCTCTTGAGAATTACGAGACCGCGTCTCTTATTGCCGAAAACCTGGCAGATGACCCTGTTCTGGAAGCGGAAAGCTCAAGCTTGCTTTCGGCAGCTTCCCTTGACACACTTTCGGGCCCAAATGGAGCTAATGAAAGAGCAAAGATTTTTGCAGCTTTTTCCGGGAATTACCAGTTTCTGGTTGAAGTCCGGACAGGAGACAGTCAGTGGCACTGGCAGATCAAACCGGACAATGCCGAGATTGGTGCTTTTGCCGAAAACCTGGAAAAAGTTGCAGCCTCTGTGCCCGTCGTTATTGAACTTAATCCTGCCGAATCGGTCCCTGGGATCCTTACTGTGGTGATTTATAAGACAAAATGGAACTGAAAAAAATGAGTCAGTAAATGAGAAAAGCTGGATAGAAGTTAGAATGAACCTGAAAATGAGAAATACGGCATGAAAGTGAGAGAGACTGCATGAAAATGAAGAGAAACGGAGAGCCCATAAAGAGAAGCAGGGAATTAATAATAAGAAGAGAACAACAGGATAAGGTAGGATATCCAATAGTTCCTGAAATTCTCTGGCAATTCCCAAAGAAAAAAGGCAAGCTAATTGCAGAATGCTCAGGTTATTTCACAGTTTTTGATGCCCTTTTTTTACTTGTTCTGATCTCGCTTGCGGGTATCCTGCTAATGCCTTCCATGCAGGCAGAAAAACAATATCATGCAGCCGGATATGTCACTTCTTCGGAACTTGATGTTTATCTGCTTGAGTCACTGCTTTCCTGTAAACTTGAGGACTTCGAATACGAAATATCTCCTCTTGCAGCTCTTAATATCTCAATACCTGAAAACTCGGTTGTGGAAAATTCTTCTCGTGCCCTCTTCGGGAAAGAACAGAAACACAGGACTTTTGCTGACCTGGTTGCGGACTATCTTGCTCTTTCCCTTGCGACTTCAAATAATGATTCTTTAGTTTTCCTGAACCCTCTTGCTGCGAACTATTCTTCCCGGGACGCGGAGGTTATTTCGGCATATATGGATCAGAAAGCCGCAGGAAGATTTTCCTACAGGTTTGAAGCTTACTGGCACCCTGTAGAAGCTTTTCCTGTACAAAGCGAGCTTATTATTGGGGAAGAGCCTCCTGCAAACGCAATTCGTCAAAGTACAAAGCTTTCCATGCCCCTTTACTCCAGCTCTCTTTCAAAAGCTGCATTGCTTGATTCTGTTAACGACTCCGTACTTGAAACTTCTCTGAACTCTTCAGATGAAGAAGCCAGCAAGATACTCTTCCAAGCTTTTAATGCTTCACTTGACGCAGCAGCCCTGGAAGGTGCAGAGGTACTTACAGGGCTACTCTTCCCATCGGATTATTTTGGGTCGGGTTTTGGAGAGGAAAATGAGGAATCTTTCCAGACCCTGATCTACGGGGTCTCTGAAAATCCTGTAGATAGAAAGTCCGGCGAAGAGGCCTTTGCGGTATATTTTTCGGATTTACTTGAAGCTGGGTTCCCGGTTGATTCCGAGGCTTTTTCTGAAAATGCATCAACAGCCGAGTTCTCTTTGCTTGAAGACATGATGACCGAGTATATAAAAAGTGAAATCCGGAGCGAGCTTGAAGTTGAATTCTCAGATGAGGTCAACGAAACGGTTTATTCCGTTCTTGAAGCTGAAAACCTTTCAGAAGCCCGCGCTCTTCGCGATGCGCATATCGAGTCTGTTTACAGGCAGATAAATCCAGGTGGGGCGCGAATAGTTTTGAGCTTCTGGAACTCTGCCTCATGAACCTGAATAGCTTCTGGAACTCTACATCGTGAACCTGGATATATACTCAGATAAGATGTGCTTATGGAAAACGTTTACCACTGAAACTTTTCAATCTGAAAAGAACCAGACGCCTCCCTATCCGACACAAAATATATATGTTATGGTGCGTTTTCTAGTGATGTTTTTACCGAAAAACTTACGCTTTTCCAGGGATTCCTGAAAAGCCACGCAGCAGTTTGCTGTGGCGGATTAAATCTCCCGATCGATGTGTTGGTCCGTTATAGTCGGTAAAGATATAACTTCAGCCCGAAGAGTTCTCTTCAGGGCATCGATCAATTGATATCAGGAGAATTATTATGGCAAAAATGCATACCAAAAGAAAAGGCAAGTCAGCTTCCACCAGGCCAATCAGAACCGAGCCGCCTGAGTGGTGCAAGATCAGCGCAGATGAAGTTACTACAATCACTCTTGACCTCTGGAAGCAGGGTGTCTCCACTGCCGAAATTGGAATGACTTTAAGGGACCGTTACGGAGTTCCTGATGCCAAGCTTATCACAGGCAAGAAGATCACAACCATTCTTAAGGAAAACAACGTTTATCAGAACGTTCCGGAAGACCTCACCAACCTGATTGTGAAGGCCCTGGGGCTCAGGAAGCACCTTTCTATTAACAAGAAAGATGTCCACAACAAGCGTGCCCTTAACCTTACTGAATCCAAGATCAGAAGGCTTGTTAAGTATTACCAGCAGGAAAAGGTACTCCCAAGAGACTGGTTCTACAAACCTGAAACTGCAGAAATGATGATTACCAGGTAAAACCTGGAAATCTTTCTCTGGTCGGTTTTGCCTCTCTGGCAAACCGCACCGCTATTTTAAAATCTACTTTTACTTCTTTTCTTAATCTTTTTACTCTTTTCTTTTATCTGAATTCTCTGACTACTTTTGAAATTGTGATATACTTTTTCTCTTGAGATAATTTCGTACTTGTTGCTGGTTTTTACACGTTATGTACAAGTGCAACTTCAGGATTTCCGGGAACCACACAGCGCATACCTGCAATCTCCCCGATAATTACAGGCAAGCCATACACCTCCTCGATAACCTGAGGTGTAATTATCTCGGCGCCCCCTTGTGCGTGGACTTTCCCTCCCTTCAGGAAAATAAACTTATCTGCGTACCTGAGTGCCTGGTTAAGGTCGTGCATTGTCATTATGGCTGCAATTCTGTGCTCAAGGACAATCTGCCTGATAATGGTCAGAATCTCAACCTGATTTTTCATATCAAGGCTGCTTGTAGGTTCGTCAAGGAGTAGGACTTTTGGCTCCTGTACGAGTGAACGTGCAATTGCGACCTTCTGGAGTTCACCTCCGCTCATTTCATCGATATATGAAAGGCGGAGTTTTTCCATGGAAAGTAACTTGAAGACAGAATCGACTATTTGAAGGTCTTTTTCGGTAACATCCCATTTGATATGAGGCCGTCTTCCGAGCAAAACTGCGTCAAAAGCTGTCAGCCTCCCGGTTTCCACCCGCTGGGGAACATACCCAACAAGGCGTGCGATCTCCATTGTTCCAAGGTCAAAAAGGTTATTTCCATCAAGATGAACTGTTCCTCCTTTTGGGCGGAGAATTTTGTTAAGACATTTTAAAAGTGTAGTCTTACCAACCCCATTGGGCCCAAGGATTGCTACAATTTCTCCTTCATCGATGGAAAAGGCTATTTCATGGAGAATTTTACGGTTGCGATACAAAAATTCAAGTTCCTCTACTGAAAGCATCATCGTTTGTACCCCTTAAGAAGTAAGTATATGAAAACAGGTGCTCCCATGAAAGCAGTAAGAATAGATACGGGAAGCACATATGGCGATATTATAAGCCTTGCCGCAGTGTCTGATGCCAGAAGCAGGATTCCTCCAAACAGAGTAGAACCGGGTATCAGGTATCGCTGGTCATCTCCTATGACCCTTCTGACCATATGAGGACAGACCAGTCCTATAAACCCTATTACCCCAAGAAATGCAACAATCACTGCAGAAACCAGGGCTGCGATTACCATGCCTACTAACCTTGTCCTTTCCACATTGACACCGAGACCCTTTGCGGTCTCATCGCCTGCATCTATGGCATTATAGTTCCAGCAATTGGCAATGAAAAATATAATTGCAAGCAGCACAACGCCTGCCATTATCTCAAGTTCCGGCCAGGTTACTCTTCCTACATCGCCAAAAGTCCAGAAAACAACTGCTGCAAGCTGTGTATCGTCAGCAAAGTACTGGAGGAATGCCGTGCCTGCGGTAAAGAGGGAAGAAAGCGCAACTCCTGCAAGTACCATTACCTCGGGCGAAGCCCCCCGTATACTTGAGATTAGCAGGATCACTCCTGTTGCAAGAAGGCAAAAGAAAAGAGCTACCGTTGTTGTCAGGTAAGGGTTGTTGATTGTCACAGCATTTGCAACTGTGGACTGCATTTTTCCGGTGCCGAGGACCACAACAGACACTGCAGCTCCGAAGGCGCCGGCATTTGAAATTCCAAGCGTGAAAGGAGATGCAATGGGATTACGCAGTATAGACTGCATCGCAACCCCTGCAACCGAGAGTCCGGCTCCTGCAACTATTGCAGCCAGAGCTTGGGGGAGCCGGATGTTCCAGATAATTAAATCCCATTTTGTAGAAACGCTGTGCCCCGTTATGGTTTGCAGCACTTCATAAGGTGGTATTGTCACCGCTCCTACCGAAATTGAGTAAATAAGCATAATGAAGAGGAACAGAAGCCCCCCCATTATCCAGAAGTATTTTCTGCGTATGTACACAAGATAATCTTCTGGAACTGCTCCTTTGGCGAAATGCACCTTTTTATACCCTCCATCTTATTGCAGAATTTGTTTAAAGCACATATTACTGTAATTTCCATTCAGATCTGAAAATACAGGTTTACCAACGAAGAAAGTGTATATTTCGTCAGCTTTTGCTTCCGGATCAATATCTTCAAATCTGTCCGGATAGAGCACTTTTCCGATAAAATAAGCGTCTGCAAGTACGGACTCATAGTTGGTGCTGTAGAAGTTATAAGGGATTACTCCATAGACCTTTTTATTCTTCACAGCCGAGAGGCCTGCAAGGGATGTATCATTCTTCAGTTCTCCAATTGCGCCTTCGTTATCAAGCTGGAGGGTACCCATATCGATAAATATATACTCGGGATCCCAGTCTACGAGTGCCTCCTTAGCAATATCCGCATGCTCCGTGCCCATTCCGGCTGCAACATTCTTTGCATTCACCCAGAGGAATGGCGAATAAGCAGGTTCTGTAGCGATTATTCCATGAGCTCCAGCCATACCGACCCCGCCAATATAGGCAGTTTTTCTTTCAGATTCCGGAATGTCGGCAGTCCTGTTTTCAAGATCCTGCATCGTAGCATTGATATAATTAATTACTTCCTCTGCTCTTTCCTGTTTGCCTACTGTCTTGCCCATTATCCTCAGAGAGCTGTACACCTCGGCTTTCTGTGTCTCATTACTCAAAGACCCATAAGGGAATGCGACCACAGGGATACCGGTTTTGTCCTGAAGGGTGTCGGCTTCAGTGGCAGTAGGTGCCGCTGCCTGTCCAATCATACTGGCTTTCAAAATAACCTGAGGGTTAACTTCAATGATTTTCTCCGGGTCATCTTTACCCCTGGCCTCTCCAATCAGGGGATAGTTTTTGAGCTGGGGATTCGCATATACATAAGGGCGACCTTCATATTTGTTTTCTTTTTTATCCATGCTGTCAACCCCTACTACGTCGTCCTGAGCCTGCAGGTATACAAGGTAACGCAGGCACCCGGCTCCTGAGCAAACAACCTTGGTGACATTTTCAGGTATGGTGACTTCCCTGCCAAACCCATCAGTGAGTGTAAACGCTCCAGGTTCTGCTGCCTTATCGGCGCCTGAAACTCCGGAAGCTTCTGCTGAAGCCGATCCGTTCTGATTATTATCAGATGAGGACTTGTCCGCACATCCTGAAGCCACTACCAGGGCAGCAATGAGCAATCCTATAAAAATAATTTTATATATATTATTACCATAATTAAACTTCATGTTACATCCCTTTATGATCAAAGAGTAAAAGTATTACATAAAATTAACTAAATTATCTTAGTTTAATACCCAATCTAATTAATTTTTTGAAAATGATGAGCTATTGTGACTTATAAATCCAGATAAGTATAAACTTATGGTGAAACCTTAACCGACTTGCTTTTAATTATTGAAAATGAAAAACTATGATAATGGCTGTTTTTTGGTAGATCAATGCCTTTAAAAAGTTAACTCCGTGAAAAATTAATTCAGTGAAATCGGAATTAAAGAGAGAAATAAAATAAAGAAAATAAGATAAAAACACAACAAAAATAAGATAAAAATAATTTAAAGATATATAAAATTGTATGAAGTAATTTTTGAGCAGACTTCGGAACTAAAAATTACTTCATGTAATCTTTCGAAACTATCGATTGGCAAAAAGAACTTTTTTATACCTCAATCATAGTGGAATCGATTTGAACCCAAGGTTGTCGTACTGTCCATTAATTTCAGAGAATACAGGTTTACCAAGGAAGAAGGTATAAATTTCGTCGGCTTTTGCTTCCGGATCGATATCTTTAAACCTATCTGGATAGAGCACTTTTCCTACAAAATAAGCGTTTGCAAGTACGGACTCATAGTTGGTACTGTAGTAGTTGTAGGGAATCACTCCATAGACCTTTTTATTCTTTATAGCCGAGAGCCCTGCGAGGGACGTATCATTCTTAAGCTCTCCAATTGCTCCTTCGTTACCAACCTGGAGAGTGCCGATATCAATAAATATGTACTCTGGATCCCAGTCTACAAGTGCTTCTTTGGCAATATCCGCATGATCTGCACCCATTCCGGCTGCAACATTCTTTGCATTCACCCAGAGGAATGGTGGATAAGCCGGTTCCGTTGAGATTATTCCATGGGCTCCAGCCATACTCACACCACCAATATAGGCAGTCTTTCTTTCGGATTCCGGAATATCGGCAGTCCTGTTTTCCAGGTCTTGCATTGTAGCATTGATATAATTGATTACTTCCTCTGCTCTTTCCTGTTTGCCTACCACCTGACCCATTATACGGAGTGAACTGTATATTTCAGCTTTCTGCTCTTCGTTCTTTAAAGAGCCGTAAGGGAACATGACAACAGGAATGCCAGTTTTATTCTGAAGCGTATCGGCATCAGCACCATTGGTTGCTGCCGACTGACCGCTTGTCCCGGTTTTTAAGATGACCTGGGGACTGATGGAAATTATCTTTTCAGGATCATCTTTGCCTCTGAATTCTCCAATAAGGGGATAATCTTTGAGCTGCGGGTTTGCAAGGGCATAGGGACGACCTTCAAACGCGCTTTCCTCTTTCTCTAAGCTATCAACCCCTACTACATCGTCCTGAGCCTGCAGATATACAAGATATCGCAGGCATCCAGCTCCTGAGCAAACAACCCGTTCCACACTTTCAGGTATGGTAACTTCCCTGCCAAATCCGTCCGTGAGTGTCATCGATCCAGATTCTGCTGCTTTATCGACATCTGAGACTCCTGAAGTTTCTGATGGAGACGATCCATTATCACTAGATGTGGATTTGTTCGCGCACCCTGAAGTCACTACAAGGGCAGCAATGAGTATTCCAATTAAAATAACTTTACATAATTTATTATTATAGATAAAATTCATGTTACTTTCCTCTACTTTTAGAAAGTGAAAGTATTACATAAAATTAACTAAATTTTCTTAATTGTTATTAAATTTCAAGAACTCTCCTGAAATGAAGAGCTATTATGATTTTTAAAGTAGATAAAGATAAATTTACGATGTAACCTGAACCAGCTTTCTTTTAATTAATGAAAATAAGAATCTGTGATAGTGGCCGCTTTCTGTTGAATTGCCGCCTGTAAAAGATTAACTCCGTTAAAACTGAGAAGGTAAAACGGAGCTAAAAATAAGATAAAACTAAAAATTAACACAAAAATTATTATTATTTAATAGTTGTCTTGAAAATTTAGTTATTGATCACATATTCCCTCTGAATCGCCATATGTTGATGAGAAGCTATCAAAGATTATGCTCAATAATTAAATTGCCATGACAAAAGTTTAATGACAAAAGTTTATTATTTTACGATTTCCAGGCTCATATCTATCCATCTTGATTTATGGATAAGGGAGCCCATAGAGATGACATCTACTCCTGTTTTTGCATAACCTTCAAGGTTTTCCTGGGAAATTCCTCCGGATGCTTCCACAATAACCGAGTTTCGAAGCCCTTTTCCGCTAAGTGTTTTGAGAGTTTTTTGGATAGCTGCAGGCTGCATATTGTCCAGCATAATAATATCAACTCCCAGTTCTGCAGCGAGCACAGCGTGTTCTGCAGACTCAACCTCGACTTCTATTTTCCGTGTGAAGCTGGTTTTTTTTGCGGCTTCGATTGCGGCTTCTATTCCCATCAGTTTGACGTGGTTATCCTTAATCATAACCGAGTCAGAGAGGTTAAACCTGTGAGTGTCTCCTCCACCTGCAGCTACAGCCAGCTTTTCGAACTTCCTTATACCTGGAGTGGTTTTTCTGGTGCAGGCCACCCTTGTAGTCTCGGAATACTTCCTTACCGTATCCACGCATGCCCGGGTAAGAGTGGCAATCCCACTTAGGTGCCCAAGGAAATTCAGAGCCAGCCTCTCTGCCCTTAGAATAGATACTGCTCCTCCCTTTAGCCTGAAAATTATCTCCCCTTCTTTGAGGCGATCGCCGTCTTTAAGAGTGGTTTCAGCCTGAATTCCAAGATAGCAAAAAATTGATTCGGCTTCTTTAATCCCCGCAACAGTACAGTTTTCCTTTGTGAAAATAATAGCTTCTGCAGGCTTGTCAGGCACGATGGTGCATGAGACATCATCGTATCCCAGATCTTCTTCTATAAAGCTTTCAACCTCTTTGATAAGCATAAGTTTTACCCCGCTATTTTATGTTACCAGGATTTATAAGGGGTATGGGCATTTTAGGGTGTTATATCACTAAGAAAATAATCTCAACAGAAGGCTTTAAAAGAGGGAAAAGAATACAGTACCCGATCCTCAGGCTTTTAAAGCCAGAGATAAAAATCTAAAGATCAAGGTTTATTGATCATTTACAGGAGCCTGAAATGCTGAAAATAGGAGTTATTGGTTGCGGATTTATTGGTGGACAGATTTGCAAGGCTATTGACAAAGGAGTTATTAATGCGGAGTTGTATGCTCTCTCCGACTCTTCCAAGAGCAGAGTCCTGGAATTGACAGCCTCCCTGAAAAGGTACAGTCCTGCCTCAATGACGATTGAGGAACTACTGCAAAATGTAGACTTTGTTATAGAAAGTGCCTCTCAAAAAGCTGTCAGGTTAGTAGTACCGCAGGCTCTTGAAGCTGGGCGCGATGTGATGGTTATGAGTGTAGGCGCTCTTGCGGACGAAGAACTCAGAGAAAGGCTCTTCATACTTGCAGAGCAGAATAACTGCAAGCTCTATTTCCCTTCAGGCGCAGTTGCTGGTATCGATGGAATAAACTCCGCCTCAGCAGCGGAAATATCATCAGTTACCCTTACTACCAGAAAACCGCCTATGGGCCTTGCAGGAGCTCCCCATGTTGAAGCTCTGGGAATTAAGCTTGAAACAATCGAAAAAGAAACCCTGCTTTTTGAAGGGCCTGCCTCGGAAGCAGTTAAAGCCTTCCCCGCAAATGTCAATGTTGCAGCCACAATAAGCCTGGCAGGCATAGGCTTTGAACGGACAAAAGTAAGAGTAATCGCTGACCCTACTCTGTCCAGAAACGTACACGAGATAACTGTAGAAGGCGAATTCGGGAAACTTTCAACAAGAGTAGAAAACCTTCCCTCCCCGGAAAACCCGAAAACCAGTTACCTTGCAGCCCTTTCCGCAATTTCCACCCTGAAAAAGATCCTGAGCCCGGTCCAGATAGGAACCTGAAGTGACAAAGAAATACTTGAAGTTAATATATTAAATTATTTTACTTGAACAGTAAAAAATGTAATATATCTTACTGGTTCATTGAGCGAAAGAGCAGGAATTTTTACTTACAAGGTAGTCCACTTGAGTGCAAGCATGGCGCCACTTGAAGATATCAACCAGGTCGTCCGACAAGGTCATTATCGATCAAACCTTTTTTCAAAAGGTTTGCGCTCAAGCCTTTTTGACAAGAATTACGCCACAACCGTTGAGCTGCAACCGTTGACCCGCAACCGTTGCGCCGGTTGATCACGCCGTCATGATGTTTTAGATTTAGCAGTGGTTTTCGGTCAAGCCTTTTTTGAAAAGGGTTGTGATCACGCCTATAGGGTTTGGGGATAAAGTTGTAAAAATCAAACGTTACTAGGGATTTTCGCTCAAGCCTTTTTTGAAAAGGCTTGTGAGCAAGCAATTTTTTCAAAAGGGTCGCAGGACTCAGGTGGCAACTCAGAGGCTCACAAAAAAATACAATTAACAAATATTATTCACAAATATTATATAGTGCGGGAGAGTTAAGCACGTAAGCTTTCAAGAGCAAATGGCATGCGTGCAAAAAGAGCGCGCGGGATGGAATTTCCGTCGTTGCACTCCTTTTTACGTTTACTCGCCTGTTAAAATTATCTTATGCTTAAACTGGTTATTTTAAGCTTGATCTTCAATCTCATACCCGGATCCCTATTTCCGGACTTTATTCCAAAAACTTATGGTGGTCCCATGCAGCAAGCAGAGCTAATAAAAAGGATCAAAGAACTCAAAATAAAACGAAATGCAGTTATTCTTGCTCATTACTATTCCCGTCCTGAGGTTCAGGATATTGCAGATTTTGTAGGAGACTCACTGGGCCTTAGCCAGGAGGCTGTCCGTCAGACTGCTGATGTCATTGTTTTTTGCGGCGTCCATTTTATGGGAGAAAGCGCTGCAATTCTCTGTCCTGATAAAACGGTCCTCCTGCCGGAAATTGATGCCACCTGCCCTATGGCAGACATGGTGGATATTGAAGGTCTCAGAAGAGAAAAAGAAAAACATCCTGATGCCGTGGTGGTCTGCTATGTTAACAGCTCGGCTGCCATTAAAGCCGAGTCTTACATCTGCTGTACGTCTGCAAATGCCGTTGAGGTGGTAAACTCCCTGGAAGCTGATGAGGTTATTTTTGTGCCTGATAAAAACCTGGCTGCCTATGTAGAAGCCAGGACTGACAAAAAAATAATTCCATGGGAAGGACACTGTCCAACGCACCATCAGATCCTGAGAGAGGATGTCCTGAAAATGAAGGAAAAGCATCCAGAAGCAAAGTTTATTGCACATCCCGAATGCCGCCCCGAGGTTCTGGAGCTTGCAGACCATATTGCAAGCACACGAGGGATGATAATGTATGCAAAAAACTCTCCTGCAAAAGAGTTCATTATAGGTACGGAATGCGGACTCCTCCACGGGCTACATAAGGCAGCTCCCGAAAAGAAATATTACTGCGTTTCGGAATTTGCCTGTTGCCCGAGCATGAAAATGGTTAATCTTGAAAAAGTTCTGGTCTCTCTTGAAAAAGTCCAGCACGTAGTCACCGTTCCATACAATGTGAGGACCAGAGCAAAAGAAGCACTTGATCGAATGCTCGCGGTAAAAATTCGATAAACATCAGGTGTTTTAAATCTGTGAGATTCACTTTATTTCAATGATGAAAAAAATAGTAAGAAGTAAGTGAGAAGAGAATCTCACATACTTCATCTCACATACTTCATCTCACATACTTCATCTCACATATTTCATCTAACGTACATTTTTCTCAGATCTTTTTCTTAAATATGCCATATCCAACAAGAAGCATGAAAAGCGGTAAGGAAACTGCCATAAGTATCCTAGCTGTTCCCATTGGATTCTTTATTCTACTGCTATTATTTCCTGCATTTCCGTAAAGAGCTGCTTTTCCTTCGCTTCCCAGATTTCTCAGGGTTTCCTGTATTTTTCCTGCCCCACTGATATTCATTATATTTTGCCCGGTATATTCCGTTATTGCAAAGAAAGAATAACCAGGAGTTTCCGATTTAAAGTAAATATAATTCTCATCTTCTCCAACTTTTTCCGTGTAAAGTGGCTGCCAGTTACTATCATATCTTTGAAGGACTACCTGAGCCTCACTTATATTATTATCTTTGATCCATGACTTCGCAACCTTAAACTCTACAAACCCACTTTTAATGGAAGTCGGAAGCCCTGCTCCACTATCTCCTACCCAGATATTCACATATTTATATACTGTGCCTTCAGGAGAAGTCTGGACAAGGGTGGATCTGTTTTTAAGTTCTTCTACAACTGTTGTTGTTTTTCTGAATGTTTTCTTAGGATCAAATTCAATATTTACAATGCATGTGGCATTTTTCGTAAAATCAAACTGGACAGGATAACCACTCACGATACTCATGGTAGAAAGTTCCTGAGCAGCAATATTGGTTGCTGGCTCGCTGGAAACAAGATTCATACCTGAACCACTAGAATCTGAATCCTCACTTCCATTATCTGAACTCCCGTTATCTGTGCTTTCGGTAGCTGAACTTTTAGTATCTGAACTTGTGTTATCCGAGTTTTGGGTATCAGAATCCCCGCTATCTGAACTTGTGTTATCCGAATTTTGGGTATCAGAATTCCCATTATCTGAGCTTACGGTATCGGAATTTTTGGTTTCTGAATTTCCAGTATCTGAATTTTTGGTACCTGAGTCACCGCTACCTGAGTCACCGCTACCTGAGTCACCGCTACCTGAGTCACCGCTACCTGAGTCTCCACTACCTGAGTCTGAATCTCCTTTGCTAGAATCTACGTTATCTGAACCGGAAGTTGAATTTTTATCATCCGAGCTAGTGCCCGAATTTCCATCGTCTAAGCCTGAATCGGAATTACCATCATCTGGGTTAGTGCTTGAATTTCCATTGTCTAAGCCTGAATCGGAATTACTATCATTCGAGCCAGAATCGGAATTTTTATCATTTGAGCCTGAATCGGAATTACTATCATTCGAGCCAGAATCGGAACTACCATTACTTGAGCCTGAATCGGAATTACTATCATTCGAACCAGAATCGGAATTTTTATCATCTGAGCCTGAATCTGAACTTCCATCACTTAAGCCTGAGTCTGAACTTCCATCGTTTGAGCCTGAATCTGAACTTCCATTACTTAAGCCTGAGTCTGAACTACCATCACTTGAGCCAGAATCGGAACTACCATTACTCGAGCCAGAATCGGAATTACCATCATTTGAGCCAGAATCCACTTTGTCCGTGCCTGAATCTCCGGTACTCGTGTCTGAACTTCCACTATCTGAGACTGAATCTCCTGTATCTGAACTTCCACTATCTGAGACTGAATTTCCTGGATCTGAACTTCCACTATCTGAGACTGAGCTTTCGTTGTCTCCTAGAGCATGTACCATGCCGGGAGCCATTCCAAGGATTGTTAGCATTATCAATAGTATATAAAATAGTGAATTACAAAAACCGGCTTTCATTTTTTATTTGCCTCCACCCACACGTCCGTAAGCAGAAATGTCTGGTACACAAGTAAGTTATTGACAAGTAACCATGTAATTTATAGAAACAATATCCAAGGGTTTACTTTTGTAGATTTTCCCAATAATTGTTAGTCTAAAGTTGTTAGTCTAAAGTTATTAGTCTAAGACATATTCTTTGTTCCAAGCCAATGTTTTGAGTTTAGTAATAGCAGAAGCAAAACATAATTTAGAGGTCAGGAATCACATTGATTACATCTGCCTATATCTTGAAGCTGGCTAATACTTAACAGATATCAAAGGGAAGAACGGCAAGAAATAAACTTTGTTTTACTTAATATTATCCTTTCAATAAATATACTCATAAAATTACGTGACATCATATATACAATTTGAGTCTTCCTACCAAGAAGAAATTGATCAGATCAGCCTCTTGAGCCAAAACCGTTGAGATGAAACCATTGAGATGAAGCCGTTGACCAGTAACCGTTGAGCTGAAACCGTTAAGCTAGAACCGTTAAGCTAAAACCGTTGACCAGCAACCGTTGAGCCGAAACCTTTGCGCCGGTTTATCACGCCGGATGGGGTTTGATGATAATGCTTTTAAACTCAAATGTTACCAGGGGTTTTCGGTCAAGCCTTTTTTAAAAAAGTTTGCTGTCAAGCCTTTTGAAAAAAGACTCACGATCGCACCCGCTGGGTGACCCGAAAAGAAGTCTGAGTAAATCCACCCTCCTGAGCTCGTTGAGAATGTAGCCATTCTTGCCCATAAGTCGATCCTCTTGGTTCAGCTTAATCTTCATTATGATTCAGCCCTCTTGAGCGAACGAAGTGAGCGAAAAGGGCTCCGTCCTCCCGAGACGGGACTCGGGTGACGGAACTCGGGTGACGGAACTCGGGTGACGGAACTCGGGCGAGAAAATCCGATACCTTTAATACTTTATAATACTGCTTTGTTGTGATGTCCGCAGGCTTACGCACATATCTAGAGATTATGAGATACGAAAACTGCCTCATGGCAGGTTTTGCAGCTATAATCGGAACACTGATAGCTTTTAATATCCTGGCATCTAATGCCCCCAGTTCTTATAGCCCTGGAAAATTTCCTTTCTTTTTATCAGGCCTTGTATTTCTTGTCGTATTTTTGGTTGCAGGCGCAGGAAATGCGATTAACGACTATTTTGATATCAGGATAGACTCAATCAATCGCCCTGATAGGCCTATTCCATCAGGCCGGATGAAGCTAAAAGAAGCCCTTTATTTCTCTTATACACTGTTTGCCCTCGGAACACTTCTGGCTTTCTCAATCAACCCAATTTGCGGGATTATTGCTTTATTTAATTCACTACTGTTAATCTTCTACGCAAAAACCCTCAAAGGCACTCCTCTTTTGGGAAACCTGAGTATAGGCTACCTTACCGGCTCAAGTTTTTTATTTGGAGCCTCAGTTTTTGGACTTGAAGGACTCAAAGCCCTTTTTGTGCTTTTCCTGCTTGCAGCCCTTGCGATTACTGCCAGAGAAATTGTAAAAGACATTGAGGACATGGAAGGCGATAAAATAGAAGGGGCAGATACCCTACCTCTTCGTGTCGGGGCAAAAAAAGCAAGTTACCTTGCAGTACTTATAGGTTTTCTGGCCATCGTTTTTAGCCCTCTTCCTTACCGTCTGTCGATGCTTGGTCTGCGTTATCTTTACCTTGTACTTCTGGCAGACCTTGGATTTCTTGCAGCTATCTACCAGCTTCTTGCTCGCAACAATCCTACGAAATCTTCAAAAATGTTCAAGATCGCAATGTTCTTTGCACTCATTGCTTTTATTGCCGGGGTATAAATTATTCCCGGACAAAATTCTTCTCAGCATACAGGACATTTTCCTGCAACAAGTTCCATGGAGAAAGCCTGTATATTCTCAAGTTCTTTTTCCATTACCTCAGCCACTTCTTTTTCTACCTCGCTCGCAGATCCTTTCTTCATAATGAGCTGGGCAGTTGCAATCTGAGGCTGGTCGATTGGAGTTCCGATTTCACTCAAAAGCCAGACATAAACTTCTGAGATATCAGGCACCTTACTATAGATCTGCGCTGCAATCCTGTGGGAAAGAAGGTTGTAAACCTTTCCTGTATGGCTTACAGGATTTTTACCTGCGGCAGCTTCACTGCTAACAGGGCGATTTAGCGGAATTATTCCGTTTACGCGGTTTCCACGCCCTACCTGACCCCCATCTGCATCTTCCGCAGATGTACCGGTTACCGTGGTATAAATCCCCTGCAGTCCCCTGCCCGGAATGTCCAGAGTATTAAGAGAAACTGTCGGTTTCAGACACATGCAGCCCTCAAATTCAGACCTTGCTTTTTCTGCAAACCCGGCAGTAAATTCCTCAATCCGGTTGTGCAACTCGATTTTCTTTTTAAAGTATGCTTCTTCTGATTCAACAAACCTGTCCACTAGCGGCATTGCAACGGTCAGGTGCATATCTTCCCTGTGCCTGAGCCCCATAACTTTTACATCTTCTCCTGATTCCGGATATTCCTTTTTGAACTTTCTTGAGTTCAGATATCTCTCGCATTCGAAAACAAGCTTCTCAGTAGGACTTAGAGGGGCATATCCAACTGCTGCAGAAGTGTCATTTGCCCCGAGGATCTCTTTTCCCCTGCTAAAGATATCCGTAAGTTCTGCAGAACCTCTTTTTAGCTCGATCTGGTAGATGAGATTTTCAGGGTCCACAAAGCGGAGATTATCCCGGAGCCATTGCTGCGCCGTACTGACCGCAAGCTCGGGAACATCGATTTCTATCCCCTGCGCTTCAAAAGTAGCCCTGTCCCCGATGATAAGTCTCATAGGACTTACAACTCTGCCTCCTCCCAATTTTCCCTCCACTTCCCCTGCAACAAGCATGCCTTTGTCTATATTATAGTGCAGGATATTCCCGAAAGTCTCAAGGTACTTCTGGCTCAACTTTACTGAAATTTGTTCCATTATGGCATCACAGATATAGTCCGGATGCCCCAACCCTTTTCGTTCTACAACCTCAACTCTCTGGCGGTAAACTTCAGATGCTTTTAATTCGTCTATAACTATATTTCTCAAACTCTTACCCCCCAGGTATTTAAAAAGCACAGTTCCCTTAAATGTAGTTCCCTTAAATGAGGTTCCCTTAAATGAGATTCCCTTAAATGAGATTCTCTTAAATGCAGTTTCCTGAAATGCAGTTTCCTGAAATGCAGTTTCCTGAAATGCAGTTCCCCTAAATGCAGTTCCCCTAAATGCAGCCCCCCTAAATGCAGTTTCTTTAAATACGGTTCCCCTTAGATACAGTCTCCTTAAAGGCACGTTTTCTTTAAAAGTACGATTTCTTAAAAAGTACGGTTTCCTTAAGGCATAATTCCTTTAAGGCTTGATAAAATTGGTGTCTACTATTTCTCACTAAGACTCATAGCTCGAAGCATTGCCTGAAGGTGATTCCCCTTATTTAAACCTCCAGATTCTTATCGGACTAAATTTCAAGCTTCTAATCTGACTAATTTCAAGTTTCTAATCTGATAGTACCCGGATATTCATTAATTCAGGCTTCGATTTCAATTGTTATAAAGGCTTGAGAATCAAAGTTATTAGATAAATTCTATTTCTCCCGACGGTCCTTCTTTGCCTTTGTCTCTGTTTCCGGACTCTGGCTCATTTTCATTTTCCGGAAGATGCTTCAGGTACTCCTGTATCATCATGGGAAAAACATTTGCAGGTACAAAGCGGACTCCAAGCTGTTCGGCCCATTTTTCAATCCCGTAATCGCTTGCAATTACTGCAGCATCAAGCTCCTTGGCAAGGATAAGAACATCAATATCAGGAGCACTATCCAGAATTCCATATCGCAGGGCAGCTCGATATTTGTTCCGGAATTTGCCAATGATCCCTCCAATTACTTCCCTCTCGACCTCTTCCTTATACTCTTTTTTCTTGTTTTGTGGATTTTCCATAAAGAGGCATTCAGTAGCTGCCTCCCATATCGCGTCCTCAGCTACTCCCATTCCCCGGTTAATTCTTTCCCGCATATAGGCAACATATTCATGAAAGATCTGAGAAGTTACGTTAACTCTATACCGGTCAGGAGATTTTTTTACAAGCCAGGTATCTATTTTAGCCACGACCTCCCTGTCACAGCCGTTGCGGCTTGCAAATTCGTACATCTCTTTATATACTGACGGATAGGGCACGTAGCAACTTATCCCGAAATGCAGACGAGCATCGGCTATCAGGTCAAGAATCGCTTTCATTCCCTCGCAAAGGGAAGCATAGCCCATAACCTCACGCGTCTGCAGGTCCGTTAATGCTGTAGTATCCAGCACAAATCTCTGCTTAAGCATTTTTTCGAACCCTTTTGAGTAATCTTCGTTATCGTCTTATGTATTGATCAAAGATGAATAAAATTCTTTGTTTTATTCACTTTATTTTTCTTCCCTTATAGCTTTTAAATTAGTAACTTCTTTTCTGTTGCTTGATAACCTCCATTCTACTTACTACTTTTATTTTGTTTGCTTGATGATTTCAATTCTATTTGCTTCACAACTTTATTATGACCATTAATCACTTTCATGAAGATAACACTGTATTTTTATTTTTCTTTTGTTTTTGTAGTCCGCCATTTATTCGGAAAGCCCCCTTACTCTTTGCTCAAAATAAATAACTGCAGATAATTTTAATACACATATTTTATTTTTCTTCTGATTGTGTAGTCCACCTTTTATTCGGGAAACCCCCTCACTTATAGATCAAAATCAATAACTGTATATAGCTTCAAGACCTATATTTTCATAGGGAAGTTTAAAACCAGAGACTAGAAAGCGGTTTAAAATGCATTTTTGTAAAGTGTCTTCTAATGTTGTTTCGATTCAAATGCAAAAAATATTTTCGAGATGACATAATAAAAAACGTTTTTTTGTTAATCCGTATTGTTTGCTTTTCCAGCTCTGGATCGATCTTCTCGAGGTTGATATGCTGGCAAGACAACGCCAGCAGGTAAAACACAGCTTAACGGTGTGAAAAACAGCCCGATTCGTTATGAGTATGAGTAATAAGCTGAAACTGGGGAATATGATTTGAGTGCAAACACGGAGACATTGAAGCCTTGTGTAGGCTCAGCACAGGGTTTGGTGAGAAATCCTCTGGACACAGGAGGCAACACAATGAAGGAGCATTGTAATATTTGTGGTCGGGAACTGATGGAAGATGTACTGGTTGTGGACACCAGCCTGGATATGAAACCAATAAAGTTCAAAGAGGTTCATGGAGATAAGTCCGATCTGATATGCATTGAGTGTGCAATTGATTCGGTTGAGAATCCACCGTTCATATGTTCAAGATGCGGCCAACCAATCGAATTTAATGAAAAATTCTATGTATTCAGGGAGGCAACCACAAAACCAGGCGGCCCCAAAGTTGACCTTGAAGAAACATGTCTCGATGACAAACACATCTGTAGCACATGTTTTGGTGAGATCATGAACCCTGAGGGTGAAGAAAAAAGGGTCTAAATGGAAAAACCTTCTATAAACATCATTCAGTCTTCCGAAACTTTGAATCCTTGGACAAGAATTGGGGTTCAGTTCCTGGAAAATCTCGCCAAGATAATACAGAACTGATTCTTCAGTTCTGTCACCCGCTTTTTCTAATTTTTCTTTGTTTCTATTATCTTTCTTCTCTATTTGTTTAGGACTTCCTGTTTAGAACTTCTGGCTAAAAGAGTAATTTTTGGAAATTTTTTAAGGGGCTTACCCACAGATGCATGAACTTTAATTTTACAAAGCATAAATATTAATCTTATAAAAATAGATAATATTGACCTAATAAGCGCAATCTGATATACAAAATCTGATGAACTGAATAAATGATTTCGAAAGGCCTGAAACTCGATTAATTTTTTTGGTTAACTTGTTCATAACCTTGGGGGTAAGTAATTGAACGGAAGCAATGTGATCGAAATCCAAGATATAACATGGGGAGAAGTGGTAGAAAGCTCTAAAAAGCCGGTTATTGTAATGTTCTACAGCCCGACCTGCCCTTATTGCAAAGCTATGGAACCTTATTTTATGAACTATGCAAGGGAATTCAAGAATTCAGCAATTTTTGCTCGCATAAACATTGAAACAAGTCCCTGGACTGCTGAAAGGTACGGAGTTCAGGGCACACCTACGTTTAAGTTCTTCTGTCACGGAAGGCCTGTATGGGAACAGGTAGGCCAGATTTATCCTTCCATACTGAAAACTGCAGTTGAAGATATGATTCATTACGGAGATGAATGCATAAGAAAAAGCACTCCAGTTGGTCAGGATATCACAGGATACACTTGAATCAACCTAACTGAAGTATTAGAGTAAGAGTATTTTTTCAATCTTTTGAGCTCTCAAATAAGGCTCTCAAGCTTTTGCATTTTTCAGCCATAATTTTTTCAGAGATTTTTCTCGTATAACTTCTTATCTACAAGTCCATACTCATCAAAGGCTGTCCTGAAGCTTGTGAGAATGCTGAGAGTTGTGCCAAGCAAAGTTGAAACATATTGTGCTATCATGATGGTAATCTGATACTTAATGGCAACTAGAGGGCTTGCTCCCCCAAGGATCTGTCCTGTCATCATTCCTGGCAAAGTGACGATCCCCACGGACGCGATGTTTGCTAAAGTGGGTTTTACTGCAGCTCTTAAACTTTTTCGCAGGTATGGGAGAACAGCCTCATACATGCCCGCCCCAAGAGATAAGCTGTAAAGATAGCGGTTCTCGTTTCGCTTGATATCGCTATAAAAGTCACCTATCCCTACCACATTTCCTCGAAGCGAATTTCCAAGAAACATACCCGCTATAGGGATCAGGTAGCGTGCGTCAAGAAGATTCTCCAGATTAATAACGAATTTATTGAAATATAATAGAACTGCCAGGCTTGAAAAAGCAATTGCTAAAATGATAGGCGCAAAGAGTTTTTTTACATTAAGATCCACACTTTTTATTGCCGTATAGGACGCAAAGAAGATCATTATTCCTACCCAGGCCAGGTTTAAAAGTCCATTATTCAGGTTAAAAATAAAGTTCAGAAAAATGCCTGCTAAAAAGAGCTGGATTGACATCCTGAAGACAGCTTCCAGAGTGCTTTTTTCGAGTTCAAGCCGGATTTTCCAGCTTATGAAAATCGGAATTGCAAGTAAGAAAAAACAGAAAATTAACGAGGTGTAGCTAATATCATAAATGGGCATTTTTTCAGTCTTCTTGGGTTTTGTTTTTTGTTTATTGATTCGTTTATTGATTCGTTTATGATTCGTTTATTGATTCGTTTATTGATTCGTTTATTGATTCGTTTATTGATTCGTTTATTGATTCGTTTATTGATTCGTTTACTGTTTTGTTTACTGTTTTGTTTACTGTTTTGTTTACTGTTTTGTTTACTGTTTTGTTTATTGTTTTGTTTATTGTTTTGTTTACTGTTTTGTTTGAGTGTGTTTCTGGAAGTTTCTCAGGAACTGGTTTCAATATTTATTGTTTCCATCCCTTCGCGTTCCCATTCCCTATCATGGGAGACGATCAAAAGAGTCCAGTCTTCTCGGGCAAGAAAATAATCTGCAATCTTCTTTTTTAATTTCGCGTCGAGAGCGGAAGTAACTTCGTCAAGCAAGTATATGTTCCTGTTCAGGAGAAGGGCAATGAGGATTCCTATTCGCTGCTTTTCTCCACCCGAAAGCTCTTGGAAATTCTTCTCAAGAATATCGTCTTCCAGTTCTAGCTCCCGCATAAAAGCCCTCAGGTTTTCATGGTCTAGTTTTTCTTTATTTGCCCTGTAAGAAAAGATCTCGTCTAAGAGGCTTTTGACCTTTCCTTCCCCAAGGTCAGTATTCTGTACTACATAAGCGATTTCCTTTCGAGCCTTCCAGCAGGTTTTTGAATCAATTACCTGGTTTCTGAAATAAATGGTGCCTTCCGAAGGCTTTGTAAAACCAAGCAGTATTTTTAAGAGGGTGGTTTTTCCTGTTCCGGACTTTCCCCGCAGGAGAATTTTTTGGTTTTTCTTTACGGTCAAGTTGAAACCTGAGAGTATCTTTCTGTTCTCAAAAGAAACCCCGATGTTTTCGTATCTAATCAGTTCGTTATTTAATGGTTCAGCAGACATGTTCTTAAGATCTTACCATGAAGGTATTAATATTACCTGATTATATTCTAGCCTGATGCTTTAAGTTATTAATCTGATATAAAATGCGTAATGATTCAGAGTTCTTAGATTTTCAGGCAAAATTGTATTCTAGACCGATGGTCTCGAGTATTGTATGTGCACTTTAGAAATGAATGTATAAAGAGAAAGTTTATTATATACTATGTGTTTTCAGGTAATCCAATATCAGCTCAAAAATAATCTGGAAATAATAATTCTCAAAGAGATAATTCTCAAAAAGATAATTCTCAAAAAGATAATTCTCAAAGATATGGTCTATCATACCTTTTCATGAGGGAAATCGAATGGATTGTAATACTCCAAACAAAAAACTTTCGACCCCAATCAAAGCTGCGAAGATCACCACCGGCATGAGTGTTGATGATCTTGTCAGGGAATACAAAGGCTGCGCCTTTGGAGCAGGCAGGCTGGCTGAGGCCGTAGAAATCTATTATGAAATGCTTGCTTCCGAAAAAACTACGAAATTTTTCGGGCTTGCAGGTGCCATGACTCCTGCAGGCATGAGAAACATTGTTGCGGATTTAATACGCGACGGCTACATCGATGTGCTTGTCACGACCGGAGCTAATATGGTGCACGACACTGTTGAAGCTCTGGGACTTCACCATTATAAGGGCACAGACTGTGCAAACGATATCCAGTTACGGAATGAATGCATTGACAGAATTTACGATGTCTATCTTCCTGACCAGCACTTTACAGATCTTGAGGAATTTTTACAGAGTGTTTATGCCGGACTTCCTCAGGAAAAACTCTCGATCCGGCAGGTGCTTACTGAGATCGGAAAAAACCTTGATGATGATTCCTCGATCCTGAAAACCGCAGCAGAGATGGGAGTACCTGTATATTGCCCTGCTCTTCAGGACTCGGTAATAGGGCTTCAGGCCTGGCTATATAAGGAAGGAAACCCTCTACATGTTGATGCATTTGCTGATATGCACGAGTTTATAGAGACCTGCTATGCGGCTGAGAGTGCAGGTGCCCTGCTCATCGGCGGAGGGGTTCCCAAAAATTATATCCTCCAGTCCATGCTTGTAACCCCCAAATCCTTTGACTACGCTATCCAGTTAACAATGGATCACCCTGAGACTGGCGGTCTGAGTGGGGCAACCCTTGATGAAGCCCAGTCCTGGGGAAAAGTAGGAGAAAACGCAAAAGCTGTAACCGTGTATGCAGATGCGACTATTACTCTCCCGCTTATGGTTGCAGCTGTGCGTACACGCCTTTCAAAGAGGTGATTTTATGGAAAAGAAAAGCTGTCTGATCCTTGCCCTTGATGTTTCCGACAGGGAAGAAGCTCTTAAAATTGCAGAAGATGTCTCGGAATTCGTGGACGCTATAAAGGTAGGCTATCCTCTAATACTTGCTACCGGGCTTGGAATCATCAGGGAGCTTGCAGAGTTTGCTCCTATTATAGCCGATTTCAAGGTTGCCGATATTCCAAATACCAACCGCCTTATCTGCGAGCAGGTCTTTGAGGCAGGAACCGATGCAGTAATTGTCCAGGGCTTTACAGGCCGGGACAGCCTTGATGCCTGCATTGAGGTCGCTTCCGAATACGGGAAAGACGTGTTCGTGGTAAGTGAAATGAGCCACCCAGGAGGAGCCGAATTCCTCCAGCCTGTAGGAGAAGCAATCGCAAGAATGGCAGCCAAAGCAGGAGCTTTTGGCCTTGTTGCACCCGCGACCAGACCGGAAAGAGTGAAGGCGATCAGAAAAATTATCGGTAACAAACTTACCATCATCTCGCCTGGAGTCGGTGCTCAGGGAGGAAAAGCATCTGATGTTATTGCCGCAGGCGCAGACTGGGTAATTGTAGGAAGAGCCATTTACAAAGCAGAATCCCCGAGAGAAGCTGCCCGCCAAATTGCTGCTGAGATTGAGGCTGAACTCAAGCGAGAAAACTGAAAAACATTTTTATACATATATTATATTTTAAAT
>Ga0183101_1001217_pt1 | contig 26338 bp, 26 predicted proteins | sample Biomet3_FD_127790 | JGI IMG/M metagenome (GOLD analysis project Ga0183101, IMG submission 127790) | Microbial communities from bioreactor (seeded with sewage sludge) at LBNL, California, USA - Biofuel metagenome 3 | ecosystem: Engineered > Bioreactor > Anaerobic > Unclassified ...
GTCGTCGCCAGGTAAATGTTCCGTGGTAGCTCAATGGTGGAGCATTCGGCTGTTAACCGAAGGGTTGGAGGTTCAAATCCTCTCCACGGAGCCATTTTTATTTTTGACTACTATAAAATACGTTATATAAAAAGACTGCTTTTGATAAAAGCAGTCTTTTGTGTATAGTGAATTATTCTTTAGGTTCTCCAAGAAGGCTTTTTTCAAAGCTTTCTATTGCAGCCTTGACCTTTTGACCTCCAATTGCCCCTCCTACAGTGCCACAAGTTTTAGCAGTCATGTTTCCCCAATAACCATCTCTAGGTATTGGAACTCCTAATTCGTTTGCAAGCTCTGTTTTAGTTTTAGCGGTTTCCTTAGCTATATCGTAATTTTCTTTTTTATGTTTATTATCCATATAAAATTATTCTCCCCTCTAATTTTCAATTATTAATTTACCCAATTATTTTTTGTATTAATAAATCTAATATTCTATGAGGTTTTTTACAAACTTTATTTAAGTATGAATTTTAGTAAATATTTTGGTATATAGTAAATTAAATTCATTAATTATATAGTAAAATGATTGATAAAATCATAAAATAGGATTATATCTATATTAAAAATTATGGAGGACATTTTATGAAGTTATTATTGACCAACGACGATGGAATCAATGCTAAAGGCTTATATGCTTTGGCAAAAGAACTTGAAAAAGACTATGAAATAGTTATCGCTGCACCAGATAATCAAAGAAGTGCCTGTGGACATTCAATAACAATTTCGGATCCTCTTTTTGTCAAAGAGGTGGAAATTAATGGAATAAAGTCGAAAGCTTATAGCGTTAGTGGCACACCAGCAGACTGTGTAAGAATAGGGATAGATAAACTAGCGGATGGAAAAATAGACATGGTATTGTCAGGAATAAATAATGGATTCAACTTAGGAACAGATGTTATTTATTCAGGTACAGTTTCTGCAGCTATTGAAGCAGCTATTTATAATATACCTTCTATGGCTGTATCTACAGATGTAAATGATGATATTGAAAAATATGCTGTAGCAGCAAAATATGCATCACAAATATTAAAAAGTGTTAAAGGTAATTATATTAAGGATGATGTTGTAATAAATGTAAATGTTCCTTTAATCCCTAAAGAAAAGATAAACGGTATTAAAGTTTGTAATATTGGCAGTAGAACATATAATAACTATTTTATAGAAGAAATTGATGAAAATAATGATAGAAAGTTCTATTTGAAAGGGAAACTAAATGATTTTGATTATGAAAATACAGATATTTACTATATAAAGAGAGATTATGTTACGGTAACACCACTTCATTATGATTTAACTAACTTTAAAATATTAGATGAAGTTAGTAATATGTTCAATGAAGTGGAAACTTGAATCAGATGGGGTTTCAAACCCCATCTGATTCTTAGTTGAACGAATCCAGGGACGTAGCCGCTCTTTACTCCCAGTTAAGCAGAGAACCAAAATCTATGATTTTGTGTGAATCGCTTACTCCTCCGACGTTAGGAAGAGGAGTTTCATATAAAGATGGGAGTATTAGAGCGGGTAGTCATCGGATAAATAAGCAACAAGTAATTCAATAGATTTGCGTGATAGAGTAAAAGTTTTATATCACGCGATTTTTTACTTTCATAATACCCCCTTAATTTAAAAAAATCACACGTATATTAATTATGTATTGGAAAATTATTACCCAATATATTTTCGGCTTCAAGCAAGAGGTGAAATTTTATGTTAAATAGTGGATACATCTTAGATGAAAAATACGAAGTAGTCAAAACTCTTGGACAAGGAGGGATGAGTACTGTTTACTTATGTAAAAATACAAGATTAGGAAATCTTTGGGCTATAAAAGAGGTTAAAAAAGAATTAAAGGGGCAGATGGACTTTTTAGCAGAACCCAACATATTAAAAAATTTAAGTCATCCAGGTATTCCGAGGGTAGTTGACATCTTTTATAGAGAAGATAACTTATATATAGTTGAAGATTATATTGAGGGTGAAACTTTACAGGATTATATAAAGAAAAATGGTTTTATAGGAACTAAACAAATAAATAACATTGCATTAAGTATATGTAATATCATTGAATACCTTCATAGTTTTAACTCTCCAATTATATATAGAGATTTAAAACCATCTAATATTATGATAACTCCCGAGGATAAAATTGTTTTAATAGACTTTGGTATTTCAAGAATATATAAACAAGGTGGAGATAAGGATACTATATATATGGGATCAAAAGGATATGCTGCACCTGAACAGTATGGAATAGAACAAACCTGTATACAGACAGATATATATGGACTTGGGGCTGTAATGTATTTTTTGGCTACAGGAAAAGCGCCTATAGCTTTGTTAGAGCCACTAAAAGATGAAAGTTATAGCAATGAAGTAAGTCTTGAATTAAAGAAAATAATACAAAAAGCTATGCAAATTGATATTAAAAGCAGATACTCCTCAGTAGAGGAGATGAAGAAAGAACTGCTTAGGTTTTCAGAGAAAGAATATGACACAAAAACCTTGCTTATGCAGAACTCTGAAGAATATTCTAAAACTCTATTCATGAATAGTAACAAGGGTGTATTTAATGATGAAATAAATGATAAATTATTTAGAAGTAATGCCATTAAAACTACGATTACAGATAAATCCAAGTTTAAGGATTTTAATGAAACCGCTGATCAGGAAATACATAATGGAGAAAATAATATTAGAACTAAAACGAATTTAAATAGGGGAAGGATAAACTTCTATAAAGTAAAGTCAAATAGTGATGAAACTGAAACAGAAGAGAATACAGTAAAAGCAAGTAATGAGAAAATTAAAATAGGCAAGAGCAACAAAGAGGATAAAAAGGAAGTAACTAATCAGAAACCTAAAAAAACTCATAATAAGTTAAAAATGAGTGGAGATAAAAGTAAAAAAAGCTTTAAGAGAAAGTTTATATCTACTTTAGTTTGTGTCGCAGTTATCTTTGGGTTAGCTTATCTTGTCACTAATCATGGAAAAAAGGAGCAAATTATAAATAGTAATCAAATTACCAATGGTGAAAGTGAAGATAAAGATATAAGCGATGTGAGTAAACCTGAGAATAAAAGTGATACAAATAATATAGATAATAATAAAGATAATAATAAAGAGGATGTTAAGCCTCCTGCTCAAACTACATTAAATAAACCTAATACTGAAAATTCAGCTATTAATGAAAGTACAAATGATAAAGGAGCTTCTACAGCATCAGATAAGAATTTACAGAATAAAAAAGAAAGTAAGGCTAAAAATAATGGAAAAGGTAAGAGCAAACATAAATATGATGAAGGTGATTATTAATATTAATAGGAGTACACAATTAGATTAGTGTGCTCCTATTTTTATTCAACTATTCCTCATATAAGGTTTTTAAAATATGTTTCAAAACCCTTTAGAGTAGTGGTACTTTCAGCTTATTTTGAAAAATTTGTTTTTGGCATTATAAATAAATGGGGTTCTTGTAAATGATCCTGAACAATTCTAAGAGCTTCTCCAAATCTTTGGTAATGTACAACTTCTCTTTCTCTTAAGAATTTTAATGGTTCTATTACATCTGGGTCATCAGCGACGCTGATAAGGTATTCGTAAGTTGCTCTAGCTTTTTGTTCTGCAGCTAAATTTTCAGTTAAATCTACTATAGGATCACCTTTGGATTGGAAAGCTCCAGCATTAAATGGAATGCCTGAAGCACTTACAGGGTAAACCCCTCTACCATGATCTACATAATAGGCACTTGCACCTGCAGCTTCAATTTCTTCAATGCTTGCACCTTTTAGCAACTGATGAACCATTGAACCAACCATCTCTAAGTGAGCTAATTCTTCTGTACCAATATCATTTAATGTTGCTATGGCTTGAGGTGTAATCATAGAAAATCTTTGGCTTAGATACCTTATAGATGCGCCTAATTCTCCATCAGGTCCACCGTATTGAGCAACGACTATTGTTGCCATTTTTGGATTAGGTTTTTTTATTTTTACAGGATACTCAAGAAACTTTTCGTATGTCCACATATACTATCTCTCCTCTCCACAAAGCTTAAAATTAGCCTCACATTCCCATGGCCAAGGTTCATTTATCCATTGCCATGGATAAGGACTATAGCTTCCATAGGATAAAGGACCATAGAATTTCTCGTAGTTCTCTTTCAATATACGAGCATTTGTTACAAGCGAGTTATAGGATACAAGAGCATTTTGATCAGTTGGATGGGTATTAAGATATAAGTGGAGGTCTATTAGTGAGAAATGCACAGCGGTAATTTCTTTTAAAAGTTCTTTTTTATTCATTTTAGCATCCATAATAGTACCTCCTTCTAACATTTAGAGACTGGCTTATATTTTTTATCTTTTCCCTCATAGGGACTATAAAGCTCAGGAAAAATAGTCCCATGTTTAAGAGCTTCCATAGGAGAGAGAAGAGTACATAGTTGTTGATAAGGTACATAAGCTGCTGCTAATCTTACATTCCTTATTATCATTTCTTGTGGAATACAAGTATCCACTGGTGGACAGTTGACAGTATAAATATTTTTGTCTTTGGCCATAGTTGTATTTATCCTCCTTAATATTATGTTGCTATACAATGATATATTATGAGTAATAATACAGAGTTGTTACAATAAATATGGATTATTACTCATAAATTATGTTTTTATTAATATACTTATAAGTTTGGGTATAATAGGAATAGATAGAGTTCTAATTAATTATGTCTTATTTAAAGTTAGATTATTTTATAACGAATGGGGTGAATAAATAATATGCAAAACAATATAGATGTTATATGTGAATGTGAAAAATGTGCAGATAAATATTGTGCAAAAAAAGTATCTATATTTTCAACCTTGCAGGATAATCATGTAAGAGAAATTGTTGATATGGTAGTACATAGAAAGTATAAAAAAGGACAAATAATATTTTTTGAAGGTGATATATCAGATAAGCTTTATATAGTTAATAAGGGAAAAGTGAAAATATTTAGATATACAAAGGAAGGTAAAGAACAAATATTATATATATTAACCAATGGAGATTTTACCGGAGATTTAAGCCTTTTAAAGAAGAGTAAACTTGAATTTAATGCAGAGGCTTTAGAAGATACAGCGGTGTGTACTTTAACTAAAGAAGACTTTGACAAAATACTAGAGAAAAATCCTGAAATAACCTTTAAAATATTAGAAGTAGTTCATGACAGATTAGTTAATCTTGAGAACCTAATTCAAAGATTAAGCACGAAGGATGTAGAGTCAAGAATTATAGGAGTTTTACTAAGTCTTATAAAGGACTTTGGAAAAGAAGATAATGAAGGTATTATATTAGAATTGCCTTTGAGTAGGCAAGAAATAGGTAATTATTCCGGACTTACAAGAGAAACTGTAAGTAGAACATTAACAAGTATGCAGGATAGCGGATTAATAGAACTTGTAGGAAATAAGAAAATTATTATAAAAGATATAGAGTATTTAAGGGATATAGATAAGTAAGACGGAACTTAGACTTATTCCTTGATATTTCTAAGGTATCTTCAGCAAGAGCTAACATAAAATAGTTAAATGTGCTTTCAGAGATATCCATAGAAATATCTAGAATAAGTCTAAGTTCTAAGTTACTTACCCATAAATACTTAAAAATATATAAAGTAATCGATAGTCTTTACTTATTAATAATTAATTCTCCAACAGCCATTGCTGTATTGATGCATAGGTCACTTGTTGTTTCTTCGTCATAATAGCTTATTTTTAGTGGTAATTGTATGTCGTTAGTACCAGTAGATTTTACTAAGTAAGAAGTATCTACTAGGGTCATGGAACTTTGGTTTATATAATCATTAATAATCTCCACAGCTTCGCCACTCCATCCAAAAGAACCAAAAGCTATACCCATCTTATTTGATAAATCTAGTTTTATAAGTTCTTTTAAGACATCTTCTAAATTACCTATCATATCTCCATATTTTGTAGAACTTCCTACAAGTATAACATCTGATTCTAATGCCGCTTGTTTAATAGCGTTTATGTCTGAATTTTTAACATTAAAAATATCAGATTTTATACCAAGGTTAGTAAATCCTTCAGAGAGAGAATTGGCAATTTTACCTGTATTGCCTGTCATGGAACTAAATAGTATTAATGCTTTCTTATTGTTTGAATTTGGATTAATCTTGCTTAGTTCATCGTAAAGATTAATATATTTTTGAGCATTATCTCTTAATATAAATCCATGAGAAGGAGCTATAGTATCAATATCAAGATTTCTTATTTTATTTATCATGTCTCTTACATATAATCTATGTGGACCCATAATGAGCTTGTAATAAGTTATAAAGTCTTCAGTAATGTCTTCTTTTGCTAAATCGTTAAACAATTCATAATTGGCAATGTGAGTACTAAATATGTCACAAGGATAAAGAATCTTATCTTCAACACAGTAAGTAATCATTGTTTCTTCTGTATGAAGATATGGTGTTTGAAAGAATTTTAGTGTTTTACCACCAATATCAAGGGTATCTCCATCTTTAACTATTAAGTAATTTCTATTTTGTAGTTTAAACATTCCATTAAGAAATTCTCTTGCTTTTTCAGTAGTTACTATAGTAGCATTTTTAGCTTTACTTAATAATGAAGGTAATGCCCCTGCATGATCTGGCTCAACGTGATTAATTACTACATAATGAATCTTATTTAAATCTATAATGTTTTGCAAGTTTTTAACAAATTCCATTCCATATATAATATCAACAGTATCTATTATAGTAGGTTTATCTGTATCTAATAAATATGAATTGTAAGTGGTTCCTTTTTCTAATATTAATCTATGGAAAGGAACCTTTCTATCATCTACTTTACCAATCCAATAAGTTTTTTCTGCTATTTTATTGTTTATCATATTAAACATCTCCTTATATACTTTTATCTTTTTTCAACCTTATGGACCCATTATATTAGTAAATAGAATCATAAGCAGTGATTATAATCATATAAAAATTTGATTATAATCACAGAGTTATATTTTATAATCATATATAATTAGCACATGAAGACAAACAAAAGATACTTAAAGGACATATTAATCTTTGTAACTTAATTAAGATACAAATGATAATTTTAGCACTACAAGTTCATTATAAGTATATAAATGCAAAAAATTTTGGAGGGATAAACATGAAAAAATTTATATTTAAAAGTTCAGATAGTATAGGAGTTATTGCAACAAATTTTCCTAAATCTATGGAGATATTCAAGGATTATAATATTGATTTTTGCTGTGGTGGAAATAGACCATTAATAGAAGCTATAACAGAGCAGCGTTTAAATGAAGTTGAAGTTATGAATAAACTTGAGGAAGCTTATAACAAAACAATGAATGTTGAAAATAAAGAAATAGATTTTACTAAATTATCTTATACTAATCTAATAGACCACATAGTAAATACACATCATGCTTATTTACAAATAGAACTTCCTAAGATAGGAGAACTAGTAAACAAAGTACTAAGAGTTCATGGTCAAGGTCACAGTGAACTAGCTAAAGTGCATAAATTATTTTCTAGTCTAAGAATGGAACTAGAACAACATCTAATTAAAGAGGAAGAAACTGAATTTCCTGCTATTAAAGAATATGAAAGAAGCAATTCTAAAGAACTTTTAGAAAAAATACTTGGAACAATGAAAGAATTAGAAGATGAACATGAAGGGGCAGGAGATATCCTTAAAGAACTTAGAAGGATTACTAATGGTTTTGTAGTTCCAGAAGATGGATGTAACACTTATAGGCTAACTTATAATAAATTAAAGGAATTGGAAGAGGATACATTTACTCATATTCATTTAGAAAATAATATTCTATTTCAAAGACTTCAGAAAGAAAAATAATATCTAACATAAAATGCTTTGTAGGCTATTGTAAAAGTAAGTTTCAAATTTTACTTTTACAATAACCTTTTTTTATTAAAAATTTAGGATTTTTTTGTAGAAAATATATTATAAAGCTTTTGAAATCAATGTATATATGTTTATATAAAATATTATAAGTTTCAAATTATGGATTTGTTGGAAATAAAAATTATATTGTTTTAAGAAAATTTTTGTGCTAGAATTTTCCTGGGTAGCATCCTAATCGGAGCTGCACCTAGTTGTTTATTATTTTTTAAAATATTCTGCTCATATCTACTAGAATGAGACAACTTCTACCTTGGAGACTAGTCCCAAAGGTGGTGATTTTATTGAAAATTGGTTTTATTGGTGCAGGAAAGGTTGGTTTTTCTATTGGAAAGTATTTCTCCATCAATAATATAAATGTAACAGGTTATTATAGTAAAAATAGTTATTCTTCTAAAGAAGCTGCTAAATTTACTAACTCAAAATTCTATGAAACTATTGATTTATTAATAATGGATAGTGATATCATTTTTATAACAACTCCAGATGATGTTGTTCTCAAAGTATGGCAGAATATAAAAGGTTTTAATTTAAAAGGTAAAATTCTATGCCACACCAGTGGTTCTTTATCTTCTAAAATTTTTTCGGGTATAGACAATTCAGGTGCTTTTGCATATTCAATTCATCCTATGTTTCCTTTTTCCGATAAGTTTAATACCTATAAACACTTAAAAAATTGTTATTTCTCCATTGAAGGTAATAAAAAATATTTACCAGAAATGAAAAATTTAATTAATGATCTTGGAAATCCAGTACTTACTATTAATGGAGATAAAAAAAGTCTTTATCATTTGGCTAATGTTACTGTTTCTAATTTAGTACTTTCACTTTTAAATAAAGGCAGCCAGTATTTAGTCCAATGTGGTATAGATGAAAAAAATGCATTGAACTCACTAATGCCTTTAATAGAAAATAATATATTAAATTTAAAAGAAAAAGGATTCATAAATGCTTTAACTGGTCCTGTAGAAAGAAATGATTTGGGGACATTACAAAAGCATATGGATGCTATTCCATTAGGTGATTTAAGTTTTTATAAAAATTTATCTTTAAATCTTTTAAATTTATCAAAACAAAAGCACTATGAAAAGGATTATAAAAAACTTGAAAAATTTTTAGGAGGTATAGAATAATGAAAAATACAGTAGAGAGCTTTAAGCAGGCAAAAACAAAAGAGGAAAAGTTAACTATGCTTACAGCTTATGATTATTCCACTGCTAAGCTTATAGATAATACAGGGGTTAACGGTATACTAGTTGGAGATTCTTTAGCTATGGTATGTCTTGGACATAAAAATACATTGAGTGTAACAATGGAAGAAATGCTTCACCACACCCGTGCAGTTACTCGAGGGGTAGAAAATGCTTTAGTAGTTGGTGATATGCCTTTCATGTCCTATCATACTTCTGTATATGATGCAGTTAAAAATGCTGGTAGATTTGTAAAGGAAGCTCAGGCTGATGCAATAAAGCTTGAAGGCGGTGCCTTAGTTTGTGAGCAGGTAAAAGCTATAGTAAATGCTCAAATTCCAGTTATGGGTCATTTAGGACTTACGCCCCAATCAGTAAACATATTTGGGGGATTTAAGGTTCAAGGTAAAGCATTAGAAACTGCTAAACAAATAATAGAAGATGCTAAAAGATTAGAGGAGGCTGGTGCCTTTGCCATAGTAGTTGAAGGAATACCTTCTGCTTTAGGAAAAATTATTACAGAGGCTGTATCAATTCCAATAATAGGTATTGGTGCTGGTAAAGATTGTGACGGTCAAATACTTGTTTATCAAGATATGCTTGGTATGTTCTCTGATTTTACTCCTAAATTTGTAAAAAAATTTGCTAACATTGGAGATATTATGACAGAAGGTATAAAAAATTATATAAAAGAAGTAAATGAAGGTAGCTTCCCAGCAAAAGAACATAGTTTTAGTATAGATAAAGAAATTATAAACAAACTATAAACAAACTATAATTAGAGAGGAGGTTTAATTATGAAAGTTGTTCATAGCATAAAAGAACTAAAAAGTTATATAAATACTTGGAAAAGCCGAGGTCATGAAATAGGACTTGTACCTACAATGGGATATTTGCATGAAGGTCATAAAAGTTTAATAAAAACAGCATCAAATGACAATAGCAAAGTTGTAGTTTCTGTATTTGTAAATCCTATTCAATTTGGAGCAAATGAGGATTTAGATAGTTATCCAAGAGATATTGAAAGAGACTCTAAAATATGTGAAGCTGCTGGTGCGGATTTGATATTTAATCCTTCCCCTGGGGAAATGTATGGTGAAAACTTTTGTACATATATAGATGTAGAAGGTCTTACAGAAAATTTATGTGGTGCTAAGCGTCCAGGTCATTTTAGAGGTGTCTGTACTGTTGTTTCCAAGCTTTTTAATATAGTAAATCCTACTAGAGCTTATTTTGGAGAAAAAGATGCTCAACAACTTGCAGTTATAAAGCGAATGGTACTAGATTTAAATTTTGATATAGAAATAATAGGTTGCCCAATTGTTAGAGAAGAAGGTGGTCTTGCGAAAAGCTCAAGAAATACCTACCTTTCAGAAGAGGAAAGAAAAGCAGCTCTTATTTTAAATAGCAGTCTTTCAAAAGCAAAATATGCTTTAAAAGAAGGCATTAAGGATGCAGATAAATTAGTAGAAATAATATCAGAAGAACTAAATAAAGAACCTCTAGCCAAAATAGATTATATAGAAATAGTAGATAGTGCTTCTTTGAAACCTGTAAAAAATATTGATAATTCTATACTTGTTGCAATAGCGGTTTATATAGGGAAAACAAGACTTATAGACAATTTTACCTTTTTGTAAATTTTTAGACCTTAAAAAATAGAGACCTACGGTATTTATGCCGTGGGTTTTTATTTGCTATTTTGTTTTATATGGATAAAAATTTAATTGTATCAGCTGGATTATATTTAAAAATTAGTTTTTATACATTTCATAATACGAATATAATATGGAAAAATACTTAAAATAACTTGCATTAAAAAATAGTTGTATGATACAATTATTTTACGATACAAGCACTTAGGAGGTCATAACTATGAATAAAGAAACTAACTCAAAACAAATGAGAGAAATTATAAGAATCCTTGAAAGAAAACTTGGAGTACTTGAAGAATGTCAAATTCAATGTGGTAATATTACAATGGCTCAATGTCACGCTCTAGTTGAAGTAGGTCGTGCGAAGAATATATCATTGAATGAGCTTGCAGAAATACTTAACCTAGAAAATAGCACAATGAGTAGGACTGTAAATAATCTTGTTAATAAAGAATTAGTAAAGCGAGATATTGATCAAAAAGATAGAAGATATGTAACAATATCGCTTACTGAAAGTGGTTATAAGCACTTTGAAGATATTGAGAAATCTATGGATATATACTTTAAAAAGGTTTATAATGCCATGCCGGAAAGTAAACGTGAACAGGTAATAGAAAGTATACAAATACTGACTGAGGCCATTAGCAAAAATGAGTGTTGCAAATGATGTAAGTGAAATTTGATATTAAAATAAAGGGGTGTTGTATATGAATTGAAGACGGTAAAATAACCGTCTTATTTTTTTATTTTTTTAAATCCGTAACGATTGTTACAGATTTAACTTAAGTATTTTAGTAATATATAACCATAGCAAAGAGATAACACAGAGAATAAAAAAATAAATTATAAATATAGATTTTAAAAGTGAAAGGTGGAATTATAAAATGAGTATGTTTTGTTATCAATGTCAGGAAGCAGCAGGCGGTAAAGGCTGTACAATAAAAGGGGTATGTGGAAAAACAGAAGATTTAGCAAAAGCGCAGGATTTATTAATATATATAACAAAAGGAATTTCTGTATACAGTACAAAAGCAAGAGAACTAGGTGTAGTTAACAAAGAAGTAGACAAGTTCATAATGGAAAGTTTATTTGCAACAATAACTAATGCAAACTTTGATAGAAATGTGTTTATAGAAAGAATTAAAAAAGGATTACAGTTAAGAGAAGAAGTTAAGCAACAATATATAAATGCTGGTGGAAAAATTACTGAATCAAAAGAAAACACTTCATGGCTTAAGAAGATATTAGGATTTGGAAGTATGAAGAAAGAAGAAGAATTAAAGTTACCAGAAGCAGCTACTTGGTTTGCAAATAACGTTAATGATTTTGATGCAAAGGCAGCGACAGTGGGTGTACTAGCTACTGAGAATGAAGATGTAAGATCTCTAAGAGAGCTTATAATTTATGGATTAAAGGGACTAGCTGCATATGTGAAGCACGCTAATCATCTAAACTACAATGATGAAAAGATTCACGGCTTTATGCAAAAGGCATTAGCTGCAACTTTAGATGACAGCCTAACAGCAGATGACTTAGTAGCTTTAACGCTTGAAGCTGGTAAGTTTGGGGTAGACGGTATGGCTTTATTAGATAAGGCTAATACTGAAACTTATGGTCACCCAGAGATAACAAAAGTAAACATAGGAGTTAGAAATAACCCTGGTATACTAATAAGTGGACATGACTTAAAGGATATGGAATGGCTACTTGCACAGACTGAAGGTACTGGAGTAGATGTATATACTCATAGTGAGATGCTTCCAGCAAATTACTATCCAGCATTTAAAAAGTATAAGCATTTCGCAGGAAACTACGGAAATGCTTGGTGGAAACAAACTGAAGAATTTGAAAGCTTTAATGGACCAATTTTAATGACTACAAACTGTGTAGTACCTCCTAAAGCTTCTTATAAGGATAGAATGTATACTACAGGTGTAACAGGAGTGACTGGAGTTAAGCATATAGCAGATGGCAAGAATGGTAAGCCAAAAGACTTTTCAGCTATAATTGCACATGCTAAAAAGTGTAAAGCACCAAAGGAAATTGAAAAAGGAGAAATAGTTGGAGGATTTGCTCACAATCAGGTTTTAGCATTAGCTGATAAGGTTGTAGATGCTGTAAAGAGCGGAGCTATAAAGAGATTCTTCGTTATGGCTGGTTGTGATGGAAGAGCAAAGAGTAGAAATTACTATACAGACTTCGCTAAAAATATTCCAAATGATACAGTAATCCTTACAGCAGGTTGTGCAAAATATAAATACAACAAGCTTAATCTGGGAGATATTGGAGGAATTCCAAGAGTATTAGATGCAGGACAATGTAATGATTCTTACTCACTAGTAGTAATAGCTCTTAAATTAAAAGAAGTATTTGGATTAGATGATGTAAATAAACTTCCTATATCATACAATATAGCTTGGTATGAGCAAAAAGCAGTTATAGTATTATTAGCATTGCTTCATCTTGGTGTAAAGAACATTCATCTAGGACCAACTCTACCAGCATTCCTATCCCCTAACGTAGCTAAGGTTTTAGTAGAGAACTTTGGTATAGGTGGAATAACAAACGTAGATGATGATATAAAGATGTTCATGGGTCAATAAAATAATATAGTCTTCCATAATAAATAATATAAACAAATATAGAGAAGCTTATATCTATTAATTTAGGTATAAGTTTCTTTATATTTAAATGAATAAGGTACATTGTTTAAGGAAAAACTGTAATAGAAAATATAATTTATTTTTGTAAAATAAAATCGGAGGTGTATTGTATGCAATTAACGTTATCACAAAAAGAAAGAATGTTGTTAGAAGATCAAAAAAGTCATGAGCAGCTTTGTATAGACAAATATACAAACTATGCAAATCAATCTAGTGATTCTCAATTAAAACAACTATTTACTAATCATGCATCAATTGAACAACAACATTTAAATAGTATTAACCAACTATTAAGTGGGCAGGTACCTCAAATGAATCAGCAGCAAAGCAATAATCAAAATCAACAACAAAATATGAATAATAATCAAAATACAGGTATGAGTGGGGTATCTGATGCTGAAATGTGCCAAGATTTATTAATGACAGAAAAGTATGTTTCTGGAGCTTATGACACAACAATATTTGAATGTAAAGATACTAATGTACGTGAGGTATTAAATCATATACAAAAAGAAGAGCAAAAACACGGAGAAGCAATATTTAAGTATATGGAAAGTAAGGGGATGTACAAAGTTCAATAGTTTTACATAGAATACATTGTAAAAAGGGTAGAAGGGTTTTTCTTCTACCCTTTAAATTTATTTACTTATAGAAACCTATGTTGAGAAATAAAATCAAAAGTTTACAGAACAATATATTCATGGTATATTTTGTTTTGCGAAGATTCTACATAAAATTACAATACTAGAGCAATAATGATAAAATATGCATTATTCATTACAAACTAAAACAAAATATGCCACTTTGTGGCATACTATTTGCTAATATATATAGTAGGTGAGGCGTATGGATAGAATAAAAGAGATAATTGAAAAAGAAGATAAAAAGAATCCTTATACTGATGATGAAATTAGTAAAATGCTAAATATAACTAGAGGAGAGGTGATTAATTTAAGAAAATCATTAGATATTGGTGATTCAAGAGAGCGAAGAAAAGACTTATTACAAGATGAGATTGCAAAAATATTATCTGGAAATTCTAAAATATCTGAGAGAGGATTAACAGAAGAATTAAATAATAGAGGATTTAAGGTATCTAGAAATATTGTATCTAGATTTTTAAAAGAAGTAAGTATAGAAGATTTTAATAATGATGAATTTGAAGATAATAACTCAGAAGAAGAAAATAATGAAGAAAATCCTACAAAGCATGAAGCTTTTGATGTTCTTATTGGAGCGAAGGGAAGCTTAAGACCGAAAATAGAACAATCTAAAGCAGCAATTTTATATCCACCTAATGGACTTCATACCTTAATTTATGGTGAAACTGGAGTTGGAAAAAGCGAGTTAGTGGAATGTATGTATAGATTTGCTGTGGAATCAGGAGTAAAAGTCAAAGATTCACCATTTGTTGTATTTAATTGTGCAGATTACGCTGAGAATTCAAATCTTCTGCTAGCACAATTATTTGGATATGTAAAAGGTGCATATACTGGTGCAGATGTTAATAAGGAAGGCTTAGTTGAAAAAGCTAATAACGGCATACTTTTCTTGGATGAGATACACAGATTGCCACCAGAAGGGCAAGAAATATTATTTTCTTTAATTGATAGAGGAAAATTTAGAAGGCTTGGAGAGACTCAGAACACAAGATCTGCAAATGTAATGTTAATATCAGCTACTACGGAATCACCAGAATGTAGCTTATTGTTAACCTTTAGAAGAAGAATACCTATGTTAATTGAATTGCCATCATTAAAGGAAAGACCTCTTTCAGAAAGATATGAAATAATTAGAAACTTCTTTTCAAAAGAGGCTTCAAGGATTAATAGAAATATTATTGTAAAGGCTGAAGTTGTCAAAAGCTTAATGTTATACAATTGCATAGGAAATATAGGTCAACTTAGAAGTGATATTCAAGTTGCTTGTGCAAGAAGTTTTTTGAATACTATGTATAAGAAAAACAAAAGTGCAACTATTGATGTTTTAGATCTTCCTAATCACGTTACAAATGAACTTCTTAAGATTAAAAAAAGAGGACCGGATATGGAAGAGTACATTGGTAGTGACCTAGTTGTAAATCCTGATGATATTAATGAAGAAATTTATAAAGAAGATAGATATATGATTCCAAATAAGATATATCAGTTTATTGAAAAAAAGTTTATTGATTTAGAAAAAAAGGGTCTAAAAAAGGATGAAATAAATAATATCATTGGTGAAAAAGTAGAAATAGAACTGAAAAAATTTGCAAAGAGTTTTCAAATTAATGACTATATGTCCAAGAAAGATTTAGAGGGCGTAGTAGACGATAAGGTTATAGCAACAGTTGAAAGATCATTGATGATTGCAAAGGAACATCTAGAGAATATTCAAGAAAATCTTTTTTATTCTTTAGCAATTCATTTAAATGAAGCGTATAACAGAATAAAAAATGGAAAAATAATAGTTAATCCTCAATTAGAAAAGATAATTAAAAATCATAAAGTTGAATATGAGATTGCTGAATTAATCGCTACTCAGATAAGTATTGATTTAGAGATTGCAATACCTAAAGATGAAATAGGATTTATAGCTATGTATTTAAAAGCTTTTCGTAGGGAGAATTACAGCAATAAAGGAAGAGTTAGGGTAATTATACTCACTCATGGACATGTTGCTTGTGGAATAGCAGAAGTAGCAAATAAGCTTTTAGGTGTTGATAATGCTGTAGGTATTGAGATGTCCCTAGACGAAAGTCCTGAATCAGCTTTGGAGAGAACATTAGAATTTGTAGTGAAAACTGATGAGGGAAAAGGTTGTATTCTACTAATAGATATGGGATCTTTAATTACATTTGGAGAAATTATTACTAAAAGAACAGGTATTTTAACTAAAACTATTGGTAGGGTTGATACTGTTTTAGCTTTAGAGGTAGTAAGAAGAGCTTGTATTGGAGAACATAGTTTAGATGAAATAATATCTGCAGTATCTGAAAATAGAAATTATGTTGGAAAAATGCATGGTACAAATTACGTTAAAAAGCTGCCTAAAACAATAATAACTGTTTGTATAACTGGAGAAGGAACAGCATTAAATATAAAAAAATATATAGAAGATTTAATTCCGGAAATAGAAAATGAAGTTAATATAATACCACTAGGAATAATAAATGGACATAATATTACAGATGAAATTCGCAAGTTAAGTGAAGAGAATAATATAGAAGCTATAGTAGGAACAATTAATGTCAATGTAAATGATATTCCATTCATATCTTTTGAAGATGTTATAAAAGGATCTGGTATAAATCGTATAAAGGATATATTAGGAATTGTAGATAGAGTTTCTAATCCTTTAGAAGAGATAGTAGATGAAGATTTAATATTATGTGATTTAAAGGCAACATCGAAAAATGAAGTGATAGATATATTAGTAAATATGTTAAAGAATAAGGAATTGGTAGATGAACAATTTATGCTAAGTGTTTATAAGAGAGAGACAATGGGTGGAACACTTCTATATGAGCAACTAGCAATACCACATGGTTTTCCACAATATGTAAAAAAATCATCAATAGCCATTGCAAAGCTTAAAGAGCCTATCGAATGGGAAAATGGAAAGAAGACAGATTTAATAATTTTAATTGCTATTAAAGAAAGCGGAAAGAATAATTTAGTTCATTTATTTAAAAGGCTTTCAGGTGAAGAAGTAAGAGAACTTATAAGAAAATCAAATACTAGAAAAGAAATATTAGAAATTATATTAAATAGAACAAATTAAGCCAGATGTTTGGCATGAAGATTGCTATATAGTATAAGTATATGAGATAAAAGTAAATCTTAAAGTTTCCACTTCATAGTTGTGATAAATATAAGTTTATCATGTGTAAACAATATTTATCACAAAAACAAATTAAGCCAAAAGTTTGGCATGAAAAATGCTATAAATATAAGAGAAAGGAGGATATGTTATGGAACCTATAGATTTTATTAAAAATGGAATCATTTTAACAAATTTAAAGGCCAGTAGTAAGGAAGAGGTTTTTAAAATCCTGTATGATAAGCTTTACAAAAGTGGAAATGTAAAAGAAAGCTTCTATAATGGATTAGTTGAAAGAGAAAAGAAATTTCCAACGGGGATATTATTAAAAAGTTACAATATTGCTATACCACACACAGATCCTGAACATGTCATTAATCCATCTATTGCAATTGCAACATTAGAAGAACCTATTATATTTCAATGTATGGATGATGAAAATAAGTCAGTATCTGTAAAGATGGTGTTTATATTAGCCCTAAAGGAATCTCATTCTCATATAGAAATATTACAAAAAATAATCCTAATGATACAAAATGATTTGTTATTAGAGAAGTTATTAAAATCTCAAAATAAAGAAGAATTTGTTCAACAGATATCTGAAAATCAATAAATTTTATTTATATATAATCAATGATAATAAAAAATAATTTTAATGAGGTGTAATTATGGAAAAAAGAAAAGTTATTTTAGTTGCTTGTGGAGCAGGAATTGCTACATCTACTGTTGTATGTGAAAGAGTTGAAAAACTAGTAAAAGACAATAACCTTAATGCTCAAGTTATACAATGTAAGATAGCAGAAGTTGCATCAAGGGAAAATGAAGCAGATTTAATTGTATCTACGACTATATTACCAAAGCAATATTCTATACCAGCTCTTAAGGGTATGGCATATATAACTGGTATGGGAATGGAAAAATTAGATCAGCAAATAATTGATATTATAAAAGGAAATTAAGAAACTATTTTCATGTAATAAAAGTGTTACAAGTTTAATAATAAACTCTTAAGCAGTGGGAGTCTGGTAGTATTTTACCAACTTGTAAACGATATAATTCCAAGGCAAAGAACTTAAATCATATTTAAAGTTATGCCAGATTCTACTGAATAATTTCAATGTTATTTTAGACATCATTATATAATTTAAAATAAATACTAAAGGGGGACTTTATAATGACACTATTAGGTATTATTCAATACATTCTTGGACTAGGACCAACTGTTATGCTTCCTTTATCTATCACTATAATTGGATTAATATTTGGACAAGGTTTAAAAAAGGCATTTAAATCTGGTGTTACTATAGGTATAGGGTTCGTGGGAATCAATCTAGTAATCGGACTACTTGTAAATAGCTTAGGACCTGCAGCGCAGGCAATGGTAAGTAGGTTTGGATTACATCTAACAATAATAGATGGTGGATGGCCATCAGCAGCGGCAGCAACTTGGGCATCTCCAGTAGCAACAATTATTATACCGCTAGCATTAGTAGTTAATCTTATTATGATAGCTACAAAAACTACTAAAACAATGAATATAGATATTTGGAATTACTGGCATTTTGCAGCAGCAGGAGCAACAATTTATGTGTTAACTCATGGAAATTGGGTATTATCAATAGCAGCAGCAGTAATTTATGAAATAGTAGTTCTTAAAGTGGCAGACTGGACGGCCCCAATGGTTCAGGAATTTTATGGATTAGATGGTATATCTCTACCTACAGGTTCAACAGCATCCTTTGCACCGTTAGGAATTTTGATAGGAAAAGGAGTTAGTAAAATTCCAGGAATCAAAAACTTACATGCTGACCCAGATTCTATTCAGAAAAAAATGGGAATCTTCGGGGAACCAATGATGATGGGTATAATACTAGGAGTAGTTCTAGGTATATTAGCAGGTTATGATTTAGGTAAAGTTCTTCAAATCGGTATGTCAATGGGTGGTGTTATGTTACTTCTTCCACGTATGGTTAAGATAATAATGGAAGGCTTAATACCTGTTTCAGAATCAGTTAGAGAATTTTTACAGAAGAGATTTGCAGGCAGAGAACTTCATATTGGTTTGGATGCTGCATTATCAGTTGGACATCCAGCAGTAATGGCTACAGCTTTAATACTAGTACCTATAACTATTTTATTAGCAATAATATTACCAGGAAATAGAGTGCTACCTTTTGGTGACCTTGCATCCATACCTTTCTTTATAGCATTTATAGTTGGAGCTTCAAAAGGAAATATAGTACACTCAGTAATAACAGGAACAATATTAATGGCGTTATCATTATACATGGCTACAGACTTTGCAGGAGTTTATACTCAAATGATACAACAAGCTCACTTCCAAATGCCAGAAGGAGCATCTCAAATGACAAACTTTGATACTGGTGGTAACTTATTCAACTGGATAATATTAAAAATAGGTCAAATAATTTCTTAATATTATGTAAGTTGAAAGTTTGTTAGATCGGATAAAACTTACTTCTGTATGAGTTTTATAATAAAAACATCTTATGAATAAGATTATTCATAAGATGTTTTTTAGATTATCCATAAAGTCCGTACTTTAAAAACACGGGCTTTGGTGTTCTTTATATTTGTTATTAACTATTTAACCTGACTAAATATTATAACATATTTTATTTTTCAAAAATTTTAACTATTAAGAATTTTAATTATAATGGCATATTTTGTTTCGATATAAGAATGTGTGAAATAGTTCGATTTTTCTACATTTTAAACCAAAAGTTTGGCATGGAAAATGCTTTAGATGTAGATATAAGTGAATGGAGGGATAAAAAATGATAAAAGGATTAGATAAACTACAAAATGGTACAGATATAAGAGGGATTGCAATCAAGTATCCTGATAAACAAGTTAATTTAACAAGTGAATCTATAAAACTTATAGCTTATGGATTTGTGAGATGGTTAGAAGAGAAAAAAGGTATGAACTCTAGTAGGTTAAAGATAGCTATTGGAACAGATTCTAGATTATCCGGACCGGAACTTAAATTTTCTATTGTACAGGAATTAAGTAACTTAGGGTGCAGAGTTTATGATTGTGGAATGTGTACAACTCCAGCAATGTTTATGACTACTATATTGGATGATTACAAATGTGATGGAGCTATAATGGTAACAGCTAGTCATCTTCCTTATTACTATAATGGGTTAAAATTTTTCACAAAAGAAGGTGGATGTGAGAAAGAAGATATAAAAAGTATCATCCATAGAGCATCAACAGAAGAATGTAGTTATGAAGCTGATAAAGGAGCAATTTTTAAAGTTGATTTTATTAAGGAATATTCAAGATTATTAGTCAATATGATTCGCGAAGGTGTTTCGTCTAAAGAGAATTATGATAAACCCTTATCTGGATTTAAGATTGTTGTTGATGCTGGTAATGGAGCAGGAGGGTTCTTCGCAAATAAAGTTTTAACGGTCTTAGGGGCAGATGCTAATGGCAGCCAATTCATTGAGCCAGATGGCAGATTCCCAAATCATATTCCAAATCCCGAGAATAAAGAAGCTATGAATGCTATAAGAACTGCGGTACTGAAAAATCATGCAGATTTAGGAATAATTTTTGATGCTGATGTAGATAGAGCTGCTATTGTAGATTCAAATGGTACAGAAATAAATAAAAATGCACTTATAGCTGTTATTTCTTCAATAGTTTTACAAGAACACCCTAAATCAATAATAGTTACAGATTCAGTAACTTCTACAGGGTTAGGTGAATTTATTAGCAAATTAGGAGGAACACATCATAGGTTCAAAAGAGGATACAAAAATGTTATAAATGAAGCCATAAGACTTAATGAGGAAGGCAAAAAATGTGATTTAGCTATAGAAACCTCTGGACATGCGGCATTAAAGGAAAATTACTTTTTAGATGATGGGGCATATTTAATAGCTAAGATATTAATAAAAATGGCAAAGTTAAATTTAGAAAATAAAAAAATACAGAGTTTAATAGATGATTTAAAAATTCCTTATGAAAGTTTAGATTTTAGACTTGATATTAAAAATCAAAACTTTAAGGAATATGGGGCAGATATAATAAAAGAATTGGAATATTGTGTACACGGAATTGAAGGATGGAGTTTAGTGCCCAATAATTATGAAGGTATTAGAGTATCCTGTGATAAATCTAATGGGGATGGCTGGTTTTTATTAAGGTTATCATTGCATGAACCCATTCTAGCTCTTAATATAGAATCTGATTCAACTTATGGTGTTAAAAAAATTATAGATAAATTAGTACCATTTTTGAGTAAATACAATGAGTTAGATATAAATAATTTAATACAGTATTAAATTTTTATATAGAACAAATTAAACCAAGAATTTGGCATGAAAAATGCTATAAGATATTATAGGACAAAGCAAGTATAAAATATTATAAATTTTAATTAAACTATTTTATAAAGTAAAACAAAAGAAGCCAAGAGTTTGGCATAGAAAATGCTTTATATATTAATAAGAAGAAGGGGGTGAGTTCATGGGACTTACAGAATTAATTAAAAATGGAGTTGTCATAACAAATTTAGAAGCTGACTGCAAGGAAGAGATTTTTAAAGGTCTTCATAATGAACTTTACAAAAAGGGAAAGGTAAAAGAGAGTTTTTATGAAGGATTAATAAAAAGAGAAGAAGTTTTTCCAACAGGATTACTATTAACTAAACATAATGTAGCAATCCCTCATACAGATGCTGAACACGTAAATAGTTCATGTATAGCGGTAGCAACACTAAAAAATCCAGTTATATTTCAATGTATGGAAGATGCAGATAAATCGTTGGAAATAAGAGTAGTGTTTATGTTAGCAATGGCAGAAGCACATAGTCATATAGAAATGCTTCAAAAATTAATAATGCTAATACAGAATGAGGTGTTTTTAGAAAATATCTTAAGAGCAAAAGATGAAAATGAAGTTATAGAACGAATAAATCAAGTTTACGAAAGCTTAAATGTGTAAAACACAGTAAATAGATTACAGATATTTATGGTCAAAAGGTAATTCATAAGATAGTAAAGGTTTACGACTGTGCATGGAAATTATAACAGTAAACAATGAAAAACTTTAAGTTGAAATAAATTTAATTAAGGAGTGATAATTAATGAAGGCATTAGTTAAAACAGCAAAGGGTTATGGAAATATGGAGCTTTTGGAGATTGAAGAACCTGCTATAAATGATGAACAAGTTAAAGTTAAAGTAGAATATTCAGGTATTTGTGGATCGGATATCCACTCCTACAAAGGAGAATACAATAATTTAAAACCACCTGTTGTATTAGGACATGAATTTTCTGGTATAGTGACAGAGATAGGAAAGAATGTAACAGGTATCCAAGTAGGAGATAGAGTAACAAGCGAAACTACTTTTGAAATATGTGGTAAATGTCATTACTGCAAAACAGGAGATTACAATCTATGTTCAAGCAGAAAGGGTATTGGTACTCAGATAAATGGAAGTTTTGCTGAATATGTTGTAGCTAGAAAAGAAAGTGTACATGTTTTACCTAAAAATGTTGATTTACTTTCAGCAGCATTAACAGAACCTTTAGCATGTTGTACTCATCCAGCTATAGAAAAGACAAATATAGAAATAGGAGAATATGTATTAGTTTTTGGACCAGGACCAATAGGACTTTTATTAGCTCAAGTTGCTAGGGCTAAGGGAGCATATGTTATTTTAGCTGGTACAGCTAAAGATGTAGAGAGAATGAAACTTGGTAAAGAACTTGGAATAGATCGTACTATAAACATTCAAGAAGAAAATATCGAAGAAGTTGTTAAAGAGTTAACAAATGGATATGGCGTAGACAAGGTGTTCGATTGTTCAGGATCAATTCATGCAGTAAATTCAGGTCTTAATTTATTAAAGAAAAAGGGAACTTTAGTTCAAGTTGGAATATTTGCTAAATCACTTAATGAACTAGATCAAGAAAAGATAATTCAAAAAGAACTTATTTATGTTGGAAGCAGAAGTCAAAAACCAACTTCTTGGGATTTAGCTTTACATCTTCTAGATACAGGTAAAGTTAATGCTAAAGCTCTTGTAAGTAAAGTTTATAGCCTAGAAGATTGGCAAGTAGCATTTGATAAGGTTATGAGTGGTGAAGAAATCAAAGTTGTGATAGAACCTTAACTAAAAAAAGGGAGGGAATAATATTATGAATATAAAAGAATTGAAAGAAATAGCTAAAAAAGTTAGAGTAAATATAGTAGAAGCTGTAGCAGCAGCAAAGTCAGGACATCCAGGTGGATCATTATCAGTGGCAGATATATTAACCACATTATATTTTGAAAAGATGAATGTTAATCCAGAAAATCCAAAGTGTGAAGATAGAGATAGATTAGTATTATCAAAAGGACACGTAGCACCAGCACTTTATGCTGTACTTGCAGAAAGAGGATATTTCCCAAAAGAAAACTTAAAGTCACTTAGAAAACTTGATTCAATGTTACAAGGACATCCGGATATGAAATCTACGCCCGGTGTTGATATGTCAACAGGTTCATTAGGTCAAGGTTTATCAGCAGCAAATGGTATGGCATTATCTGCAAAGCTTGATAAAAAAGATTATAAAATATATGTAATACTTGGTGATGGAGAAGTGCAGGAAGGTCAAATTTGGGAAGCAGCAATGAGTGCTTCACATTATAAATTAGATAATATAATAGCAATTTTAGATTACAATGGCTTACAAATAGATGGATCAAATGAGGAAGTTATGAATATAAATCCTATTGATGCTAAGTTTGAAGCATTTGGATGGCAGGTAATAAAAATAGATGGTCATGATATGGAAGCAATAAGTAATGCTGTAGACGAAGCAAAATCTGTAAAAGAAAAACCAACAGTAATAATAGCAAAAACTGTAAAAGGTAAAGGCGTATCCTTTATGGAAAATCAGGCATCATGGCATGGTACAGCTCCTAATGAAGATCAAAGAAAAGCAGCTATAGAAGAAATTGAAAGGGGAGAAGCATAATGAATACAGCAACTAGAGAAGCTTACGGACAAGCTTTAGTAGAATTAAGTAAAAATGAAAAAATAGTGGTGCTTGACGCGGATTTAGCAAAAGCTACAAAAACAGCAGACTTTAAGAAGGTGTGTCCAGAAAGATTTTTCGATATGGGAATAGCAGAGCAGGATATGATAGGAACAGCAGCAGGATTTGCAGTTAGTGGCAAAATTCCATTTGCTAGTACCTTTGCAATATTTGCAGCTGGAAGAGCCTTTGAACAAATAAGAAACTCAGTATGTTATCCAAAATTAAATGTAAAAATAGCAGCAACTCATGCAGGAGTAACTGTTGGAGAAGATGGAGGAACACACCAAGCTATAGAAGATATCTCTTTAATGAGAAGTATACCAAACATGGTAGTATTAAACCCATCAGATGATGTAGAAGCTAAAGCAGCAATATTTGCAGCGGCAGAATATTATGGACCTGTGTATATAAGACTTGGTAGAGCAGCTACACCAACACTTCACGATGAAAACTACAAGTTTGAGATTGGAAAAGGTGAAGTTTTAAAAGAAGGAAAAGATGTTGCTATCATAGCAACTGGTATAATGGTAGCTAAAGCACTTGAAGCGGCAGAAAAGTTAAAAGCAGAAGGAATAAATGCAACAGTTGTTAACATTCATACTATAAAGCCAATTGATAAGGAGCTTATAGTTAAGGTAGCAAAAGAAACAGGAAAAGTAGTAACTGTAGAAGAACACAGTGTAATTGGCGGGTTAGGCTCAGCAGTTTGTGAGGTTTTATCACAAGAATTGCCTACAAAAGTTAAATTAATAGGATTAAATGATACTTTTGGACAATCTGGAACACCTAAAGATTTATTAGAGCATTATGGTTTAACAACAGAAAATATAGTAGAAACTGTAAAGTCATTTTAACTATAATTGAAGCAAGATCTTAATTCAGATGGGGATTCTTTTACCCCATCTGAATTTTAGAGCTGCGAATGCATGGCTTACTTGGCGTTGAACTCCCACTTGAAGAAGTGGGAGACTTACGCCAAGTTAGTCAGGTTAAATTCTATGATTTATTAGGTTTGTAAAAAGGATGGTGAATATCATGATATCAGTAGGTTGTGACCATGGCGGTTATGAGTTAAAAGAAGCAATCAAAAAGAGCCTTAAGGAAAAAAAAATTGAATATAAGGATTATGGAACGTATTATAAAGAATCAGTAGATTATCCGCAGTTTGCATTAGCAGTGGCTGAAAGTGTTGCTAATGGGGAAAGTGAATGTGGAATTATTTGTTGTGGAACAGGCATTGGAGTTTCAATTGTTGCAAACAAGGTACCAGGAGTAAGAGCTGCCGTGGTAGGGGATGTATTTAGTGCAAGAGCTACAAAACAACACAATAATACAAATGTGCTTTGTTTAGGGGAAAGAGTAACAGGTGAAGGATTAGCTTTATTAATAGTAGATGAATGGTTAAATGCTGAATTCCAAGGTGGAAGGCATCAAGAGAGAATAGATCTTATAGGCAAAGTTGAGGAAAAATACTATAAAAGATAGTTAAATGTGAGAGAAGGATAAGATAATTATAAAATATCTTATTAATATAGATATTTATTTTGGAGGTTAGGATTATGTATTCAAAAGAAGTAACTGTTCGAAATAAAACAGGAATTCATGCAAGGCCAGCAACTGCATTTGTAAAAGTGGCGGCTAGTTTTAGTTCAAGTATAAGTATAGAAAAGGATGGAAAGCAAGTAAATTGTAAGTCATTAATAAACATTTTAAGTATGGGTATAACTAAAGATTGCAAAATTAAAATAGCAGCAGAGGGTTCTGATGAGGAAAAAGCTGTTACTGAATTAGTTAAGATGGTTGAAGATAAGTTTGGAGAAGCATAAAGAATAACTAAGAAAGGGATCAGACCGTGTAAATAATTTTGTGTATTCTCTTTCTTTTGGCAAGCAATTTCGAATAGATTATTTGTAGAATAATGTAGCTTAAAACTAATAACTTCAAATGCTTTACTAGCATTAACAATGTATACTAT
>Ga0183101_1000052_pt24 | contig 26314 bp, 21 predicted proteins | sample Biomet3_FD_127790 | JGI IMG/M metagenome (GOLD analysis project Ga0183101, IMG submission 127790) | Microbial communities from bioreactor (seeded with sewage sludge) at LBNL, California, USA - Biofuel metagenome 3 | ecosystem: Engineered > Bioreactor > Anaerobic > Unclassified ...
TTCTCCAAACTCGATGTGTCGCTTTATGGAATTGCCGTGGCCTTAGGCTTCTACTTCTTCGTTGCGATTCTCCATGATGATTTCACCTTGGCGGATGTCTGCTATTTCTTCACGATCTCGATCTTAGTTGCTTTGGGCTTCCAGGCCTTGATGTTTTTACGCTTCTATCCCACCTATATCGACGTCCAAGCAAAAACAGGCAACTCCACGTCCCCCCTCTTTCAGTTTTGGACTTCGTCATTGCTCTTAATCTTCGTGGTTCTCGGCACCATCTTAAACGATACCTTCGCCTATTTTGTGGGCATGTTCTTCGGCAAGCACCACATGAACGAACGCATCTCTCCAAAAAAGACTTGGGAAGGTTTCTGGGGCGGTTGGATTTTATCGACGCTGTTTACGACCGCGTTTGCCTTAATCGTCGATGCCTGCGGCACCCCGATTCTTCCGAATCTCGATATCAATCACTGGTATTGGGTGGTTCTCATTGCTATGGTCTTACCCTTATTAGGCGACCTCGGCGATTTCTCCTTCAGCTTGATTAAACGTTTCTTCAATTTCAAAGATTTTGGCACAATCCTTAAGGCACACGGCGGCGTCCTCGACCGGGCGGATAGTCTGATCTTCGCTTCGATCGGCGCCTCGATCATCGTCGTCTTCATCAACGGGGGCTGGGACTTCTTCGCATGAGGAAGGTATTGCTCCTTGGGGCTTCCGGATCCATCGGCAGCCAAACCCTCGATATTCTTAGGGCCGATCCTAAGGCTTTTTTGCTCACCGCTTTTTCGGTAGGCCATCAGATCGAGAAGATTCCGTCCATTCTCTCTTCTTTTCCTTTCGTTAACGCCATCTGCGTCCAAGAAGAAGAGGATGTTGCAAAGCTGAAGATCTCTTACCCTTCGATTCACTTCTATTCGGGCGATGAGGGCTTAAAGTCTCTTATCGAAGAGAGTGATTGTGATATGGTGGTGAATGCCCTGGTTGGTTTTGTGGGCCTAGTCCCGTCCATCACCGCCCTTAGCCGCGATAAGATCCTCTGCCTTGCCAATAAAGAGTCCTTGGTGGTCGGGGGCAGTTTTATCCAACGCTTATTGAAGCAAGGCCATGGCAAACTCTATCCGATCGATTCCGAGCATGTCGCCTTAGCCAAACTTCTTAGCCGCGTGAACCGCGACGATGTCGATAAACTGGTGATCACCGCGAGCGGGGGTAGCTTCCGGACGCTTTCACGCAACCAGCTGAATGCCGTCACTCCCGAGATGGCTTTAAAACACCCGACTTGGAAGATGGGCGGCAAAATCACCATCGATTCAGCGACGATGATGAATAAAGGCTTTGAAGTGATCGAAGCCAAATGGCTCTACGATTTCCCGCTGCAGCGGACCGAAATTTTGATGCACGATGAAAGCCACGTCCATTCCTTACTGCTCATGAAGGATGGCAGCTATTACGCGGACATCAGCGATCCTGATATGCACACCCCCATCAAGTACGCGCTTTATGAGACCAATGTCGACTTCCAGGTTTTCCACGAAAAGGAATTGAGCGCTTTTGGACCCTACCATTTCCACAAGTTCGACCCGGAGCGTTATCCGGCGGTGGGCTTAGCCTTAGACGCGTATCGCGATGGCGGTCTAAAGACCACGATTCTCAATGCGGCCAACGAAGTCGCCGTTTATGCCTTCTTAAAGGGTCAAATCCCCTTCTTAGATATTGAGCGGGAGGTCAGCTTCGCTTTAGCGACCTTGCCCAATAACTTCAGCCCTTCTTTGCGGGATGTCCTCGCCATGGATGCTCTCACCCGCCTTGCCGTTAGCCGTCACATTGCCAGCAAAAGGAAGTAACCCATGCAAGTGTTTTTGAACATTCTTATCATGCTCGTGATCCTCGCCGTCCTCATTTCGATCCATGAGGCCGGGCACCTGAGCATGGCCAAACTCTTCAAAGTTTATTGCTTTGAATATTCGATTGGCTTCGGCCCGAAGCTTCTCCACGTTAAGAAAAAAGGCGGCGAGACTTATTTCTCGATCCGCGCTCTCCCCTTTGGCGGTTATTGCTCGATGTATGGGGAACCGGGCGTCGTTCCCGATGACGTCAAAGAGATCCCCCCAGCCAGCCGGTCCCTTGAAGGGGTCGCCAAATGGAAGAAGATCATCATTCTTATCGCCGGCGTCACCCTCAATTATCTTCTTGGCCTCATCTTGCTCTTCATCTCGGTTTCTTGCTTCCCGCAATATTACATGAGCGCGGGAGGCGCCAAGATTAGCGATTCTGCGACCTCGACCTCTTTGGCGGTCTATTTCAATCGCATCGATTACCAAAAAGGCACCGAAGTTTATAGCCTGGTCGATGCGGGAAAAGATAGCGGCCGCGAGGTTAGCGATTATTATCTGCAACTCGGCGCGATCAACTATCCGAGCCTATCGACCCGCAGCAATAGCGGCACCATCCTCGATAGCGATGTGACGATTTATGACGCGAGCAAGGTGGCGGTTCCGGATAAAAACGATAAAACGATCGCCGGCACTTTCGTCGCGGTCTATACTCCGACCGTCCTGACTTCCGAGCATACCTTATCGAGCAACCTTCATCTCTATTGGGCCTCTTCGGTTGACCCGGCCAGCGTCTCTTCCCTCTACGCCCAAGCGGGAATTACCCATTTCCCTGACCTGGCTAACGAATACAAAATCACCGTGGGTGAAGGCTACACCTTCCAGCTTGATTTAGCCATGGAAGCCCCGGCCGTCAAAGCCTCGAACACCGCGGCCTCGAAAATCACGATTTCCCCGAGTTTCTCGGTCGCCTCAAGCGCGATCGTAGATCCGGGTCTGAACCTTCAAGTCAACAAATCTTGGAATTCCTGGAGCGGGGCTTGGGAAGAATGGGCTTATTACGTCCCAGCCTGCAACGCCGCGATCTTCAATGGCCTCGTTGGTTTATTCAACCCGGCCAATTGGTCTCAACTTTCGGGCATCGTTGGCATGACCGCCGCGGTCGGAACCTATAGCTCGATGGGCGGAGCGGCCGCGATTTTCCTTTATGCGGGTTTGATCTCCATCAACCTCGCGATCTTTAACTTGCTGCCCTTCCCGGGCCTCGATGGCTGGCAAATCCTCGTCACTTGCATCGAAGGCGCGGTCAATCATGCCAAACGGAAAAAATGGGAACGTGCCCGCGAAAAACGGTTGGCTGAACCGGTCGCTGAAGGCCATAACGCCGCCGGAGAGTCGCCCAGCGAATCGGCTCAAGCGGCTTCAACTCAGCCCAGCGTTACGAAGACGGAGGGCCTAGCTCAAGTTAGCCCAGAAAAGACGACAACGTCCAAAGAAGAAAGCAAAGTCCAAGACGATCCTAGCGTTTATAAGCCTTGGAAGATCAATGACAAAGTCAAAGGCATCGTTTCTTATGTCGGATTAGGACTATTATTAGTGCTCATGGTGGCCATCATGATCAAGGACATCATTGGATTATTCTAAAAGAACTATGCAAGAGAAAATGAAACGTTTCTTAGCCTCGATCGGCATCGTGGATGCGGAACGTTTTGATATGGATTTCGACCTGGTTGCCCGCGATCCCTATGACCGCAACAAAGTCAATATGGCCATCGCTAAGCAAGGGCCCTGGGAGTATGCGATGTACCAAGAGTTCCAAGAAGGACTCGCCACCGTCAAATACCCGTATTCCATTCGTTTCTCTTACGTGAACGCCCCGAGCGTTTATGACCTCGTTTCCTTCTTCAACAGTTGGTACTTATCCCTTTATCGGGCCACTCCGCCCTTTAAAATCGATCCGGCTGACCCCACGTCACTGCTCCTAACCTATACCAGCGAAGACATGGCGAAGCAAAATGCTCCGATCGTCAACGACTTCCGGGCTTGCTTGAAGTACCTCAATTATTCCTTCACGCTCACTGAGGTCACCAAGGTCGAAGCCCCCAAAGTGGATTTGCCGCCCAAGACCGTCGCCAAGATCGAAAAGAAAGCGGTCAAAGAGGCGAGTTCGGCTTTAAGCGATCCTAACGCCCCGAAAGATACTTCCTATCTTGGCAGCCCCGCCCCTAAAAAAGAGGAGACCCATGAAGAGGTTCTCCAAAATGTCCAAGACGCCATGACCAAAGTCATGCAGGACAATCTCAAGGCCATGGAAGAGGACCGCAACCGCAAACGGGTCTTCACCCGCGGCGACTATAAGCCGATCGATTCGATTGATGAGATCTATAAGCTTGGCATGGAATCCGTCGATTTCGCCGCCGAGATTTATTCGCTTGACTCTCGTATCACCCGGACTGGCAAAACCATCCTCACGGTCGGCTTAGGCGACCCCAGTGGTGGTATCAATGGCAAAATCTTTTCCGACAATCGTTTATTGACCCCGGAAGTCTTGGCCTCCTATAAGCTGGGCCAACGGGTCCGGATTCGCGGCGCGATCGATACCGATAAGTTTTCCGGCGACCGTCTCATCATTTGCCACTTCGTCGATTTGTTACCCCCGAAACCTTTCCGCGATGATCCGGAACCCGAAAAACGGGTTGAGCTTCATCTGCATACCAAGATGTCGAACATGGACGGCCTAGCGGATCCGATCGATTACTGCAACGCCGCCAAAGCCATGGGCATGAAGGCCTTAGCCATTACCGACCATGGCGTCGTCCAAAGCTTCCCTGATGCCCAAAGCGCGGGGAAAAAGACGGGGTTGAAGATCCTCTATGGCTCCGAACTTTACATGTTCGACCTCATTCCGACCTACATCTTCAATCCGTGCGATCGGGTTTTGCAAACTGCCTCCTATTGCGTGTTCGACTTCGAAACCACCGGCTTAAGCGCCAAATACGACCGCCTCACCGAATTCGGTGGAGCCATCGTGAGCAATGGCATGGTCGTGCGTACCCTCGACATCATGATCAATCCGGAGATGCACATCCCCGAGAAGATCACCGCCAAAACCCACATCACCGATGAGATGGTTAAAAATGGCGACAAGATCGATGTGGCGGTTCAAAAGATCGCGGATTTCATGGGCGATTTTATCATCGTCAGCCACAACGCCACCTTCGACGTTGGCTTCTTAAATGCCGCCCGTGAGCGTTTGGGCTTGGCTCCCGTCAAGAATCCGGTCATCGATACTTTGGCGTTAAGCCACTATCTTTTCCCAGAAGCCGCCAGGCATAACCTCGGCGCCTTAAGCCGCAACTTGGGTCTTAACACCTACAACGATGATGACGCCCACCGCGCCGACTTCGACGCGAAAGCCTTGGCCGATGTCTGGCTTTCGATTTTAGGCATTCTTACCAAGGGTCATCATGAACTCACCCACGCCCAACTCGCGGATTTACGGAGCGATAACCCCAACATCTTTAAACACATGCGGGCCTACCACGTGGTGGTCCTTTGCAAAAACGAGGACGGCTTAAAAGATTTATACCGCCTGATTTCGGAATCCCATATCACCTATCTCGCCGAAGTCCCGAAGACTCCGCGCAGCCTCATCGCGGAGTACCGTAAGAACCTCATCATCGGTTCCGCTTGCTTTAATGGTGAGCTCTTTGAACTCGCTCGCACCCGCGGCAAGGAAGCTTTAAAAGAGGCGATGGCGTTCTACGATTACGTTGAGATTCAACCCCTGGAAAACTATTCCTATCTCCTCAATGTCGGCGACGTGAAGGATAAAGAGCAGTTGCTCCGCATCCTTAACGACATCATTGAGGCCGCGGATGAACTCGGTAAGCCCATCTGCGCGACGGGCGACTGCCACTACGTGAACCCCGAAGACAAAATCACCCGCGATGTTTATATCTCGGCCAAGGCCATCGGCGGATCTCGTCACCCCCTCAACCCGAACTTCCGCGATAAACTTCCTCTTTTTGAAAACCCCGATCAGCATTTCCGTTCCACCCGGGAGATGCTCGATAGCTTCAAGACGTGGATGAGCGAAGAAAAGGCCCGTCAAATCGTCATCAAAAACACCAATATGATCGCCGATCAGATCGAAGTGGTGGAACCGGTCAAAGACGATTTGTTCACCCCGAACGCGAACTTGCCGGACTCCGCCGAAAAGATCCGCAACCTTTGTCTCACCAATTTTCAAAAGACCTATGGCGATCATCCCGATCCCGCGATCAAAGAACGGCTTGAACGCGAACTTGACGGTATTATCGGCCACGGCTATGCCGTCACCTATTACATCGCTCACTGCATCATCAAGAAGGCCAACCAAGATGGTTACATCGTTGGTTCCCGTGGTTCGGTCGGCTCCTCATTTGCGGCCCATATGGCTGAGATCACCGAGGTTAATCCGTTAGCCCCTCACTATCTTTGCCCCAAGTGCAAACATTTCGAGTGGGCGGCCGATAAGTCCGTCAAATCGGGCTTCGATTTGCCGGATAAGCTTTGCCCGGAGTGCGGCACGAAGATGGTCGCGGATGGTCAAAACATTCCGTTTGAAACCTTCCTCGGCTTTAACGCTGATAAGGTCCCCGATATCGACTTGAACTTCCCGCCCGATTACCAAAGCAAAGCCCATGACTATACTCGGGTTCTCCTTGGCGAGCATAACGTCTTCCGCGCCGGCACGATCGAAACCGTGGCCGAAAAGACGGCTTTCGGTTATGTCCGTGGCTATTATGAGCGGCTTGGTCGCAACCTCGATGAGATTCCCACCGCCAGCATCGCCTACATCGCGAGCAAATGCCAAGGCGTCAAACGCACGACCGGTCAGCACCCCGGCGGCATTGTCGTCATTCCGAAGGACTATAACGTCTACGATTTCACCGCGATTCAGCACCCGGCGGACGACCGCAATTCCGACTGGCTTACGACCCATTACGATTTCCGCAGCATGCACGATGAGCTTTTAAAACTCGACCTGCTCGGCCACGTCGATCCTTTAGCCATGCGCAAGATGTCGTTATTGACCCACATCGATATCACGACCATCCCCATGAACGACAAGAAGGTTCTCTCCTTGTTCAATACGCCGCTTGCCCTCGACATGAAGAAGAACTACCTGAACGTCGAAACCGGAGCTTCGGGCTTACCGGAATTCGGCACCGACCTGGCTCAGCGGATGTTAAAAGAGGCCCACCCGACCACCTTTAACGACTTGCTGATCATTTCGGGCTTAGCCCACGGCACCGACGTCTGGAATAACAACGCCGAAGATTTGATCAACAGCAAAACGGCGACTTTGCAAGAAGTCATTGGATGCCGTGACGATATCATGACCTACCTCATCGGCATGGGTTTGCCTTCCCAAGTCAGCTTCCAAATCATGGAGGATGTCCGTCACGGTAAGAAACTCAAGAAAGATTACGAAGCCTTGATGCGGGCCCATAACGTCCCGGATTATTACATCGGTTCCTGCAACAAGATTCATTACCTCTTCCCGCGGGCCCACGCTACGGCTTACGTCATGATGGCGGTCCGCGTCGGTTACTTTAAGGTTTATCATCCGCTCGAATACTATGCGGTCTTCTTCAGCGTCCGCAGCGATGACTGGGACATTAAGACCATGGTCGAAGGCTACGACTCCATCGTGGCGAAACTTGATGAATATAAACGGCGAGGCCTTAACCGCGATAACCCGTTGACCCCCAAGGAAGAAAATATCGAAAAGACCCTTCAGATCGCCCTCGAAATGGTCGAACGCGGTTACAAATTCGAAAACATCGATCTCTACCGAAGCGATGCCACGGAGTTTGTGGTGGACCATGAGCATAACGCTCTAATTCCGCCTTTCCACGTGGTCGATGGCTTAGGCGATGCCGCGGCCGAATCGATCGTCGAAGCCCGTAAAGCGGGCAAGTTCCTTTCGAAGGAAGACTTACTGAAACGCGCGACGAAACTGAACGGCACCAACCTCAATGACTTAAGCGATCTTCATGTCTTGGATGGCTTAGGCGAGACGAATCAAATGTCTCTATTTGAATTCTTGTGAGCCTCGGACTATACTAACCCTCGCGGAAGCCCCTAAAGTTTTCGCGAATTCCTCGGGACATAGCACAGCTTGGTAGTGCGCCTGGTTCGGGACCAGGAGGTCGTGGGTTCGAACCCCACTGTTCCGACCATTGATTAAAAAGGCTAGGCAATACCTAGCCTTTTATTTCTTCGTGACATTCGCTTCGTGACATTTTTCTTTTTGGTTGATGCGCTACGCGAAGACCCCGATGTCTTTTGGCGTTGATGGTGTTATCCATCGAAAAAAGAATTGCCGTCTTCGAAAACATAAAATCGCCTTGGCTCTTAAACCTTGAGATTTGCCCCTGAGTCGGGCAAGGTTTATTCTTAAAGTATTACAAGGGGAGAACGCCTCACCATGATCTTTGATTTTCGGCGCTACCAAAGTGCCTATTCGCGCGGGACGAAAGCTTGTCACGAATTGACCGCTACTCTTTTTAAAATCAGTAAGGAGTGCCGCAAGGTTTTCTTAAGGGAAGCGGCGATTCGACCCGATGATGTCTCAAAAAGAACCTTAGTGACTCTCAAAACGGCCATTGCCGGAATGAAAGCGAACAACCCCAAGTCTTTGCCTTCTCGCGAAGTCACTTTGACGAATGTGTATCGCGTGAACCAAGTTTTAATCGAGACCATGAAAAGTTTGGAACGGCCTCTTCTTGTCGTCGAGGATTATGAAGCCCGGCTAAAGATTGGCCATTATTTAGCCATTTTTGCTTCCGAAAATCGCGATAAAGAAAAAGCGTATATCGACTTCCTTGGTTGGACTTATTGCCTGTTGGGGGATTATGCTTCTGCTAAAAGTTACATCGAAAAAGGGATTACCCTCATCGATCGCGATTTAGCCAACGACGCCATCGATAACAAAGGCCAAATCACTTATGACAAAGTACGAGCTTTGCGCCATTTAGGGTCGGATGAAATCGAATCAGCCAAACATCCTGACGTCTGCTTGAAATATCTTAATGAAGCCTGCGCCCTTACAGGCAGCGCCCACTATTTACACTACATCAATGAAAGCGAAGATAAGAAACAGCGCTGCCTCGAGATGCAGTCCGGACTTGACTATGGCTTCGCCTTGGCTCATTTTAACCGCTATCTTTTGCTGCTAAAAGAGGGCGGATTCAGCCAAGAGGCTTTAGGCGAACTTGTCTTTTTGAAGAATGCCCTTACCTCCAATTTGGAAATCGCATCGACTTTCAAAAATCATCATCGTTATCTCAAATGGCTCATCCTCGAAAATCGACTGCGGAATGCGGTTTATATGAAGCGGAGCCATTTCACCGAAGCCATGGCCGCGGAAGTTAACGAGAAGGTTTTGTCCCCGCTATCCTCCAATAAAGGACATATGAGTGAAACGGACTATTTCGCCGATTATAAGGCGACCTTGGGTCAGATTGCCTCGCTGCTGGAAAGTTCGGTCTATAACGACGAAGTCATGATCGAGTTTTTCGTTGAGAAAAAAGAGGCTTTGGCTTTAGCGCTTGACGATGTTTATGGAGTTCGTTCATGAACGCCCTTGTCACCGGTGGAGTCAAAGGCATCGGCGAGGCCTTGGTTCGGGAACTTGTCTCCTTGGGATATCAGGTCACTGTTTTTGATATCGAGAAGAAAGACGATGCCCCTCACGTGAATTATGTTCAAGTCGATATCAGCCGGCACGATCAAGTCGAACGAGCCTGTGCGAGTCTTCCTAAACTTGATCTTCTCATCAACAATGCCGCCATCCAAACGGTTGGCAATCTTTATTCTTTTTCTCCTGAGGATTGGGAAAAAACCTTGGCCGTTAATGTGAACGGGACCTTTTATGTCACCCAATGTGTTTTGGCTTCCTTAAAACCTCGGACAGGACAAATCGTGATTATGGGTTCGGTCCATGGTCATTTGCCTCGCCTCGGGAAATATGCCTATGACGCCAGCAAAGCCGCCCTTGAAATGATGACCAAGGAATTCGCAGCCGGTTTGGCTGAGAATGGCATCCGAGTCAATATGGTCGAAATTGGGGCGACCGCTACGCCGATGAATCTTTCTTTTCAGACCGACCAAGATGAAGTTAGGGAAGCCAAGGCCAAGGTTCCGCTAGGCATCATCCTCCAGCCTGAGGATGTTGCTCGAGCGGTGGTGGCCTTAACCCAAGAAAGTTTTCGCTATATGACCGGGTCGATCCTCACTTACGATGGCGGCCGTTCCTTGGGGGTTTATCCTCTTCAGAAAAACAAAGAAACAAACACGATCCCCGCCAATACAACGGAACCGATTATCTATCGGCATGACGTTTTCATTGCCTATCACGGTTCAAACGACATCAGCGGAAGTTATCGCAAGGCTGCGGAACTTCGCGACCGGTTGCAGGCTTCCTATTCCCTTGATTGTTATTTATTTCCGGTCGGACAAAGTCGGAACTTTGGTCAAACTCCATTTGAAAGCGCCGTATCTCGCTGCGTTGTTTTTGTGGCGAACGAAACCCTTAAACTTGGGGGGCCTGGTAGTCTCGTCAGCGAAGATATTAAAAACGAACTAGCCGCTTATCCGGGTGAAGCGCTTTTCCTTTATTGCACTGGAGGCCTCAGCGTCCAAGAAGCTCAAATGGTTGATAAACGAACGTATAAACATGCCAATTTCGCCGAACGGGATTATCCCTCGGCCCCGACAGCAATGAAAGCTTTGGGGGATGCCATTATCGTGGCGATTGCGTCTTTAAAGTAGCGAGATTATTTCTTTTCAAGATCCTGAACTTCAGGGTGCTTTTCAAAATAGGCTTTGGCGTACGGGCAAGTAAGAATCGCCTTCTTGCCGTTTTTACGGAGCTGAGCGATCACTTCTTCGACGAGTTTGGCCGCGATGCCTTGGCCCCGTAACGACTCATCGACCCAAGTATGGGTGATGTTGACGGTATGCTTATCGACGCTCGGGAAAAGAATTTCGGCGATGCAGCGCGCTTTCTCATCCTCCAGATAGACTCGGCCCGGCTGATATTTGAATTCCATGCCTTCATTCAACCATAGAGTTCCCTTAAAAACAAAGAGAATGCCTCTTAGCGAGGGTTGATTGGCCTCTAGCGTTGGTTGCTTTCCTTAGGAGGGAGAAAGGGTATACAATGAGCCGCGCGATAAGTTTGCGCCCGTAGCTCAGCTGGATAGAGCGTCTCCCTCCTAAGGAGAAGGTCAGCCGTTCAAATCGGCTCGGGCGCGCCAAAGCGCGTTCCAATAAGGAGGAAATGAATCATGGCCATCAAGGTCGATGAAGAAGGCTACCAGCATTTCAAGATCAAATGCGAATACTGCGGCTGCGTTTTTGAATATGATCAAAGCGATTTAGGTTTCCGTCCCTGGTATCCGAAAGGCTTCATCTATTGCCCGAAGTGCGGCAAGCCTCTTCGCCACGATCCCGAGAAGAACGTTTTTAAGCCGGAAGGCAAATAAAGCCAAGCGAAACCAAGAGTTCCTCTTTTGACAAGCGGAAGCGGTGGTGAGCCGCTTCTTTCTTTTCTAAGATGGGTTTGTCCTTAGGAGGGGGCAAAACCATGAATAAACAAAGGAGATCCATCGATGGCGAAGAACGGGATGGAGCGGACATGGAACAGGGTCGGCAAAAGCGAGCCGAGGTGCTTAGAGCCTTCCACGCTTGGAGCCGGGCGGCCAGCAATGGCTTTGGCTTCTTGCCGTTCTAGGGAAAAGGAAGCTTTCGAAAAGAGCGGGGTTTGCTCTAACGCAAATCGGGCTCTTTTTCTTTATTCCCCGGTGTGAGGCCTTCAGGGTAGAATAATGGTGTGGCAACCGATAGTTGCGGGAATGAAAACTAGAGTTGGTTGAGCAACCACGGCACTTTTGGCTAATATGGACCCGTCGATGGAGGAAAAACTATGAACATCGAAATCGCAAACCGTCTCGTGGAATTAAGGAAGAAAAGCGGCCTCTCCCAAGAAGAGCTTGCTGCTAAACTTGGCTTATCGCGTCAGGCGGTCTCCAAATGGGAGCGGGCGGAGGCTTCCCCTGATACGGATAATCTGATCTGCCTGGCCAAACTCTATGGCGTCTCACTCGACGATCTTTTGGATACGGATCAGTCGGTGGATGACATCGCCCGCAATGCCAAGGAACAATCCAAGGCCGAAGAAAAAGCGGCCCCAAAGGACGAAGCCAAGCCGAACGAAGGCGGGGCAGCCGCATCTTCTTCTAACCATGGCAAGATTCATCTTGAAGATGGCGATGACAAAATCGACATTGATCTCTCGGGAATCAACGTGAACGTCAATTCGACGAAGGCCGGGGGAGAGAAAGCCTCCTCTTCTACCACGGTAGACAATAAAGGAATCCACACGGTCGATAAGAATGGCAATACCGTCGATATCGATGACAAGGGTATCCATATCACCCGCGATGGTAAGACCACGGTCGTTAATGGCGATAGCGGTTATCACCATCACGACAAAAAGAGCGCCTTCTCGATCGTTAGCGATGTTGCCACGGCCACCATCTCGTTGCTGTGCGTTGCCGCGTATCTCCTTATGGGCTTCTTGCTCACGGATAAGAACGTCGGTTGGCAAGTCGGCTGGCCCGTCTTCTTCCTCATTCCGATCGTCCCCACCCTTTTCGAAGCGATCAAGACGAAACGTTTCTGCACGTTTTGTTTCCCTTGCTTAGTGGCCGGTGTCTACCTCTTTTTAGGAATGTATGGCAACTATATCGGCGTGAATTTCTGGCACCCCTGGTGGTTGCTTTTCATCAGCATTCCCGTTTATTATTGCATCTTTAGCCCAATCGATTCCTTGATTCACCGCAATGAAGAAAAGAAATGCGTCTACACTTTCCACAACGGCGATCATGACGAATTTTCTGAAGAGAAAGAAGAAGATTTGAAGGAAGAGGTTGACGATGCGAAAAGCGATTTGGATGAAGCCAAGCAGGAACTTAACGCTGATCTTGAGGAATTAAAGGCCTGTGAACAAGCCCTTAACGCGGCGAAAGCCAACTCTTCGGGCAGCCGCGATGACTATAACGAGCGGGTCGCCAATGCCAAAGATGACCACGATGACGCCGCCGATGAAGTTCGGAGGGATACTGCTGAAGTTCAAGAAGCGACTCGGGCTTATCGCAAAGCCTGGGCGGCCTATTGCGATTATCTCCGCCGCCATGGCAAAGAAGCCCCCTCGGAGGACGATGCACCTTCGGTCGACCCGACCCAAGATTCCTCGGCCAATTCCACCGCCGGAGCCGTCGATGCTGAGATTAGCGATAAACCCAAAGCCAAATAAGGGTAACGTGCTTGCTAATAAGAGAGGGAAACCTCTCTTTTTCTATTGCCTTTTTATTGGTTTCGTTAGATACTCTTGTCAATGTAAAAACGGGGGTTCCTTCCATGAAATATTTACGGGTATTTGCTTTAGCGGTTTTGGCGGGGGTCATGATTGCCTTGGGCGGATTGGCCTATGTCGCTTGCTGCGCTTATGAAACGACTGGGGTTGGCAAGATCTTCGGCTCCGTTCTTTTCTCCGCCGGATTGCTCTCGGTCTGCGCCTTTGGCTTATTCCTTTATACGGGGCGGATTGGCTACGCCTTCGAAAAGAAAGCCGATTATCTTTTAGCATTATTGGTCGGATATCTTGGAAACATCATCGGCGCCTGCGGCATCGGCTATCTTTGCTTTGCGACCGCGCCGTTTACTTCAGGCAAGATGGGGGCGGTGGTGGAGAGTATCTCTTCCTCCCGCGACATTCTCAATCAAGGCGAGACTTGGTACAGCGCGCTGCTTTTAGGGGTCTTGTGCGGCATCCTTGTCTTCGTTGGCGTCGATCTCTTTAAACGGAAGCCCGGAGTCATCGGCACCATCGCTTTGATTTTGGCCGTCACGGTCTTCGTCGTCGGCGGGACGGAGCACTGCATCGCCAATATGTTCTACTTTTCTGCGGCCAACCATTGGAACGGCGGAACGCTCCTTGATATTGCCTTAGTGACGTTAGGGAATTCGCTGGGTTCGCTCTTCTATTGGGGCTTATTAAAACTTGGAGGCCTCATCGTCAAGGCGCCCGAAGCCAAGGCTTAAGCCCGATTTCCCCCTTAGGGGAAAGATTTTCATTTGACAAGTTAGCAGGCCGCTACTATTCTTATAGACGCGCCAATGAGGCGCATTTCATTCAAGTCTGGGGCGTTAGCTCAGCTGGGAGAGCGCCTCCATGGCATGGAGGAGGTCGAGAGTTCGATCCTCTTACGCTCCACCAGACAATAAAATTACCTCGACATTGTCGAGGTTTTTTATTTCTTTACGCCTAAGGAGTGGCTTGGCGGCCCTTTCGAAAACATCGCTTACGGCAATTTTCGCGACTTCCCTCCTTATGGGGATATGGTTTTCCTGTCTTTAACTTGTTAAACTTATCACTTAGGTTGATCCTTTTAGGATCACAAGGCCATGAAACTTCAATTGTTACGAAAACTTGATGATGTCTCGTTAAGGCCTTTTCAACTCTTTTTTCTAGCCCCCAGGAATTTTCCCCATGCTCTTTAAACGCACGGTCGCGCCCGAAATTAGCCATCCGGATCCCGATCCCAAGAAAGGCCTATCTTCCGCTGAAGTTCAGGAGCGGAAAGACAAAGGCCTCACCAATTCTGCCCTCGTCAAAGTTCAAAAGAGTTATGCCCAAATTGTTTTTTCCAATCTCTTCACCTTCTTTGGCTGCGTTCTGTTTGGCGTTTCCATCATCTTTTTGATTTTCCGCACCTACCTCATCAAGACCGGCCATGAAGATTTGGCCGCGGCCTATTTTGGCATCAGCAAGTTCTTTTACTTGGCTCCGTTAATCGTCAACATCGTCATCGGTACGATCCAGGAATGCCGCAGTAAACATGTTCTGGATAAACTTCGCCTCGTTTCGGACTCCAAATACACGGTGGTTCGGGATGGAACCGAAGTCAAAATCTCTTCGGAAGATATTGTGCTTGATGATGTCGTGAAACTTTCCTCAGGCGAGCAAATCGCCGCGGATATGCAACTCCTTTCCGGCTATCTTGAGGTCAACGAATCGCTGCTCACCGGCGAATCCGATGATGTCAAAAAGGAACCTAACGAAGGTCATGACGGTTTGCTTTCCGGCTCTTCCATCGTCAGCGGTTCCGGGTATGCCGTCGTGGTGGCGGTTGGCCGCGATACCTATGCGAACCGCCTTCAAAAGAAAGTGAAGAATATCGTGAAGAGCAAGTCCGAGCTCATGCGCAACATCTATGGCATCATCAACGCCATGTCGATTTTGCTCTTCATCATTGTCGGCGTCGTCGTTGGGACCATGGCTTACAAGATTTGGCGTTGGGGCGGCGACTCCAACGTCTTCATTAGCCAAGCTACTCGGGACTTCATTTCCCAGAACTATGGGCATGGGGTGCCCGCCTCGATTTCATTAAGCGATCCCTATTCTTGGTCGGTCATCATCACGACCGCGAGCGCCTTTGCTATCGGCGTTATTCCGACGGGCTTAGTGCTTCTCACCTCCGTCACCTTGGCCGTCTCGGTTATTTCGCTAGCGAAGCAGCACACCCTGATCCAAGAGCTCTATTCCCTAGAGAACCTCTCCCGCATCGATACGATCTGTCTCGATAAAACCGGAACCTTGACCGATGGTTCCATGAGCGTTGCCGAAGTCTTTTACGTGGACGATAGCGCTTCTAATCAGCAAGCGCTAGCTCGTCTACTAGCAGCCTTTTTAGGGGCCTTTGAGAATCCTAACGCCACCTCCTTGGCCTTGATTCAACGCTTTGGAACCTCGAAGGATCTCCCGATTCAAGAAGCCTTACCGTTCTCGAGCTCTCGGAAACGGAGCGAAGTTATTTTTAAGGATGGGGGCGACGTTTGCTTGGGCGCGCCCGAGTACCTGCTCGAGGCCATAGATAAAAAGTGGCTCGATTTAGCCAACGCCAAAGCGGCTATGGGCTTGCGGGTTCTCGCTTTGACCCTCAATGGCAGAGCGGCCATGCTCCTTGCCCTCAAAGACAATATCCGCCCCTCGGCGCACGATACCATCGCCTATTTCAACGCCAATGGCGTCAGCGTCAAGATCATCTCAGGCGATAACCCGATTACCGTCCAGCAGATCGCTAAGGAATGTGGGGTCAGCGGGGCCGAAGCCGCCGTATCTTTGGAGAATGTCCCGCTGGAGCAAATGGAAGAATATGCCGCGAAATATACCGTCTTTGGTCGGGTGAACCCCGATCAAAAGGAAGCCCTAGTGGCGGCCTTACAGAAACAAGGCCACAAGGTCGCGATGACGGGCGATGGCGTCAATGACATTTTGGCGCTCCGCAAAGCCAACAGTTCGATCTCCTTCCATAACGCGACCGATGCGGCCAAAAGCTGCGCCGATGTCGTGCTCATGGACAATGACTTTGGCCACCTCAAAGAAGTCGTGACTCAAGGGCGCCGCGTCGTCAACAACATCCAGCGGACCGCCATCCTTTTCTTGATGAAGACCTTCTGCATTTCTTTGCTGGCTTTCCTGCTTATTCCCTTCCAAAAAGGCCAATCGGAATTCACGATCGAAAACATCTATTTGATGCAGACCGGCATCATCGCGATCGGCGGGCTGATGCTCTCGGTTGAAACCAGCAATAAACCTCTTACGGGGTCCTTCAAAACGACCGTTTATTCCCGCGCTCTCGCTAGCGGCCTCTTCATGTGCTTGGGCGCGCTCATCCCCTGCATCCTTAACGTCATTCCTTCGGCTAATGGCGGAACTCTCGTCAACAGCGATAACGCCCGCTCCATGATTTCGTTGCTCACGACCATCGCCGGGACCGTTGTCCTCGTCATGATGTGCTGGCCCTTCACCAAATACCGCGGCCTCGTTATTGGCGTCAGCACCTTCGTGGATGTCTTCTTGGCCTTGGCCCTTCCGACCGTCTATGTCGGCGGCCGTAGCTGGAGCTTTAAAGACGTGTTGTCCCATGGGGCGGATTCGGAATTGCTTCGCAATTTCTTTAACCTCCATAGCCGGGTTTTCACGGACCTCGGTTGGATCGAATGGACGACCATGGGGGTCTTTGTCCTCATCGGAATTCCGCTCTACCTTTTAGTCATGCACACCATCACGTTGATTCTGAATAAGGGAATTCTTAAAGCGGAAGAAGAAAAAGCGAAGCCCTAAAGCCTCGCTTGAAGTCATCCTTTTTAACGCCGCCTCATTGATCGGAGACGACGTTTTTCTTAACCCGCTTAAAGTCGCGGTGGAGGCAGAAGATCAAAATCAGTTCCATCGTTCCTTCAAGAGCTAAGGAAGCACCGGCGAAGATCGATAGAAGGGCGGGACTATTGCCGTTAAGGGCATCGACGATGATCAAGGTTAAGCCTAGGCCAAAGAGAATGATGCCATTAAGAAGGTCTAGCCACCAGTTCTTCACGTGGAGGCGGCTAAGATCGATCGCATAGGCAATCTCCTCAACGCCCGAGAACATCAAATAGAACGAGCAGGTGTAAACCATGAAGTAGACGAAGGCACCCGGGTAGGACAGGATCAAAACGCCGACGAGCAGCATGAAGATCCCTCGGAGCAATAACCAAGCGTCATGGATGATGAACGACCAGAAATAGGCGAAGAGATAGAAACTGCCAAAGACCAAGCAGGTAATCCCGGCCACTAAGGTGAAGACGTCGAGGCTGATGTTGGTGAAGAAACACATGAATAAGCCGATGAGGATGAGAGCAATCGCGTCGACGATGCGGCGATTCTTCTCTTCGGTAAATGGATTCATAAGGAACCCCCTTTGCGTTTCTTTTATAGAACCAAAAGGAGCCTCCGCCAATAGAGAGGCGCTAAAAATGCGACAAAGGGAGCGAAGTGTCGAAGAACGGCTTATTTCTTTTCGTCAGGACGGATCAGCCCTAAATTCACGTGGCAATAACCGCCAGGATTCTTGTCGAGATAGTCCTGATGATAACTTTCGGCGGGGTAGAAATTGTTCATCTGTTTGATCTCAATGACCCAGCCGGGCTTGCAGTGCTCAGTGAAATACATCTCGGCGGTCACGCCATCCAGTAGATCGGTGTAATAGATGCCACTCCGGTACTGATGGCCGACATCATGACCTTGCTGGTCGAGGGTATAGGGATCGACGAAGCGAAGATAATGCTCGAGAAGTTTGTCGAGGGAAATGAGGGCGTCATCATAGTCGATTTTGACGGTTTCGGCGTGGCTCGCCTTGCCGGACTTGAGGTCTTCATACTTGGGGAAAGCGGTGGTGCCGTTGCAATAGCCGACGGTGGTATCGAGGACGCCTTTGAGCTGTTTAAAGTAGGCTTCCACGCCCCAGAAGCAACCCCCAGCGAAGTAAATGGTCTTTTTCATAGCACTATACTAATCCTAACGGATAAAGATTACTTGAAGGACGATCTTTTTTCTTGCCTCTAGGAAAAAGCGGTGTACATTAGCGGTAATGAAACTCACCTCGACCGAAAAAAAAGAATACGACGAATATCTTCAGGAACTGATGTACGACCCCTATCTTTTGAGAATGAAGTGCTTTGTTCACCATCATAAAATGCGGACGTTTGACCATGCGGTGCGCGTGGCGAAAGAAGCCTATAAAATCGCCCAAAGACTCCCGGGAAAAGTCGATATGAAGTCCCTACTTCGCGGGGCCATGCTCCACGATTATTATCTCTATAACTGGCGCGACCACGAACTTTGGCATTATCACCATATCAAAAAGCATCCGAAAATCGCCTACGTGAATGCCTGCCGCGATTTCGATGACCTCAATAGCACCGAGAAGGACATCATCCTTCACCATATGTGGCCCCATCCTTTCTTGGCTTTGCCTCGCACTAGAGAAGCCTGGATCGTCATGATGGCGGATAAGATTGTCTCGCCGCGCGACCTCTTCTATAAAGGCCCGAAAATCGTCGAAAGCGTCGAGGATCAAAATGCAGCCTTCCTCGCTCTCCCCGTTCCGACGCATCACTAACTTTGCCCTAAAGAGAACCCTTAAGGGTTTTCTTTTTTATTTAGGCTAGTAAAATTGAAACTATGAAAAAAGTCAGCGTTAAGAAATCCCCTTTTGATAGTTTAAGCGATGAAACGAAGGCGAGCTTACTTTATGGCCATGGCGGCTGGCATACTGCCGGCATAGCTAAAAAGGGACTGGATCCGCTTGAAATGCATGATGGTCCTTTGGGGATTCGTTACCTCAAGGAAGAAGCGGGGATGACTCTCGATAAGACTTCCCCCTCGACCTGCTTTCCGGCGCCGTGCTTATTAGCCTGCAGCTTTAATCCGTCCCTCGAAGAAAAAATCGGAGGGATGATGGCCTTAGAGTGCCGCGCCCAAAAGACGGGAATGCTCTTGGCCCCGGGCGTCAACATCAAACGCAATCCCCTCTGCGGCCGCAATTTCGAATATCTCTCCGAAGATCCTTTGCTCGCTGGCGAAATGGCTACGGGTTTCATTAAAGGTCTCCAAAATAATGGGGTTGGGGCTTGCTTAAAGCATTACGCCGCCAACTCGCAAGAGACCCAACGGATGATTAGCGATTCCATCGTCGACGAACGGGCCCTTCAGGAAATCTATCTGAAAGGTTTCGGCATCGCCATCAAAAAGGCTCAGCCTTGGACCGTGATGTCCGCCTATAACCTCGTTAACGGTACCTACTGCTCCGACTCCGATTATCTGCTCCGCGATGTCCTGCGCAAACAATTCGGTTTTACCGGTGCGGTTGTTTCCGATTGGGGCGGAACCAACGATCCGATCCTTTCGCATAACCATGGCCTCGATGTAGAAATGCCTTGCTACGTTGACCATCAGCAAGCGCTGCTTGACGCCCTCAAATCGGGCAAACTCACCCGCGAAAATTTTGATGAATCCGCTCAGCATGTTTACGAACTTCTCGAAAAAGCCAACGCCCCCAAGAAGGCTAAAGGTTTCACCTATGGTCAAAGCCATGCCCTTTGTCGGCAGGCGATCACCGAGTCGGCCGTCTTATTAAAGAACGATAACCATATCCTTCCGCTCCAGAACTACCGCGAAACCTGCGTGATTGGCGCTTATGCCAAAACTCCACGCATCCAAGGCAGCGGTTCTAGTCGCGTGCAAGCCCTTCAAGTCACGGATTTCATTGACTATATTGATGCCCGCCGTAAACCCGGGGACGAAGTGCCCTATGCTCCTGGTTATTCTCTCGATGGCAGCGCTAACGATGACCTGGCTTTCGCCGCTTTGGATTTAGCCTCAAGGACAAAGAACGTCCTCTATTTCATGGCTTTGCCAGCGAGCTACGAGTCCGAAGGCTTTGACCGCGAAGACATGGAACTTCCTGCCAATCAATTGGATTTGTTAAAACGTCTTTATGCCGTCAATCAGAATATCGTGGTGATCCTTAGCTGCGGTTCCCCGGTCGAATTGCCTTTTCTCAATGAGATCAAAGGTCTCTTGCTTGTCTATCTCACTGGCGAAGCTTTCGGCGAGGGCGTGGATGAGTTATTGCTCGGCAAAGTCTCGCCCTCAGGCAAACTCGCCGAGACCTGGCCGCTTCATTATTACGATGTGCCAACCCGCGACTTCTATCCGGGTCGCGACCGCCGTTCCCTCTATAAGGATTCCATCTTCGTCGGGTATCGTTTCTATGCGACGGCGGCTAAACCGGTGGCTTTCCCCTTTGGCTATGGACTTAGCTACGCGGATTTCAGTTATAGCAAACTCGTTCTCTCACGCCCGCAGGTCAAAGATGCGAAGTTTACCGCGACGCTCAACGTCGAGAACCTTTCTTCTTTCTCCGCGAGTACTGTTCTCGAACTCTATGTCCACCCGATCCGCAGCAAAACCGTGAAGCCCATGCATGAGTTAAAGGCCTTCCAGAAGATCGCGCTCAAGGCTCATGGCAAAGCTAAAGTCGTCTTTGAACTCGACCCGAGCATCTTCGCCCACTATGACGTCCTTAGCCATAGTTTCGTCGTTGAAGGCGGCCAATATAAACTTGAGATCGCCAATGGGCCGCTTGAGGTCCTTTCGAGTGCTTCCATCCGCGTCTCCTCCGATTGGAAAGCGGTGGATCAGCGGAAGGATTTCCCCGATTATTTCTTCGTCGATGGCAAAGGCCTCGATGTTCCGGTCGCGGAATTCGAAAAACTTTTAGGCCATCCTCTTCCCCCGCAAAAGGATTGGAGCAAACGGCCTTACACCTTCAATTCGACGCTCAACGATATGCAAGGCACTTGGATCGGGCGCAAAGCCAAAGCCAAGGTCATTGAGAATCTTGAAAAGAACGCCAGCAACCCCCAAGAGAAGAAGATGTTCTTGGATGGGGCGATGACTTCGCCATTGCGCGCTGGTCAGATGGGCAACGTTCCGCATAACGTCATCGAATCGTTGCTGCTCGCGGCCAATGGTCATCCCATCAAAGGTCTGAACCATTATCTCTTCGGCAAGAAAAAATGATTCTCCTTTCGCTGGCGCTTTCACCCTTCTTTAAGCGGCCCTTCAAAGGTCGGCAAGACGGGACGCCTCTTTTAGCCTATTATCACGAAGACACCTATTCGGATTTAACGGCGACGCCTTTTTCCTTTTATAGCGGGAAGTGGCGGCTAAGGGGCTTCGTTTATGCCCCCAAAGACCAAGCCATCAAAGGCCTTATCGTTTTCTTTCATGGGATTGGGGCTGGGCATTATGCCTATCTCATCGAGCTTCATAATCTTGCCAAAGCCGGCTATCTTGTTTACGCCTATGACAATACCGCCTGCGGGCTCTCGGAAGGGAAAGACCTCAATAGCCTATCGACGGGTGTCCTGGATCAAAAGGCTTTCTTCCGTTTTCTCGATAACGATCCTAAGGCCCAAGGCTTAACCCGTTACGCGGTCGGCCATTCCTGGGGCGGATTCCTCGCCTTGTGTGCCTTAAATCCGGCTTATCACATATCCAAGGTAGTTTCGTTAGCGGGTTTTGATTCGGTCTACAGCTTAGCTAGATCCCACTATCCCGCCATTCGTTTTGGGCGCTGGTTGGCCCTTGAGGTCCAATGGCTGAACTATGGTAAAGCCGGTTTGGTTTCCGGGCTGAAACTCATGAAAAAGACGACCTGCCCGGTCTTATATATTCAAGGGGAAGAAGATCAGATGGTTCCTTTTCAAGCGACGGGTCTTCATTTCCAAAAGGAATGCGCCGGCCATCCCAATATTCATTTCTTGTTTCGGCCTGGACTTGCCCATCAACCGTATTGGACCCTTGAAGGGGAAAAGTATGCCGGGCCGATCCTCGATGCCATCTGGAAAAGCGACTATCAACGCGACCTCGATTTTAAGATCGACTATGCCCGCTTTACCTCCGATGATCCCGCTGTTCTAAAAGCCATAATCGACTTTTTGGCGGAGTGAGGGTATATTACTTAGTGCTGCACTGGTGGCGGAATTGGTATACGCGCTAGTTTCAGGAGCTAGTCCCGCAAGGGGTATGAGTTCAACTCTCATCCAGTGCACCAAGTCCAATATGCGCTCGTAGCTCAGCTGGATAGAGTACAACCCTCCGAAGGTTGGGGTCAGGCGTTCGAATCGCCTCGGGCGCACCAAAAATTAAAGGCTAGAGTAACATCTAGCCTTTTCTTATGAACGGTGTCTCGATTGTCCTTACTCCGCGAGCAAGGTAAAATCATTCCTATGGAAAAACTCTTCATCCCCGAGGGCTATCATTCGCCCTTATCCCTCTATCAAACCGAAGAGGCGATTAAACTCATCAAAGATGTCTTTCAAAAGGAACTCAGTTCCGCCCTCAACCTGAAACGGGTAAGCGCTCCGCTATTCGTCGATGCCAAAACCGGGCTTAACGATAACCTTAATGGCGTCGAACGCCCGGTCGCTTTCGACGTGAAAGACCATCCTTCCGCCCATCCGGAGATTGTTCAGTCGCTCGCCAAGTGGAAACGTTACGCCTTAGGCCGTTATGGCTTTCCGTTACATGAAGGCCTCTATACCGACATGAACGCCATCCGCCGCGATGAAGATCTCGATAACATTCATTCGGTCTATGTTGACCAATGGGATTGGGAGAAAGTGATCGCTCCTGTCGATCGCAATTTAGCCTATTTGGAGGGGGCCGTGCGTGCGATTTTCACCGCTTTAAAGAACACTGAGACCTACCTTTCGCTGGTTTATCCTTATATCAAACCCGAGCTTCCTCAGGAGATTTTCTTCATCGATTCGGAAGCTTTACGGATCCGTTATCCGGGTAAGAGCGCCAAAGAAAGGGAACACCTCATCTGCCAAGAAAAGAAAGCCGTCTTCATTGAGCGGATCGGTTGGCCTTTAGGGGACAATAAACCTCATGATGGACGGGCTCCCGATTATGATGACTGGAACCTCAATGGTGACATTTTGGTGGACTACCCGTTGCTCAACCTTGGTCTTGAACTTTCCTCAATGGGCATCCGCGTCGATGCCGAAGCGCTGCAAAAGCAATTGAGTTTCTCTAAACAAGAAGCCCGGCTCAAACTTCCTTTCCAGCAAGCGATCCTGGATAACCGCGTGCCCTTAACGATCGGCGGGGGTATCGGCCAATCCCGACTCTGCCTTTATTTCTTAAGAAAAGCCCATATCGGCGAAGTTCAATCCGCTTTGTGGAACGAAGCGACGATTGAGGAGACGGCAAAGCACGGGATCACCTTGCTTTAAGGAACCCTCTTTTCTTCGATGAAAAGAGAAAGAATTGAGACTTTAAAATCTTCGCGTTTCCTTTTTCCTTGGCTTATCCTATAATTCTTTTCGCGCCCGTGTGGTGGAATTGGTAGACGCAAGGGACTCAAAATCCCTCGAATGCATAATTCATGCCGGTTCGATTCCGGCCACGGGCACCATCTCGAAAAATAAGCCAGATCGTCATGATACGGTCTGGCTTTTATCATGCTCTATAGTTATGGGATGACATATTCTCATGGAAAAAGGAAGAGGCCGAGGAACAAACGTTTTAGGAAAAGTTTGGAATCCTCTAAGAGACAAATGGCTTGAACAACTTAGGGTTATTTCAAATAGTCTTTGAGAATTCTGTATATCTTAGGAAGATCGTCACAGACCAAATCTCGATAATCGGAAAAATCAACAGTTTCGTATTCGTGAATGACATAGTCGCGAAAATGAGCCATGGCTTTGAGTTTTAGATTGGGATGTGAGGCGACGAAATCGGAACTTAGTCCTTGGCTCATCTGGCGTAAATGATTTAAGCGGAATCCGATAGCATCTAATGGCTGCCTATTGCTTTCGGGATCAGAGAAATTGACTCGTTCAGCATAAGAAAAGATTAATTCGAGGTCGGTGACCATCATTGTGACGTAGTAGCGGTCATCTTTGACATTATCCATAAATTTTGATCCCGGTAGCCAAAATTTCATTAAGGAAAGCCGGATCTTTTAATATTCCATCAATCTTGAGGAGATCCACTTTTTTATGGAGAGCCTCAGAGAGTTCACCTTCAAAGAAGATAAGATCAAGCCCTTTTAATGAACCGCCAAAGAGAAGGTCAACGTCCGATTTGGGGGTGGCCTTATTCTTAGCATAGGAACCAAAAAGATAGAGAAAGGAAACTTCGGTTTTGGAATATTTGTGAGTAATGGCTAAAACAATATCGATGAGAACGTCTTGAGCATAAATGCCCTGTTCAGGAGAATAAGGTTCATAGGCAGTCAGCTTTTCTACGATGGTTTTATCAAGAAAACTTTTTTTCAAACCGATCTCATATTCATGATTTTGATACGTGCGAAGAGAAATTCCGACAAGGCTGGCGGCTTCACGTTGCGTTAAATGTTTTTCTAGGCGTAGTTCTTTAATTTTCACGGCTTTATTTTACTGCTTGATGCGTATTTAAACAAATAGAAAACCACCAAATATGCATATCATTAAAAATAAAAGACACCAAATATGCACAATGTAAAGAATAACTATATGCATGTCATCATGATACGATTCACTGGATCGGCGGTCTTCGAGGCCAAGGACAAACAGGCGGCTAGATTTTGTGCAGTATGGTCATGGCCAGATCGATGGCAGTTTTTTTCTTTTCGCCAACATAGGAATCGATAAGCTGAAGCAAAGCATCAAAATCGGGATCAGCGGATGCCGATAGGGGGGGATTCGCCAGTAAAGCATCAATACTCACCCGATAAACGTGGCTCATCATAATTAAGACGGCCAAAGAGGGTTCCGACCGGTTCGTCTCATAATTCGAAAGACAATAGGAGTTAACCCCGAGAGCGTGAGCGGCCTCTTTTTGAGTCAGCCCAGCCTTTTTCCGATAATAGACAAAATAGGTTCCAAAATCCATGATTCTATTCTGAAATAAAGATGTAAAAAATACAATAAAATATATCAAATTGTCAAAGAAACATGATTGTGTTATGAATAGTTTAAGAACGAAATAAAACTGTCTCATGGCTAAAGCCACGGGCAATCCTTCCAAGGGGAAAATATGATTTACTTCACCAGCGATTTGCATTTGGGTCATCGGGCAATTATCCGCATGACAGGACGGCCATTTCTTGATGTTACGGAGATGAACGAAACGCTCATCAAACGCTATAACGACCGCGTTCATGCGGACGATACCGTTTATCTTCTTGGCGACCTGAGCTTCCGCATTCCAGTGGAAGAAGCCAACGCTTTGATCGCTCGTCTCAATGGCAATAAAATATTTATCGCGGGAAACCATGATGCCCAGTATCGCCGAGATCTCTTTACCGACGTCGGCGATTATAAAGCTGTGGGGTTGGACGGTTTCTATTGGGTGATGATGCACTATCCTTTGGCCGACTGGAACCGCAAATTCCATGGGGCAATTGATCTGCATGGACATTGCCACGGCCATAAAGAAGACAACGAAAAAAATCGCCATGATGGGTTGCTTCGTTATGACGTGGGAGTGGATGCTAACGACTTTGCCCCAGTCTCTATCGTCGAAATTGAAAAATTCTTTTTCTTAAGAAATGGTATCCCCCATTCGGGAGATTGAACTTTATTTTTTCTTGTCTTCGGGTTTCACCGCTAAGAAATGAGCGATGGTTCCAAACATCTTTTCGGGATCGATAGGTTTAGAAAGGTGAGCGTTCATTCCGGCCGCCAGACAATTCTCAATGTCGCTTTGGTAGGCGTTTGCCGTCATGGCAACGATAGGAACGCTCTTGGCATCGGGGCGCGGCAAGGAACGGATGATTTTGGTTGCGACGAGGCCATCCATGATCGGCATGCGCATATCCATGAGAATCAAATCGTAATAACCGACGGGGCTAACTTCAAAGAGGTCGCTGCCTTTTTGGCCATCGGCAGCCCGCTCCACAAGGTAACCTTTATCTTTTAATAAGGTCATGGCGATGTTGGCGTTGAGGTCATTGTCCTCGCACAACAAAATCCGTTTTCCGGTTTGA
>Ga0183101_1000030_pt6 | contig 26269 bp, 22 predicted proteins | sample Biomet3_FD_127790 | JGI IMG/M metagenome (GOLD analysis project Ga0183101, IMG submission 127790) | Microbial communities from bioreactor (seeded with sewage sludge) at LBNL, California, USA - Biofuel metagenome 3 | ecosystem: Engineered > Bioreactor > Anaerobic > Unclassified ...
GGTCAGATTTGTTGACTGGCGGAGGGGGAGGGATTTGAACCCCCGGAAGGCTCACACCTTCAACGGTTTTCAAGACCGCCGCGATCAACCGCTCTGCCACCCCTCCGCTGTTGCGCCATTCACGGGCAAAAGGCCTGGCCTGTGTGCCGTGCCTGCTCACGAAAAAGCGCAGGCGGCGCGATTACCCTGTTTGCAAGGCAATAGCGCCGCCGAAAAATCGTGCCTTTACGCCATTTATTTGATGGCGTCTTTCAGGCCCTTGCCGGGCGTGAACTTGGCAACCTTGCTGGCGGGAATGGTGATTTCCTTGCCAGTGCGGGGGTTGCGACCCTTGCGGGCGGCGCGTTCAACAACCTTGAAGCTGCCGAAACCGGTAAAGGTGACAGATTCGCCGGAGGCGAGGGCTTCGCGCAACGAGGCCACAACGGCGTCCAGGGCTTCTTCGGCCTTGGCCTTGGTGGGCAGGCCGGCTTTGGCATGGATTTTTTCTACAAGCTCAGCTTTGGTCATGATGCTACTCCATAAAGGATTTCGGTTATTCCCTGCAAGCCGGATCGGGTCGGACATGCCAGAAGCCTGGGGTCGGGGCCCGATTCACCGCGCGCAATTGAAACTGTCGACGAAAAGCCGATCCGGCCTTCCGCGCCATGGGGGAATCATGTGCAGAACCGCTTCAGCCGCGGTCAGAACTTTTGTTTCCTTACGTTAGGGGCCGTTCCCTGTCAACGAAAAAGCGCAGATTGCCGCGTCTGCTCTAGCTTTTCAAGAAATGCACGGCGTTTTTGACCGCCACGGCGCGGTGTGGCTCCGCGCGTTCATATTTTGCCGCAGGGCAAAATGCCACAGCAAATATAAGCAATTATAGATTTACCAGCGCTACTTCGTCATCGGCGAGGGCGCGCCCCAGAAAAGGGCTGCCTGTGCGGGCAAAACGGGCCGCGTTGTCCGTGGTCAGAAAGCGGTAGCGCCCGCCTGCGGCGTCGGCGCGCAGCAGATTGGTGGCCCGCAGTTCCGCAGCCACGCTCAGGGCCGTGGTGGCGGCGGAATCCACAATGCGCACCTGAGGCCCCACCACGTTTTGCAGGGCCTCCTGCAGCAGCGGAAAATGCGTGCAACCCAGCAGCAGCGTGTCTGGCGCAGGGCTGCCCAGCGCGGCATTGCCGGAACCGGCGGCGGGGAAAAGATCGGCCAGATATTTTGCGGCAACGCCTTCAACGATGGGGCCGTTCATCCAGCCTTCCTCGGCCAGCGGCACAAACAGGGTGCAGGCGCGGCCGGTAACGACCGCCTCGGGGCGAATGCGCGCGATGGCCTGCTGGTATGCGCCGCCGGCAATGGTCGCTTCGGTGGCGATAACAACGATGCGCCCGTTGGCGCTGGCATCGGCCGCCGCCCGCGCTCCGGGGTCGATCACGCCCATGACGGGCAGGGGGGCAAACTGCTCGCGCAGGCTGGAGAGCGCGGCAGAGGTGGCCGTGTTGCAGGCCACCACCAGCATTTTTACGCCCATGTCCACCAGCTTTTGCGCGGCCTTGAGTGTATAGCGAATAATGGTGTCGCGGCCTTTTGTGCCATAAGGCAGGCGCGCGGTGTCGCCAAGATAGAGCAGATCCTCGCCGGGCAGGCGGTCAGCCAGCGCCTTGAGAACCGTGAGGCCGCCCATGCCGGAATCAAACAGGCCGATGGGCTGCCGGATGGAATCATTCATCATGCTTTTTTTGCCGTCCTCGTCAGGAATTCTCGGCCGCGCTGTGCTGGTTGAGCCGTCGGGGTGCTTTTGCGAAAAAAAAGCCGGAGCCTTCCGGCCTCACCCATGGCGGCCCGGATGCTCCGGCCAAAAAAACACGGACAAGCGCGGCAGCTAGAAACCTTGGCCCAAATAGCGCACCGCTGTAAAGAGCAAAACCACGGCAAGAAGCGCCTTTAATGCGATGGAAGGCACATATTTTTGGCAGCGCGCCCCGGCATACATGCCGCACATGCCGCCAAGACCCACCAAAACGCCCATGCGCCAGTCGGGCGCAACGGCCATGCCGGGATACAACGGCGCGAGCATCGCATAGAACGAAACGCCCGCCAGCGAGGTTACGGCGGTGGCGAACAGGGTGGACCCTGCCACCACATACACGGGCAGCCCGAAAAACGAAACAAGAAACGGGGCCATGATGGCGCCGCCGCCGATGCCGTAAATGCCGCCCACCAGGCCCACCACAAGGCTCAGCAGCATGAGGGCGCGGGTGGCGACCACATACTTGGTTTCCTGAAAGACGAAGGCCACTTCCTTGAGGTTCCAGTAGAGCACATGGCAGCAGAAAAGCCTGCCGTTTCTGTCTTCGCAAACGGGCATGTTCTCTTTCTTTTCCCAGCGGGCCCACAGGGAGCTTCGGCCCCGCCAGGTGGTCATGGCCATGCGCCCGCCGATATACAGCAGCACCAACCCGGCAAATATTTTGAAGTTCTGGGGGTTGGGCAGCAGCTTGATGCGCACCACGGCCCCAATAAAAACACCGGGCAGGGTGCCCGCGGCGATAGTCAGGGCAAGGGGCCACACAAGGCGGCCCTCGCGCCAGTAACGCCAGATGCCCGAGGGGCACGCCAGCACGTTAAAAAACTGGTTGGTGGCGCTCACGCTGGGGTTTGTGTAGCCCAGAACGCTCATCTGGAACGGCAGCAGCAGAAAAGCCCCGGAGATGCCGCCCATAGAAGTGAAAAATGAAATGCCCATGGCCACGGCAAACGGCACAAAGGGGTTGCATTCAATGCCGGCAGTTGGAAAATACATGCTGGCCTCCTGCGGAAAAAGTTCTGTAACATTTTTTAATTACAGAATTCTTTTTTGTGAAGTCGTGTTCTCGTTATCACGGTTTTTATAATAACCGTGATGATTGGAATTGTCACGCGTGTTGTGGCGTCTTTTCGTCGCCGTCTTCCGCCCCGCCCATCCCTGATCCGTGCTGCCGAGGGACGCCGCTGACGGCGCGTTGCCTGCACTGGCGCAAAAAGGTATGCTTATTTTTTACAAGCCACTTGCCGCCATACCCCCCTACGGCAACAACAAGCTGAGGATGCACCATGCTGGCCATTCTGGATTACAAGGCAGGCAATCAAACAAGCGTGCGCCGCGCCCTGGAACATTTGGGAATATCTTGCGCCATCACGGCGGACCCCGCAACACTGGAACGCGCTCACGGCATCATATTCCCCGGCGTGGGCGCGGCGGGGCAGGCCATGCGCACCCTGCGCGCCGCCGGGCTGGACGATCTGCTGCGCGCCGCCGTGAAGCGCGGCCAGCCGTTGCTGGGCATCTGCCTGGGCTGTCAGGTTCTGCTGGATAATAGCGAAGAGAACGATGCCGCCACCCTGGGCATTGTGCCTGGCCGCTGCGTGCGCTTTGAGGACGACATGCGGGAAGAAGACGGAGCCCCCGCTCCTGTGCCGCATATGGGCTGGAACAGCCTGCGCGTGGAGGCTCCCTGCCCGCTGCTTGAGGGCGTGCCGTCCACGGCGGAATTCTATTTCGTCCACAGCTATTATGCGGAGCCGGACCCCACCTTTGTTATCGCCACCACCGCCTACGGCAAGCGTTTTTGCTCCGTCTATGGCCGCGACGGTCTCTGGGCCACGCAGTTCCACCCCGAAAAAAGCGGGCGGCCGGGGCTGGCTATTTTGCGCAACTTCCACGATTACTGCGAGGCGCGTCATGCTCAGTAAACGAGTGATTCCCTGCCTGGACGTGCGCAACGGCCGGCTGACCAAGGGCATAAAATTCGCGGGCAACGAGGACATCGGCGACCCGGTTGAAAGCGCGCGCCGGTATTATGAGGAAGGCGCGGACGAAATCGTGTTCTACGACATCACGGCTTCCGCCGAGGCGCGGGGTATTTTTCTGGATGTGGTGGAGCGCGTGGCCGAGCAGATTTTCATTCCCTTTTCCGTGGGTGGCGGCATTTCCAGCGTGGCCGACATGCGCGCCGTGCTGCTGGCCGGGGCCGAGAAGGTTTCGGTGAATTCCTCGGCCGTCAAGGATCCGCGCATCATCAGCGACGGCGCGGATGCCTTTGGCTCGCAGGCCATCGTGGTGGGCATGGACGTGCTGGGCGTGCCCGTTAGCCCCGAAATCCCCTCGGGCTATGAAATCGTCATCCATGGCGGGCGCAAGCGCATGGGGCTGGACGCCCTTACCTGGGCGCGGCGCTGCCAGGAGCTTGGCGCGGGCGAGCTGTGCGTCAATTCCATTGACGCGGACGGCACCAAGGACGGGTATGAGCTCAACCTCACCCGCGCCATTGTGGATGCCGTGTCCATTCCCGTTATCGCTTCCGGCGGCGCGGGTGAGCCGCGTCACATGCTGGAAGCCGTGACCAAGGGCGGGGCCTCTGCGGCGCTCATCGCCTCCATCGTTCACTACGGCCAGTATTCCATCCGCCAGTGCAAGGAATATATGTCCACGCACGGGGCAAAAATGCGCATGACCTGGTAGCGGGGCGCACCCCGGCAGGACTATTATGACGGAGTATGGAACAACGCCCCCGCCGGGGCTTCCGGCCTCGCTTGCAGCGGTGCTGCGCGGGTTGCCGCGCTTGGCGGTGGCTTTTTCCGGCGGGCTGGACAGCCGCTTTCTGTGTCATGCGGCGCTGCTGTGCGGCTGCGACGTGCTGGCCGTGCATGCCCAGGGGCCGCATATTGCGGCGCAAGAAAGCGCGGAGGCCGTGGCCTGGGCGCAAAAGCGGGGCCTGCGGCTGCTCGTGGCGGGTTATGATCCCCTTGCCCTGCCGGAAGTGGCGGAAAACAGCGCCCTGCGCTGTTACGGCTGCAAAAAAGGGCTTGTGGCCCTGTTGCGCGGCCAGTTGGCCGCCCTTGAAAAAGAAGATGGCCCCCGCGTGCTCTGCGACGGCACCAACGCGGACGACCTTTTGGCCTACCGGCCCGGACTTCGGGCGTTGGCCGAGGGCGGCGTGCGTTCGCCGCTGGCCGAGGCCGGGCTTTCCAAGGCGGCACTGCGCGAGGCTGCCCGCGCCACGGGCCTGGACAGGCCCGACCAGCGCGCCCGGCCCTGCCTGCTGACCCGGTTGGCCTATGGTTTGCGGCCACAGGCCGCCGTTCTGGAGAGGTTGGCCGCGTGCGAAGAAGCGCTCGCCGCGCTGGAAGCGCCCGTTGCCGGGGAGGCAGTGGGCGTGCCCGCCCTGGGCGATTTTCGCCTGCGGCTGGCCCCGGAGCCGGTGCTGCAGGCCGAGCGTCTGTCCGATGCGCAGCGTCCGCAGGTGGAGGCTGTGCTGCGCGCAAATGGCTTTTGGCCCTGCGCCTTCAAAATTGGCGGCGCGATCAGCGGTTTTTATGATGCCGCAACCGGCGGCGGCGCGCACCGGGCGGGCTGAAGGGCTTTTTCGCGTGGGGAGCGCCCTCGGGCTGGACTTTGCCGTCAAAAGGGCCTATGAATACCCACTTATATCAACGGGGTCTGCCCCTGGAGGGAATTATGGCACATAAGAAAATCGAACGTAAGAAAGAACTGGACCGTCGCCGCCAACGCCGCCAAGAGCGCCTGAAGCAGCGCGTGCGTGAAGCCAAGGCCGCCAAAGCCTAGGTTTTTTTGACGCGGAAAACCGGCGCGTTGGCGTTCGAAGCATCCGCGTCGTTTCATATGGCGCTCGGCCGGCTGCCTAAAGGCAGCCGCGCGGAGCGCAAACCAGCAGCAATGGTCAGCGCGGCGGCAAGCTGCGTCGTGGCCTTTTTAGTGTTGCCATGCCTATTTACGAATATCAGTGCCCCAAGTGTCAGCATAGGTTTGAGGAATGGGTCAAGGTTTCGGAAGCGCATGGGCAGGAACCCTGCCCCAAATGCGGCGAACCTTCGCCCCGCATCATGTCGCACACCTCCTTTGTTCTCAAAGGCGGCGGCTGGTATGTGAGCGACTATGGCTACCGTAAGGGCGTGAAGGAAGAAGGGGGGACAAGCTCCTCGTCTTCTTCCTCTGCGAGCGCTTCAGTCGCCCCCTCGGGCGGAACTTCGGAAAAAGCGTCCGCGCCCGCCGCCGATACCGGAAGCAGCGCCCCCAAGGCCGCTGCCGCCCCATCGCCAACCACCGGGTCCGCAGCGTCGGCCCCCACCAAGGCCGCTGGCGCGGCCTCATGAGGCAATCATGATCGATCGCTACACCCGAGAGGAAATGGGCCGCATCTGGACCCTTGAAAACCGTTATCAGGCTTGGCTTGACGTGGAACTGGCCGTGTGCCGGGCCTGGAGCGACATGGGGCGCGTGCCCGCCGAGGCCGTAAAAAACATTCAGGCCAAGGCCGCCATTGATGTGGACCGCATTCTGGCCATTGAAGAAGTGACGCGGCACGACGTCATCGCCTTTTTGACCTCGCTTGAGGAAAAGGTGGGGGCGGAAGACGCGCGCTATATTCACCTTGGCTGCACGTCCTCCGACATCGTGGACACGGCCAACGCCCTGCTGCTTGTGCAGGCCGGTCAGCTGATCCTCAAGGACCTCCGCGCGCTGCTCGACGTCATCGAAACTCTGGCCCGCCGCCACAAGGGCGTGCTCTGCATGGGCCGCACCCACGGCATCCACGCCGAACCCACCAGCTTTGGCCTGAAAATGGCCGGATTCTACGCCGAATTTACGCGGCATCTGGCCCGTGTGGAAGCCGGGCTTGAAAGCGTGCGCGTGGGCAAAATTTCTGGCGCGGTGGGCACCTATGCCTTTTTGTCGCCGGAGCTGGAACAGCGCGCCCTCACCTATCTGGGCCTGGAAGTGGACCCGCACTCCACCCAGATCATTCAGCGCGACCGCTACGCCCACTTCTTTACTTCGCTGGCCGTGATGGCGGGCGGTGTGGAACGCCTTTGCGTGGAGCTGCGCCACTTGCAGCGCACCGAGGTGCTTGAGGTGGAAGAAGGCTTTGCCAAGGGGCAGAAAGGCTCTTCGGCCATGCCCCACAAAAAGAACCCCATTTCAGCGGAGAACATGAGCGGCCTTTCCCGGCTGCTGCGTTCCAACGCCCTGGCTTCGCTTGAAAATCAGGCCCTTTGGCACGAGCGCGATATCAGCCATTCTTCCGTGGAGCGGGTCATCATGCCCGATTCCACCATTCTGGCCGATTATGTGCTGACCCGCCTTGCCCGTCTGCTGAGCGGCCTGGTTGTTAAACCGGAGCGCATGCGTGAAAACATGGAGCGCTCCTATGGCCTCTATTTTTCGCAGCGTGTGCTCACGGCCCTTATCGCCACGGGCCTGCCCCGGCAAAAGGCCTATGAGGCCGTGCAGCGTCTGGCCATGCAAAGCTGGGAAAGCCGCAAGCCGTTTCCCGAGCTTGTGCGCAACGACCCCGACATGAGCGCTCGCCTTGGGCAGCCCGCCCTTGCCGAGCTTTTCGACCCGTCCTATTATTTGCAGCACGAAGACGAAATTTTCGCCCGCGTGTTCAAAAACGCTTCGGCCTCCAACGCATAAGGAATCGGCATGCACACCCTTTCCCCTGAAGAACTGTTGGCGCATAAACGCCGTTTGGCGCGTTTGCTGGTGGAAAAATCCTATCGCGAAGGGGATTTTGTGCTGGCATCGGGCCGCAGAAGCGATTACTATTTCGATTGCCGTGTCACGGCGCTGCACGCCGAAGGGTCCTGGCTTATTGGAACCTTGTTTAACCATCTGCTTGGGCAAATGGATATTACGGGCGTGGGCGGCATGACATTGGGCGCCGACCCCCTGGTTGCCGCCACCACCGTCATTTCACACGAAATGGGCAGGCCGCTGAACGGCCTGCTGGTGCGCAAGGAAGCCAAGGGGCACGGAACCGGGCAATTTGTCGAGGGCTTGGGCAATTTCAACGCGGGCGACCGCGTGGCGATGCTTGAGGATGTGGTCACCACCGGCGGTTCTTTGCTGAAAGCCTGTGATCGCGTGCGCGATGCCGGGCTGTCCATTGTGGCGGTTTGCGCCATTCTGGATCGAGAGGAGGGTGGCCGGGAAAAGCTCCGTGAGGCGGGATATGACCTGCTTGCGCTCTTTACCCGTGCGGAATTGGTGGACCTTGCGCGTTAAGGTTCGCACCATAACGCGCGCGGCTTCCGCCGCTTCAATGTTGGGTCCGATCCGACCTTTGGCCGGGCGTCTGGCCCGGTGTTTCGCGCTGTGCTGCGTCAGGGGGCTGGCCTGCGGAATGCTGGTTGCCGCCTTCATTGGTTGCCCCCTCGCCGCGCCGCACTTGGCGCAGGCCGAAGAATGGCAGGCATCGTTGTACAACGAGGGCCTGCCATCGCATTTTGTGGCGGTGGACAAACACCGCCAGACCTTCATGTTCTTCGAGAAAAAAAGCCCCCTCAGGCTTAAATACGTTTTCCCCTGCACCACGGGGCAGATACCCGGCGACAAACAGTCGCTCAACGATCTGCGCACGCCCGAAGGCATCTATTTTGTGGAATACAAAATCGCCAATGGGCTGGACTTTCGGGAATACGGCGGCATCGCCTACACCCTGAACTACCCCAACCCCGTGGACAAGCTGCGGGGCAAAACAGGGCACGGCATCTGGATTCACAGCAAGGGCTTTGGCATTGAGCCGCTTTCCACGCGTGGTTGCGTGGCCATAGGACTCAAAGAAATTGATGAGGTGGGGCCGCAACTGACGCCGGGCACGGCCGTTGTGCTGGCCGAAACCATGGACCCCGCCGCCCAGCCCCGGCCCGACAACGGCACCGCGCACGAGCTGCGCCGGTTGATGCAGAACTGGAGCAACGCCTGGGCCTCCCGTTCCGTAAAAATGTTCGATTTTTATGATCCGGATGCCTACGGCAAGGCCATGAGCGAAAATTTTGTGGCCTTCAAGCAAAATAAAGAACGTCTTTTCAAGATGTTGCGGTTTATAAAAATATTCAACCGCAAAATCAACGTGCTTCAAGGGCCGGGCTACTGGGTGACATGGTCCGAGCAGCTCTACACGGCTTCCAACCTTTCCACGGAAGGCGTGCGCCGCCTGTACTGGCAGCGCGGGGCCGATCACAAGTTCCGCATCGTGGGTATGGAATGGACCCCGCGCGATCTTGGCATGCGGGCCGATTTCCAGAAAGGCCAGCTGGTGGCGGAAGCGCCGTTGCAGCAGGTGAGCGATGCCTCCTCTGAAGCGCCGCAGCCGCCGCGCCTGGATATGCCTGAGGCTGCCGCGGAAACGCCCGCGCCTGTGGTGTTGACGTTGCCGCAGCCCTCCAAAGACAAAGGCGCAGTTGCTGATGCGGCCAAAACTTCCGAAAAGGGCAAGCTGCTGGCTTCCAATGATCCCTTGGTGGCGCGCCGGTTAACCACGCCGCCGCCAGCGGAAGTGAACTGGGGGTCGCGTTCGGCCATGGAATCGGCTTCGGAGCAACCGCAGACGCCCCAGGCTGCCACGCCAGCCGCACCCGCAACCCCCACCGCGCCTTCAGTGCAAACGCCCGCGCCGGTGAGCGTTCAGGCTCCCGTGCAGGCTCCGCAAGCGGCAACGGTTGCAACGCAAACCGTGCAAGCTCCCGCCCCGGCGGAGCTGACGCTGACGCCAGATGTGCGCGCGGCGCTGGAAAAAGCCGTGCGTGCATGGAACGCGGATTTTGCGGACCGCTCGTCGGCCTCCATCGCAACGCTTTATGACAAAGCCCACTACAACCGCGAAGCGGGAATCCCGCGCGGCACGTCATATAACACGACGCTGCGCGAACTGGACCGCCGTTTCGCCGCGCCCTGGCTGCGGCTCATAAGCCGCAAGCCCGAGTTTGATATCCAAAATGGCTTGGCCGTGAGCCGCTGCGAACAGCTTGTTGTGGCTCCCAACGGTTTGGAGCAGGGCGTGCGCACCTTGTGGTGGCGCCGGGATGAAACCGGGGCTTTTCGCATTGTGGCCGCGCAATTCAAGGATGAAGATCTTGGCTTGGCCGCCGATTACCTTGATCAGGTCAGCGCCGATGTCAGCGCCGTGGTGGAAAAATGGCGCAAGGCCTGGGAAGCCGGGCGGGTTGACGACTATATCGATTTTTATGCGAACGACGCCGTGCAGCAGGGGCGTTGGGGGGCAAAGAACATCCAGCGTCAGAAAGAAAGCCTGTGGCAGCGGGTAAAGCCCACGTTGGTGCAGATTTCCGGCCTGCGGCTGGTGGCGGACAAGCAGGGCATCCGTGCCGACATGGCGCAGGTGTATGCGGATAGTTCCGGCCATACCGACCGGGGCACCAAAACCCTGTTGCTGCGGTTTGACGGCAAGAATTGGCGCATTGCGCGGGAAGAATGGGCCCCAGCTGTGGCCGCCGCCCCGGCGGGCCAGGCCCAGCCCTAGCCTGCCGTGCAATTGTGATGCTTGCCCGGTGGAAAGGTCAAAAACACTCGCTCAGTAATTTCAAACGCCGTTGTGTGAGGACCGTTTGAAGTACCGCGAAAATCTCAGCATAATCCTGATGCGCGACAACGGCCCCAGGCGCAGCTTCCGCGTGCGTCGGGGGCGGTTTTTGGCGTCGCTTGCCGTGGCCGCCTGCATGCCGGTGGCATGCGCTGTTCTTGCGTGGCTGTGCTGGACGCTGTGGCAGCAGAATGTGCAGCTGCGCGACAACATCCTGCGGTTTGAAAGTGATTATCAGGAGGCCGAGGCCACAGCCGAACGCCTGCAAAATCTTGAGGAACTGCTGCAGGAAGAAGGCGTTCCCGGCCGCGAAATGGTGCTGCGGCGGCTTGGCGCGGGCGCACCTGCCGGAGAATCCGCGGGTGAAAGCGCCGCCCTGGGCGCGAACAGCGATCAGCCGCAGGAGAAAACCCCGGCGGAAAGCGGCGAATCCGGGCGGCTGGCCGAAGGGCCAGGGCATGCTGAATTTCCTTCCATTGACCGTGATTACGTCAAGGTTGGCAATGTGCAGGTGCGCGAGATCAGGGGCGGCAAGCTGCGCCTGGCGCTGGACCTGCGCAACAGCGATAGCCAAAAAATTCTTTCAGGCGTCGTCAGCGGCATTCTGCTTACAGCGGACGGCAAAACCCATCCCCTGCGTTTCGATCCCGAAGATGTGGGCAATTTCCGCATCAGCCGGTTCAAACGCGCTGCTATGGTGGCCTCGGCCGAAGGCCAGCTGAATCTCACCAACGCGCAGGTCATTCTTGAAGTGCGCAATCAGGATAACACCCTTGTATTTCGTAATATTTACGCGGTGGAGCACTGATGCGCGCCGCTCTCGCGGGGGCGTGCGGTGGGCCAAAAGCATAAGGTTGCCTGTCAGTTCTCCACTATTCATGCGGCGTGGCCCTGGATGCGGCAAACGGAAGATGGCTGCGGCGGCATGGGCAACGCGCGATTTTTTATGGAAACGCCGCCGTTGGGCGTGCTGCCGCGCGAAGATGCGCAGGCGGACTGGCTGGTTGTTTTTGACGAAGCCCCGCCGGGTTTTTGCACCACCGCGCCGCTTGAACGGCGCATCCTGTTTGTTACTGAACCTCCTGAAATAAAAAAATATCCACGCTCTTTCCTCAACCAGTTCGGCACGGTGGTGGCCCCCTTCAGTTTTCGTGGCGTTGCACCGTGCCGCATGGCGGTGGGCAATCCCTGCCTCAACTGGCATTATGGCGTGCGCCGGGCGGGGCAGGGCTATGCCAGCCCGTTTCGCTGCCTGGACGATTTGCGGCATATGCCGCTGCCAAATAAAACGCGCGGCATCTCTGTGCTGTGTTCCGATAAAACGGCAACCGAGGCGCAGCGGCGGCGGTTGGAGCTGGTGGGGCTGTTGCGCGAGCGCCTTGGCGACACGCTGGAAGTATTTGGGCGGGGGTTCAACCCGGTGGATGACAAGATGACGGCCATTGCCCCTTACAAATACCATCTGGTGCTGGAAAACAACTATCTGGACAACTTCTGGACGGAAAAATTGACCGATGCCTGGCTTGGCTGGTCGTTGCCGCTGTATTTAGGCGCTCCCAACCTTGGGGCCGCTTCTCCGGCCCCCGGTTTTATTGCGCTGCCCCCAGGCGAGCCTGAAGCCTGCGCAAGGATTATAGCGCAGACGGTGAGCGACGGCCTGTGGGAGAAGCGGCGCGAAGCCATCGCCGCCTGCCGCCACTGGGCAATTGAAACGACCAACGTGTTTTTCCGTGCGGCCAGCATTATGCAAGAAGCCCCGCCGCGCGCCCACAGGCTGCCCGCCCTGGAACAGCCGGAACCCATCTATGGCGTGGGCAGAGAAGCCGTGTCTTCACTGTACCGCCGCAACCGCGCCTGAAATCCTCCGGGAGCAGCCATGCCGGAAATAACCGTGGGCATGCCCGCCTTCAATGCCGCCGCCCATCTGCGGGAGGCCATGGAATCCGTTCTGGCCCAGACATTCGCGGATTTTGAGCTGCTGGTGGTTGACGATGGCTCCTCCGACGGCACAGCCTCGCTGGCCGCATCCCTAAACGATCCGCGCATTCGTGTGGAGCGCCTGCCGCGTAACCTTGGCCGGGCAACGGCGCGCAACATGGCCATGGGCCGGGCGCGGGGCCGCTATCTGGCATGGCTGGACGCCGACGACATCGCCATGCCGTGCAGGCTTGCGCTGCAGCACGCCTATCTTGAAGCGCACCCCCAGGTGCATATTTGCGGCGCGGGGGTGCAATATTTTGGGCAATCGCAGGTTTTGGAAACCTTTCCCGCTCAGCCGGAAGCCGCCAGGGCCGCAGCGCTTTTTGGCGCGCCCGTGCCCAACGGCTGCGCCATGCTGCGCCTGGACGCGGTGCGTGACTTACGCTTACAGTATGACAGCGCGCTGACGCGGGCGGAGGATATGGCATTCTGGGCGGACGCGCTGCTGGGGGCCGGTCTCAATGCCGCCAACCTTCAGGAGCCGCTGCTGCGGTATCGTTATGCGCCCGCGCCCCATGCGCGGCACTGGCACATCCGCGCGTTGACCGGGCATGTCTTTCCCGCCCTGGGCCTTAAGGCCACTGCCGCCCAGGCGGCGCTGCACGCCGAGCTGATCTATGGCGGCGCGGTTGCGCCGGAGGCCGCGCTGCGTTGGCTGGACGGCCTGTGGCGGCATTGGACTGCCCGTTTTGGAGAAGATGCCAGCATGCGGCGTCATCTCGTTGTTTTTACAGCCAGAATTCTTCGATCCGCCGCAAAGGATGCCCAGGAAGCGGCGCATGTGGCCGCTGTGCTGCGCACGCTTTCCCTAGCCGCGCTGGCATAGCCGCAGGGGGGACATTCCGGCCCCAGTCCGCGTATCCGGCGCGGCATTTTTCCACAGTTTGGAGGATACCATGCACGATTTCACCTATTTCACGCCGACTAAAGTTGTTTTTGGCAAAAACGCCGAGGCGCAGGTGGGCAGTCTTGTCAAAAGCTGCCATGGCCGCAAGGTGCTGATACACTACGGGGGGCAAAGCGCCCTGCGTTCCGGCCTTATCGAAAGGATTAGCGCTTCGTTGGATGCCGCCGGTCTGCCCTATGTCACGCTGGGCGGCGTGGTGCCCAACCCGCGCCTTTCGCTGATTCGCACGGGCATTGAACTGGCGCGGCGGGAGCAGGTGGACTTTATCCTGGCCGTGGGCGGCGGCAGCGTTATCGATTCCGCCAAGGGCATCGCCTATGGCGCGGCGAATCAGGGCGACGTGTGGGACTATTATATGGCCAGGGCTTGCCCCCAGGCCTGCCTGCCTATCGGCTGCGTGGTGACCATCGCCGCCGCTGGCAGCGAGATGAGCAGTTCCTCGGTGGTCACCAACGAGGAAAACGGCTTCAAACGCAGTTTTAAATCCGATATGGCGCGCCCGGCCTTTGCCGTCATGAACCCGGAACTGACCGTTTCACTGCCTCCCTTCCAGACCGCATGCGGCTGCGTGGACATTCTCATGCACACCATGGAGCGGTATTTCGGGCACGGCGAAAACATGGATATTACGGACAGCATCGCCGAAGGGCTGCTGCGCGTGGTCATGCGGCATGCCGCCGTGCTGCGCGATGACCCGGCCAATTACGCCTCACGGGCAGAAATCATGTGGGCGGGAAGTCTTTCGCACAACGGGCTGACGGGGTGCGGATCTGACGGCGGCGACTGGGCCACGCACATGATCGAGCACGAACTGAGCGGCATGTTTGACGTGGCGCACGGCGCGGGGCTGGCGGCCATTTGGGGCAGCTGGGCGCGGCATGTGCTGCCGCTGCGGCCCGACCGTTTCGCCGCCTTTGCGCAGCGGGTCATGGGGGTGACGGAGGCGGAAGATGAAACCGCTGCCGGGCTTAGGGGCATAGAGGCCATGGAGGCCTTTTTCCGCTCCATCAACATGCCCGTTTGCCTGAAAGATCTGGGACTGACCCCCACCAACGAGCAGATAACCGAAATGGCAGACAAGGCCCTTGTGGGCAAAACCCACATTGGCAGTGTAAAAAAGCTGTTGCAGCCGGATATTTCGGCCATTCTCACGGCGTCCCGCTAACACCGGCCCAAAAGGGAAGCGCGGTTTTTTGCCTCAGGCTTGAAGCCCCGCCTTCGCCGTTCTCGCGGCCGTGTCCACAACTTGTGGTTCCCCGCCGCGTCTTGAGCGGCGAGCTTTCGCAGTAATAAACACGCCCCTGCGCATTGTCACGGGGGCGTGTTTGTTCTGTGGCACGCAGCAAAGCGCATTGCCAGCGCCGCCCCGCCAGCCCCTGCACGCCCCCTGTTCCGGGCATGCGCCGCAATCCTTTATTTGCCCATCCTCTGCAGCCATATCTCTCACATGCCGCCGGTCGCTGCCTGGGGGCGTACGCTCCATAAGCACGGTTATAGCGGCATATCTGCGGTTATAGTTTCGCAATCCACTGATAACGCAAGTCTTTTTTGCATCTTGCCGCAATCGCGCCCTTTTTTACGCCGCGCGGTTGTAACCACGGAATATGTGAAAATTAAAAAAATTATAATTTCAGTATGTTAGGCATGGAATGCTCTTTGCTATGGGAGTTCAACCACAAACCTTTCATAGGAGGATACCACATGCCGACAATTCTGCTCTGTGGCAAACTCTTTGATGCCGTTTCCGGCGGCGTCAAAGAACGGATGGCCATAACCATTGACGGCAACCGCATCACACAGGTGCAACCCCAATCCGCATTGCCGGAAACTCCGGCAGAAAACGTTGTTGATCTTTCAGACAAGTTCGTGCTTCCGGGCCTTATCGACGCGCACGTACACCTTGGCATGAGCGGTCTGCCCGCTATCAAAGAGCCCGACGAACCCGCCGAATTTGTGGCGGCCAAAGCCTTGCGCAATGCCCGCGCCGACCTGCTGGGCGGTTTCACCACCGTGCGGGATGAGGGGTATTTTACCGCGCAGGGCTGCCAGAGCATACGCGACGCCATCAAGGCGGGCATTGCCGAAGGTTCGCGCATTTTCACCAGCGGCATGGTCATTACGCAAACGGCCGGGCATCTTGAAGCCAGGTATACGCAGGAGCGATTTGGCTTTGCCTCGTTCAAGCCCGTCAACGTGGCCAATACCCCGGGCGAAGTGGTGGCGGCGGCGCGGTTCATGCTCAAAATGGGCGCGGATCAGATCAAGGTGATGGTCACCGGCGGCGTGCTCAGCAAGGGCACCAATGTGGGCGAACAGAACATGAGCGAAGAAGAAATTCTCGCCGCTGTCGCCGTGGGCAAAATGCACAACCGCGTTGTTTCCGCCCACGCCCATGGCACAGAGGGCATCAAGGCCGCTGCGCGGGCCGGCGTGACCGTTATTGAACACTGCACCACGGTGGACGATGAGGGCATTGAGCTGATGCTGCGCAACCACGTAACGTTGGTGCCCACCTTTCTGGTGCTCAAGCTGCTTTCGGAAGAAGGCGCGGCCAAGGGCGTTTCGGAAGACGCAGTCTCCAAGTCGGCGGCTCTGGCTCCCAAGCACATGGCCAACGTCAAAAAGGCCTATGACGCGGGCGTGCGGGTGGTGTTCGGCACGGACACGGGCACGCCGCTGGGTTGCCACGGCAAGCAGCACGGCGAATTCGCGCTGATGACCCAGGCGGGCATCAGCTCGGTGGACACCCTGCTTGCCGCCACGCGGCACGCGGCGGAACTGTTGCAGTGGCAGAACGAGCTCGGCACTGTCGAGGCTGGAAAACTGGCGGATATCGTGGCTGTGGACGGCGATCCCCTAAAGGATATGGCCAGCATGGCTCGTGTGGCCTTTGTCATGAAGGATGGGCGGATTTATCGGCACGAAGCCTGATGTGAGCGCGGAATCCCTTTACCGGAGTCGTCAATGGAAAAAAGCAAAAAAGTTTTTTACGGGTGGATAGTTGTTGCGGGCGGTTTTGTGCTTATGGCCGTGCTGCATTCCATGCTTCAAACATGTTTTAGTCTTTTTGTCGTTCCTGTTACCACTGATATGCAGATAAGCAGAAGCGCCTTTGGCATCTGCAACACCGTCATCATGGTTGTGACCATGTTGCTTTCGCCCTATATGGGGCGCTGGCTCGCGGGCAAAAATACGCGCGGCATCTTTACCGGCTGCGTTGTTGGCCTCGGCCTTTCCTACGCAAGTTATTCTCTGGCCCAGGCCACCTGGCATTTTTATGTCAGCGCGGCCCTTGTGGGCATATTTTCGTGCGGGGCCATTGTGCTGCCCCTTTCCATCATCATCACCAACTGGTTCCACAAGGCGCGCGGCACCGCCATCAGCATTGCGCTGGCGGGCAGCGGCATTGGCGGCGCCATCATCAGCCCCATTCTCACCCATTTTATCCAGACAGATGGCTGGCGGTCATCATTCGTGATCTTTGGCATCGTCATGATTGTGATTGAAGTTCCGGTCGCGTTTCTGATCATGCGCCCGAGGCCGCAAGAGATGGGGCTAGCACCCTATGGCAGCGCCGAGGCTGGTTCCGCCGGAGCCACGGCTGCGGCGGCCAAAAACACGGAAACGGATTTGCCGCTGCACGAACTGAAAAAGCATGCCTTTTTTTGGATGTATTGGCTGGGCATGTTCATTCTTGGCCTGGTGGGCTTTGGCTCCCTGGGGCAGCTTGCCGCTTCGTTGACCGATTCTTATGGTCAGGGCTTCAGCGCCATGATCATCTCGTTCTTCCTGCTGCTTTTGACCCCGGCCAAAATCTCTTTGGGCTGGGTGTATGACAAGATCGGCCCCAAGTTCGGCACGGTCTATGTGATGGGCGCGTTCGCCGTTGCCCTGGCCATGCTGCTCATCACCAATTCCACCAACCTCGCCTGGGTCATGGCCGTGTTCTATGCCATCGGCATATGCAGCGGCACGGTAACGCCCCCCGTTGTAACGGCGGCGACCTTCGGCTCCAAATACTATGGCGAAATCTACGGTTTCATCAATTTTGCCGTGATGGCTGGCGGGGCGCTGGGCGCTCCAGTTGTTGCCGCGGTGTATGACGTTACCGGGTCTTACGCGGGCGCGTGGGTTTCATGCTCCGTGCTGTGCATTTTTTCCATCGCGCTGCTGGTGCAGGCCGATATTCTCTGCCGCCGCATGGTGGCGGCGCGGCGGGCATAGCCACACTGTTTGGGATTGTTGCCAGGGGCTGGCGGCGTTTGCGCCATGCCATGATGCAGCCAATCCCGAATGCACCGCGCCCTTGCGCGCCAGCCCTCAACGCGGGGGCGCGGTTTCGTCGCCTGGCGAGTCGGGGGGGATGTTTCCTCCCCCTCCGACCACCGGCAGCAACAGCCGTGAAGGGTGCGCGGCATCAAGAAGCACGGCATTGGCGGCCTGTTCCCAGCAATCCGCCTGCTCGGGAAAAGCCGCCACGTTCATATTGCGGCTCCAGCGCGGAAACGAGCTGCTGTTGACCGTGACGCGCAGGCGGTGGCCAGCCTTGAATATATAGCTGGTGGCCCCCATATCCACATGAAACAGATAGGCCCGCCCCGGCGTCAGCAGCTGCGGCATGATGGCCGAATTTCTGAAACGGGTGCGCAAAATGCCCTCCGCCACATTGAGAGAAACGCCCTCGGGGGCCACATCCTCAAGCCGCGCCACCCAATCCGTGTCCACAGCCGAGGAAGCGCCATAAAGTTCCACGCCCAGCGGGCCCGTGACGGTCATATCCCTGCGCAGCGGCGCGGAGGTGAAGGTGAGGCTTTTATGGTCAACGGGGCGCTGGTCCTGCTGGCCGTAATCCGTAAGCCCGTCGGGGCCGAAGGCGAAGAGCAGCAGGCCCGATCCCCCGCGTGTGGGCAGGGGATTCATGGGGTCATAGACGAAGCGCTGCGGCGGCGCTGTGGGCGAAGCAGGCGGGCAGCGCGACAACCCGCCGTCGTTCAGCGAAAAAGAGGGCGCGCCCTTGCCGGGGTGAAAATACCAGGCTTGCTCTTGGGCTTTGGGCGGCCAGCTTGGGGCGACCTGCCATGCGCCGTTCATGGTGAAGTAGCGCACCGGTATGGCGGGGTCATAGTATGAAGAGCGGATGTTTTTCAGCCAATAATCCAGAAAAGCCAGGCGAAGGGTGTTGAAATCTGGCTCGCGCAGGGCGGGGCCATAATCCACCGCGCCTATTTTTGATCGGCTGTAGCTCGGCACGCTGTGGTGCCACGGGCCAAGGAGCAGACGCTGGTTTTCCCGCGCAAGGGGCGAACCTCCCCTGGCCGAGATGCCCTGAAAAGCCTCCAGCGCCCCGCTCAAGAAAATATCGAACCAGCCGCCCACGTGCAGCATGGGAATGGTGATGCGGTCAAAGGAGGCCGAGGGGCTCAAGCGCCGCCAGAACGGGCCGTCCGTGGGGTGCGAAGCCCATTCGCGCACAAGGTTGGTGGTTGCGTCGATGGCTGCGGGGGTAAAGCCGATGGCGGGGATTGCTCCCGCAAAATGCTCTGGATCGGCCAGATACATGGACAATGTTTCTTGCCAGCGCCGCAGGGCCTCGGGTTTGTCGGCAAGGCGCTTTTGGGCTTGATCCGGCCCCAGGATGGCGCTTGCCCAGTAGATGGCGAAGCCGTATTCCATGGCTCCGCCGCGATAATACCAGCGCCAGGCGTCCGTGTGGGTCAGGGCGTCGATGGCGCAGACGAGGTGCGGCGGCCGGGTTGCCGCTGTCTGGAACAGGATCTGGCCGGAATAGGATTTGCCCACAAGCGCGATTTTGCCGTTGGACCAGGGTTGCGCGGCGGCCCATTCAACAATGTCGTAGCCGTCTTCGCCCTGGGGAATGTCCATGCGAAAGACGCCTCCGGACTTGAATCGGCCACGGGTGTTCCATATTATGAATACATAGCCCCGGGGAACAAAAAACGTGTGCGTGCTCATCCTGATGTCGGTCGAGCATGATTTGGCGTAAGCCGTGCCCTCCACAAGCACGGGAAAACGCCCCGAAGCCCGGGGGCGATAAATATCGATGCTCGCCAACGTGCCGTCGCGCAGGGGCACCATCACGTCTTTTTCCACCATGATTTCGTGAACAGGGGAGGAAAGCGCGCCCTCCCGGGCCATGGGATTGCCCCTGGCCAAGGCCGCCGCCGAAGGCAGCGCCGCCAGCGCCAGCAGCAGAAACATACACCGCGCGGCCAGCCGCAGCATGCGCACGACGGCGTTTTGCGCGCGATTTCTCGCCCTCCCGTTATCAATGGTTGCGGTTGTCATGGGGAGAGCAAAGCACAGACCGGCCCCGCTTGCAACGCGCGGGCGCAGGGCCGTGCCCGCTGTTTGCGCGCCTGAAAGGCGTGACGGCGTGGCTGCAACCGAATTGCAAGCAACACTGGATGCCCCATGCGGAAACCTCATATACGCCCCCTGGTCTGGCTGGTCCTTGCCGTGCCCATAACGCTTGTTCTGGCCGGTCTGGGCTATTTTTACGCCAACAGTTCGTCCGATTTGTCCAAAAACAAGTATGTGTTTTACGACAAGGCCCTGACGGCATATATCGGCGCGTATGCCCCCTATGCCTTTATGGACAAGGGAGGAACCCTTGACGGGTATGTGATGGACCTCACCTATGCCGTCAGCCGCGTCATGGGGGTGCGCATCGTGCTGGTTTCGCGCCGCCTCAATGACCCGCGCTCCCTTGCGGAACAGCACGATGCCGAAGTGGTGCTGTGCATGGTCAAAACCCCGGCCACCGCAAAATCCTACATGTTCACCAAACCTTACGCCACGCACACGTTTTCTGTTTTTGCCCGCAAGGGCACGCCCTTGCCGAAGCTGGAAAACTTCAACGCCGTGCTTTCCGACCCAGAATGGGTGGTCAATACCGACGGCGTGTATTACGACCTGCACCGAGGCGAAGGCCATGTGGCCGCCAAACTGGTGGGCACGGCCGAGGAAGCGCTGCACCAGGTGGCGCGCGGCGGCAGCCGGTATGCCATTATGGAAACGTATGTCGGCAACAAGATTATTGAAGAGCAGGCCCTTGACGCAGTGGCGCAGCTGAAGGAAACGGACGTGAGCGTGGCGTATTCCTTTGCCGTGCGCAAAGGCAACAGCGAGGCGTTCCAGGTGTTTTCGGAGGGGCTGGCGTATCTCAAGGCCTCTGGCCAGCTGAAGAAGATTCAGAATAAATGGCTGGAACGGCGGTTTCTGCTGACCCAGCGAACGCTGGATTCCCTGGTGCTGTATGCGTTGGCGGCGCTGCTGTTTTTGATGGCCTGCGCCATGGTGGCCGGGCTGTGGTCGTATGCGCTCAAGCGGCAGGTGCGGGAGCGCACCCGCGCTCTGGAGCAGGAGGCGCGCGAACGCCTCAGGGCCGAGGAAGATCTTTCCCGCAGCCGGGAGCAGCTCATGCGGGCGGACAAGCTGGCGGTCATCGGCACGCTGGCTTCCGGCGTTGCGCATGAAATCAACAACCCCAACGGCCTGCTGTTGCTCAACCTGAATTTTCTGCGCGAGGCCCTGCGCGACCTGCGTCCCTCCCTTGAAGAACGCTATGCGCGGGAAGGTGATTTTCAGCTTGGGGGGCTGCCCTGGTCGCGCCTGCGCACGACGCTGCACCAGCTTTTGGACGACAGCGTGATCGCCTCGGAGCGCATCCGGGCCATTGTGAATGATCTGCGGCTGTTCGCGGCCAAAGACAACAGCGAGGAAAAGGCGCTGTTCGACCTTAATGAAACGGTGGCCAGGGTCATGCGGTTAACGGACGCCGCCGTTAAAAAGGCCACGGACTTCTGCTCCGTGGAGTTTGCGCGGGAGATGCCCCCCGTTTATGGCAGCGAGCGAAAGATAGAGCAGGTCATCATCAACATCGTCCTCAACGCCTGCCAGGCTTTGGCTAACAAGGAGCAGCGGCTGCGCGTCAGCACGTTTTATGATGCGGATGCGGCAATGGCCGTTTTGCAGGTTTGCGATGGGGGCCGGGGCATTCCCATAGAAGACCTGCCGTTTTTGTGCGACCCCTTTTTTACCACCAAGCGGCATGAGGGCGGCACCGGGCTTGGGCTTTCCGTGAGCGCGTCCATTGTGGAAAGCCACGGCGGCGCGTTGACGTTTGTTTCCGAACTGGGGCGCGGCACAACCGTGGAACTGCTGCTGCCCCCGGCCTTCGACCAAACCCTCAGCAAGTGATCCGATAAGCCATGCGTATCTATCCAGATTTTTCAATTCTTGTCGTGGATGACGAACCGGCCTGGCTGCGGTCTGTGGAAATCATGCTCGCGCGTATGGGCATTGGCAATGTTTTGACCTGCACGGACGCGCGTGCCGTTCTGCCCATGCTTGAGCAGCACGCCGTGGGGGTTGTGCTGCTTGATCTGACCATGCCGCATATTCAGGGCGGCGAGGTGCTGCGGCAATTGCGCCGGGCGTTTCCCAACATTCTGGTCATCATCATTACCGGCATGAACACGGCCGAACAGGCTGTGGAATGCCTGAAGGCCGGGGCCTTTGACTACTGCGTGAAAACCTGGGGCGAGGAGCGCCTTTCAACCGCCATCCGGCACGCGGTGCGCGTGGCGGCCCTGGAGCGGGAACGGGGCGAGGCCTGCCGCAGCATTTTGGATGAAGACCTGCGCAGGCCGGAGGCCTTTGCCCACATCGTCACCGTTAGCCAGAGCATGCTGAAGATATTCCGCTATCTCGAATCGCTGAGCGCCTCGCACGCCCCGGTGCTGCTGACAGGTGAAAGCGGCGTGGGCAAGGAGCTTTTGGCCCGCGCCATCCACAACCTGATGGGCGCGGATGGCCGTTTTGTGGCGGTCAACATGGCCAGCCTTGACGGCGCGCTGATGGAAGACACGCTCTTTGGGCACGTCAAGGGCGCGTATACCAATGCCGCCGGTTCGCGCGGCGGGCTGGCGGAGCAGGCCCAGGGCGGCACGCTTTTTCTGGATGAAATTGCCGAAACGGGCCCGCAGAATCAGGCGCGCTTGCTGCGGTTTATTCAGGAGGGGGAGTATTATCCCCTTGGGGGCGACCTTCCCAAAAAGCTTGCGGCCAATCTTGTGCTGGCCACAAACCACAATCTTGACGATGACCGCAAGTCCGGCGCTTTCCGCAGCGACCTTTACTACCGCCTGGCCACGCACCATGTGGCCATTCCTCCGCTGCGCAGCCGCAAGGAGGACATCCCCGTGCTGGTCGCCCATTTTTTGCGGGAAAGCGCGGAGGAATATTCCGTGCCTGTCCCCGAGCTTTCCACGGACCTGCTGCTGGCGCTGGCCGGTTACGATTACCCCGGCAATGTGCGCGAGCTGAAGGCCATGATCGCCCGAGCCGTCAGCCAGGCGTCGGGGCCGTTGCGGCCCGAGGATTTTCCGGAATTGGGCGCGGCTGGCCAGTCGGGCAATATGGATAGGGAAAAAGACCTGCTGCGCTATTTTTGTTCCCTGCCCAGCCTGCCTTCGCTGGCTGAGGTGCGTTCGCTCATGACCACGGCGGCCATGCTGAAAAGCGGGGGCAACCAGTCCGTTGCCGCCAGGCTGCTGGGAATATCACAGCCCGCGATCAGCAAACGACTTAATTCCTAGCGTTTTTTGGGAGAGGGGAGGAAGCCTCGCCCGCGTGGGCATTGCGGCGCGCGAGCTGTTCAGAGGGGGCGGCTATTCTTCCAGCTTTTTCTTTTCTCGCTCAAGCTGGTGAATGCTTTTATCGGGCGTGGGGAGATCTTCGGGCATCGTTCCTCCCAGTTCCTTGATGGTTTGCCGAATTTTTTTTCCAACCTCATTATGGGTCTTATTGGCGTCGAGCTTGTTGTCAACGTCATCACGGCGCAGCTTTTCTTCTGTTTGTGTGGCACGGAAGAGATTGGCGGCAAGTTCTGTGCTGCCCATGTGATCAAGGATTTTTTGGGATTTTTTAAGCTCTTTGCGCGCGTGAATGTCCCGGCATCCAAGGCCACCGTAAAGCCCCCTGTACCCATGATCCTGAAAAATAGCATATTCCTGTGATGTCTGAACGCCTGCATCCTTTGCCGCAGCCACAAGGGATTTGTTGTGCAGGGTAATTTCATTACGCAGGGCAAGCCGCCGCTCATCTTCAGACAGCCCCATAAAGTTAGCGCTGTCCTGAATTTCTTGTCTACGCGTCTGAATGGCGAAGTATGTTTGGCCGGTTGCAATGACGGGCTTGGAGGGATCGCCGTTCTGGACAATGAGATAGCAGGCATACCGCGAAAGGCGCATGTCATCTACTTCACGCTCCGCTCCGCTGCCAAGCGGAACCATTTTGCTGACATCAGCAAAATGGTCACCAGTTGATTGTCCTGAAGTTTCACAAGATATTTTTGCTTTTTCAATGACTTGAATAAAATTTCGCCACTGGCGGTATTCAAGAATTAACCCTAGCTCTCGTGCCAGCCAAAACTCGTTACCCTCATCATCAAAATGCCGAATATCTTCAAACGTATGATATCGATCGTGAACTTTTTTTGTGATCTGCATATCAGTGCAACCAGCCTTATGGAAAAAATGAGGAATGCAGGGTGAAAAATGTTACCCAGTTTTGCAGAAATGAAACGAGTGTCTTTCAGCTAGCCATACAAGATTTGCTATATTATATAAAGTAAATATTTGCTGAACACATGGGAGATAGTCGGTAAACCCCACGAAAAAAGCGGTTAGCCTGTTACAGCTAACCGCTTGAATCCTTAATGGTGCGCCCGGCGCGATTCGAACGCGCGGCCTTTGGCTCCGGAGGCCAACAGTCCGCATTTACATCTGTTTTCATCAATTTTCTTTTTGGTATAATTTAATATAGTTATAAAAATATATACTTGCATTTGGTTTTATCTTTTGCCATGAAAGGTCAAGGAAAAGGTTGGAAATTGGGTTGGAATTTTGTTGGAGGCTTCATGGCTAGTCAGGCTCGTGTGAAGACAAGCTACCCAGGAGTGTTTTACCGGCTTGCTGAGCGCAAAGGTAAGCCGGGAGAAGAGCGGGTTTATTATATTGTATTTAAGCAAGATTCTAAGGTCGTTGAAGAAAAAGTTGGTAGGCAGTATGCGGACGATATGACCCCTGCTAAGGCGTCTGGAATACGAGCTGAGCGGATTGAAGGGAAGCGCGCTTCTCGTAAGGAAATCCGCGCGGCAGCTCTTGCGGTAAAGGCAGCCGAGGCTGCTAAGCCGACAATTGCTAAGCTTTGGAGTCAGTATCAACTTGCTTTTGATGATGATAAAGTAAGAAAATCTGATGTGAGTAGGTATAATGTCTATCTATGTGAAATTTTTAAAAACAAAACGCCTAATGAAATAACAACATTAGAAATCGATAGGCTCCGTCAGATGCTGCTCAAAGCAAGAAAAAGTCCGCAAACAACAAAACACATACTCGCGCTGCTTCGTCGGATAATCAAATTTGGCGTCAGAAAAGGGCTATGTGCATCACCAGATCCATCCGTGCTCCATTTTGAGATGCCAAAGGTAGACAATCAGAAAACGGAAAGTTTAACCGGCGAGCAGTTGAATAAATACCTAGAAGCAATTGATATGGAAGCAGATCAAGACGCCGCCGCCTTGTTAAGGCTCGCGTTAGTTACGGGCATGCGCAAGGGTGCTTTGATGGCGTTGCAGTGGGGTGATATAGATTTTGAAAGTGGTTTTATTTTGCTTCGTGGTGAAGCCGCGAAGAAAGGTAAAACAGAACGTATACCGCTCTCACATGCGGCCAGAATTGTGCTTCAAAGCGTTGGAAGAGCCGATAGCTTGTATGTGTTTCCAGGAAGAAACGGTGGGCAACGGAAGGAATACCGTAAAATAGCAGAGAGGGTGAAAAGGCGCGCTGGTCTGCCTGACGATTTTCGTCCGCTGCATGGGTTGCGTCATGCCTATGCTTCGCTTCTTGCTTCCAGTGGAAAGGTCGACCTATATACTTTACAGAAGTTACTGACGCATTCAAGCCCCCAGATGACCCAGCGTTACGCACACTTGGCCGATGAGGCCATGCAACGGGCAGCCAGTGTCGCAGATGAAATTTTTGACATGGATAGGGAGAAAAAGTGATATGTCAAACCCAGCTCTTGATCAGACTACATTAGAAGAGTCATTTTTTTTTAGTGAGTATGCGAAGCGTAGATTTGAGATGTCAAAATTTAATGATGGTCAGATAAATGGAGCCATTGACAACTTGAACTATAGATCAAGTGCGATATTCTGCGATGATGTTCCAAAAAGCTTTGATATAGACTTGCTAACTGATGTTATCTACGTGCGTGAAGCTTTAATGCTTGGGTTTGCTTATACTGTTTCATTTACGGAGCTTAGGGATTACATAATCTTCCTCGCAAATTCTCCAGATGCTGAACGCCTGCTTGAAATTACAAATCATTTCAATGTAAGCGCCGCCTGTTTACCTTTCCCCTATGAGATGGCTGAGATCGCCATGCTGACAAAATCTGGAGAAGATATCCCAATCACATTCAAAACTCTCAAAAAAAATGATAGGAGATGCGTAATCCACTCTCATAGCGATTGTAGGTATGTCTATTTCGGCATTGATAAAAACCTTCAACTCGATGAAATTATCGATCTTATTAAAAAGAATGCGACCCTTTTTAAGTCGCGCAATGACTACGAAAATTGTGAAAGAAATGATATTATTAAGGAAGTACATAAGCAATCTAACTTAAAAACGCATAGGCAGGCCTTACATAATGTGTTTAATAAGTCTATGGGGTTGTTAATATACGATTTGTATATTGATAGTGATTTTGATCTTGAACGCGCTTTGGAGCGGCATCGGAAGCATTGCTCTGAAATCAAATGTGATCCAAGAAAAACTGATACAACTGAGGACTGTGGAAAATGCAAACATTTTTCTAGATGTTCAGAGCTTTGGAGAAAGCAGTTTAATATCGCTGTTGGTAAAATAAAAGATACTGATAGTTCTGAGGAATGGTTGGACCTTATAAAAATAAATCAAAATAAACG
>Ga0183101_1000009_pt1 | contig 26205 bp, 26 predicted proteins | sample Biomet3_FD_127790 | JGI IMG/M metagenome (GOLD analysis project Ga0183101, IMG submission 127790) | Microbial communities from bioreactor (seeded with sewage sludge) at LBNL, California, USA - Biofuel metagenome 3 | ecosystem: Engineered > Bioreactor > Anaerobic > Unclassified ...
GATATTTCACCACCAGGATCAGATGATAGTACAATAAAAACACTGAATGATTATTTGTGTCCATTTCCATAATTATTATGCGAACCTGCAGACGATCCGCTCCTTTACGACTGAATAGATTATAGCACACTTTTGTGCGCAATTCATCCCCCACCTTCACATTTGTTTAGAGGAGGGGGAATTCTTGCGATGTTTGGTTAAAAGATTCGGTATATGAAATCTGTACAAAGTATCCAGAAGTAAAAGAAATATTAGCAGGACTTGGGTTCCATGATATTACGAAGCCCGGTGTGATCAATGTGGCAGGAAGGATGATGACTCTGCCAAGAGGCGCATCCATGAAAGGAATTGAACTTTCGAAAGTAATCACAGCTCTGCAGGAGAATGGCTTTGAAATCAGTGAAACGCAGTTCAGCCAGAATCTGGAGGCGGATCAGGTCCCGTTCAAAGAAGAGAAAGCATCCAATCCAGAAAGTCGTACAGAACTGTTAAAAGAATATGTAAGCAGATTGAGCCATGGGGAAAGTTTGGAAGCAGTCCGAGAAGATTTTGTTAAGAACTTCCAAATGGTCGATGCTGGTGAGATAGCGAATGCTGAACAGGAACTCATCATGAGCGGTACACCAATTTATGATGTGCAAAAACTCTGTGATGTACATTCCGCATTGTTCCATGGCGCAACGAGAGAAGAACAGATTGCTAATGCAGAACTGGCGGTTCAGGCTTCTGTGGATAACGAAGAACAGAAAAATACTCTGGCGGACGTTGTGGGTCATCCGGTATATGAAATGACACGTGAGAATGAACAAATCACAAGTCGGATCAACGAAGTCAGAAGAACGATAAAAGAGAATGCGGATGCATAGACCGTCATGACAAAACTCAAAGACCTGCGTGCAGTCACGCTGCATTATGCAGAGAAGGGTGATTTGATCTATCCTGTCTTAAAGACTCGTTACAACATTTCGGGACCAGCAGATGTGATGTGGGGCGTGGATGATGAGATCCGTGATGAATTGAAAGTGCTGGCAGAAGCAGGGAACACACTTCCGGATTTTACCGAACGTGTGGATAAAGTCCTTACCAGAGCAGAAGAAATGGTCTATAAAGAGAACAATATTTTATTCCCGCTCTGCAGTCAGAATTTCTCGGAGGAAGATTGGATGAAGATCTATTATGAACTTCCGGAATATGACAATCCATTCGCTGGGAAACGGCAGATCTGGAGGGAAGCAGAAGCACAAAGAACCACAATTCAGAATACAAAAAACAATGTTCCTGCTGGAACATCAGAAATAGCACTTGGCAGCGGACATATGACACCAGCACAGATTGAAGCGGTGCTCAATACAATTCCAATGGAGATATCCTTCATCGATGATCAAGATATCAATTGTTACTTTAATGCCGGCAGAAAATTATTTAAGCGTCCACAGGAAGCGGTTGACCGCGAAGTATATTCCTGCCATCCGCCAAAATATGCAGCAATGGCACGAGCCATTATCGGTCAGTTGAAGAGCGGTGAGAAAGACAGTGTGGATGTATGGATGACAAAACAGGAAGAACCAGTCCTGGTACGTTATATGGCAGTCCGAAATGATGCAGGACAGTATGTTGGAACATTGGAATGCGTACAGAAGATGTCTTTTGCGAGAGATCATTTTCAGAAATAAAAGAATTTAGAAAAATCGAAAGAAGGGCAATATGATATTGAATCCTGTTTTATATGAATGTGCTGCACAGGATGGCATTGTAACGGTCTGTTCGAGTTCACGCGAAGGGAAAGGCCATATTGCCAATACATGGAATAAGTATCTAATTATCACGGAAGAGGAGAAAAAATGCATCCCTTGTTTTGGTTTTCATGAAACGGAGAAAAATGTATCTTATGATCCCAATGGTGAACTGATGATCGGCAGTCATAACGTTCCAGGAAAGATGGGCATGGGAACGGGTTTCTTATTGAAAGGGAAAGCCGAATTTCAGAATCATGGTGCATTGTTTCAGCGCATGCATGACAAATGCAGTTTTGCCAATCGTGTTCTTGTTTTTACGCCGGGAACATGCGTACAGACGATATAAATAATGGACAGCCTATGTTCATTTAATGATTTGGTGATATAATACTTAAAAATTGAATGCAGGGGAGCTTGTACGACAGGCTGAGAGGAAGGTATGACCTTCGACCCATAAACCTGATTTGGATAATGCCAACGTAGGAACATCGCACTGCAGTAGATCGACGAGGATACCTTGATGGCATCCTCGTTTTTTTGTTCAATTTTGAAAACTTCGGGAGGAAGAGAAAATGATTGAAGATTGCATGACTGTATTAAGAGAAAAGGCACCACTGATCCACAATATTACAAACTATGTCACGGTAAATGATGTTGCCAACATTCTGCTGGCATGCGGCGCAAGTCCTATCATGTCGGATGAGCCGGCAGATGTGGAAGATATCACGACAATCTGCGGCGGCTTGAATATCAACATCGGTACGCTTCATCAAAGCAGTATTCAGGCAATGTTCCTCGCGGGGCACAAGGCAAATGAACTGCATCATGTGGTCCTGTTGGATCCAGTGGGAGCTGGTGCCAGCAAGCTTCGTACCGAAACAGCACTCAAACTGATGCAGGAAATTCATTTTGATGTCATCCGTGGAAATGTATCGGAGATCAAAACATTGGTCAATGGTACCGGCACGACTAAGGGCGTGGATGCGGATGCGGCGGATGCGGTCACCGAGGAAAATCTGCCTCAGATGATGACTTATGTAAAAGCATTTGCGAAACAGACAGGTTCTATCATTGCTGTAACAGGTGCCATTGATCTTGTGGCAGATGCAGAGACATGCTATGTCATCCGCAACGGCAGAAAAGAAATGGGAAGAATTACCGGAACTGGCTGTCAGCTGTCCGGTCTTATGACGGCATTCCTTGCGGCAAATCCGGAACATCAATTAGAAGCTGCAGCAGCTTCTGTATGTGCAATGGGACTGGCGGGAGAAATTGGTTATGCCAACATGCAGGAAAGTGACGGCAATGCGACCTATCGGAACCGGATCATTGATGCCATCTATCACATGGACGGCAAGGGATTAAAAGCAGGAGCGAAGTATGAAGTTCGATAAGAACAGTCTTCTGCTGTATGCAGTCACAGACCGCCGCTGGCTGGATGGTTCTTCTTTGTACGATCAAGTAGAACAGGCAATTTTAGGCGGTGCTACCTTTATTCAATTACGAGAAAAAGAGCTGGATCAAAAGGACTTTTATGCGGAAGCAATCCAGATTAAAAAATTATGTGCGCAGTATCATGTGCCGTTTGTCATCAATGACAATGTAGAACTGGCAAAAGAGATTGATGCGGATGGAATCCATGTTGGTCAGAGTGATATGGAAGCAGATGATGTCCGCAAACTGATCGGCCCGGATAAGATCCTTGGCGTTTCGGCAGAGACCGTAGAACAGGCGGTGCTGGCAGAGCAGCGCGGCGCGGATTACTTAGGTGTAGGTGCAGTGTTTCCAACGGGATCGAAGGCAGATGCCGAAGCCGTGGATTTTGCGGTCCTGAAGGAAATCTGTCAAACGGTCCATATTCCAGTCATTGCGATTGGCGGCATCACCAAAGAGAATCTTCGGCAGTTATCCGGCAGCGGCATCTGTGGAATTGCGGTCATCAGTGCCATCTTTGCCCAGAAAGATGTACGTGCAGCTGCTAAACAGCTGCATGCATTAAGCGAAGAGATGGTACATGCATGATCCGCGGAGCCATCTTTGATTTTGATGGAACATTATTTGATTCCATGGGCATCTGGGAAACCATTGCAGCAGATTATCTGCGCAGCTTAGGGAAAGAACCCCATGAGGATCTGACTCGGACTTTTCAGGCGATGTCGATGGAACAGGCAGCAGAGTATTACCAAAAAGAATATAACGTGCATTTATCGACCGTTGCAATCATTGCGGGCGTTAATCGCATGATGGAACAGTATTACCGTGAAACAGTGCTGCCGAAAGAGAATACTGTGGCTCTTTTGAAACGATTCGCAGAACAGGATGTGAAGATGTGCATTACTACAGCGACGGATGCCAAACTTGTCATCGCTGCCCTGCATCGCTGTCATCTCGCATCTTATTTTACGGCAGTCTATACGTGTGGTGAAATCGGGAAAGGCAAAGATGATCCAGAAATTTTCCGGAAAGCACTGCATCACTTAGGAACGGCGAAAGAAGAAACATTGGTATTGGAAGATGCACTGTATGCAATTAGAACGGCACAAAAGGACGGCTTTCGTGTTGTTGGCGTCTATGACCAATATGAAAAAGAAGCAGGCACAGTCAAAGCAATCTGTAAGGATTATTTGACAGAGGATACTTGCCTGGATGAATTTTGGAAGCAAATCTCTGCAGAATAAACAGAGGTCTTCCGCGGCTGACTGGGGGCACCACCCTCTGCCGCGTTATAAAAAATGCAATTTCATGTGAGGAGGAAAAGAAATGAAAACAGCATTAACAATCGCAGGGAGTGATTCCTGCGGAGGCGCCGGCATTCAAGCAGATATTAAAACAATGACAATGAATGGTGTTTATGCGATGAGCGCAGTCACTGCACTGACCGCACAGAACACAACCGGTGTAACAGGAATCATGGAGGCATCACCAGCATTTTTAGCAGAACAGATTACGGATATCTTTGAAGACATCCGGCCAGATGCGGTCAAGATCGGTATGGTATCTTCCAGCGGTCTGATTGAAGTGATTGCGGAACGGCTGTATGCATATCATGCGTGCAATATTGTTCTGGATCCTGTCATGGTCGCTACCAGCGGCGCAAGACTGATCAGTGAAGATGCGGTGGCGGTACTTAAGAAGGAACTGCTGCCAATGGCAGATGTTGCTACACCGAATATTCCGGAAGCCGAAGTATTATCAGGGATGGCAATCCATTCTCCAGAGGATATGATCCAGGCAGCGAAGATCATCAATGAGAAGTATGGCTGTGCTGTATTATGCAAAGGCGGACACAATTTGAATGATGCGAATGATGTCCTGTTTGCGGATGGAAAGTATCATTGGCTGTATGGCAAGCATATTGATAATCCCAACACGCATGGCACGGGATGTACACTCTCCAGTGCAATTGCGGCGAATCTGGCTAAAGGATATGACTTGGAGACGTCGGTGAGACGGGCAAAAGAATATATCTCCGGCGCATTGTCCGCCATGCTCGATCTTGGCAAAGGGAGCGGGCCAATGAATCATGCTTTTAATCTGCAGGGTGAATTTGCCAAGGAGGCAGAACACAATGCAAGATAAGCAGACTTCTGTCTTTGATAATGCGCTGATCTGGTTCGGCGCTGGTGTATCTCTTGCAGAGATCCTGACTGGTACCTATTTTGCACCGCTTGGTTTTCGCAAGGGAATTACAGCGGTTCTATTGGGACATCTGATTGGCTGTACTTTATTTTATCTAGCGGGACTCATCGGCGGTGAAGTACGCAGAAGTTCCATGGAGACCGTTAAGATGAGCTTTGGGCAGAAAGGCAGTGTCTTCTTTGCCTTATTGAATATCTTCCAGCTTGTCGGCTGGACAGCCATCATGATCTATGATGGTGCTTTTGCGGCCGAAGGAGCACTGCATGCCGGAACTTGGCTGTGGTGCCTTGTTATCGGCGGATTGATTGTTGTATGGATCTTAATCGGAGTTAAAAATCTTGGCAGACTGAACATTGCGGCAATGTCTGCATTATTCCTGTTGACGATTGTATTATGTGTTGTCATCTCTCAAGGTACTGGGGCAGCTTCCAGTGCAGGAGAAAGAATCTCCTTTGGTGCAGCCGTAGAACTATCCGTGGCAATGCCATTGTCCTGGCTTCCTTTGATCAGTGATTATACAAGAACAGCAGAGAAGCCAAAGAAGGCAGCAGCGGTCAGTGCGGTTGTCTATGGGTCGGTCAGCTGCTGGATGTATTTGATTGGCATGAGTGCTGCTATCTTTACGGGAGAAACAAGTATCGCAGCTATTATGGTGAAAGCAGGTCTTGGCATTGCGGGTCTATTGATCATTGTATTGTCTACGGTAACAACCACGTTCATGGATGCATACTCTGCCGGTGTATCGACCGAATCAATCTGGCCGAAGTTCAATGAGAAATGGATTGGCATCGGTGCAGCAGTGCTTGGTACAATCGCGGCAATGCTCTTTCCGATGGATAACATTACAAACTTCTTATATCTGATTGGTTCGGTCTTTGCACCGATGATTGCTATACAGATCGTGGATTATTTTATCTTAAAGAAAGATTCCAGTGAAGAGATGTTCAATGTGCGGAATCTGGCTCTGTGGACAGTTGGTTTTATTCTGTACCGCATCTTAATGACAGTGGATCTGCCGATTGGCAGTACACTACCTGATATGCTTTTGACCGGACTGCTGTGCTTTAGCGTAGAACGCGTCAGGGTATTATCCAAAAAACATCTGGTGGAAAGCCCTTACGAGCATTAATAAAAGTTTGGATTTTCCGAATCCGAGAAGGAATGTCATAATAGTACTGTGAATTTGATTGCACAGGAGGCAGATCATGGACTTTAGAAATCTATTTCAGAATCATTCGCAGAAGAATGCAGAGACAGAACAGAAAAGTGATCTGCAGAATCATGCGGCCAACAATAACCGCCGTTTCTTTTATATGGTAGAGGACCGATTCGCATTAAAGAATGGAACGCAGTGTGTTGTGGTCGGCAATATTCATGGAACAATCTGTGTCGATGATGCAATCTATATCCTGCAGACAAACAGCACGACTACGGTCACAATCGTGAAGGGCATGGAACTTTATGTGAATGGTGCTCCGCAGCGGGTCAAGACGGCGACCGATACATCTGTCAGTTTGCTGCTGGATATGAAGAAAGAAGATATTCTTCCGTATTCAATCATCACCAGTATTCGGCCGCTGCCAAAAATGGATGTCAACGAAGCAGTCGAAAATCCGATGGTCGCCGGTCTCTTGTATGAAATGAAGAAATTTGGCACCAAGCAGGAGTACTTCACTTATGTAATCTTCTTTATGGCACATGGACATTATCTGATGCCAGCTGTTATGAGCCAGCAGCCGACCAGCAAGGGGGATGGTACAGCGACCTTTGAAAAGGATAGTTCCATCCGCTTTCCATCTTTGAATACACCGAATGATCCAAATGTAACCGTATTTCCGCTCTTTACAGATTGGACGGAATTATACAAGTGGCAGGGTGCACCGAAGAATACCAGCGGAAAGATTGATACCATTATCTTTTCCTTTCAGGATATTGCGGCATTAATTAAAGACAGCCCAATGAGCGATGGCTTTGTACTCAATCCGTTCAGTGAGAATCGTTTTTGGTTTGACCGTAAGCTGGTGAACAATATTGTCAATTCAGAAGGATATCAAAAAGAATTTGGTGAGGGGAAAGAAACGTCAAACATTGAAGAAGTGCATGTGGCGAAAGATACAAAGGTGATGCTTGGCATTCCGGCAGAAAGTGATGAGGTGAAATGAATCCGTGAAAAGCTCATCACATATGGACAGGAACATAACGAGGTCCAGAAGATTGCCTTATTGCTGCAGATAACAGGCAATGGAGAAAAAGCATATTTAATTGATGCGGAAATCGATCCGACTGTTGCTAAGGAACATTTCCAAAAGATCTATGAGCTGATCCATGAGGATGCGGTAGAGGTAAAGGAAATTCTCTTTGTCCCGCGTGGTACGGTTGATTCAGTGGATCATGTCACCGAAGAAAAACACGCCGATGTATATCAGCGTTAGAACAAATAAAAGGTGCTTATTGTCAAAGCACCTTTTATGATTCTCAATATGTTTTTGTTAAGAATGGGTCCAGCTGTTTATCGATTTCAGCATTCCGCTTGATGGAAGGATGCTGATGAAGAGTCCCGCCAGCCATGACCATGCGTACATTCCGCAGGGTGGTCAGATCATCGAGTGGGTTTGCATCGGTCACAATCAGATCGGCTTCTTTACCTGTATCCAATGAACCAGTCGTTTCACTGATGCTGGCCAGAGTCGCATTGCCCAAGGTTGCTGTATAGAGCGCCTTCTGTGCAGATCCGCCAACGAAATTCTTAAAGTATACTAATTCACGCCAGAAATCATAATGCGTGATATATGGACAGCCAACATCATTGCCTAATGCGATAGGTATGTTATTCTGGATGGCACTTGCGGAACATTTGCAAATACCGTCAAAGACCACTTTCCCATTGAACTGCTCGACTTCTGATGCATGTGAGATGGAACGGTCGAACAATGCATACGGTAAAGCAGGAGACAGCGTGGTGCAGAGGAATGCATGCCTTTCGTGGAACAAGTCAATGATCTCCTGGTCAGGAGCAGCACCATGTTCAATCGAATCCACACCATTCTGCAGGGCGACTTTGACACCTTGTGAGCTTTCGACATGTGCAGCAACATAGAATCCTTTTTTATGTGCTTCATCGCAGCATGCTTTGACCATTTCAGGAGCCATTTTCAATTCACCTGGTACACCTTTTGCCTTTGCATCCATGACACCGCCAGTGATCATCAGCTTGACAAGATCGACACCTTCCTCTGCGACTTGATCAACATAGGCAACTGCCTGTTCAATGGATGTTGCGGCAATCGCAACGGAACCAGCCATATGCCCATGCGGTACGGAAATCCCTTCATTGGCAGCCAGAATCCTTGGCCCGACCCGTTTGCCGTCTTTGATCTCATCACGTAAGCGGGTATCGTAATCACGGATGCCGCCAACCGTCCGAATTGTCGTTACACCGCTCATCAGCTCGGTCTTAGCGAAGCCGGCGCACATGCTGTAAACTACGGCACGTGTGATTGGATTGCTCATAAGGGTATTCACCAGCTTGGTTGTATCGCGCTGTTTCTTCTGCGGCTTGCCGCTGCCAGGCAGATGTACATGCATGTTGATAAGACCTGGCATGATGTATTTTCCCTGCAGATCAATCGTCTGGTAACCAGCAGGGACATCACCTGGTTCTTCGATGGCTTGAATGATGTGATTGGAAACCAGGATTGTTTTCTTCTCTGGTTTCATGTCTTCATGTCCGTTTAAAACATATCCATTGATGAATGCATAGTTTGTCATAGAATATCCTCGATTTCTAAAAAATTGTTGTACTTGGTCTCTATTGTACGCGCATGTTTGGAAAAGAAAAGGAAAAGAAGATGAAATGAAAGAGTTCATGCTATAATAGCGGACATGTTGAAGAAATATATTGGAAATCGTGAATTCTACCGTACTGTATTCATTGTGGCTGCACCAATTGTTGTACAGAATGCGGTCACCAGTTTTGTATCTCTGCTGGATAACATTATGGTAGGACAGGTCGGTACATTGCCAATGTCAGGTGTATCGGTGACAAATCAGTTACTGAATATATACAATCTGGCAATTTTTGGCTCGGTCACTGCAGTATCTCTTTTTGGTGCACAGTATGCCGGCAGAAAAGACAATGATGGCATGCGTTACTGTCTGCGTTTTAAATTGATCATTTCAACGATTGTAACGATGATTGCGATTGTATTGTTCCTGCTGTTTGGAAAGCCGCTGATTCATCTGTTTATGGATGGTGGGACAAATACCGCAGAACAGATTGCTGAGACAGCTGGTTACGCGACACAGTATATGTGGATCATGCTGATTGGTCTGGTCCCATTTGGCCTTTCCCAGGCATTAGGCGCAACGGTACGTGAAACAGGGGAGACGACTCTGCCAATGATCAGTTCCATTGTGGCTGTCATCGTGAACTTCTGCTTTAATCTGGTTTTGATTTTCGGCTATCTTGGCTTTCCAAAGCTTGGCATTGCTGGTGCGGCAATTGCAACTGTTATTTCACGCTTTGCGGAGCTGCTCGTCATTTTAATTGGCGTTTATCGTTCCCGCAATTACTTTGTCTTCTTTCAAGGTGTCTTTGAGAACTTTACAATCCCAGCGCATCTGGTCAAGGAAATTATTAAACGGGGAACACCGCTGGTCATGAATGAACTGCTGTGGTCGATGGGCATTGCTGCCATTGCACAGTGTTACAGCACCCGGGGATTGGATGGGGTGGCGGCATACAACATTTCAAATACAGTACAGAGCATCTTCTTTACCGTCTGTATCGGTATGGGCAGTTCTATCAGTATCTTGGTCGGCCAGAAGTTAGGGGCTGGAAACAATGAAGAAGCCGTTGATATGGACCGTAAGATCATCTTCCTTGCATTTGCCTTATGCGTTGGCTTAGGGATTGTTCTGTTCTTCAGCAGTCCGCTTTTCCCACTGCTGTATAACACAAGCGCAGATGTCAGAGCGCTAGCCAGCACATTATTAAAGATTCAAGCCATCTTCTTCCCTGTGGTGGCAGTGTATAACTGTACATATTTCACTTTACGGAGCGGCGGCAAGACGATTGTTACATTCTTATTTGACAGTGTGTCTACGTGTCTTGTTTCCTTTCCATTTGCATACATCTTGAGCCGCTTTACAAGTCTGAGCCTGCCGATGGTCTTCCTGTTGGTACAGTCCGCTGATCTATTTAAAGTGATGATTGGATTATTCCTTGTGAACAAAAGAGTCTGGGTCCATAATTTAGTTATGCCAGAAACCGCATCTTGATCATTAAGATTCATACTCTGAAGGGGGAATTGTATGGCAGCACTGACGACCTTATGTCCTGTATTCTTCATGCTTGCATTGGGCTACCTTTCTCGTGTGAAAGGGTGGATCACACCGGAACAGAAAGCCGGTGCCAATGCAGTGATCTTTAAAGTACTGTTTCCACTGTTGATCCTATACCTGATGTGTACGGCAGAAATCCGTCTGGAACATCTGCAGATCATCGGCTATGTAGTCGTATGTTATTTGATCATCATTGCCTTAGGAAAATGGTTTGCGCCGAAGCTGACTCCGGAGCACAGTGATGTTGCACCATATCTTCTGTCCGTTGTTGAAGGTGGAAATGTTGCACTGCCGCTGTATCTGTCTATTGTTGGTGCCTCCAGCAATACAGTTATTCTGGATCTTGGCGGTACGATTGTTGCCTTTATTATTGTTCCGGTATTGATTGCCAAACAGGCAGCGACCGGTTCTTCTCCAAAAGATATTCTAAAGAATATCTTTACGAACAGCTTTGTCATCTGCGTCATTATCGGCCTCTTCTTGAATTTTACCGGACTGTATCAAATGGCAGTGGCTTCTTCTTTTGGCGGTATTGTGACTGGCATCTTTGGTCAGGTGACGAAACCAATCGTGTCCATGATTCTTTTTATCCTTGGGTATGATCTGAAGATTGAAAAGAAGACCTTAGGTCCGATCTTGAAACTGATGGGTGTAAAGTTTGTCTATTTTTCATTGGTGATTGCTGGTTTCTTTCTGCTGTTCCCAGCGCAGATGGCGGATCATACATATATGATGGCACCGCTGATCTATTTCATGTGTCCAACGGGATTTGGACTGATGCCAATTATTGAACCACTCTATAAAAATGAAGATGATGCCGCTTTTACAAGTGCCTTCATCTCCATGTATATGATTGTTACATTAATTGTGTATGCGTGTGTTGTTATCTTTATTGCTTAATGGTTTTCACTTTTGAAGGCATTGCGTGAAGCAGTGCTTTTTTTAGACTGTTGTAGTTCCAGCAGCGGTTCTCAATCTTCTGACCATTCTGTCCCATGGTCTCAATCGTTAAAGTGCTCATTGACAGGAAGGACCGCTTTAAGGACCATTCCTTGACTGCTGGATAATCGACTTTCCAGGCAAGCGTATCATCATCTAATGCATGGATCAGTAAGAAGGTCTGGTAAAATGTGATCTGTTTTTTATTTCTGCCAAAGACATAGGTGAACATCATTAATACCAGCAGGATCCAGCCGACAATCCGAAAAATGTTAAGAGAAATCAGCAGAATTGCAAAGCAGATGACAATTAGAATTGAAGTTGTTGGCTGCGAATGGATGACTGTATCTACTGTTTCATTTGTTTTAAAATCCGGCAGGTGAATTTCGGTGACACCGCCGTGATTTCGTACTGTTTTCTGCTTTTCTGCCTTCTTTTCTTTTTCGCTCATTTTTAAAATCCTCTAATGAGAATCATTATCATTCTGTCGAAGCAAAATGTAAATATCAAATTCATACGTGTCAATACTGATTTTCTGTCTATCCATGATATAATACTCAAAATGGATTTATGTTTCATGTGTCGTATGAATACTAGGGGATTTGTTTCCGGTTACAGGGGCAGATTAAATCATAATGATCATGAAACGTAATGTTTCTTCTGATTGAAGAAATTGAGCAACCTTAAGAAGATTAAGGCTCCCATTTCAGTTCAAATATTTGGAAAGAGAGGATAGATTTATGGAGTATTTGAAGCTTTTAGGCATTCTAGTAGTAATCGTCGGTTTCGCTCTTAAATTAGACAACATTCTGATTATTGTTGTCGCCTCCATTGTTACCGCAATTGTTGGTGGCATTGGACCAGTTGCACTGCTGCAGACAGTCGGCAAGACATTTACCGCAAACCGCAGTATGTTGATCTTCATTGTCGTTATGCTCGCTACAGGTACATTGGAGAGAAATGGTTTGAAACAGGCATCCGCAGCTTTGATTTCTAAGATCAAGGGTGCGACACCAGGCGCAATTATCAATGCGTATGGCATTCTGCGTACATTCTTTGGCGCATTCAATGTCGGACTTGGCGGGGTTGCAGGTTTCATCCGTCCAGTTGTAATTCCAATGTGTGAAGGTGCAATCACTTCAAAGGGTGAGACACCAAATCCAGAGCATATGGAATCGGTAAAGGGCATGGCTGGTGCAATTGATAACATTACTTGGTTCTTCGCACAGGTACTTGTTGTCGGCGGCTCTGGTGCACTGCTTGTTCAGGGCACATTGAAGGATCTTGGCTATACATCGGATCTGGTAGCCATGGTTGGATATGAATTGCCAGTGTGTATCGTTGCGGTCATTGTAACCATTGTGTACTACACAATTTTGGATCGTCACGATATGAAGAAATATTATGGAAAGGGAGGTAAGTAATCATGAGTTTATACTTTATGAATCCTGAGGTTACTTTCGGCAATAAGATGCTGGAACTCCTTTACATCATTATCGGTCTGATCTGCATTTATGCAGGTATTAAGAATCTGAAAGATGACGAGAACCCAAATAAGTTTGGCACCTTCGTCTTCTGGACAGCATTAGGTATTGCGACAGCATGTGCACAGTATCTGCCACCATTAGTGGAAGGTATTGTCGTTGTCATCTGCATTATCCCGGCCATCTTAAAGAAGGTCACACCAGGCAAGGAAAGCGCTCCTTCGAAAGAAGAGACAGCAGAGAACTTCCAGAATATTGGTATGAAGTTATTCATTCCTGCATTATGCATGGGTGTCTTCGCATTGATCTTCGGTCTGTTAAAGCCGCTGGGCATGAGTGCCTTAGTTGGAACAGGCTTCGGTGTATTTGTTGCCATCATCTTATTGATGATCTGGAACAAGAAGAATACACCAAAGGTCTTCTTAGATGATTCGGAACGGTTCCTTTCTATCGTTGGTCCGTTATCCTTACTTCCTACATTGCTTGCCATCTTAGGCTCTGTCTTTACCGCCGCTGGTGTTGGCAATGTCATCGCTTCCCTTGTTTCAGTCATTATCCCACAGGGAAATGTCACGGTCGGTATCATCGTCTTCGCGCTTGGTATGATGCTGTTCACAATGATCATGGGAAATGCGTTTGCGGCAATTACCGTTATGACAGTAGGTATCGGTGCACCGTTCGTTCTGCAGTATGTTAAGGATCCTGCATTGATTGGCATGCTTGCATTGACCTGCGGCTATTGCGGAACCTTAATGACACCAATGGCTGCGAACTTCAACATTGTTCCAGTTGCGATTCTGGAAATGAAGGATCGTATGGGTGTTATCAAGAAGCAGGTCGTTCCTGCCTTGATCATGATTGTGTTCCAGATTATTTGGATGATTCTGCATGCATAAAATCATGGATGATTCTTTAGTGGAAAGAGGCGCCGATATTGTTATTAACAAATGGGTGCAGCTGAAAGCTAATGAACGTCTGTGTATTGTTACAAGTACTGTACATATGAAAGAAGCAGAATTGCTGCAGAGCATTGCTCAGAAAGTCAGCAATTCTGTTTCCATCATGACAGTGAAACAAGAAGGAATTCATGTCGGACAGTGGTTTGATGAACATCCGGATGCCTTCAATGACTACGATGTAATCATTGGAGCTTCGGACTATTCCATCGTTACTACCAAAGCTTGTGAGGAAGCACTGCGAAAAGGAAAGAAATTTCTTTCTCTGCCGCTTTCGACCAATACCGGCAAGTCCATGCTCGGGTTTGATTTCATGACCATGGATCCTGACATCAGCCGCATCAAGGCCGAAATCTTGATTCGATACATTCGGAATGCACAGACAGTTCGTATTACAACCGATCGAGGGACCGATCTTCGCTTTGGCATGAAGAATCGGAAACCGGGATTCTTTAATGGCACTTTCCGGGATAACAACAGTTATTCCAGTGCCAGTATTGAAGTATACATTCCGATTGAAGAAACAAAGACCGAAGGCACCTTGATCTTAGATGGCTCGTATGGATATTTGGGAAAAGTAGCAGAACCTACTAAAGTTCTGTTTGAACAAGGAAAGATTGTTTCCATTGAAGACAGTCCTTCTGGTGAGAAGCTGAAAGAGTATCTGCAGGGATATCACGATGAACGCATGTATTATGGCGGGGAGCTGGGGCTTGGCCTGAACTCCAAATCAAGATGTGCGGGAGAATGCTATATCGAAGATGAAAGTACATATGGTACGTTCCATATCGGTGTCGGCAGGAATATCGGTCTTGGCGGTGTTCATGAGGCAAGCGGTCATTTTGATCTGGTGACATGGAAACCATCGATCTGGTTTGATAACCGGATCGTGATGAATCATGGTGTCATTACGATTCCTGAATTTGAAATGTAAATGGAAACATTATGGAGGAAACAGTATGAAGATTCTTGTTACAGGTTTTGACCCCTTTGGTGGGGAAAAAGTAAATCCAGCAATTGAAGCAGTCAAGCGGCTGCCGGATACAATTGCCGGTGCAGAAGTCATTAAGTTGGAGATTCCTACCGTCGTATATAAATCTTTAGATAAGATTGATGCGGCAATCAAGGAAAACGATCCAGACTTTATCCTGTCCATTGGACAGGCAGGCGGACGTCCGGATATCACGGTTGAACGTGTCGGCATCAACTGCAATGACTGCCGTATTCCAGATAACGAAGGAAACCAGCCGGTAGATGAACCTGTCTATCAAGATGGTCCAGATGCATATTTCTCCTTACTGCCAATCAAGGCAATTGTGGCAGATATTCAGGCAGCTGGAATTCCAGCCAGCGTATCCGATACAGCAGGTACCTTTATCTGCAATCATGTCCTGTATGGTGTGCGTTACATCTGCGAACATAAGTATCCTGGCAAGAAGAGCGGATTCATTCACATCCCTTATATGACTTCCCAGGCAGTTGGCAAGCGGAATGTACCATCCATGAGCTTAGATGAAATTGTGAAGGCTCTGACCGTTGCCGTCGAAGCAATTGTCACCCATGATACAGACATCAAGGTGACTGGCGGTACTGAACACTAATTGTATTTCATAGAAAGATGAGACCAGATGTCTTGTCTTTTTTAGTTAGGCAATTTAACTCGAGGATTAGTTGAAATGCGGTACAATACTGAAAACAGGAGAATGTGTATGAAAGTATTAATGTTGAATGGAAGCCCACGGGCAAATGGAAATGTGGCAATTGCCTTAAAAGAGATGGCAGAAGTCTTTGCCAAGAATGGAATTGAGACGGAAATCATTCAGGTTGGCAATCAGGATATCCGCGGCTGTATGGCATGCGGCGGCTGCAATAAAACAGGGAAATGTGTCTTTGATGATGCGGTCAATGCTATTGCGCCAAAGTTTGAAGCATGTGATGGTCTTGTTGTTGGATCACCTGTTTACTATGCCTCTGCTAATGGAACATTGATTTCGTTGCTGGACCGGCTGTTCTACAGTACGCATTTTGATAAGCGCATGAAGGTTGGTGCAGCGGTTGCCTCAGCTCGCCGCGGCGGGCTCAGTGCAACTTTTGATGAGCTGAATAAATACTTTACGATCTGCGGTATGCCAGTTGCATCGGGTCAGTATTGGAATGGCGTGCATGGTGCAAAAGACGGTGAAGTTGAAGAGGATGCTGAAGGTCTGCAGCAGATGCGTACATTAGCCGCCAATATGTCATTTCTAATGAAGAGCATTGCATTAGGAAAGGAAGCGTATGGTCTGCCGGAAAAGGAACCGGGAGTCATGACGAATTTTGTCAGATGAAACTAGTTTGTTTATGGGATTGTGATCCAGCGAAAGCATTTGAACTGCATGCATCCTTTGATCAGGATGAAAACGGTTTTGAAAATGCGGCATATGGTCTGGACCGCCGTCAGTTTGATGACTATATTGAAAAGAAGAGAAAAGAATCGTTGGGTATTGAGCTGCCGCAGGGATATGTGCCGGCAACGGAATACATCCTGGTGAATGATGATGGCGAATATGTTGGAATCTTTAATCTGCGCCATGAACTGAATGAATACCTGGCAAAACATGCCGGTCATATCGGCTATGGAATTGCCAAGAACTACCGTGGCAGAGGATATGCGAGCAGGGGCTTGGAACTTCTCCTGCAGGAAGCCAGGAAGCATGGCATTACTACTGCGTATCTTTCCGTCAATAAGAATAATCCTGCCAGCTTGAAGGTGCAGCAGAAGAATGGCGCATGGATCGATCATGAGGACGAACAGGAGTTCTATACAAGGATTGAGATCCAATAGAGCATTTCTCTTGTCGGAATCATAAATCTCAGAAATAATGACAGTGGAGGATATAACAATGATAAAAGTATATGGCAGCAAGATGTGCCCGGACTGTGTTGCGTGCAAGTTCAACTTTGATGCAAATCAGATTGCATATGAGTTCCTGGATATCAATGAATCGCTGCGGACGCTGAAGGATTTTCTGATCCTCAGAGATTCCCAGCCGGTCTTTGACCATTTGAAGGCAGTCAACGATATTGGCATCCCAGCCTGTGTGAAGGAAGATGGTACGGTATTCACCGATTGGGAAGGGTATTTGAAAGAGCAGGGACTGGAAGTAAAAGAAGTCCAGGCAGGGACTGCCTGCAGTCTTGACCATAAGGGCTGTTGACCGCAGGGCATGCGGAAAACATGCCTTTTTTTGTTGGAACCGGGAATATACTGGCCAAGACAGCTGTGTTATAATTAATTGTAAGTTTTTGGAAAGGAGCCACGACCTTGTCTGCTTATACATTGAATTTAACATTACAGAATATCCGGACAATCATTGTTGTCTTTTTGGATATTTTCATCATGTGGCTGGTCTTCTACTATGCATTGAAGATTGTTCGGGCGAATTCACGAACAATTCAAATATTTAAGGGAATTATCTTGATTGTGGTGATCGACGGCTTAGCAAAACTGCTGGGCTTGAAAACACTGCAGTTCTTTACCGATATGTTCATCAACTGGGGATTCTTAGCAATTATCATCATCTTCCAGCCGGAACTGCGCTCTTTATTGGAACGGATCGGTAAAACAAATGTCTTCTCCAGAATTACAACCCTGACGGGAAATGAAAAGGAACACTTAGTCGATCAGATCGTGACGGCAGTGATGCTGCTGAGCAAAGACTCGACAGGCGCATTGATTTCCATTGAGCAGGCACATTCTCTGGATGACTTTATAGCGACGGGAACCATGCTGAATTCCGATGTAACAGCGGAACTGCTGACCTCCATCTTTGTAACGTCCACACCATTGCATGATGGTGCTGTCATCATTCAAGGCGATAAGATTGCCTGTGCTTCGGCTTATTTCCCACCAACCAACTTGGAACTGCCGTCCCGCTATGGTGCAAGACACCGGGCAGCCATTGGTATTTCGGAAATTACAGATGCCGTTACTGTTGTTGTTTCGGAAGAAACAGGTACCGTATCCATTACAGAAGGCGGCAAGATCTTTGTCATGCATGGCAGAAATGAACTCCGCGATTATCTGATGCGGGTCATCTGTGGGGAAGTGACGGAAGTGAAGACAAAGCATACAGGCACGATGCCGGTATCGGAAGACTTCACAGCGATGAATGCAAATAAGAATCCAGAAAAGAAAGAAAATGTACTTTCGAAGCTGGCATTGAATAAACAGACAACGAATGTTGCGGATAAGATTGAAGCAGAAAGCGTTGTCCCTGCCGGTGAAAAGATTGATCAGATTCATAAGGAAGCGGACAAGGAAGCAAGTGCTGCTGCCATCAAGCTGCCGCATAAGAAGCATCGTCCAGAGCCAAGCTATCCAACACAGGTCGAACGGATCACACCAGAACTGCCAACGGCAGAGAAAGAGGATGCATCCAAGACGGATCCTGCTGTTCGTGACAGCGTCAAGCCTGGGACAAGAATGACACCAGAAGAAGTCAAAGCTGCCCGCGAAGCTGCGAAGCAGAGATATTCTCATAACGATACCTCCAAAGACAGAACAGGAGGTGACCGCAAATGAGTGATAAGAAAAAGAAACCAGAAATTGATCCACAGGAAGAGAACTCCAAAACAGAACTGGCAAAACGTATCGCTGAACAGTCACAGAAAGCAGCGGATGCGTATCAGCATCTCGAAGATGGACTGGCCAAGGCTGTCCGCTGGTTCTCCAGTTTCCTAGACAAGGTCATCTTCAATTCGAAACACTCGAAGCTGATTGCCTTAGTCTTAGCGGTCTTAATGTATACCGTCGTCAATTATGATTCGGTATCTTCCGTCTATACATCGACCTTGAAGTATTCCAAGACGATTGACGATGTGGAAGTGACCGCCAAGTATAACACCGATACTTTTGAACTTTCCGGACTGCCTTCCACGGCAGAAGTTACGATTACCGGAGATGCGACCAATGTTACCAACGCGGCTGGCAAGACCGATGGGATTGTCATTGCGGATCTTGACGGCATGACCGAAGGGGAGCATACGGTAAAGCTGACGACGGATGGTTACGGCAACAACGTTACAACGGTCGTCAATCCTTCCACCGCAGTCATCACATTAAAGAAGAAGACCACCCAGCAGTTTGATATCTCCTATGACTTTATCAATCAGGATAAGATGGAGGATATCTACAGTGCTGGAACACCGACCTTTGAGTATACGAAGGTGAATGTCCGTGCCTCCAAGGAAACATTGACTTCTATTGCCTTTGTCAAGGCATTGATCGATGTGAAGGGACAGACAGCAGACTTTGAACAGGATGCGAAGCTGGTTGCGTATGATTCCAATGGCAATCCAGTTACCGCAGATATCGTGCCGAGTACCATTCATGTCAAGGTGCCGGTAACATCGCCAAATAAGACGGTGCCAATCCGGGTGCAGGTCAATGGGACAGTGCCGGACGGCAAAGCAATTGAATCCATTACGATGGATCAGCAGTCGGTTACAGTCTACGGCAGTGAAACAGTACTTGCCGGAATTGACAGCGTCAGTGTTACCTTAGATGCGACCGCATTGACAAAAGATTCTTCCGTCATTCGGCCGATTGTCCTGCCTTCGGGTGTGGGCAGTGCATCGGTATCACAGATTACTATGTCAGTCACCTTGGGAAGCGGTGTCACAAAGACCATCTCCAATGTGGCCATCAAGTACATCAACAACACCAAGAATTACAAGGCGACACAGCCGGAGAATAAGACCACGACCAGTGTGGAAGTCTTTGGCACTCAAACGAATGTTGATAAAGTGACGGCCGCCAATATCAATGTTTATATTGATATGAGTGACGCAGTACCGGGATTACAGACATTCAAGCTGAATGTAGAACAGCCGTCGGATGGACTGGTGAAGTACTCCCTGAAGGAATCCACGTATGAAATGAATGTTCTTGGGGAAACAAATGATACGAACAGTGAAGGGAATAGTGTAAACAATGGGTAGATATTTTGGAACGGATGGCATCCGTGGAAAAGCAAATGAAGGATTGACCGCAGAGCGTGCCTTTGTCGTAGGAAGATACTTAGGGTATTACTACAGCAAGACCGGCAAGCAGAAGATCATTATTGGAAAAGATACACGTTTATCATCGGATATGCTGGAGAATGCATTAGCAGCCGGCATCTCTTCCGAAGGATGCGATGCGTATCTTGCGGGATACTGTCCAACACCAATGGTCTGCTATCTGACCGTACACGAAGATTTTGCGTGCGGTGCGATGATCAGTGCATCGCACAATCCATTCTATGACAACGGTATTAAAGTCTTCTCCAAAGAAGGCATTAAGCTGCAGGGAGAAGTCGAGGAATTGATTGAAGACTATATTGACGGCAAGGAAACGATTGCCTTCAAGACAGGTTCTGAGATTGGCAAGGTCATCCGCTATGATGAAGGCATTGAACATTATCTGGACTGGGTCACGAAAGAATATCCGCTGGATCTCAAGGACATGCATATTGCCATAGATTGTTCCAATGGCTCAGCATCTTATACCGCAGCACGTGCATTAAAGAAGTTAGGTGCGGAAGTGGTAGTCAAGGATGATACACCGACCGGCATCAACATTAATAAGGACTGTGGTTCTACGCATCCGGAGAACTTCATTGCGTTCATGAAAGCGAATGAAGGAAAGTTTGATTTAGGTCTGACTTTTGACGGCGATGCGGACCGGCAGATTGCGGTTGCGCCAAATGGCAAGCGGATCGACGGTGACTATGTCTTATATATCTGCGGCAGATACTACAAGGCAAAGGGCACATTGACCAACAATACAATTGTGACGACCGTCATGGCAAATCTTGGTCTATGGAAAGCCATGGAGAAGAATGGCATCAATGTGGAAAAGACAGATGTCGGTGACAAGTATGTCTACGATATGATGTGCAAGAAGGACTATATCATCGGCGGTGAACAGAGCGGCCATATCATCTTCAAGCATCATGAAACAACGGGAGATGGTCTGGTGACAGCATTAGCTCTCTTAAAGATCATGAAGGAGACAGGCAAACCTGTCGAGGAGCTGATGGAAGGCTTACGTATCTATCCGCAGCTGCTGGTCAACGTCAAAGTAACGGATAAATCGAAAGTCATGGGAGATCCGCATGTTCAGAAGGCCATTGATGAAGTCAATGAAGAGCTGAATGGCAACGGCCGCATCCTGGTCCGTCCAAGCGGAACGGAACCATTGCTGCGTGTCATGGCGGAAGCAGAGACCGATGAGATCTGTGACCGTGTTGTTGGCAAGATTGCCCGTGTCATTCAGAAAAAATACGGCGTCGAAGAATAACCGAAAACATTGTCTGCAGTATGCAGGCAGTGTTTTTTTACACCAATTATGTGATATGATTTACCAAGGTGATAATCATGAAAAAAGTCATAGTAATCGTTGAAGATGAAAAGGACCTGAATGAGCTGGTCAAACGATATTTGGAAAAGGAAGGATATGAGGTCCGCTCGTATCTGACTTTTGATGAGGCAAGTCCGCATACCTCTGATGATGATGTCCATTTATGGATCCTGGATATCATGTTGGGAGATAAGAGCGGTTTTGATCTGATTGAGGAGATCCGCACGCATGATCATGATGTGCCGGTGATTTTCATGAGCGCACGTGATAAGGAATTTGACCGTGTCATTGGTTTGGAAAAAGGATCCGATGACTATATTACAAAACCATTCTCACCAAAGGAATTGGTGCTGCGGGTCAATAACCTGATCCGGCGTGTCTATAAAGAAGATGAACCAAAGATCTTTGTGAATGGATATGAAATTGATGAAGAGAAGCGAGTCGTCAGTGAAGGCAGTCAGGTCATTGATTTGACGACCAAGGAATTTGATCTGCTGATGCTGTTTGTCAATAACCGGGGAACGGCATTCCCACGGGAACAGATCTTAAATCAGATCTGGGAAGAAAATTACTATGGTTCGGACCGGGTCGTGGATGATACGCTCCGCAGACTTCGCAAGAAGATGCCGAGCCTGGCAATCCATACGATCTACGGTTTTGGATATCGGCTTGGATAAACTATGAAGAGATTACGGATGTGGCTGCGGGAACTTTCCCTGTCTCAGCAGCTGTTAACAATCATATTTCTCTTTGTCTCTGTCTTTGCAGGGTTTATCTTTATTTTTCTTGCGCCTGCGGTCGAGAATTTTTCCGAAACGGAAATGTACCGTCTTCTGCATAACTCGCAGGAAAGTATTGTCTCTTATTTAAAAGCTAATTCTGGTGCGGTGCCGGATCTCGGCAGTTCCAGTGACGGCCGAATCGTACAGATTGTATACAGCTCCGATACGGCTGGATATGTAATTCTAAATCACACATCGATTCCAACTGACCTTGCGAAAGATATTGCAGAACATGCGAATGAAAAGAATCCAGGAACGAAGGACTATTCTTTTGAAGTCAGTGTATCAGACAGCACAGATACAACCGAGAAATATCTGTATTCGATGACCGAACTGGAAGACAGCCGGTATCTTGTCTCCGTGATGGGGGATGCCTATCGGCAGCAGTTCTCAAAATCATTAATGAATGGAATTATCATGATCAATGTCATGTTCGTCAGTGCATTGTTTGTTTTACTGATGATCTGGATTGGAACCGTTATTTTCCCATTGAATCAGATCAAGACTTATATTCAAAAGATTCGGAATGATGAACCGGCGGTCTTGAAAGTCAGAAGAAACGATGAGATTGGGGAAGTGGCAGATGCCTTGGTCGATATGGAAGCGGAATTATCGCAGGAGCAGAAAGAGAAGCAGGAGATGATCCAGAATATCTCCCATGACTTAAAGACACCAATTGCGACTATCAAGAGTTATTCGGAAGCAATCAAAGACGGCGTCTATCCGTATGAGACATTGGAGAAATCTGTGGATGTCATTATTGAACATGCGGACCGTTTAGAGAAGAAAGTCAAATCCCTGATCATGCTGAATAAGATGGATTATCTGGAAGATCATCTGCCAAGCGGCGATGACCTGGATATGAATCCGGTCATTGATAAAGTACTTCTTTCGCTGAAGGTCATTCGCCCAGAGATAGAGTTTGAGCGGGATACCGAAGAGAATGTTTTCTTCCATGGGGAAGAAGATCCATGGCGGATCACGATTGAGAACCTGATTGATAATGCTCTGCGGTATGCCAAGTCGAAGATCACGATTGTCCTGCGTGAGGATGATCTGAAAGTCATCAATGATGGCAAGCCAATTGAGGAAGATCGTTTGGTGTCGCTGTTCCATCCGTATGAAAAGGGAACGGACGGCCAGTTCGGTTTAGGACTCTCGATTGTCTATAAGGTCTGTCAGATCTACGGGTATCGTGTACAAGCGGAGAATCTGCCGGAAGGTGTCTGCTTCCATATCTGGAAGGATACCAAGAAGAGACGTACAAAGCGCAGAAAACACAAAGTTGCTTAACGGCGGCGCGGTTTTCGTATACAATATACAAGTTATGACTGAATATAAAGAAATTCACGGAATAAAAACGGCATTCGACCAGGAAGGCAGCGGCAAGGATATGATCCTGCTGCATGGCTGGGGCCAGAATAAAGAAATGATGGGCTTGATCTATGATCACTTCAAGGACCGTTTTCATGTGTGGTCGTTAGACTTCCCGGGCTTTGGTGAATCCGATGATCCAAACGAGCCGTGGGGTGTCGCAGACTATGAAGCGTTCTTAGCAGATTTCATTGCGGTCAATGGCATCACGCGACCAATCTTGATTGGCCACAGCTTTGGCTGCCGGGTTGCCATCCGCTATGCGGCAGATCATCCCGAGAATGTCTCAAAGATGTGCTTGACGGGTGCTGCCGGCATCCGGCCGAAACATGATATGCAGTGGCAGGTCCGCACCAAGGCTTATAAAGCCGGAAAATGGGTCCTGAAACATACGGGCCAGACAAAGAAGCTGGAAGAGATGCAGAAGAATGCCGGCAGTGAAGACTACCGCAATGCTAAAGGCGTCATGAAGGGTACCTTTGTGAAGGTCGTCAATGATGATGTCACGCCAGTCCTGAAGGATGTGAAGTGCTCGGTGCTCCTGGTATGGGGAAATCTGGATACAGCTGCCCCGTTATGGATGGGACAGATGATGGAGAAAGAAATGCCGGATGCAGGTCTAGCCATCTTTGAAGGTGATGATCATTGGGCATACTGGCATCAGCCGGATCGTTTTAATACGGTCTTAGATATCTTTTTGAAGGGAGATTGCGCATGAACATCTTGATGGAACTTGTGCTGGTATTTCTGATGTGTGCATGTGCAGTTCTGCCAGCCAAACGGGCGCTGCATATGTTCCAGCAGAACCGGTATGAGCTGGGCAGATATTCAGAATGGATCCGTGAAAATGGCAAACGGTTAGCCGCAAAAAATGCGGTATGGATCTGCTTGATGATTGTGACCGCTGTGATGGGGACACTGTTTCCATCCCTGCTTGGACAATGCTTCGCATGTGCTGCACTGGTTTTGTTTCTCTGCGGCATGATTGTTTCGGAGAAGAAACAGAACTATATTAAGCCGCTGGTCTATACTGGCCGGGTAAAGCGGCAGATCGTGGTCCTCGTCATTCTATATTTATTATGGGCAGCTGCTTTGATCCTATGGGAGCATCTGATCTCCTTATCGTTCTTTGGGGCATTCTTAATGCCTTGGCTGCTGATGTATCTGGTGGGAGGAATCACTTCACCAATCGAAGCTGCCGTACGCAAATCGTATTTAAAGGATGCCAAGCGGATCTTAGAGAGTGATCCTGACTTGATCAAGATCGGCATCACCGGTTCCTTTGGCAAAACAACCACAAAGAATATCATGCAGGCAATGGTGTCAGAGCAGTTCAATTCTTTAATGACACCGGCTTCTTACAATACCCCAATGGGTATTACGCGGACAATCCGTGAGATGCTGAAACCAATTCATCAGGTGTTTGTATGTGAAATGGGGGCAGATCACGTTGGGGATATCACCGAATTAATGAACTTTGTCCATCCGACGATTGGTGTTGTCACATCGATTGGTCCACAGCATTTGAATACATTTGGTTTCCAGGAAAATATCACCAGAGAAAAGATGCAGATGATTGAGATGCTGCCAGCGGATGGCTTTGGTGTCCTGAATTATGATAACGAGTTCATTCGCAGCTGGAAGATACAGAATCCAGTTGAGACTGTTACCTATGGCGTCAAGAATCAGCAGGCAGAGTATCATGCGGAAGAGATTACATATACGCAGAATGGTTCTTCTTTCCTTGTCGTTCATGGGGAAGAGAGAATTCCCCTTGAGACCAAACTGCTGGGAGAATTGAATATCCTGAATATCTTATCCGCTGTTGCCGTTGCCAGACATTTAGGCATTTCCTGGAATATCATTCAGCGTGCAGTCAAGCAGATGAAACAGGTAGAACATCGTTTAGAATTGAAGAAGATCAACGGCTATCGCTTTATTGACGATGCCTTCAATGCCAATCCGACTGGTTCGGCGATGGCACTTGAAGTCTTATCAATGATGCCGAATCAGCGGTTCATTGTTACACCTGGTATGATTGATCTTGGCGAGAAACAGAATGAGATCAATCGCCACTTCGGCACCTTGATGAAGGGAAAAGCAGATGTTGTGGTATTGGTCGGCAAGAATCAGACTAAGCCGATCTATGAAGGCTTACAGGATTCTGGATTTGATCTCGAAAAAGTAGTCGTCTTAGATACCGAAAAAGAAGCATTCCGTTATGTCTGGCAGGTCGCGAAACCAGAGGATACCATCCTGCTGGAAAATGATCTTCCAGATGCATTCAATCACTAAAAAACCGTGAAACTGCCAGTGAAATGGCAGTTTTTTTCATAGTAGAATTGGTTTCAATTTCCAATGAAAAATGATGATTTTTTGGTTGCATTCACTAGACCACTATGGTATATTAAATAAGCGCTGAAAAAGCAGATAGTAAATATTGCGCTTGGCAGACTATTGAGGAAATACTCAAGAGGCCGAAGAGGTGCCCCTGCTAAGGGCATAGGTCGGGAAACCGGCGCGAGGGTTCAAATCCCTCTTTCCTCGCCATTCAATTGGTTCTGTGGA
>Ga0183101_1000362_pt3 | contig 26058 bp, 17 predicted proteins | sample Biomet3_FD_127790 | JGI IMG/M metagenome (GOLD analysis project Ga0183101, IMG submission 127790) | Microbial communities from bioreactor (seeded with sewage sludge) at LBNL, California, USA - Biofuel metagenome 3 | ecosystem: Engineered > Bioreactor > Anaerobic > Unclassified ...
TTGAATATTATTTCGTAACTTTATGGTTACCAAGACATAAGTTATGAGTAGATATCCAACCAACCTGACTGATAAACAGTGGCAAGTTATAAAAAATATAGTAGAAACCAAAAAAAGAAAACGAAAACATCCTTTACGCGAAATGATAAACGCTATGATGTACATAACCAAGACCGGCTGCCAATGGCGAATGCTTCCCCAAGAATTCGGTCCTTGGCAAACAGTCTACTTCTATTTCCGTAAATGGAAGTTAGAAGGAATCTTTGAAGAATTGATGCATTATCTTCGAGAATCAGTCCGAAAAGCCTTTGGTAAACCTGTCACTCCCAGTGTTGGACTCATAGATTCCAGAAGTGTAAGAACGTCCCATCATATAGACAGTAGCGAATATGGTATTGATGGGGGTAAGAAAGTCAAAGGTCGAAAAGAACATATTATAGTTGATACTTTGGGATTGCCAATGGCAACCAAAGTGCATGCAGCCAACATCCATGACAGTGTCGGAGCTATTGAGCCGATAAAACAACTTCGATATATATTCCCAAGGTTGAAGAAAATCATAGCAGACGGCGGATATAGAGGAAAGTTAGCCGATACAGTGAAAGATTTGGGATGGGAATTATCTGTGGTACTTCGGCCTGATGAATCATCGAAGAAGTTTCAAGTTCTTCCACTCAGATGGATTGTAGAACGGACGTTTTCGTGGATTGAAAACTACAGAAGGATGACAACAGATTATGAATATAAAACCAAATCAGCGGAAGCGATGCTACAAATAACATGCTGTCAAATCATGCTTAAAAAACTTATTCAATAAATTCAAAACAGTTTCTTATAATCGATACCAATTTATTATTATTGATCTCTAGAAGTAATAATGTTCTTTGCCACCTCCGTATGACACCATTACGCGCTGCCGCACAGCATGTTAAAGATGCACCACATACAACGCCAGCGAAAAAAGGTCCCGAAATCGGCTCTAGAGCATACTGTGAGACACTTATTTTCAGCGGACCTCCGCTTAGAATGATTCTAAACGGCAGCCTACAGATAGCCGAGGGGCGGTTTGTACAAAAACAGATGTGTTCCACTTTTTTTGGTAAGCACCTCATTCGCCACGAAAAGTCGGCGGACAAGCAAATACGATATTCCCTCGGAAGTTGCTTTTACATCTACCTCTATCGGCATCGATATTTTTTCAAATTCCCTGCATATTTTTGAAACTTCGTCGTTGGATCATTTGACATTTGCCCAATGATACGGCCCCTAGTTTTCTTTTAAAACGGGCGTATCGTAACAACTGTAATTGATTGTTCCCATAGGTTGGTCATCTAAGAATAAGTTCATAATTAAGGCCCGTAAGTATCACACGTGTGCGACATCTGTATCACACGTGTGAGACACTTGTCGCACAGCTGTGAGACGGATGTCGCACACGTGTGATACTTCTATCTTATGCCTACGAAGCTGTAGTGTCCCGAGTAAGTTTTCAGTAACTTACTCATTACATACTACTTAGACATTATACAGAATTGCTTTTGCAGATGAGCCGTTTTAAGGAATGGGCTAACTTACGTCAACCCCATATTTAACAGATTACAAAAGTTAGTTTTTTACATTTTGTCGCAAAACTATACCGTGATCTGATAATTTTAAGCCAAATAGCTACCTTTTATTTTCAGATTTTCTTTATTTAGATTTCTTAGTATAAAAACATCCTATATATTATTTTATTTCACAATAAATTATTAGCTTTGTTGAATTGAAAAAGACAAACCTATTAAATATAATAAATAATTAATTTATGAGCACATCTATTTTATCATTAGAACCAAAACTGATTTGGAAAGAATTCCATGCACTAACTCAAATACCTCGTCCGTCAGGACATACAGAGGCTGTTGCTAACTATTTAGTAAAATTCGCTCACGACTTAGGACTCGAAAGCTTCATTGATGATGCAGGCAATGTAATCATGAAAAAGCCGGCTACTCCTGGGATGGAAAACCGTAAGACCTGTATTCTGCAAGCCCACATGGATATGGTTCCTCAAAAAGGGACGGACTCCAAGCACAACTTCGAAACAGATCCTATCGAAACAATTGTAGATGGCGATTGGTTGAAAGCTAACGATACCACCCTCGGCGCAGATGATGGGCTAGGTGTTGCAGCTATAATGGCTGTAATGGAAGAAAAAGATATCAAACACGGTCCATTAGTAGCATTGATTACTCGCGACGAGGAAACAGGCATGTATGGTGCGTTTGGATTAAAGAAGGGCACTATAGAAGGTGACATTCTTCTTAATCTTGATTCTGAAGACGAAGGACAACTCTTTATCGGTTGCGCCGGCGGCATTGACATTATTGCCTCTTTAGAATACAAAGAAGTAGAACCATGCAAAGAATGTATAGCGTTCAAAGCTCAAATAAAAGGCTTACGTGGTGGTCACTCAGGTTTGGAAATCAACGAAGGCCGTGCTAATGCAAACAAGTTGATGGCACGTTTTGTATATGATGCGATCGCAAAATTAGGCGCAAAATTAGCTAGTTGGGAAGGCGGCAACATGCGTAATGCTATTCCCCGCGAGGCTCATGTAACTGTGCTCGTTCCACCTGCAAATGAGAGCAAATTAAAAGAACTAGCGGCCAAATACGAAAAATTGTTCAATGAAGAATTTAAAGGCATAGAAGAAGGTATCACATTCTGTACAGAGAAAGCAGAAAAGCCCAAAGGCATTGTTCCTCAGGAAATTCAAGACAATCTTGTTGATGCTATTTATGCTTGCCAAAATGGTGTAACCAGAATGATACCGTCTATGATGGATACTGTTGAAACATCATCCAATTTGGCTATCATTACTATTGGAGAAGGTAAAGCTTCATTCCAAATTTTAGCTCGTAGCTCAAACGATGATATGAAAGAGTACCTTACACGTAGTCTGACTGCTTGTTTCAATATGGCGGGAATGAAAGTTGAAACCGAAGGCGGATATTCCGGTTGGCAACCCGACTTCGACTCTTCGATTCTTGCAGCCATGGTAAAATCGTATAAGGAACAATTCGGCATTGATGCTAAAGTAGTGGTTGTTCATGCCGGATTGGAATGTGCAGTTATTGGTGCAGTAGTCGATGGTTTGGATATGATTTCATTCGGTCCTACGCTCCGTTCTCCGCACACACCATCTGAGAAAGCCAATATTCCTACCACTAAAAAATTCTATGAATTTTTGGTAGCTACGCTGGCCAATACTCCTGTAAAAAAATAATCGATTATAAAAGAGCTTTATCGAAAGCTTTCACTTTAAAATTTTCACCCTTACTACAGACTCTTGTAGTAAGGGTGAACTTTTATATGGCAGTGTCTGAGTACCTTTCAAACGAATAGCTAACACTGCACAATCGCAAAACAATCTCTTAGAACAAGATAGTAACCACGGCATCATAGTTAATGCATCTAATTTCCATTTATATGCATATTAACAGCAAAGATTAAGTATATATACACTTTTAGCGATAAAAGGTTGCATTATTGAAAAGAATGGCATACTTTTGTTAACTGGAATTAAACAATATTGTTCAAACTACTGCCTAAAATGGAAAAAAAATTCAACGTAGCATTCATTGCTATCGCTATCTTCTGCCTTTCCCCTCTTAATGGGAAAGCTCAAACAAGTCACAAAAATCAGTTATCACAATGGTATAAATCTTACAATGATAGCACACATGGTGCTAACATTGATGAAGCCTTCAAATTTTTAAAACAGAACAAACAGACTCCTCCCCAAAAAATAATCGTAGGTATTATTGATTCTGGCATCGACACACTGTCTACAGATTTGAAAGATGCACTTTGGACCAATTCAAAAGAAAAGCCAGATGGAAAAGACAATGACAGAAACGGATATATAGACGATATACACGGTTGGAACTTTTTGGGAACAAAAGACAAAAGCTTTAACATGATCAGCGCCGGAACAGAAGAATTTAGACAGTTCAAGCGCCTATATCCGAAATATAAAAATCTAACAAAAGAAACAGCCACAGACAAAGCTGAGTTTGATTTTTATGAAAAGATGAAGAAAAAAGCCGGTATTGAGAGTTATATCAAGTTCTATCAATACAATATTCTAAAATTGAATGCTATTCAAAAAATGGATTCAATCTTAAGAAAAGTATCCAATATAAACAGAGACACTTTAACGATTAAAGCTCTTATGAGCCTCCCAATTAAAGAAAAAGAATGGGAAAGCAGTACCGAGATGATACTAGGAGATCTATTACAAAGCGATAAAGATGAGCTGTGGAAAAACCTAGCAATAAATAAAGAAAAGGAACTGGGCACCATCAAGAAACGAATAGATAGCATTGAACGAGACCCCGACAAGCGTTTGCTCATGGGCGACAATATGGAAAACGCATCCGATCGTTTCTACGGTAATTCGGTTCTACAGATAGACGGTTACGACCACGGAACTTTTATCGCAGGAGTCATAGCGGGGCAAGGCATCGTAAACAAAGACTACCAAGGTGTTTACCCTGATGCCAAACTAATGATATTACGTTCTAGCCCCAATGGCGACGAATATGACAAGGATATCGCGTCGGCCATCAGATATGCTGTAGAAAACGGAGCAAAAGTAATTAATATGAGTTTGGGAAAGTATACATCGCCAAACCCACAAATGGTGAATGATGCTATTGCCTATGCGGCCAAAAAAGATGTTATTATTGTTCAAGCGGCAGGAAACAATGGTAAAGACATTGATTCTATAGACTATTTCCCCACAGGAAAAAATAATAAAGGCATTTTATATCCCAATTTTATCCGCGTAGGTTCTACCGATAGAAAGGGGAACATCTGTCGCTTCTCCAATTATGGAAAGAATGCGGTACAAATATATGCTCCAGGCGAAGACATCATCTCAGTGATGCCCGGCAATGAATATGCTGCATCTCAAGGCACAAGTATTTCCGCACCCATCGTCTGTGGTATTGTCGCCATGCTAAGAGCATATTTCCCTAAATTGAAAGCAGCTCAAATTGTAGATATTATAAAAAGAAGTGGATATTCAACAAATAATTCAGCAGAGAATAATGTAAAATGCATAAATGCTTTAACAGCGGTAAAGCTAGCTATGACATATAAAAAGTAACTATGAAGAAGTTTTATTTATTTAGTATTGTTTTAATCATTTCATCTTCCTCTTTTGCGCAAACAACTGATTGGAAACGCATAGAATCTATTTCATCAGACGGACTATCGTCGGCCTACTCTGACATTTCCATTTATCCAAGTTGGATAGAAAAATCTGACTACATAAGCTATAACACTAAAGAGAACAACACCAATGTTTATTACTTAATTAGTGCACGTACAGGCAAGAAAGAAAGACTGATAAAAGACATTACAAGTTTTTGCCAACAATATCAATCTATTACCGGCGACACTACCATAAACAAGAACAATTTCAAAATTTATGGCTTTTCTATAAAGAATAATGACGCCAGTCACTTCTATTGGGAGAAAAAAAACAAGTGCATGGTGTATGACCGCAAGACAGGAATACTCAAATTAGGCAAATCGCCAAATAAAAAAGAAAAAGACAACACTAAATATCGTTTTAGTGACACATCTCATACTTCCGATTCGATCTTTACCATATTAGGGAGCGGATACAATTTATTTGTTCGTAACAACCAAACAAAATCCATTCATCAGGTAACTTTTGATGGTAAGGAAGGAAACAGCTATACAACCCGATTTGCTAAAGACACTTTAGAGGCAAATACAAAAGGGCAATGGATAGGACATCGTTACATGTACATGATGCAAGATGTAAGCGAGATAAAAGACCTATATATTATAAATTCGCTGGACAAACCACGTCCTACCTTGAGAACAGTCAAGATGCCTATGCCCGGCGATTCGGGAATAAAAAGGTTTAGTATATGGTGGTACAATGCAGATACGAATGAAGGCAAATTACTGCCTATCGACAAATACCCCGATCAATTCATTGATCGAGATTTCCATTACGTCGACAACTACCTATACTTCACAAGAAGAAGTCGAAAAGCTGATAAAATAGATCTTTGTAGAGTAGATATCGCAACAGGCAAAGTACAAGAACTTATCACCGAGGAGTGCAAGCCTCACCTGAATTTAAGTTTGTTTAATTACAAACTACTGGCAAAGCAAGATAATAAAATCATCTGGTGGTCTGAAAGGACTGGAAAGGGGAACTATTATCTGTACGACAGTAATGGTAAATTCTTAAATCGCATAACCCAAGGCGATCATTTGATAGCAGGTAAAATAGCCAATATAGGTACGATAAAAGATGAGATCATATTTGCAGCTTATGGTAGTATAAAAGGAATCAACCCTTATTACACTCACTATTATAAGGTAAAATTGAATGGGAAAGAGCAAGTGCTACTTACCCCCGGCGATGGAGATCATGAAATAAGCTTTTCTGCTAACATGAAATATGCCATAGATCAATACTCCAGGATGGATATGCCCGCTCATTATAAAGTAATCGATCTCAAAGACCCACAAAAAGCTTTTCTATTTAGCAAAATAGACGATACCAGTTTAAAAGCAGCAGGATGGAGACCTCCCGTATTACTCAAACTCAAAGCAGCCGATAAAAAGACAGACTTATATGGAGTCATGTATCTTCCGTCGAATCTGGATATGCACAAGAAATATCCGATCATTTCAAATGTATATCCCGGACCTCAAGACGACCAGATACCTAAATCATTTACAATAGATGATAATGGAAACCAAAGTTTAGCAGAACTTGGATTCGTTGTGATCAACGTAGCCGATAGAGGAAGTTCTCCTTGGCGAGGACACGATTTTTATTGTTTCAGTTATGGTAATCTAAGAGATTATCCATTGGCGGACGACAAATACGTAATAGAACAATTGGCAAAAGAATATTCTTATATCGACTTGGATCGGGTAGGTATTTACGGACACTCGGGCGGTGGTTTTCAAACTGTGGCGGCAATGCTTACATACCCTGACTTTTATAAAGTAGGAGTAGCGGCATCGGGAAATCATGACAATAACATATACATTCAATGGTGGGGCGAAACGTTCCATGGATTGGAAGAAAAGACTGATTCCACAACAGGTAAAGTACATTTCTCGTCACATATTCCGACCAATATGGAATTGGCAGGCAATTTGAAGGGACGTCTATTGCTTTGCACCGGAGACGTTGACGACAATGTTCCCTGTTCTTCCACGCTTAGAATGGCAAATGCGTTGATAGAGAAAAACAAACGCTTTGACATGTTCATCTTCCCGGGGAAAGACCACGGAGTAATGTGTCCCTATTACCAAAACTTAATCCGTTATTACTTTGTCGAGAATCTGATACATCCAACTACTAGAGACATGGATATTGTAAATCATAAATAAATTAGTGCGTAAGTATGAACAAATTGAAATTCATTTTATTTTTGTGCGTTTGCTTCATTTCAATATCGCTATTTTCACAACAAAACACAGGGAAAAAGAATGACGCCATGATATTGGTGAAAGTTGTTGTTGTAGACAAACAAGGCGATCCTCTACCGGGAGCATCCGTAAAAGTTTCAGGAAAAGCCCAAGGAGTCATTTCTGACGAAAAGGGTAGATTATCCTTATGGGTAGATAGAAACTCTCTGCTCGTCTTTTCGTATATAGGCATGCAACAAAAGAGTATAAAGGTAACCAAACCGTTATCGGGTGTTATCACTCTTGAAGATAATGTTGTAAGTCTGGATCAAGTGGTAGTAACGGGGTATACTCGAACAACGAAGCGCCGGACCACGGGTTCTCTAGCAACTTTATCTGAAAAAGATCTGAAGACTGCTCCTATGGCAAATATAGATATGCTGCTGCAAGGAAAAATAGCAGGTGTAGATGTCAAAGCCATTTCGGGTAAACCAGGAGGAACAGCTAAGATACGAATAAGAGGAACAAACACGATAACAGGTAATGCTGAACCTTTATGGGTGGTAGACGGAGTTCCCTTACAACGGGATATTCCAAAAATATCAAGTAATCAAATTCTCGCGAATAATTTTAATGATATATTCTCCAATGGCATTGCGGGAATAAATCCGAATGACATTGAAAATGTGACTGTCTTGAAAGATGCTTCTGCCGCAGCAATCTACGGTTCCAGAGCTGCCGGTGGTGTCATTGTAATTACGACTAAAAGAGGAAAAGAAGGTAAAATGAATATCAGTTACTCGGCAAATATGTCGATCGTAACGAGCCCTCCTCATAATGCAGACCTCATGAATTCAAAAGAGAAATTGGCATGGGAACAAGAACTATGGAATGAGTTCTCTCAATCGCATTATGCTAATGCAGAGAAATATCCTGTAGTAGGAATTGTAGGAATGATTCGTGCCGGATATGGAAAATACAGAGGAATGACCGGAACTCAACAAGATGCAGAAATTGCAAACCTAGGAGCACATACTACCGATTGGTTCAAAGAATTATTCCAAAACTCCATTTCGCAAAGCCACTATTTATCGCTCTCCGGCGGTTCAAACAGAAGTACTTACTATGTGTCGCTAGGCGTATCGCAAAACAATGGTTTGGTCAAAAAGACTAATTACGATCGATACAACATGAGTGCAAAAATAGATATGAAACCAAACGATAGGGTCAAACTCGGATTTACCTTCGACATGTCAATGCAGAAATCCACTTCCCCATCTCTCAATGTAGATCCGTTTCAATATGCATACTTTGCCAATCCATACGAAAGGCCTTTCAACAGCGACGGCTCATATGCAGCCGACAACACCTATTTCGCTCTCCGAATGGCCAATGGGGCATACGATCTACCTCAGCCTCCAAGCGGATATAATATTTTCAGAGAAATGGACACAACCTCCAGCAAAAGCAAGAACTTCACAAGTTCAGTGATTGGAAATCTGGATATACGTATGACCGATAATCTAAGTTTTGAAGGTATGGCTTCATACGGATATGTGGTCAATAATTCGGATAATATTAACGGAAAAGAATCGAATGCAGCATGGAACGACCGTCCTTTTGACAGTGGTTCATTTACATCCAAAAGAACTTATGGATCTATAGCACAAGCGTCTTCATACAACACAAATTATAATTTAAGAGGACAGTTGCATTATTTCAATACCTTCAAGAACGATCATTATATCAGCGTGTTGCTTGGTAGTGAAATCCGGGGACAATATACCAAGAGCATTTACGAAAAACGTTATGGATACGACCCTGTTTCAGGCAACTCATCCATGCCCACCTATCCGGAGAATCCCAACCCCAGTTATTCCGATCTACTATCATACGCTGCCATCATGGATGCACTGTCAGGTCAGAGTATCTCAGAAGATGCATTTGCTTCTTTCTATTTCTCTATGGACTATGTATTCAAACAACGCTATGTTGCCAGCTTGACTATGAGGACAGACGGTTCCAATAATTTTGGTAGCAAAGAACAATTCAATCCAACCGGTTCTTTCGGTCTTTCTTGGAATATCGATCAAGAGCCTTTCATGAAAAAGTTTAAGCCCATAATCAGTAGCATGTCAATGCGCACGGCATTCGGATATACTGGTAATATCAACAAGAGTGTCTACCCTCAACTTGTAATGGACTATGAATCGACATTTCGTAAGACAGATACAGACTATTATAGAATGGGAAGCATTAGGAATGCTCCCAATCCACGTCTTCGCTGGGAAAAGAATAGGGATATGAAAGTATCATTGGATGTTGGTTTATTCAACGAACGCATTCATGTGCAAGGTGAGTTATACGATCGTCGAACCAGCGATGCCGTAACAACCATAACCGTACCTTCGACAACCGGATTTTCTTCACAGAGCTACAACACTTCGGAGCTATTAAATCAAGGTGCAGAACTTTCTTTATCAGCGCATATCATAAAAAGCAATAATTGGAATCTTTCGGCGAGTGCCAATATTTCCTATAACAGGAACAAACTCCTGAAATTCAATTCCCCCTCATCAGGTCTATATGCTGGAAATTATGTAGGGTATCCTCTAGGCTCTATCTTCAGTGGCAAAATGATGGGGATTGATAGAAAATTAGGCGTTTACACTTATCAAGCTCGTCCGGATGCTGTATTCTCCACCCCGGCCGACAGAAATAATGCCGATAACTATTTGTTCTATTTAGGAACATCAACAGCTCCTACAAATGGAGGTTATTCTATTAACCTATCCTACAAACGCTTGTCCATCAATATGGGAGGTTCCTATTCTTTTGGCGGAAAGGTTCTAAAAGATGTCAGTTCCCCCGTATCCTATTCAAGCATTTCGGGTACTGTAGTAGAGCCTATCCCTGCAAGAATAAACGACCTATACGTCAACCACTTAAACGTTCCGCGCAATGCCACAAAGCATTGGACTCCAGACAATCCAATCACCAATGGGAATCCACGTATCATAGATGCCTATGGTGAGTATCTGGGATTGAGCAACTACATGGTAAGTAGCAGCGTTATAACAAACGCATCAATGATGCAAAGTGTTTCGTACTTCAAGCTAGGATCAATTTCCCTGGGATATTCATTAAAAGAATCTTGGATTAAGAAGTTCTGCTTGAGTTCACTCTCACTTTCGGTTACCATGAATAATATTTTTATCTTAACCAACTACAAAGGGCTAGACCCTGAAACACCGGGTGCTGTTTATCCAATGGCACGGACATATTCAATGGGAATATCTATAGGTTTTTAACGAAAAAGAATATGAAGAAGTTATATATTTGTTTACTAATTGCTTTTATAGGAAGTTCGTGTAAAGGATATTTAGATATCAAACCTTACGGACGAACGATTCCTAAAACGGCCGAAGAATTCTCGGCACTGATGCACAAACACTTGGACGAATTGGACAACGGTAGTTCCAATTACTTTGTGGGCAATGCCCAATTGCTACTGCAATGGGATGTTGAATGTGGTGATGACTTTGAGGCTTGCCTTACCGAACCGGGTGCCAATACTCTTGCTATATATGCAGGTTCGCTACTCAACTTGTCATCGGCATCTGCAGAATATGCCCAACTATATGCCGTCATACGCGACTGTAACATCGTTTTGGGTGAAATGAAAGAAGATGGGACGACCTTATCGAACAAAGTACGCGCTACGGCCTACGCTCTACGTGCCGTTTGTTATTACCAATTGTTGCGTACATATTGCGAAGTACCCGAGACAGGTCAATTTGAGGAGCAATTGGGAGTTCCACTCGTCAAATCTTTCGACATGGAAGAGCGTCCTATAAGAAGTTCTATGCAAGCCACCATCGACTTGATCGAGAGTGACCTCAAAACATCTATCAATTATGAATGTACAGACGACCTTTATCGCTTTACGCAAGATGTGTGCAAAGGCTATTTGGCTCGGTTATATTTTTGGACCAAACAGTGGGACAAAGCTCTGGCATTATCGCAAGAGATGCTAAAGAGTCACCCACTAATTGATGCAGATGCATACAAAACAATGATGCAAAGCACTTTCAAAATGAGTGGAAATCAAATCATTAAAGCTTACAGATCGTATACCAGCAGCACAAGCACTGAATATACAGCAGCAGTCAATATTATCAAATTTCGTCCTGTGAGCAAAAGATTTATAAACCAATTCACCACCGAAGAAAGGACAACCGACGTACGCTATTCAATAGATGTGAATAGAAAAAGACAAGCGATAAAGCCCTTTTTCTGTGGCATGAGGTCGGCTGAGTTCAAGCTGATGGAAGCAGAATGTTACTATCACCTAAGCAAGTTCGAAGAAGCATTGGCTTCAATCAATGATTTGCGTAGTCTCCGCATCACTAATTATAAGAATTTTACGATGAACACATTACCGTCTCTCAACCCCGACGAGATTATTAAGGTAGATGTAGAAGGCAAAGCTTTAACACCATTAATGGGTTTGATACTCAACGAGCGTAGAAAAGAGATGTTCCTAGAAGGAGATCGATTCTTTGAATTAAAGCGCAATGGCAGCCCAGAGTTTTGGGTCGCTTATAACGGAAGGAAATATACAACACAGAAGTTCATGTATACGCTCCCATTACCGGCTACCGATATCGAAATCGTTCCGGGACTAAAACAGAATCCCGGGTATACCGAACTCGTAACTAATTAAATAAAGGAGAATACCATATGAAAATGACTATTCATCGTATCTATTTATTAATTATATTAATATGTAGCGTAGCATGTTTCACTTCATGCTCAAAAATAGACGAAGTACCTCCTCGTCAGAAACAGAACTCAAGCTCCAAACATTATAAGATGCCGGATCCAACTCCGCTATCTGTTAATGAAAGTGACTCGGTCAACTCAATTAAGAATGAATATCGAAACAATACAAATTAAATTATAAACCCCAAATTGTATCATTATGAGAAAATTTATTTACGCACTATTAGTAACATTGGTTGCTATAACAACATCGTGTTCAACAAGCGATAACACGGTAGTTCCTCAACTAAACCTGGGACAAGCGGCTTATACTTTAGCCAACGGTACGGTAAAAATTAAACTGGAAGCCGATGCTGCTCCTACCACAACAGTATCCGTTCCTGTCACTATAAGCGGAACAGCTGCCGAAGGAACAGACTATACCATTTCAGGCAAATCTTTCGAACTAAAAGCGGGAGAGAAAGAAGCGTTTATTACATTGACACGTGTAACAGTCAAAGACAGTAAGACACTTACCGTTACATTAGGAGCAGCTCCTCAAGGTTTTGAGAATGGTACTATGAACTATACGACAGTAAATTTACTAGGAAAGGATGCTGCCGTATTCTCCTTCGAAAACTATGCCGACCAGCTAACTCTGTCAAAAACATACACCATCGTCCTCCAAAAAGCAGACGGTTCTATTTACAACGCCTCAACAGCAACAGAGTTTGAAGTAGAAGTAGACCCCTCTTCTACCGCAGTAGAAGGAACACACTTCAAGTTTACAAACAATGTAAAAACCATCACTGTAAACGCAAACAAATCTAAAGGAACGATTTCATTGGATTTCTTAAAATTGGAAACCGGCAAAAATACAATTGTCTTAAAGCTAAAAGAGAAAACTGGCTTTAACTACGGAAACAATGATAAATTGACCGTTACAATCGTTGGCCCAACAACATTTAATGGCACATGGGCCTTTAGTGAGGTATCACCAGCTAACAAAGCATGGTGGGCTCACGACTGGAGCGCAAATACAGATGACCTCGTAACAGGAACAAGCGCCGACCAAATTAAGTTCGAAGGAAGTTCATATCAGTCATATACATTCACTCCGACCATTTCCGGCAAATTAAAAAATTATTTCACATCGGCTTGTGCTGCAACCTTTGTAAACGAACGTCAAGAGAAAATGCAAGAAGAAGGAGGTATGCCTCCACGTGAAGTAACGCTATCTGTTTTAAAGTTTGATAAAATCAACACCAACATCTCGGCAACAGATTCAAAAGTTCAAGCAGCTGTAGTAGGTTTCCGTATATTCAAGAACGACAATTCTGAAGAAATATTGGAATGTACCATCTACGATTACGAACCTACAGCCGACACATGGAAAGACATTTATGAAGTGATGAAGTACGAGCCCAGCGATCCTCTCATGTTGACTGCTCCAATACGTGTCTATTTCAAACGAGTAAAATAAAAGATTTAGAATGGAGGAAAACTCTTTTCCCTAACAATATTCTACTCTAAATAATTAAAGCGAACCCCGAAAGTTTATAGTCAACTTTCGGGGTTCACTACATTTTAAACGATACCTTTATTTCGAATACCAGAGAAGAAAGACTCTTCACCGGAAAAACGACGGTCTATTTGAACAATATCATGTTGCAATTGGCGCGCTCTACAATTCGTACGTCTCTGCTACGGTGTTATAACTAAGCCACAATGCTCTGCCCAAAAGGCTCTTAAACGTTCCATGAGACCTTCGTAAAAGGGTGAAATCTGTGAAACATACTGATGAAAGTTGGTTCATATCAGAACGTTCTCATGTTTTGTCCTAAGAAGAGTGTCGTTCCACATATGTGATTCGATCAACTCATATATGTGATTCGATCGTTCCACATATGTGAGTTGATCGAATCACATATGTGGAACGACAAAGTCTTAATGAGCCAACAGAAATGCCTTAAATACGACAACCAAGATTCAATAAGATATGAACAAAACACCTTCTCTCAGACAAGAGGCGAACACTTCCATGTACGAGCGGTAAACAAGGGAGTCTGCATACGGCGTACACACCACAGATACCGAGTAATGACTTAATCAAAAACCCTCAGTTAACTTTTATTACCAATTTATTTCATTTAGTCATGCAATAACGGATATTAATTTGTATTTTTGTAATGAAAGGGATTACCTTGTAGAGATAGAAAGTAAAGAACTACCAAACATTACTAAATATGAAAAGAAAGTTTGCCATTGTCATATCGTTTTTACTCATACTTTTTGCAGTAAATATTTCAGCACAATCTTACGATAATTTGTGGAAACAAATTTTTGAAACACAGAAGAAAGAGTTACCTAAGACTGTCATTGGCCTATGCGATAAGGTTATTGCAAAAGCTAAGAAAGAAAACAACCATGGACAATTGCTCCAAGCCTATTTTGTACGGATGGTTAACAAAGAAGGCATTTCGAATGACAGCACCTACAGCCAGCTAAAAGAACTGGAACAATGGGCTGCAACATCCAATCAACCTACAGAACGAATGATACTTCATTCTATTCTGGCAAGCTTTTACGCCCAATATGCTTCAGACAACCGTTACGAAATGCCCACCAATGTGACAGGAATAAAACCGGTAGAAGACATTAGAGAATGGACGAGAGTACAATTTTGGGATGCGACAATCAAGCACCTGAACGCTTCTCTCGAAGATGAAAAATTGCTTCACTCTACCAACAGTGAAAAATACATTCCTTTTGCAAAACAACAATGGGCAAGTATTTATTACAAACACGACCTACTACACGTACTTGGATATAAAGCGATAAACTCACTTGAAACATTCAGAAATGTCGCAGACAAGAATCAAGAAGTAGAGGTTTCTCAACGAATCGCTCAAATATACAACGACCTGATAGCAATCTACACGCAAGCGAATGAAGAAAGCGCCATTATCCTCACCACACTCAATAAACTCAGATTTGAGTATCACCTTTCGGGCAACAGCCAGAAATATCTTTCGGAGTTGGAGCAACTGTTATCGCAAACAAACCCTTCGAACGAAGTGCGTGCTGAGATTCTAACCACAAAAGCCCTCTATTATTCACAACAGAAGAAACAATATCTTAAGAAAGCACTTGCAACCTACGAAGAGGCAATCACTCTTTACCCCCACTATGCCCGCATAAATGTTGCCAAACAAGAGAAGGTATATATTACTCGACCTGTAGTAACATTGAAGAATTTGGCAAACGTAGTATACCCCAATAGCAAAATAAGAATACTAGTCGATCATCGCAATGCAGATAGCTTTGACCTGCTTTACTATCGCCTTCCCGAGAACTTGCCTGCCAAAGATATTAAGATATCGAACTGTAAGTTAGAAAGCAGTCAGCATTTTATACTGAAGAATTCGTCAGACTATCAAAGCAAAGAGGACTTATTTCAGATAAATACACCGGGATTCGGTACCTATGCCGTTGTAATAAAGGTAGGAAACGATGAAAGCTATTTAAAAAAGGCTCCGGAAAGAATCATTCGCACTACTAAGCTGAAAGTTCTGGTCATGAGAAGCAGCGAAAAGGAAACAGAGGCCGTTGTAGTAGATGCCAATACTGGAGAACTCGTTAGCGGTGCTTCGGTCGAATTGGCAAACAACAATGAAAAACTCATCACAAAACAGACTACTGACGCTCAAGGTAGGACTACCTTCATTACAAATGATAACAATCTCAAAATAAGAGCAACAAAAGACAATGATAAATACATGGAATATCAGTTTACCAATAGTTGGTATTATCGATATTCGGGAGAAAAAGCTGAGAAAGAAAATATCCTATTAATAACCGACCGTAGCATTTACAGACCGGGGCAAACGGTTTATTTGAAAGGTATCGTATACAATCAGAAAGGTGATACTACCAACATCAGCCAAGACAAAACGCTCCATGTTTTGCTACGCGATGCTAATGAGCAAGAAATAGCAAACAAGGAAGTCACAACAAACGAATTCGGTGCTTTCGATTTACAATTTATATTACCTACTACATGCCTCAATGGCACATTTACAGTCCGTGCAGAAATGGGACAGACCTCGTTCAAAGTTGAAGAATATAAACGACCGACTTTCGAAGTAACCACTAATGAAATAAAGTCCACATATAAACTGGGCGACACCATACATGTCACAGGTCATGCACAATCGTTCTCGGGTATTCCTATCACAAGCTGCTACGCTAAATATACAGTCAACAGGAATAAATATATGAGATGGCGCACTTTGGGTCAGCAAATTATAGCTACCGATAGTGTGAAAATAGATGCCAGCGGTAATTTCGATTTGCCTGTTGCACTAACCTCCGAATCTCGAAACATAGACAATGACAACGAGGAAGAAGATACACAAGCCGTCGCAGCTGTAGAAGGTGACGATGATATACAATCGGATGAAACTACAGAGGAAGACGAAGAGAATGGACTCACCTATTATACTTTCAATGTAAATATCGAAGTCACCAATCTGGCAGGAGAAACACAAAATGGAAACGTAGCATTGGCAGTAGGTTCCCAATCGCTGATATTGAATCGCGCTTCGGAAGAAAATATCTGTAAAGACAAAGCAATCAAAGTATGCCTTGGAGCGACCAACTTGCTGCAAAAGCCCATTGATACGACTATCAATTACGCACTGTATTCGGTAAAGAAAGGAGAACAAAACAATCTTGTTGATAAGGGTAGCATTACAGCCAATAATTCTTTCGACAAAGAAGAATGGCGCAAACTGCCATCAGGCAAATACGAACTCCAAATGACAGCAACAGATTCGCAAGGCAGAGAAGTGAAGCGAACAGAAAGTCTCGTTTTATTCTCAGCTACCGATAAGCAACCGGCAGACGAAAGCAATATCTGGCTTTATATTCCCAATAAACAGAAAGATGGCAAATGCTATACGGATCCCAAACATCCTGCACAATTTTATTTTGGCACCGCACAAAAGGATGCAACGGTCTTGATGGACATCTTCGCCGACGGAAAACGCATAGAGAGTAAAGTATTGAAACTATCGAACGAAATAAAATCATTTGAGTATCCCTATAATCCATCCTACAAAGACGGTATTTCATTCAACTTCTGCTTTGTGAAAGATAACTTGCTATTTCAAAAGGAAGCGACCTTCACCCTGTCTCTTCCAGAGCAACAATTGCGCCTGAAATGGAGTGTTTTCCGCGACAAAATACATCCGGGACAGAAAGAGGAATGGAAACTCAACATACAGACTCCGCAGGGTAAACCGGCGAATGCAGAAATGCTAGCTTTCATGTACGACGCTTCGCTAGATAAATTGACTCCGCACCACATCTACGGAGAAGTATTTTATCCGCGTTATATACAAAATCAAAATTGGAATACCTCCTATCAAAGCAGATATGATGAAACATACTTCGGTATCATTAACTCTTATAATATAAAACAACTGGAGTTCGACCATTTGGTGGATGTAAACGACTGGATAAACATGACCAATGACTGGAAAAGACATAGAAATTTAAGAATCAGAGGCAGAGGACCAATGTTGGCAAAAAGTTCTTCTCCACTGATGGAATTGAACGAAAGACAAGTTATAGAAGTAAAAGGAAATGATGAAAAAAATGATAAAGAAATAACTGAGCTGAACGAGGTTGTAGCGATGGGAGTTAATTCAAGAAAGAAAGACGAAGCAACATCCAACCAACAGCCTATACGTTCGAACTTTGCCGAGACAGCATTCTTCTATCCCAGCCTACGCACCGATTCCAAGGGGGATGTATCTATCGTATTCACCTTGCCCGAAAGCCTTACTCGCTGGAAGTTCATGGGGTATGCCCATACCAAAGAGATGCTCAACGGTATGCTCGGCGGAGAAACCGTTGCTTCAAAAGAATTGATGGTTACGCCCAATATGCCCCGATTTGTACGCACCGGAGACCATGCAGTTATTGCTGCAACGGTATCGAATATGACAGATAAAGCCATTAAAGCCAATGTAAGATTCGAGTTATTCGACCCCCAAACCGAGCAAACTATACTTAGCCAAAACAAACCGCTATCATTGGGTGCTCAGAAAAGCGAAGGCACTTCGTTCGACTTCACCGTCAGCGAGCGTTACGATATTCTTGGTGTAAGAATCGTTGCCGATGGAGGAACTTTCAGCGATGGCGAACAACATCTTCTGCCTGTATTAAGCAATAAAATCATGTTGATCGAATCAATTCCTCTACCCATTCGAGGCAATCAGAGTAGAGAATTTTCACTCGACAAACTATTTAATAATCACAGTAAGACTGCCACAAAGCGAAGTCTGACGATCGAATATACAGGCAATCCATCCTGGTATGCCATCCAGGCACTACCTTCACTGGCTTTACCTCAAAGCGACAACGCCATTTGTTGGGCAATAGCATTATATGCCAACTCACTGGCTTCGCATATTGCAAACTCCACTCCTCGCATCAAAAATATATTCGACAGTTGGAAAGCAACGGGGCAATCGAAAGAGAGCCTGTTGAGCAATTTACAGAAGAATCAAGAGCTAAAGAATATTCTACTCAACGAATCACCGTGGGTACTCGAAGCTAAAAGTGAACAAGAACAAAAGGAACGGCTCTCTACCCTCTTCGATTTGAACAACATTCAAAACAATAATCTTACGACTATCAAGAAATTGCAGCAACTGCAAAACGAGGACGGTAGCTGGAGTTGGTTCAAGGGAATGCACGGCAGCGAATATATCACCGAGTATGTAATCAGACTTATAGCTCGCATTCATCTACTTACAGGACAGCCGCTATCGGAAGACGTGAAAGCCATGCAACAAAAAGGAATCGGTTTCCTTCACGGCGAAAGCCAGCGCCAGTACGAATGGATCAAGAAAGCAGAGAAAGAAGGTCAGCAGATAAAAGGTATATCATATAGCACCCTCCGTTATTTATACCTATTGAGTATCACCGATTCTCAAATTCCCAATCAATACAAAACGCAATACAACTATTTCTTGAACAAAATAGACGAAGTGCCTTCTTCTCTGGATATGCAAGAGAAAGCACTGGCTGCTGTCATCTTAAAACAGGCAGGCAAAACAAAGGCCGCCTACGAATATATGGCATCTATCAAAGAACATCTCACAAAAAGTGACGAACTCGGCGAATACTTCGATTTCAACAACGATCCTTTCTCGTGGGGTTGCATGCACCTCAATGCGCATACGGCAGCCATCGAAGCGTTCGAAAACGTAACCAACGACTACGAGACAGCACAAGAGATGAAACTCTGGTTGCTCAAGCAAAAGCAAACTCAGCTATGGAATACTCCCGTATCGACCGCAGATGCCATCTGCGCATTAATCGGAAAGAGTTCAGATATCCTATCAAACAAAGGTATTGTCGATATTAGCATCGCAAGTCGTAAACTCAGTACAGATGACAGCAACACGACTACTGGCCTCAGCTATCTTAAAGAGAATTTCACAGACCAGCCTACTATAAATGCCCGCAATATCAAAGTAGAGAAGAAAGATGCCGGCATAGCTTGGGGAGCCGTTTATGCTCAATTTACAGAAGATATCAGCAATGTCAAACAGCAAGGCAGTGAAGCATTCAGTGTCCAGAAGGCTCTGTTGGTTAAACGCATTGTCAACAACGTGGAAGAACTCCAACCTATCACCGATCGGAACGAACTGAAGGTAGGCGACATTGTCACGGCACGTTTGGTCATCAAACTAAACCGAAAGATGGATTTCGTACAACTCAAAGAACAACGCGGCGCTTGCTTTGAACCGATGACACAACTATCGGGATACCGTTACGAGGCAGGAACTGGGTACTACGAAGAAATAAAAGATGCTTCGACCAACTTCTTCTTCGACTCGTTGCAGAAGGGCACTTATGTGTTGGAAATAAATTATCGAGTAAGCCGAGCAGGAAGTTACGAAGCGGGGCTCTCGACCTTGCAATGTGCCTATGCTCCAGAATTTGCTGCACACTCCGAGTCTATGCGAATAACAGTCAATAAATGATGAATTAACGCCTATTAACCAGTTTAGTTCCCTCAGCTGAATAGTTTTTCCTATTTTTGCAAGACAAACAAATGGATTAATGGAATTGAAAAAGATTTTACTATATAGCATTTTATTTGCTACGTCATCGGTTTTTGCCCAACCACGCATCTCGTCGAATACCGAAAGAGTTAATTTAAATCGGATAGAATGGAAGAAACCGGTAAAAGTGGAATATATAATAACCAACTCCGGTGACAAGCCATTGGTTATTAACAAAGTGATTACTTCTTGTGCCTGCACTGTTGCCGATTGGACAAAAGCTCCTATCGCATCCGGCGACAAAGGGAAAGTGGTCGCTACATTCGATGCTCAGCTATTGGGGCGTTTCGAAAAAGATGTATGCATATACAGCAACGCTACGCCTCATCTGGTCTATCTCACCTTCGGTGGCGAAGTGGTAAACCAGGTGAATGACCTATCGAGCACGCACCCCTACAAGATAGGCAATATCGCTATAGACCGCACCTCTATCAATTTCTCCAATGCACACCGTGGCGACCAGCTCACGGCGACTCTTGATATCGTGAATCAGTCGGACAGACCATACGAACCGATATTAATGCACCTGCCAAGCTATGTAACGATGAGAAGCAATTCGAATATGTTGCTCAAGGGACAGCGCGGTATTATCAAACTGACACTCGATACGAAACAACTGAATGATGTGGGCGAAATTCAAAACTCGATTTATCTTTCGCGCTTCAACGGTGATAAGATATCTCCCGAGAATGAGATACCCATTTCTATCGTTCTTTTGCCCGATTTCTCAAAGATGACAGAGGCCGATAAACAAAAGGCGCCGATTATAAACATCGCCGATACGATATTCAACATAGCCAAAGATGTTGTTGAAAAAAGCAAAATAACCAAAGAAATAACGATCACCAACAAGGGGCTTTCGCCATTGGTCATCACCAAAGTTCAAGTATTCAATTCGGCTATCAGCGTGGCTTTGAAGAAACGCGTTCTGCAACCCAATGAAACAACAACTCTTAAAATAGATGTAAGGTCTCATACGCTAAAGAACGACAAGAACAAAACGCATATTCTGATTATCAGTGACGATCCAATCCATCCCAAGATGGATATCAATCTGATTACATCAAAACAATAAAATTTCTATAAGAACGATGGAACACCCCGAAAATGATACAGAATACAAAGGATTGGCAGTAAACGCCGGCGTAGAACAACCGTCGACCATCAATCCTTATTTGAAGCCACGCCCCAGACGTCATTTGATGACCTCCGGCGAATATGTGGAAGGTATCGTAAAAGGAAATATTACCGTACTTAGCCAAGCTGTCACACTCATCGAATCGGTACGCCCCGAACACGAGGCCATTGCGCAAGAAGTAATAGAAAAATGTCTCCCGTATTCAGGAAATTCAGTACGTATCGGAATCAGTGGCGTTCCGGGTGCAGGCAAGAGTACTTCCATCGATGTTTTCGGTATTCATGTACTGGAAAAGGGTGGCAAACTTGCAGTGCTTGCCATCGACCCCAGCAGCGAACGAACCAAAGGCAGCATATTGGGCGACAAGACCCGCATGGAGAAACTTGCCGTTCACCCGAACTCTTTCATACGCCCTAGCCCAACTGCCGGTTCATTGGGTGGTGTAGCCCGCAAAACCCGCGAAACCATCGTACTTTGCGAAGCTGCCGGCTTTGACAAGATATTTATCGAGACAGTAGGCGTTGGTCAAAGCGAAACGGCTGTTCATTCGATGGTAGATTTCTTCTTACTCATACAGCTGGCAGGAACCGGTGATGAGCTTCAAGGCATCAAAAGGGGTATCATGGAAATGGCAGACGGCATCATCATCAACAAGGCAGACGGTAGCAATATAGATAAGGCCAATCTTGCAGCAACTCAATTTCGCAATGCACTGCATTTGTTCCCTACCCCAGAATCCGGTTGGACGCCCAAAGTACTGACTTATTCAGGATTCTACGGTATTGGAATCAAAGAGATATGGGATATGGTAGACGAATATATCACCTTTGTCAAAGAAAACGGATATTTCGACTATCGCCGAAATGAACAAAGCAAGTATTGGATGTACGAAACCATCAACGAGCATCTTCGTGGAAGTTTCTATCACAACAACACCATTGTCGGGATGCTTCAGCAAAAGGAAAACGATGTATTGAACGGCAAACTCACATCGTTTGTCGCAGCCAAACAACTGCTAGACGAATATTTCAAGCTGCTGAAATAACAGTTAATTATCCTTTTTAGGCAAACGAAACGATACTCTTACAGTTCTTTACCCACTTGTTCAAAATCGGTACGCGATTTGCTCAACGTCACATAAGATACACCTAGTATAATAAGAATGATGGCAATGGCTTTCATCCAATTGAGATCGTCAATCCCCATCATCACCATAACCAATGCGACGATGATAGGCTGAATATAGTTGTACATGCTCACAATAGTGGGGCGCAGCAAACGCTGACTGCTCATCAGGCAGATATAGGCTAAGAAAGTACTTCCTATTACCACATATCCCAGACGAAGCCAAAGGGCTACCGAGAAACTCGAAAAATCGATTGAAACGACATCGGCATAAGAGAAGGGAATAAAACAAACAGAAGCATAAATAAACAACCACTTGCATATGGTAATAGGAGAATATTTCACAATTAAGTCTCTAAACAGAACCAAATAGAATGCAAAACTGATTTGAGAAACGAGGCATAGTACATCCCCCATCAGATTGCCCGGATGACGTCCCGTTGTCTGACTATTCAACATCAAAATGAAAACACCCATGGCACCGACAAAAACGCCCATCACTTTCATGCCGGTTATCGGCTCCTTCAGATAGATAGCAGCAATAATCATTGTAATAATGGGCATGGCAGTAGTGACGATCGAAGCATCAAGAGCGGTAGTATACGAAAGTCCGAAGAGGAACATTCCCTGATTGAGAACAACACCCAGCAGAGCGGCAAAAAACAATTTGAGCATGTCTTGATGATGCACATGTTCTTTGGGAAGAAACAAAGAGAAGGTCCAAAACACTAAAGCCGCTACGACCATGCGAATCGTAGTCACGGTAAGAGCCGAAAGCTCTCCCAATATCGTTTTGCCTATCGATGCATTCAATCCCCATAAAGCATTGGCTACCAATATGGCAGCATGCCCTCTCATATTTCTATCGTTTGGCATTTCTTTCGTATTTATTAATAATTTCCTCACAAAAGTAACAATAAAATCAGAAGAATGATTAACTTTGAAGAAAGAAATACTAATCATTACGACGATGAGGACAAGAGCTAATTACATTCGACGGATAGAAATACAAGGGCTTTGGAACAAATATAATATCGCTTGGGACCTAAGGCCCGATGTAAATATTCTGTCGGGAGTGAACGGTGTAGGTAAGACAACGATCCTAAACCGCTCTGTCACCTTTCTCGAGAGTATAGCGGGAGAAGCGACCAATGGTGTGATTGATGGCGTACATCTCGATTTCGATCCGGCAGATGCTACATACATCGTTTACGACTTTATCAGAAGTTACGACCGCCCGTTGATACAGGGAGATTTTACAGCCCGAATGGCGGATAAAAATGTAAAATCGGAGCTCGACTGGCAAATATACCTCATGCAAAGACGATATCTGGACTATCAGGTAAACATAGGCAATCGTATGATAGAACTTTTGGCAAGTAGAAATGAAGAAGACCATATAAAAGCCGCTGCGATATCAAAACCGAAACAGGTATTTCAAGATAGCATTGACGAGCTATTCAGCTATACCAATAAAAAGATAGCACGCAAGCGCAATGACATTGCTTTTTATCAAAACGACGAACTATTGCTGCCCTTCAAACTGTCATCCGGCGAAAAACAAATGTTGCTCATCCTGCTCACCGCACTCGTGGAAGACAATCAACACTGCGTATTGTTTATGGACGAGCCGGAAGCTTCCTTGCACATCGAATGGCAACAAAAGCTGATAGGAAAAATCAGAGAACTCAATTCCAATGCACAAATTATATTGACAACTCACTCTCCGGCCGTCATCATGGAAGGCTGGGTAGACAAAGTGACAGAAGTCGAAGATATAACCACTAATTCCAAGAGTATCCAACCATGTCGCGCAGATTAATCGATAATTTATCATCGAATTACTTTGGAGCGGCACACAATCTATACCCCAAACGCCAGCGACAACGTATTGTGGCATACGTAGAGAGTTACGATGATGTGGCTTTCTGGCGTAACATTTTGTCGGAGTTTGAGGACAAAGACCACTACTTTGAAGTAATGCTGCCTTCACAGACAACCCTGGCGAAAGGTAAAAAAATGGTACTGACCAATTCGCTGCAAGCAAATCAGTTGGGGCCAAATCTTATTGCCTGCGTAGACAGCGACTACGACTTCTTACTGCAAGGAGCAACAAAAGTATCGGACGATATCAATTCCAATCGTTACGTTTTCCAGACCTATGCGTATGCAATAGAAAACTATCAATGCTATGCCGAAGGGCTACACGATGTCTGTGTTCAAAGCACATTGAACGACAGACAAATACTAGATTTTGTAGCTTTCATGGAACAATATTCGGAAATCGTTTATCCGCTCTTTTTGTGGTGTATCTGGTTTTATCGGAATCACGACACCTATACATTTCCCATGCACGAATTCAATGACGCCGCACGACTTTTCGGCGATGTAGACGTCAACAATCCGCAACAAAGCTTGTACGAGGCCGAACGTCACGTTCGATCTTCGTTACATCGGCTACGCAACAAGTTCGGTGCGACCCAAACCAAAGTAGATGCGCTGGGCGAAAGTCTCAAGCGGCTGGGATTGAACCCGAAAACAACCTATCTCTATGTACAGGGACATCATATCAAAGACAACGTGATTATGAAACTCCTTAACCCTATTTGTAACGTTCTTCGGAGGGAAAGAGAAAACGAAATAAAGAAGCTTGCCGAACATGAAGAGCAATATCACAACGAGATAACCAGCTATGACAACAGTCAGGCATCGTTAGAACTGATTCTCCGGAAGAGCACTTCTTACCAAACGCTCTATCTCTATCAGTGGCTTCGTGAAGATCTGACAGACTTCATGAACGAGATCACTAAAAAGCAACCAGAAAAACCCAATTAAGAAATAGATTCATCGCAAACACACGGGCTAAAGTCTCTTTTTGAGCCGATACAAGTAACCTACCTTGCTACGGAACTTCTTCACTCCCATCATTGCCAGGTGTATGCCAAAGGTGTTGATAGATATATCGCGCATGGTAGAAGGGCTGTATTTGCGCAACGTTTCGTAGATTTGCGAGATAGAGAGACTTTTGACGCTCCCTTCAGCATCCTCTTCTGAAGACATCTGAAAACAGGCATGGAAAATAGGCTCTTCTAGCGGGCGTTTGGTGTAGGCGACGTTGCGTTCGACGAGCCGGGTTTCTTCGCATGGCTGTAGCCAATGCCGCTTTTTCAAGCTAATCTCGTATTTAAGCTGTGCATAGAGCTGGTCGTAGTTTACCCGCAATTTGGTAATTCTGTCTTTCAGCTCGATTGGTATGAACCGACGCGAACCGGTGGGATCGGTCAGTAGCTCCCGATAGTTGGCGGTCCCGATAAAGGAGGCGGTGCGTTGCTTCTGCTCGTACTCGGCACTGCCGTAAGACTTAGTACTCGTATCTGCCATCTGAAGAATGTTTTTCAATCGGGCACACTTCGCTTCTCCCATACGGTT
>Ga0183101_1000021_pt18 | contig 26022 bp, 21 predicted proteins | sample Biomet3_FD_127790 | JGI IMG/M metagenome (GOLD analysis project Ga0183101, IMG submission 127790) | Microbial communities from bioreactor (seeded with sewage sludge) at LBNL, California, USA - Biofuel metagenome 3 | ecosystem: Engineered > Bioreactor > Anaerobic > Unclassified ...
AGTTGAGCGCACTTGGTGCGCTCAACTGGCTAAAGCCCCCTCCCAAAATGGCCGGGACTGAGGTGATCATTCAAATGCTTGGCTATCATTAAGAGTCTTTTGTGTGATTGTGATGCTGGCATCACAGGCCCTGCCCACTGAATAGCAATTTGCGCCATCTGGCAAAAGAAGAAAAATTTTTTTCCCCTGACTCCTTGCAAAATCGATGGCAGGAATGATGTCTGAATCGCAGGTGGCCACATATGCCGTATCCCAGCTATCCTTTGCGGCGCCAAGGGCTACTTCAAGAGCTAGTTGCACATCAACAGATTTTTCAGTTTTAAATTCAAAAGATTGGTTGCATAGCGGGCAAACTTTGTTGCGCATAACGATCTTTCCAAGGCGCAGATCGACCCCTGAGTTTTGCAGTGCAGCAAAAAATCTTTGCTGGTTTGCGTAATTGCTAGCATCTGCGGCCTGATCTGTGGGTGATGTAAAAAATACAACCCCCGTAACTTTTCGTGGGCCAGAAAGGATATCGGCAAGTTTCATGAAATCCAAATGCCCACGTTCAAGCCCACAAGACCGCAAATTTCTGTAAAAATTAGGTCCGTCAACAAGAAAAATAGCACGATCTTCCATTGCGACTCCTAAAAAAATAGCCACACGTTGTTCCCCCCCGAAGGCGTCCCAATGTGTGGCCATTAAGTATGGATAATAGCTAATTTCGGCAACAAAATTTATCAACCATTTTTCGGAGTTCCAGATTTTAAAACCGTGGAATGTGTTATCCATAGCCACGCGGTTTTTCCTTTTGCACCGCCCCGGCTAGCCAAGCATTAACGGTTAACGACACGCATCAATCACTACCGGCGAGAGCCGGAGTTTTCGTACAGCGCGAGGATTTTAAAAATTTCATCATGATTTTGTGCGAGCACATTGTTTGTCATTTCTGCCCGATGCTTGAGAATTTTTTCTGTCCTTTTCAAAAAAGCATCCGCACCTTTCGTTTTATATGCCTCGTCATTTCCGACCAAAATATTAACCGTTTTCCCATCGCCAACGGGAACAATCGACATTTCTAGCCCATCGTCAAAAATAAAAACTTTTTTTTCATTGCTTTTGAGAACATTAGCCACAAGACGCAATTTATAATTCATAATTACTCCATTCGTTTAAATATTAACATTCTTTGATATCATAACATAATTGCTTCGTCTAAATAAATAATAAAAAATATTTTTTATTATTCTAGCAAATTAATCATATTAGTAATATTAAACTACAAATTATAAATTTTACTTAACTATCAAAAATTTTAAAATAACTTAAGTTGACTTTTACAATAACTAAACCTAGTCTTCAAAATCATTTATTGGGTATAGTAAATTTTTCGCCAGAGACTTTACATGAGTAAGGCTTCAAGCAGAAAGTCTACCTCCCCCGCAACCCATGGAGTCTGTATGGCTACTTCTATTTATGTCGGTAATTTGTCTTGGTCTGCCACTGAGGAGAGCGTTGAAGCTCTTTTTAAACCGTTTGGTGAGGTTCTTTCGGTGAAGCTAATTTCTGACCGCGAAACGGGCCGTGCCCGTGGATTCGGCTTTGTGGAAATGGAAGACAGCGCTGCGATCGACGCCATCTCTGCCCTCGACGGCAAGGAAATCGAGGGGCGTGCTCTGCATGTGAATAAGGCTGAGGCAAAAAAACCCTCCATGCGGCGCTGATAATAAAACCAAGACCATTGATTAACAAAAAAGGGCCGTGATTCCGCGGCCCTTTTTTATTAAGATTTACAGCACTGCTTCATCAAGAATCTTTCTTAACTTATTAGAGACCAATCTCAATTTATTATTAAAATTATCTTTTTTCACTATAACTGTATTCATTCCAAGCCATTTATGCAATTTTAAATCATCGGAGTCTGGCGGAATGCTGTTAAGATATTTTCCCCAATTAGACAATAACCTTTCTATTTCATCCCGTTGCTTTGAGTTGATATACATTGAATCTCCTTTCCTTCTTCTAATAAATTGGTCCACGGGAAAGAAGGTAAGCTTGATCCACATAAACCAAATAACAATATAGTTAGACAATAAAAGTATATACTAACGTATTCACTACTATAACACTGAATATTATACCTTTATTATTTCAAATATGAGTCCACTTTTGCGGAAATTCAGAAATCTTTGTACATTGAAAGCACCTGATAAATATTATCACGCCCCTCTTTTGATTTGTCCCAACACGGCACGCCCCTGTTATTTAATATTTTTACAATTACCTTCACGAAACTGCCCACACCGTTTGTTTGATGAGATTCACCATCGTCTATGTCAATTTTCATAGTTTTACCATTGCCAACTGACCGAAGTGTCATTTCATGTCCATCTTCAAGTGTGAATGTTTTTACACTACCACTAGCGAGTGCCGTTTTGACCAATTCCAGAGAATGGTTCATACGCCCTCCAGTGAATTTCAGACTTGCTACAAGCTAACACTAAAAAAGAATAATTTCTATGATTACAAAAAATAATTTTATTATTAACATATATAGTTAGTAATAACGCTATAATATTCGATTATTTTTTAACTATCGATATCAAATTCATATTTTATATCTATATTACAATCAATATTTTTACGATTAATAATACTACTTGTTTTATAAACGTTAGTTAACATATTAGGCCTACTCACCCATATGTTCCTTAACTTTAACATGCGGCTTGATCTAAGTTGAAGATGAAAATATCGAACTTGATTGGACAGGAGCTTGGTAGAAGAAAAGGGGTAAAAATTGCTATGCCCTGCGAGACTTTGGCACAAGAAAATATGATTTCTGAGCACATTCAATGGCTGCCCGGCGCAACGCTTCAGAGGTATGCTGATAGGGGAAAAGGATCTCCGCTGGTTTTCAATGGCCGGGGTGAGCTAGGCTATTCGCTTGATGGAGGCGTCAACACTAACGAACTTGCCAAGGGCAAGCCCCCCAAAGACATGTCCTGCAGAGCATCGGGGATCTAATCGGCATCCCTTACGATTTGATGATTGAAAAGCCTTCCCTGGTGATAGCGGCTCATAGCCGGGGAAATACCCTGCGGATGATCGAAGCGGCAAGCCTGTTGCCTTCAAAAACGGCATGCGGGCTTGGCGGCTTTACCCCCAAGATCAAACCAGCGTCGGGGCGGCCAATCAATGCCCCCCGGCACACCCGGCGCACGGAAGCTTTCGTCAAGCGAGGCCGTGCAAGATACCGGGCTTCCAGCCTGTCAGCAGCACAAAGAGCTACAACGCCTACGCCGCCTTGCAGCACGCCAATCAAGCGCGCGAGGACAAACACGGCGCGACGCATTGGCGCTGAAAGCTTTTGCTACAGGGGACCCTGCTGGCAGGAAAGAATTGCTCTAGGGGCTTAAGGCCTGGAATGACCGCATGAAAGAAGAAGGAAAGCCCGAACACGCCAGTGCTCCCTAGGATGTGCTCCTCAGAGTGAAGGCGCGCAGGCGTGAAAACAGGCCTCGGCCAAATAATTTTAGGGAAAGGGCGGGGTTGCAAGAATCCTGTTGCTACATGCTTGAGTTCTTGATTGCAAAATCTGTCAAAAAGGGCCGCCCAGCAATGGACGGCCCTTTTTGCACGTAACTGACATTCCAGCCAACAATTATTAACTTCTTTACTTCAACAAATTTACTGTTGCACCTTTATTAGCGGACTGATAGCGTTTTAAAAAAGGCGCGCATATCAGATAAAAAATGTTCTGTGTGTGGGGAAAGAATAAATTGATTTTTTTGGCAACCTAGGTCGACATAAGACATAATTGTATGCTCCCAAAAAAGATGATGTTTCTAAAATTTTTCTTAATTTATTAGCACACTAGATACTTTCATAATTTTTTACTTAATAACAACTTCATTTGTGTTTTATCTACTAGACAAAAATTTAAAATACAAATAAATGCTGTTTTATGTTAAAGTATTTTATTATTTGCATTCACGAACTATTTTTTTAAATATATATTCGCATTACATATAAAATGAAGTAATATTTTTGTATTTATCATATTTAATATGCAAATAACAATGCCTTATTGGTTTCTATTCCGCATTACACAATGCAACAAAGGCAGGCTATCATGCAGGTAAGAGTCTTTTTTCCGCTGATTCTTTTCATCGTATTAGTGGCAAATGGAGCTTCGTTATCGCAAGCCTGCACAAGCCTGCGCGTAAAAACAACTGATGGTGCCATTTTTTATGCCCGAACCATGGAATTTCCCACTTCCCCCAAGGCTGCCGTTGCCATCTTTCCCAAGGGTACCCCCATGCGAGCGACCTTGCCTGATGGCAAGGCTGACGGCCTGAGCTGGACAACGAAATACGGCTTTGTTGGCATGCGCGATTATTCCCCCCCAATTGTTAGCGATGGCATGAACGAAAAGGGGCTTGTGGTGGGCATGCTGCTGTTTCCCGGTTTTGCGAACTACCAGCCTTATGACGCGGCCCTTTCTGCAAAGACCCTGGCAAATTTTGAAGTGGCCAACTGGATGCTCTCTAACTTTGCCACGGTGAACGAGGTGCGCGAAGGACTCAAGGGCATTCGCGTGTGCGATGCCCCCTTGCCGCTGCCTGGCGGGGGATCGATCCCCCTGCATTATGCCGTGCATGATGCCGCAGGCGGATGCATAGTGGTTGAATACACAGATGGGCAGCTCAAGGTGTACGACAACCCGTTGGGTGTCATGACCAATTCGCCACCGTTTGATTGGATGCTCATCAATCTTTCCAACTATGTAAACCTGTCCGCCACAGGCGTTCCTAAACTCGACCTGGTTGGCTTCAATATCCATCAGACCGGTCAGGGCTCTGGCATGCTGGGCCTTCCCGGTGATTTTAGCCCTCCCCACCGTTTTGTACGCACAGTGGCGCTGTCGCAGGCCTCGCTGCCGGTGACAGGACCAGATGAAGGCGTCACCCTTGCAATGACCCTCATCGACAGCGTGGATATCCCCAAGGGCACAGTGCGGCAGGCCACACCCACCGGCGATAACTACGATGTTACCATATGGTCTGTGGTGGGAGACACGCAGCGCCTGCGTTACTATTTTCGCACCTACGACAACAAAGACTGGTTTATGGTCGATGTGGCCCGCGCCCTCAATAATGCAAAAGCTCCAGCCTCCATTCCAGTGGGCAGGCAGCCCTCGTACACTGACGTGACAGATACGGCCCAAACAGCGCAGTAATCACCAGATGATAGGCAACAAGGGAGTAACGCATGATTTATAACCAGTTTCGCGCTGTTCTTATTTTGCTGTGCCTGACCTGGGCCATAGTCGGCCCCGCTCCTGTCGCTGCTGCCGAATCTACCGCTGCCAACGACCTTAAAATAGTACTAGTTCCTTATGGCTGGCTGACGGGATTTTCTGGCACTTTTGGCGCGCGAGGGCACGAAACAAATGTAACAAATAGTTTTGCGCAGCTTGATAAATACCTGAATTTTGCCGCTATGGGCCATATGGAAGTGATCTATCGCGATACCGTAGGCCTGATTGGCGAATTCAACTATGCCCGTTTGGGTGACCAGACTTCGCGCAAGGGAGTATCCCTCGACGGGCAGATGTCCTTTACCATGTCCGATCTGGCCGCCTTTTACCGCCTTGGCTCCTATTCTTTGGGAGAACAAGGCAGCACCGTCAGTTACGACCTGCTGGCTGGTGCGCGCATATGGACGCTGGACATGAAACTGAGCGCCGAATACATGCAGATGGACGATTCTGTCCACATGCAGAAAACGTGGGTAGACCCAATCATTGGGGCTCGCACCAATATTCATTTCAACGACACGTGGAGCGCTGAACTTCGCGGCGGCGTGGGCGGCTTTGGCGCGAATTCCACGTTTACTTGGGATGCCATGGCCCTCATTGGCTACAGCTTTTGTGAAAATGCCACCCTGCTGGCAGGTTACCGCGCGGTGGGGCTGAATTATGAAAGCGGCAGCGGCAGGGACAACTTTAAGGCAAATGCCACCCTGCATGGGCCTATCGTTGGTCTTTCGTTCACATTTTAAATCAACCGCCAGCTATGGCAAAATATATTTCAAAGCCTCAGTGAATCACTGAGGCTTTTTTGTCGGAGAAACTGACGCGACACGTTCAAGCAGTATCATGCAATCTCTCGCTATTGGTGGCATATTGTACAGACTTTGGACACAATCCACACAGACAACAGCAATAAAAAACAGATTGTTACTCCTTGAATAATCGCCCTTACAAGGCGATGGCCGCAGGCTCACGTTCCTCACTGCCCGCCAAATACATCAAGGGGCTATCCTGAACGGAATAGCCCCTTTTTTTGTTGTCTTTTGAGGCCGCAGCAATAGTCCCTTTCCTTTTCCCCTCTCCCCGGCTACCCTCTTTTCAGGAGAACGCCATGAAAACTCTTGCCAGTGTGATTCTCTTTCTGCTTCTCGCGGCCCCGGCCCTTGCCGACGACTCCCCAGCGCCACAGGCGCTGCCCAACACCGCACGCCAGTGCGGCGCAAAAGACCAGCCACGCGGCGACCTGCCCGACATTCTTGAAGCAGGCCGAGGTTGTTGCTCCCGCCATGGCGGCATGTCGGGCCAGTGCAACAATGGGCGCGTTGTCTGCCGCGACGGATCCATCAGCCCGTCGTGCAGATGCCGCGCGGACTCGAAAAATCCGGGGGATGGGGATAAGGGATGAGGCGCAAAGTTCCTCGTTTCGCCCGCCGCGGCAGCTATTGCGCTTGAAATACCCAGCGTAAGCGGCCAGCCGCACTAGCGAAATTATTTGGAACGCTTTTTTGTTGAAATGCCCGCCAGCGCCAAATAGCGGTAGATGCTGGGCACGCTCAGGCCTGAAACGCGGCTCGCCTTGGTCACGTCTGAATCGCAGGCATCCATCAACCGTTGAAAATAGGCGTGGTCGCGCCGGGCTTTATAGGCTTCATAGCTAAGGTCTTCGTCAACAATTTCCTCTGTCACGCGCAAGGCGGGCTCCGGCGTCGCCTGGGGTTCGGGCCGGTTTGCGGCACGGGGCGCCGCAGGCTGCGGGCTTTCCAGAAATGATACCCGCAGCTGGCTGGGCAGGTGTTTTGGATAAATGGTGGGATCGCGGCCAGCCTCAATAACAGCGGCCTCCACCACATTGGCCAGTTCGCGCACGTTGCCGGGCCAGGCATAGGCCATGAGCTTTTTGCCGAGCTGCCGCGAAAGCTTCTTCGTCGGCACGCCGTAACGCTTGCAGGTTTTGTTCACAAAAAAGGCCGCAAGCTCAAGAATATCCTCGCCGCGCTCGCGCAGTGAGGGCAAATGCACTTCCACCGTGCGCAGCCGGAACAGCAGGTCGGCGCGGAAGCGCCCCTCATGGGTCATGGATTCAAGGTCGCGGTTGGTCGCGGCCACAAGGCGAAAATCGCTGGTGCGTTCATGGGGGCTGCCCACCGGGCGGAAGGTGTGTTCCTGAAGCACGCGCAAAAAATATTTCTGCATGGCTATGGGCAGCTCGCCCACCTCGTCCAGAAACAGTGTGCCGCCATCGGCGGCCGCCACAAGCCCCTGCCGGTCGGCGTGCGCGCCGGTAAACGCGCCCTTGACGTGCCCATAAAGAATGCTCTCCGCCAACGATGCGGAAATATTCGAGCAATCCACCACAATGAAAGGGCCGTTTCTGCGCGGGCTGTGGTCATGAATGGCATGAGCCGCCAGTTCTTTTCCCGCGCCGGTTTCCCCAAGAATCAGCACCCCGGCCTCGCTTTCCGCCGCCCGGCCGATAAGCCTGCGCACCCGCTCCATGGGCGGGCTGTGCCCCACAATGCCATAGTCCGTTATGGCGATTTTTTCCCCGTTGCCTGCCGCCGCGGGTGTTTTGCCGCGCCGGTATTCCAGCGCGGATGTCAATGATTCACGAATAATGGCGGGCGAGGCAGGTTTTGAAATATATTCCCACGCGCCCTGAGCAAGGCTGTCTTCCGCGCCGTAATTGCCGCCCATGCCAGTGATGACGATGACCTCTGGCTTCCACGGCGTAGACGAAAGCGCCTCAACGGCATTTTGCCCCTCGCCGTCGGGCAGGCTCAGGTCCAGATAGACCGTGTCCACCCCCGTTTGCGCCAGGGCCAGACCTTCGGCCAGGCAACCCGCCGCCAGGGCCTCATGCCCCATGTCGGCCACGCACCGGCCGATGCTGCGGCACACCAAAGGATCATCGTCAATAATCAGCACTCTCGCCATAGGGCAACCACCTGTCAGCACAACCTGCGAATGCTTTCAATCAGCCGGGCGGGATTCATGGGTTTTGTCAAAAAGCCCGCTATGCCAGCATCCGCAACGTCTTTTTCCAGCGAGGGATCCACATGCCCGGTGCAGATAACAACCCTGGCCGTGGGATTAATGGCCAGAATGCGTCTGCACAGCTCCAGCCCGGGCATGTCTGGCATGGACTGGTCAGCCAAAACCAGATCAAACCACCCCTCTTCCTCTCTATACACTTCAAAGCCGCGCGTGCCGCTGGAAGCGGTGACGACCTCAAAACCCGCCTCAAGCAAAACCCTGCGCATAGCCGTGAGGGCTCCCAGATCGTCGTCCACCAGCAGCAGGCGGGGCGTTCTGCCGGTCAACGCCACAGGGGCGGGCGCATCCTGCGCCGTATCGGCAGCTGCGGCGGGCCGCACCTGGGGCAAATACACGGTAAACGTGGTGCCCGTGCCCACGGTGCTATCCACCAAAATGCGGCCGCCGTTGCTCATCACGATGGCATGCACCACGGCAAGCCCCATGCCCGTGCCGCCGGAATTCCGCTTGGTTGTGTAAAACGGCTCAAATATCTGTTCCAGCCTTTCCGGCTCAATGCCCTGGCCGGTATCCGCGACACGCAGCACAACATAATCCCCCACGGGAACGCGCATGTGCATGTGGCGCGTTTGGGCGCGCACGTTGGAGGAATACACCGAAACGGAAAGCCGCCCGCCCTCGGGCATGGCCTGCACGGCATTGCGCCCAAGATTGAGCAAAAGCTGCTGAATCTGCGAGGGGTTGGCCTCAATGCAATCCTGATCCGCGCTGTAGTCCACTTCCAGCGCAATGCCATCGGGCAGCGAGGCCTGCAGCAGGGCCAGATTTTCCTGCGCAACCTCCACAAGGTGCAGGGGCGAACGCTTCAAATTCTGCTGGCGGCTGTATTCCAGCACCTGCTCCACAAGGTCCGCCGCACGGTAGGCGGCGCGCAGGGCCTCGCCCAGTGGCTCTTCCGCCTCCTGGCCGCCAAGCTTGCCCATGGCGTAGTCGATGTTGAAAATGATGGGCACAAGGTTGTTGTTCAGATCATGGGCAATGCCCCCGGCAAGCACGCCGATGGCGCGCATTTTCTGGGCCTGAAAAAGCTCGCGCTCAACGCGCTTGAGCTCGGTGACATCCACGCCCAGCTCAATAACCAGCGGATCGCCGTTTTCGTCTTCAAACGGATAATCATAAATGTGAAAACTGCGCCCCAGGCTGTCCGTAAACTGCCAGTCCTCCGTTTTGCCGGTCTCAAAAACCCGAAAGGTGGGGCAATAATCGCAGGGATGGTCGAGGCCGTTGAACACCTCATAACAACGGCGGCCATCTGTATTGCCATAAAAATTGCGCGTTTTTTTGTTGGCGTAGGCCACAATGTAATCTGGCCGCTGCATGTAGACAAAAATGGGCAACTCGTCGATGACGTCGAAAAACAGCTGACGGCTACGGCGGCGCAAAAAATCCGCCTGCTTCTGCCCCTGCCGCGCGCCGCGCAGAAGTTCCTCAACCCTGGCTGAAATGGGCGGCGCGGGGATGTCCACAATCCATCTGCTTGGGCTTTCACCTTCCGGCTCGGAAAGCGAATAGGGCACCACACGTCCCTGGTGGTGCAGCACTTTGCCCTCGGGCGCGGTTTCCTCCGAGGTGCATTCCCACTCGAACCGCTGCTCGCAGCCCTCCTCCCGCGCCAGAGAAAGCGCCCCCACAAGCGCCAGCAGAAAGTTCTGCTCGATGGGCAGGGCCTCCAGCCGCTCGCCCTGGGCGCTCTCACCCAGCAAAAAGGCGTTCCGAAAACTACGGTTGGCATAGACCAGGCGGTTGCCGCTGTCGAAAATCGCAAGGGCTCCATCGGCGTTTTCCGCAAACCGGCGAAAGGCGCAGATCATCACGCGCCCTCCTGGCGGCCCGCAACCAGGCCGGTGGTATCTGTCAGCATTTGCATGCAGCCCCCTGTGCTTCGTGTAGAACAAGTTTTTTTTAAAGACAAACGCTCCGCTGCCTATCAAAACCATCCTTAGCACACTTTTTCCCTTTTGGCAGGGCGGCCTGAAATTTTCATTTTTAATAATCTAATTCTTAAATTTGATAATTCATATCTTTTCCCCTCCCGCCACGCCATGACCTACGAAAGGAATATTTACATAACACTATATTATTATACACTTTTTATATTTCAATCACCCTTGGCATAGCATTTGAAAAGGGAACTCCAACAACGAAGGAAACGCAGTTTCCAGGGCATCCGCCAGTAACATCGTGAGGAGTCGCATGACCATGCCGCAATCAAGATCCCAAAGCATTGACGCAATAAAAAAAAGCATTCGCGATCACAACATCGAGTTTGTCCGTTTCGAGCAGGCCGACCTTAACGGAATATCGCGCAGCAAAACGGTTCCCGTGAACAGCTTCATGGACTATCTCGACAACGGCCTGAATTTTTATGGCGGCCTGCTCGGCCTGGATGTGCAATCCATGGTTCCCGAGGGCACCGGCTACGCCGAAGAAATTTCCTACGCCGACCACTGCACGGTGCCGGATATTTCCACGTTCCGTGTTTTGCCCTGGGCGCCCAACACCGCCAACATCACGGTGGACCCCTACTGGTATGACGGCACGCCAGCCATGGCTTCTCCCCGTCTGCTGCTCAAAAAAATTCTCAATGCTTTTGACGACATGGGCTACATCTGCCGCCTGGGCTACGAATTTGAATTTTATGTCTTTGACCGCGCCACCAGAAAGCCCGTGTATGACGGCCAGCCCATATTTGTTACGTTGAAGAACAACTTTGACATGGATTTCACCTATGATCTCATGCGCAAGATGGAGCAGGCGGGCGTTCGCATCATCACCCAGAATTCGGAGCACGGCCCGGGCCAGCAGGAACTGAACCTCTATTATGAAGACGGCCTCGCCGCCGCCGACACGGCCTTTCTGTATAAAGTGGGCACCAAGGAAATCGCCACCCAGCACGGCTATATCGCCAGCTGGATGACCAAGCCCTTCATCAACTCCAGCGCCTCCGGCTCGCATTTTCATGTGAGCCTCATCGACAAGAAAACCGGTCTCAACGCCTTCAACGATCCGGATGCCGAATTCGGCCTTACCGAACTGGCACGCAATTTTCTTGCGGGCATTCTCAAACACGCCCGGGCCAACACCGTATTCACCGCCCCCACCATCAATTGCTACAAGCGCTACCGCGTTAATTCCTTTGCACCGCACAGCGCCACCTGGGGCATGGAAAACCGCACCGTGGGCGTGCGGCTCAAGGGCTGCCGTGGGCAGAGCACCCACTTTGAAAACCGTCTGGCCTGCGGCGGGGCCAACCCCTACCTGCTGGCGCTCAGCACCCTGGCGTCAGGCCTTGAAGGCATTCTCTCCAAGCCGGAGCTGCCCGCCCCGGTAACAGACATCGCCTACACCCGCACCGATGTTCCCCGTTTGCCCTTCACCCTCGACGAAGCCATTGAAGCCTTTGAGCAAGACACGGACTTGCACAGCGTGCTGCACCCCGAATTCATCAAATTGGTGACGGCGGTAAAAAAATTCGAGGTGAACATGGCCCGGAACAAATTTCAGGACTACGGCACGGAGGACTTCAACAACCGCGTCGATCCATGGGAATGGGACTACTATCTGGAGCTGCTCTAACCCCTCTCGCCGCGCCTGGGGCGTGGTGTTCCGCCCCAGGCGCAACCTGAATGGAGAAATGTATGCCAACCCCGATTCCTGTGCTGGACCTGACCGGAAGCCCCTATGACAGGGGTTTTACCCACGGCGCGGCCATGAAACCGCTGATCCGCGATTTCGCCGCCTCCGTCACCGCCGTGCATCAGGCCAACAACGCCTATCTGCGCGCCGAGCGGGAGCAGTTGAAAACCTTTTGCCTGCGCAACCTGGGTTTTCTGGAAAACTTTTCGCCCGATCTTGTGGAAGAAATGCGCGGCATAGCCGCGGGCGCGGACCTGCCGTTCGAAGACATTTTGTACCTGAACAGCTTTCTGGAGCTGGAAGACCTGCGTGCCCCTTCACTGGGCGGCAAGGCGCTGCCCGACGCCCTGTGGGGCTGCACAACCTTTAACGTGACGGCGGCGGCCAGCGCCGATGCCCGCGCCTATATCGGCCAAACCTACGATATGGAGCGCTACTACGAGAAATATCTCTGCATTCTGCGCATCACGCCGCCTTCCGGGCCTTCAGGCCTGGTGCTGACCTTTGCGGGGGTGCTTGGGCTTAATGGCCTCAACAGCGCGGGCATTGGCGCTGTCATCAACAAGGTGGTGGCCACCGACGCGCGCCCAGGCGTCATCTATCCCTGCATCATGCGCAAGGCGCTGGCGGCGGAACGCGTGGGCGACGCCCTCGGCGCCATGATTTTTTCGCCCCGCGCCACCGGCATCAACTATCAGCTGGCTGGGTCCGGCACGGCCTTTTGCGCCGAAACTTCGGCCTCCTGCTATGAACTGCTGGAAATCAACGACGCCATCGCCCACACAAACCACTATGTGGGAAGCACCATGCGGCGTTTTGAAACGCCCAACTGGCTCAGCCACGGCGGCTCAATGGTGCGCAAACAGGTGGCGGACGCGTTTCTGCGCAAACACCACGGTTCGCTCACGCCAGAGCTGCTCAAGGAACTTACCTGCGACCACACCAACTACCCGCGCTGCATCTGCGCCCATGGATTTGACGGCGAAGACGAAACCACCGCGTTTCACACCACGTTCGGCATCATCATGGACCCGGAGGCAGGGTGGTTCGACGTATGCCCCGGCAACCCCTGCACCAACCAATATACGCGCTACAACCTGTAACACGGGCACGGGGCAATCAGGCTATCCCCCCGCAATATCTCCTTCAACCAGATAAGAGGTACGAGATGGAAGAAGAACAACACGGAACTATTGACCAGGTTCTGGCCGACTATGACGCGGGGAAGCTCACACGTCGCGGTTTTCTGCGCAGCATGGCCGTTCTTGGCGTTGCAAGCATGGTGGCCAACGCGGTGAGCATTTCGCCGCTGGGCGCGGTCAAGGCCTTTGCCGCTATTGGCGGATCGGAGGAACGGGCATGGGCGCTGGCCAAAAAAGCGGCCGCCAAGGCCACCAAAAAAACGCTGACCCTGCTTATTCCCACCGGCTCCATCGGCAACATGACCCCGTATGCCGATAAATGGAAAAACGAACTGGGCATCACGCTTGAGTTCATTGAAGAACCCGACGAGGTGGTCCACACCAAGGGCATGCAGGAAGCCGTGGCCAAGACCGGCCGCTATGACGTGATGATGCCCACGGCCATGTCTTATCCCGACTGGATAGATTCCGGCGTTATCTATGACCTGACCGACTGGGTGGACAAATATGACCCGGAAATCTTCAACAAGGAATGGGGCGTGGTTTTCCCGGCCAGCCACCATGCGCAGCTCTACAACGGGCGCGTGGCGGGCCTGCTGAACGACGGCGACCAGATCACCCTGCTCTGCCGCTCCGACCATCTAGCCAACCCTGAAAAGGCCAAGGCCTTTGAGGACAAATACGGCTACAAGCTGGACGTGCCGAAAACCTGGAAGGAATACTACAACCTGGCCAAGTTCATGCACGATCCGGCCCACGGTTTTTACGGCAGCCTTGAATACCGCTCGCCCTACTACGTCAAGTGGATGTTCATGCAGCGCCTTGTTTCCAAGGGGCGGCTGTATTTCGACAACGAAATGAACCCCACCTTCAACTCGCCCGAGGGCGTGGCCGCGCTGGAAGACATGCTGGCCATGAACGAGTTCCTGCACCCGGACGCCTTCAGCTTTACCTGGTCCTCAAACTACAACGCCTTTGGCCGGGGCGAGGGCTTCATGGACATCTGCTGGCCCTCCGGCTTCAAGTATGCCAAGGCCCCTTCCACCGGCCCGGCCACCACGGGCAAAATCGCCGCCACGGTCATGCCCGCCGACACCCTGCCCGATGGTTCGCTGCTCTATGCGGGCATGTTCTGCTGGGGCTATGGCTATGCGGTTTCGCGCTATTCCGCCAACCCGGAACTGGCCTATGCCTATGCGCAGTGGATGACCTCGCCGACCATCTCGGCCGACGCCATCCCCTACCTGGGCGGCTATTCCGACCCCTACCGCATCAACCACATGCTTGAACCCACCAAGCGCCTTGTGGACACCTATTCCAAGGACTACCTCCACACGCTTTACGACAACATGATCAACACCGTGCCGGACTTCTGCCTGCCCGGCGGCTTTGAATATCAGGATGCGCTGGACAAGCAGGTGCATGCCTGCATGACCGGGGCCAAAAAGCCCAAGCAGGCCCTGGACGACGCCGCGCGCTCTTTCGACCGCATTACAAGGCGCGTTGGCCGCGAAAAGGTCAAGAAGTCGTGGCTGGCTTTGACCAAAAACCTTGCTGACCCCATCAAGAAGGCCAGTGGCGCGGACAAGTGGTAAGCCCAACCAACAATTTCCGGCGGCCCCCGCGCGGGGCCGCCGGCGAGGTGCATACGTGAATGCTTCCAATATCGCAGTTCTTCAGCGCGAGAAGGCCAGGCGCAGACCGGGCGCGGGAATAGGCAAGGCCATGACCACGCCGGGGCAGATTGTTTCGCTCGTGGTGCTGGTTTTGCCTTTGCTGGTCGCCCTGTACATGAGCTTTACAGACTGGACGCCCACGCGGGGTTCCCTTTTTCAGGCCTCGTTCGTCGGGTTTGACAATTACAGCGACCTGCTGATCTATGACACCCGCTTTTTGCAGGCCGTTTTGCGCACCCTGCTGATTTCGGTCATCTGCCTTGCGCTGGAATTCAGTTTCGGGCTGGGGCTGGCGGTGTTGTTCATGCGTGAATTTCGCGGCAAATCACTGCTGTTTTCCGCTTTTCTCACGCCCATGATGATTTTGCCCGTGGTTGTGGGCTATATTTTCTGGATGCTGTTCCAGTCCAACGGCCCCATCAACCAAATGCTGGAATTCGTCTTTGGCGCCAAGGCCGCCGTTGAATGGTTTCGCAGCGCGCCCTTCGCGGTTACGGCCGTGATCATAACCGAGGTGTGGCACTGGACGCCGCTGTTCTTTTTGATTTTGCTTTCGGGGCTCAATTCCATTCCTGAAAATCCCGTTCGCGCGGCGGTCATTCTGGGGGCCAGCCCCGGCCAGATATTCTGGCGCGTGGTGCTGCCCATGCTCAAACCCGTCATCATCGTGGCCTTCGTCATCCGCTCCATGGAAATCATCAAGCTGTTCGACGAGGTGTTCATGCTCACGCGCGGCGGTCCCGGCTCCTCCACCGAAACCATCAGCCTTTACATCTACAAACTCGCCTTCAACGATTTTCAGCTCGCATACGGCGCGGCGGCGGCATTTCTGGTGCTGCTGGGTTCCCTGGTTCTTGTTCACCTGATGCTAGCCCCCGTGCGCGACCAACTTCTTGATGGAGGCCGCTGATGCAGCGCAAACCCCTTACCCTGGTGCAGACCATTCTTATGGCCATGGCCCTCATGGTGGTGCTTTTTCCCATTTTTTGGATCGTCATGACCTCCATCAAACCGCCAACGGATTGGAACGCCTCGCCCGCCATATGGGTGCCTTCCAAGCCAACGTTCGTCAATTTCAAAACCTTGTTCGATCCCGACGCCATTCGTGAATACGGCGTGGGCGGCGTGAGCCAATCCGCCACCAAGGCGGTGCTTGGCTCCGTGCTGGCGAGCGTTGTTTCCACCTGCATTTCGGTTATCATCGGCCTGTTTTCGGCCATAGGCATTTCGCGCTACGCCAACGGCAGCAAGGCCACGCCCCTGATCATCCTTTCAGGCCGCATGTTTCCGCCAGCCGCCATCGCCGTGCCTTTCGTCATCATGTTTTCCGCCCTGAACCTCATCGACAGCTATTCTGGCCTCATCGCCATTTATGTGGCCGTTACCTTGCCGTTTTCCACCTGGATGCTGAAAAGCTTTGTGGATGATCTGCCGCGAGAAGTTGAGGAAGCGGCCATGCTCGACGGGCGTTCGCGCATCATGGCGCACCTTACCGTGACCATTCCGCTCATCAAGGGCGGGCTGTTCGCCACCTCCATGTTCGTGTTCATCCTCAACTGGTCGGAATTCATGTTCGCTCTGGTGCTTTCCTACAGCAACATCAGCACCATTCCCGTGCAACTGGCAAAGTATGTCACGGCCACGGCGGGCACGCTTTATGGCGTGCAGGCCGCCCTGGCCGTTCTTGCAATGCTGCCGCTGGTCATCGTGGGCTACTTCATTCAGTCCCACCTTGCGCGCGGCATGACTTTTGGAGCCATCAAGCAATGAGCATGCCCAAGCTGGAATTGGTGAACCTCACCAAGCAATATGACAACGCGGACGTTAACGCCGTGGACGGCATCAACCTGACGATCGACGCCGGGCAAACCCTGGCCTTGCTCGGCTCCTCCGGCTGCGGCAAGTCCACCACGCTGAATATGATCGTGGGCCTTGAGCGCCCCACTTCGGGGGATATCCGCATCGACGGCGTTTCGGTTGTGGATGTTCCCGCCGGGCGGCGCAACGTGGGCCTGGTGTTTCAGGATTACGCAGTGTTCACCTCCATGACGGTGCGCGAAAATCTGGCCTTTGGCCTTGAAGTGCGCAAAACGCCCAAGGCCGAGATTCAACGCGCCGTAGAGAAAGTGGCCGAACTGCTGGGCATGTCGGACAAACTGCGCGTTTCAGCGCGCGAACTGGGCGGCTCGGAGCTGCAGCGCGTGGCCATTGGGCGCACACTTGTGACGCGCCCCTCCATTCTGCTGCTGGACGAACCGCTCTCCAACCTGGAAACAGCCGCCCGCCTTGCCATGCGCCAGGAGCTGCGGCGTCTGCAACGCGACATCGGGCTGACCATCATCTATGTGACGCACGACCAGGTGGAGGCCATCTCCCTTGCCGACCGCATCGCCGTTATGAACGGCGGGCATATTCTGCAAACGGCTGAAACCCATGAAATGTGCGAACGCCCCAGCCATGTGTTTGTGGCCGGTTTTCTGGGTTCGCCGCCCATGAACCTGCTGCGCGGCACGCTGGAACCAGCGGGAAACGGGCATTTGTTCCATGCCGGGCCGTTGCGCTTCGCCCTGCCTCATACGGCTGGCGGCGCGGAGCCCCTGGCCGCTGACGGCGCCCGAAACATGGTGCTTGGCATCCGCCCTGAAGATATGGCCCTATGCCCTGCGGATCAGGGGCTTTTTGCCGGGGCCGTGGCTCTGGTGGAGCCGCGCGGGCATGAATCGGTGGTGACGGTGGATGTGGGCGATGCCTATATCAAGGTTGTCACCCCAATGAGAAACGCCCCCGGAGAAGACGAAACCGTGGGGCTTGCCGTCCGCGCCGAATCCCTGGTCTTTTTTGATGGAGAAACGGGGCAACGATCCGCCCACCTGCATTCCTGAAGAGCGAGCCTATGACCAGCACAAACAAAAATCATATTCCCGAAGATTCCTGGGACGTGCGCGACCAACCCGCCGCAGCCCTTGCCCTTGACATGGCCGCCGTGTGCAAACGCTTTGGCGGCAAAACCGCCCTGAACCAGGTGAGCTTTACCGTGCCCACAGGCTCACTGACGGTTATTCTGGGGCCGGCTGGGGCTGGCAAAACCACCACGTTGCGCATGGCCGCCGGGTTCGACGCCCCCGATCAGGGGGGCATAGCCCTGCACGGCGTGAACGCCGAAGGCGTTGAACCCAAAGACCGCGACATCGCCATGATTTTCGACAATCTGGCCCTGTACCCCAACAAAAACGGTTTTGAGAACATCGCCAGCCCACTTGCCATTAGAGGGCTGCCCCGAAAAGAAATTCAGGAGCGCGTCGCCGCGCTGGCCGAAACGCTGCACATCGCGCATGTTCTCAACCGCCTGCCCAAAACCATGAGCGGCGGCGAACGCCAGCGCGTTGCCCTGGGGCGGGCGCTGATACGCTCCCGCCGTCTCTACCTGCTGGACGAGCCCCTCTCCAGCCTCGATGCGCAGTTGCGCATTGAACTGCGGGCGGAACTCAAGCGCTTGCAGCGCGAGCGCGGCTACACCTTTCTTATGGCCACGCCGGACTTCAACGAAGCCATGGCCCTGGCGGACACGGTCATCATGCTGCGCGAAGGGCGGGTTGTGCAGGTCAGCACCCCGCAGGAACTCTATGACGCCCCCGTTGACCGTGAAACCGCTCTTTTTGTGGGTTCACCGCAAATAAATCTGCTTCGGGCGGCCATAACCGGCGAGGGTTCGGCCATTGAAACAGCCTGGGGCACGCTGCCGCTGCCGCCCCACATGCGCGGCATCGCCGCCGCCAATGGAGAATTCGAACTGGGCCTGAGGCCGGAAGACCTGGAACTCGCGCCGGACGCGCGCACAGGTTTAAGCGCCCTTCTTGTGGATGTTGAACCGCTGGGCCTCAAATCCGTGCTCACGGTGGAAAACGCCCCCGGCAAGGCGGCCTTTCGGCTGCGGCTTCTGACGGGCAGTTCACACGCGCGCGCGTTAGAACTTGGCCAGCCGGTCGGCATAACCCTGCCGGACGCGGGGCGGCTGCTCGCCTTTGATGTTCAGTCCGGCCGCTCGCTGTTGCTCTAGCGGACACGCGCCGATTCCCCCCCAACCCATACCATGGCACGTCATGATAAACATTTTCGTCACCTACCGTTGCAATCTCGCCTGCCCCTATTGCTTTGCGCGGGAAATGAAGCAATCCTTTCCGTTTGACATGCGGCGCGAAACCTTTGACGCCCTGCTGGAATGGATGGTGCGGGGGGCTCTGCCCGCCGCCTCGTTCATCGGCGGGGAACCGACGCTGCATCCCGAGCTTGCCGACATGATCGAGCGCACCGCCAGGGCGGGCATTGCCGCCGTGCTGTTTACCAATGGCCTGTTTGAACCGGATCTGGCGGGCCGCATAGCCCCGCATGTCTCCAATGTGGTGGTGAACTTCAACGAACCGCAAACCTATGCGCCGGGGCAGTGGGAACGGCTCAACGCCAATCTGGACGCCTTGCGCGCCAACGGGGCGCGCATCACGTTTTCCAAAAACTTTTCCCCTCGCTTCAGCCGTTATGATTATCTGCTGGAGGGTCTGGAGCGCCACCAGGTGCGGTCCGTCCGTTACGACGTGTCACGCCCGGCCGCCAACAAAGCCAACGACCACTTCACCCTTGACGATACGAGGGGCGTGATGGCCTCTATCGTGGGATTCGTCAAACAGTGCGAGGCCATGGGCGTGCGCACCGGGCTTGATTGCAGCGTGCGGTTCTGTGACATGCGCGACGAAGACAGGCAGTATCTTGAGCGTGTTTCGGCCAAGTTCACCGGCATCTGCCACCCATCGGTGGACATCCACCCCGATCTTTCCGCCTCGTATTGCCTGCCGCTCAACGGCGTGCGCATTCCAGACATTCTGCAATTCCGCAATCATGAGGAAGTGCTCTGGCACTTCGCCCAGATGGTGCGGCCCCTGCGCCTGCGCAACGTTTCCGCCGACTGCCTGGACTGCAAGGACTTTATGCGCCGCTGCCAGGGGGGCTGCCTTGCCCTGCGCCGCACGGCCGACGCCGCAGCCGCCAGCGCCCAGCATCACGCTATATTGGAGCCTGCCAGCCATGAGTGAAAACAGCATCCACACCACCTGCACGCGCGACTGCGCCAACAGCTGCGGCCTTGTGGCCACGGTTCGCGATGGCCGTCTTGCGCGGCTGGCGGGCGACCCCGATCATCCGCTCACCAGGGGCAAGGCCTGCGTCAAGGCGGCGCGGTATGTGCAGCGGGTTTATAGCCCGGAACGCATCGTTCACCCCATGATACGCCGCAACGGCCAATGGGAACGGGCCAGCTGGGACGAGGCGCTGGACCTTATCGCCGAGCGCATGCAAACCATCAGCCGCGAATCCGGGCCGGAGGCCATTCTTTATTACCAGGGCTATGGCGAGCGCACGGCCCTGAAGCTGCTGAACAGGTATTTCTTCAACCTCTTCGGCGGGGTCACCACCACCTGCGGATCGTTGTGCGGCGGCGCGGGGCAAGGATCGCAGAACCTCGACTTCGGCGAGCGCGTCTCCCACGACCCGCTGGACCACTATAACAGCAATTCCATGGTGCTGTGGGCGCGCAACCCGGCTTCCACAAACATCAGCCTGGTGCCCATTATCCGCGATATTCGCAAACGCGGCGGCACTGTCATTCTTGTTGACCCGGCATGCAGCAAATCCGTGCCGCTGGTGGACCGTCACATTAAGCCCAAGGCCAACACGGACGGTTTTCTCGCCATGGCCGCAGCCAAACTCATTCTGGCCGCAGGCAAGGAAGACAGCGCCTTTCTGCGCCTCCACAGCGAAGGAGCGGCGGACTACCTGCGCATTCTCGACCGCTTCACCGTTGAGGAGCTGTGCGCCTATTGCGACGTGCCGGTTGCCGACGCGCGCCTGCTGGCCGATACGCTCATGCACAAGCACCCCACCTCCATCCTCATGGGCTGGGGCCTGCACCGCCACGAATTCGCCCACTACAACCTGCGGGCCATCGACGCGCTGGGGGCCATATCCGGCAATATCGGCGTGCCTGGCGGCGGGGTGAGTCAGGGTTTTGAGGAATACGGCCCATATGACCAACAATATTGGGGCGACGGCCTGAACCCGCCCCGGCGCTCCCTGCCCCTGCCCACCATCGGCAAGGCCATTCTGGAGGCGAACGACCCGCCGATTCGCATGATCTACGTCACCGCGTCGAACCCGGCGTGCATGGCGGCCAATTCCGGGGCCGTGATAAAGGCCTTTGCCAAGGCGGAATTCGTTGTTTATTCCGGCCATTTCATGGACGACACCTCGGACTGCGCGCATGTGTTTTTGCCCGCCACCACGTTTTTGGAAGAAGACGACGTTATGGCGAGCTATGGGCACAATTACCTTGGCGGCGTGAACAAGGCCATAGAACCGGTGGGGGAATGCCGCTCTGAATTCCGCATGTTTTATGAACTGGCGGCGCGCTTTCCTTTTGCAAACCGCTTTCGCCGCAGCGAGGAGGACTGGCTGCGCGACCTGTGCGCCCCGGTTTGCGCTCAGGGCTGCGACCTGCAGGCGTTGAAGCGGCACGCCTTTCGTTGCCCTGCGCCCATGGTGCCCTACGCGGACAAAACCTTCTCCACGCCTTCGGGCAAATACCGCTTTATGACGGAGTTCGACCCCGCGCCGCTGCTGGCGGCCGATGCGGCATATCCCTACCGCCTGCTCACCATAGCCCCCCACGGCTATATCTGCTCAGAGCGCACCATGGCCGAACACCCGGCGTTGTCCGAGGTTTTTCTGGCGCGGGAAGAAGCCGCGCGGCTTGGGCTGGCAGCGGGGGACGCCGTGACGGTGCGCAGCCGGGTGGGAAGCATTGTGGCGACCCTGGGCACACGGGAAGACCAGCGCCCCGATGTGCTTGTGGCGGAACGCGGCGGCTGGCTGAAGGCGGGACACGGCCTGAACACCCTCACGCGCGACCTGGCCAGCCGGGTGGGCAACGGCACGCCCTATTACGAAACGTGCGTTGCCGTGGAACCTCTGGGGCAAGGGCACGGCTACAGGCCGCGCATTCTTGTGGTGCAGCACAGCGACGAAGCGCCAGGCTGCGACTTTTGCAAAACACTGGAACGGGCCTGCGCCCTGTTAGACACCCTGCGCATTTTCGATGACGGCGGCAAAGCCCTGCCCCAAACAGCGGATGGCTGGGACGGACTGGTCGTTCTGGGCGGGCCGCAGCATTCGTTTGACGATGAAGCTTCGCCGCACTTCCCGCAGCTTATGCGCCTCATGCGCGCGTTTGATGCGGCGGGCAAACCGGTGGCTGGCATATGCCTTGGTTGCCAGCTGCTCGCGCGCGCCCATGGCGGAACCCTTTGGACCATGCCGGAACTGGAATTTGGTTTTGTGGGGCACCGCCTGACCAGCGCGGGAACCACGGATGCCATCTTCGCCGGCGTTACGGAACTGCCGCGCCTGATGGAATTTCATGAAGACACCTTTGACCTGCCGGACAACGCAATTCTGCTTGCGCGCGGCAGCCGATGCGCCAACCAGGCCTTCCGCGCCGGAAACTGCTCCTATGGCTTTCAGTTCCACCTTGAGGCGGACTCCGCCATCGTCGCCAGCTGGATACAGAAATTCCGGCAGATGGAAATTCCCGCCTATGCCGCGTATTGCGACCAATATGACGACGCCTTCTTTGCGCAGCTGGCCGCCTCGCTGCCCCTGCTTGTGGATGCCTCGGAACGTTTTTGCCGCCAGGTGGCGGAAAACTGGCTTGCACTTGTCAAAAACAGCCGGGAAAAAGGCGCAAGGGAATGAAAAAATACTCCGCAAGCCTGTTCGCCTGCTAGCGAGCATACGGCATACCCCTATATCGGCCTCCCTTCTCCACCACATAACAAAGTAAAACGGCGAGTTACTGCAGCAGGTAACTCGTCGTTTTTGCATCTAAATGAGGTATTTTTTGGGGGGGGCGACGGCGCGGGGTTGCGCACATGCAACAGCGCATAGTTTTGTGTGGGCTATGGATTGAATGGCAGAATCCAACCCATTGATGGCTTTGATATTTTTTGCAAGATCGCGCACCTTGGTGGCAACAACGGCAAATCCCCTACCCAGCCTCGCCCGCGCGCCCTTATTACTGCCACGCCAAGCACAATTACCATTGAACACCCAACCTCAGGCACATTCCCCAATATCGAATACCCATCCAAGCACCTGATATACATAATTTTTACATATGTTACAGATATTTTCGAGCCCTTGCGATGTAGCCTGCAATCTTAATACAATATGCAACAAACAGCAGATTTGCACGTATGACATTTTTTGCACAATGCACTTACCCATATTTTAACATAATTACAACAGGTTGTTAAAATAACATCACAAACTATGAATGTCTATTTATTGCATTATCTAAGTTTTACTGATGTAACCCACACAAAAATATAATTATAATCGTACATTTTTTCAATACTATTGCCATTGCAACATGATTATTCTATTCTTAGAAAATAGTTCCTAAAGATCGTTGGCAACAGCTTCAGGCCATGTGACGGCAATCATACTGAGAGGTGCCAAATGTCGCAAAGCCGTAGAGATTTTCTATCCCTTTCCGCACAAGCAGTCATACTTGCACTTGGGGCAGACCTTGGCTTTCCCGCCATGCTCCAGGCCGCAGCAAGCAACGCCGCCCCACCCTTGCCAGTACCAGGCAAATCTGGCCTATACGGGCTACTGACTCCTACAAAAAAAATCACACTCAAAGCCGCAGAGGCAACGGGTGCCTTGCCCGCAACCGGCGCTCCCATGCTTGCCTATGCAACTACGCACAACGGGCTGGCATACCTGAACCCCGTTCTTGTATTGCGCAAAGGGCAGACCTTTGAGGCAGAACTTATCAATGGTTTGACTGAACCGACCATCATCCATTGGCACGGCGTAGACTGCCCGTGGAGGCAGGCGGGGCATCCTTCATACGCCATTGAGCCCAAAACCAGCTATAACTACGCATTCCCCATCACTAATCGGGCTGGCACCTATTGGTACCATCCGCACCCGCACGGGCGAACAGCCCGACAGTCGTACATGGGTTTGGCATCCTTTTTTATCGTGCGGGATGATGAGGAAGAAGCCTTTGCCAAAGAGCTTGATCTGCGCCTTGGCGAGACGGATATTCCCATTCTGATTCAGGATAAACGCCTGACGCATGATGGACGGCTGGAGTACTCACCCTCCCGGGATGATCTGATGATGGGCTATTTGGGCGATACCATACTCGTTAACGGGCAGCGCGCCCCCACGCTCAAGACCTCTACGCGGATTTACCGCTTCCGCGTGCTCAATGGTTCCACCGCGCGGATTTACAACCTGTCGTTCATCATGCGCGACCGGCAGCTCCCCTTTACTTTGGTTGGCAACGATGGCGGTTTTCTGCCAGCGCCGCGGCAGATTGACGGGCTTTTCCTCGCGCCAGGCGAGCGGGCAGACATTCTGCTGGACATGAGCGCGCTCTCCCCAGGGCAGGAGGTTTTTCTTCAAAACATGCCTTTTGACCCAATGCACAATGAAGACAGCATGATGGGCATGGGCGGCATGATGCATATGGGCAATGCTGAAGGCAGCGCAAACCAACAGGGCATGGGCGCAGGCGCACATGGCGGCAGCCACGGCACCCTGGGCGAGGGCAGCACTTACCCCATCATGCGGCTGTTGGTAGATCAAAAAGTGGCCTATTCCGCCAAACCGCCCACTAACCTGCCTGCCATGCCAGCCCCGCGTACCGACGGAATTGACCGCCCCATCACCCTCGCCATGCGGCACATGGGCGGGTGGACCATCAACGACCAAACTTTTGCCATGAACAGCATCCCCATATTGGTCAAATCCCGTGGCCCTGAAATTTGGCGCATCACCAATGCCACGGCAAGCATGCCCCATCCCATGCACCTTCATGGCTATTTCTACCGTGTGCTTGAAAGGCGTGGCAGCCCGGATCAGGTCAAAAGCCGGATAATAGACGCCATGGGCCGCCTACCCAGCGATATGGGTTATAAAGATACCGTGCTGGTCTGGCCTGGTGAAACTGTCTCTGTAAGCATCGACTTTGCGACCCCGCCATACCCCAAAGACCAATTGTTCCTGTTCCACTGCCACAATCTGGAGCATGAAGATCAGGGGATGATGCTCAATGTCAAAGTGCTCTGATCCCTCAAACCAAACCCCTTGCGCGGTTTGATCAGGAGGGGTCAGCTCTAGGGGAGCAACAAAAGATTGGACATTTCATATTAAGAAACTAAGTTATAAAAACGCTTCACTACTTGTTCGCGCAATAAACTTCCAACAAGGAGATCTACCCATGAAATCTTCAAAAATTATTCTTCCCGTTCTTTTGGCTGCTGCCATGATTGGCGCCACCACAACCGCGCAGGCGGCTGGCATGATGGATGGAAAAATGGGAATGATGGAAGGCGGCGGCATGATGGGTGGCGGCATGATGGGCTGCGGCATGATGGGCGGCATGATGAGCATGGGAGCAATGCAACCCGGCATGATCAAGCATATCAAGGCACAGCTTAAGCCGGAGCAAATCGCGCCGTTTGAGGCAGCTCTGAAGGATTACGGCAAAAAGATCGAACCCCTGCAGCAGGGCCTGTTTGTCAAGCATCAGGAGCTGAAGGCCCTGCAGCACGCCACCAACCCCGATGTTAAGGCTGTGGGCAAAACCGCGACCGAACTCGTGCAGCTTTTTAGCAAAATGAAGGCCGAACGCGCTGCCTTTGATGAAAAAATCAAAAAAGATTTTGGCATCAAAGACATGGATATGATGGGCGGAATGATGGGCGGAATGATGGGTGGTATGTCGGGCGGAATGATGGGTGGTATGTCGGGCGGAATGATGGGTGGCATGTCGGGCGGTGGCGCCATGAGCGGCATGAAGAGCGATAGCATGGGCCAGATGCCCCCAGCAGCGGATCAGGCGCCTGCTGGGCATGACGCGCACAAGCAATAACAAGCTGCTGCAGCATTTATCCATTTTACAAAAGGTTAGGGATAGGGCATCTGCCCTATCCCTAACCTTTTATGCGACAGGTATTCTTGCCATCGACATAAGTTTCACCCCCATGAACAGCTACCTCCTGTCCCCCGCAATGCCCCCGGCCAAGTTGACCTTACCCCACTGCGTATACCACTTGTAAGTTAGTGGATCCTGATGGGTTACAGGTTCTATTCT
>Ga0183101_1000060_pt4 | contig 25965 bp, 20 predicted proteins | sample Biomet3_FD_127790 | JGI IMG/M metagenome (GOLD analysis project Ga0183101, IMG submission 127790) | Microbial communities from bioreactor (seeded with sewage sludge) at LBNL, California, USA - Biofuel metagenome 3 | ecosystem: Engineered > Bioreactor > Anaerobic > Unclassified ...
GGGGCGGGGGACGGGGAGGGCCGGTAGTCGGGCCGGGGGGGAGCGGCGCAGCTTCCCCGCGTCACCGGAATGTACATGAACGCCACCCGGGTGCGCAATGTGGAGACGCAGCCGGCGGAGCGGTTTTTCATCGAGCCGCAGGAGAAGAATTTCACCTGCCGGCTGCTGCATCCGCAGGTCTGGCGGGCGGAGGTCTGGGTGGACGAGATGGAAACGCTGCTGCCCGCGCAGGCGGAGACCCTGGAGGGAAGCGAGAGCTTCCGCGCCGTGCGCGACGCGGCGGGCATTCTGCGCGAGGCTTGGGTGCGCTGGGAGGAGCGGGAGGACTTCGCGCTCTCCGGCCCCGGCGACCGGCACTATACGCTGGACCGCAACGAGGGCGTGATCCGCTTTTCAAACGGAGTCAGCGGCCGCATTCCGCCCTCCGGAAGGCAGGAGACCATCGAGGTTTCTTACAGCACCGGCGGCGGAAACGCGGGCAATGTGGCGCAGGGCGCCATCAACCGCTCCAGCCGGGCGCTGGGTGTGGTGGGGCTGGTGGAAAATCCCCGGCCTACCGCCGGCGGCTGCGATCAGGAGACCTTTGAGCAGGCTGTCCGCCGGGGCGGCGACGCGCTGAGACACGGCGACCGGGCTGTTACCGCCGCCGACTTTGAGGCGCTTGCGCTGGAAGCCACCCGAAATATCCTCCGCGCCCGCTGCTTCCCCAACCGGGACGAGCAGGGACAGCATCGCTCCGGCTGGGTCACGCTGGTGGTCGTGCTGAAGGATTTCGCCAACGGCGCGGATTTCTTCCCCACCGTCCGCACGCAGGTCCAGACCTATATCACGGGCCGGTGCGGAGGAAATCTGACCGCGCTGGAACACTTCCATGTGGTGCAGCCCCAATTTTTGGAGCTGTGCGTCAAGGTGGAGCTGACGGTCCGGACCTTCAATCAGGTCTTTTCGGTCCGGGAAGAGGTACAGCGCCGGCTGGACGCGTTTTTGAATCCCCTGACGGGAAATTTCGACGGGAAGGGCTGGGACGTGGGGCGCATCCCCAATCTCACCCAGCTGCGCAACTGCCTGAGCGGAGTGAGGGACGTCCGGTTCCTTCGGAACGTCACCGCCACCGTTTACACCGAGACCGGCTTCGGCCGGACGGAGGCCGATCTGGGGGAGCTGGGAGAGCATCTGTTTGCCCTGCCCCGCAGCGGACGGCATGAAATACGCATTACAGTGGAGGGTTCCACTGACGGGAGGTGAAGCTGATGCTGCCGATTCCGACGCTGGACGACGAGCGCTTCCGCGAGATCGCGGAAAACGCCCGGAATATGATCCCCATGCTCTATCCGGACTGGACGGATTTCAATTACCATGATCCCGGCATCACCTTCCTGGAGCTGTTTGCATTTTTAAAGGAGAGCCAGCAGTATCATCTGGACCAGATCGGCCCCGCGCAGCGGAGCAAGTATCTCAAGCTGCTGGGACTCCAGCGCCGCCGCCGGACGCCGGCCCGGGTGCAGGTGTCCATCACGGGGCCGGAGAGCGGGACGCTGCCCCGCGGAACGCGGCTTTTGGCGGGGGAGATCCCCTTTGAAACGGAGCGGCCCCGCTTTTTCGGCGGCGGACGGCTCCGGGGCGGCTTCACGCTGGACGGAGAGCGCCGGACGGAGTTCGACGCCGGCGCCTATGCCGAGGCGGGCAAGTTACAGCTGGAGGTGTTCGGGCGGGAGGCCCAGATCGGCTCGGAGTGGTATCTCCGCTTCGACGGGCCGCTGCCGGACCCTGTCCGGCTGTGGCTGTGGGTGCGCCAGGACTGGCAGGTGCGCCGCAACCCCATGGGGGAGGAGACGTTTACTCCGCTCGCGGAGATCACGTGGGAATATCTGAGCGACTCCGGATGGAAAACGCTGGAGACGGCGGAGGATGAGACCCGGGGCCTGCTGTTCAGCGGCGGGATCACGCTCCTGGGCGGCAGCGGGTGCTGCTCCGCCCAGGCGTCGCCGGAGCGGGAACTGCCGGAGGGCTTTTATATCCGCGCCCGGCTCACAGGCGGAAGCTGCGACGTGCCGCCGGTGCTCACGGGACTGAGCGACACGCTGACGGGCGCCGTGCAGCGGGAGACGCTGGCCGCCTGCGGCATATACAGTTTGAAGGACGGCGAATTCCGGGACGACGGGGTTCTGGCGGGCAGCGGCGAATACGAGATCTATCTGCCCGCGGGCGAAGGCACGTGGCGCCGCGCGCAGACGGTCCTGCGGGAGCAGGACGCGGCGCGGGGCGAGACGGTGTTCCGCGTCCGGGACGGCGCGGACCGGGCGCTGGCGCTGCTGTGGCGGGAGGAGTTCTCCCGCAGGCGTCATCTGGGACAGGGCACCGGTTTTCCCTGTCAGACGGTGGAGCTGGACCGGACGGGACAGATCTGCGGGGAGTTTCAGCTGCTGATCGCCGAGCCGGACCAGCCAGACGTGTGGCGGGTGTGGGAAAAGGCGGAGGATTTCGATCCCGCCGGTCCCGCCGACTGCCGCTATGTTCTGGATGAAGAGGCGGGAGTGATCCGCTTCGGCGACGGCATTCACGGGCTTGCGCCGGAGGGGGAGATCCTGATTGCCGGCGAGGCCGACACGCTGGGCGACGCCGGAAATGTCAAAGCCGGCCGTCTGGACGCGGCCGAGACGGAGGAGAACCTTTTCGCCGCCCTGCGGGGCGGGGAGCTTACCGTCCGAAATCCGGACAACGCCTTCGGCGGCTGCGGCCGCGAGAGCGACGAGGAGTGCTTTCTCCGCTGCCGGCGCATCCTGCGGCGCACGGAGCGTGCGGTGACCGGCCGGGATTATGAGGAACTGGTGCGGCGGACCCCGGGGCTGATGATTTCCAACTGCAAGGCGGTACCGGCAAACCGGCTGCCCCGGCAGGACGGGAGCCTGCGGGAGGACTGCGTGGCGGTGGTGGTGGAGCCGTTTTCCCTGCGGGAGAACCGGACGCTGAGCCCTGCCTATGAGGAAAATATTCTGCGCAGTCTGGATGCCCGGCGGATGCTGGGCACGGAGGTGATGCTGCTCTCCCCGGAGTACATCGACATCGCCGTTTACGCGGAGATCCTGTCGCAGCCCCAGTACGTGGACGCGCGGGAGCGCATTCGGAACGCTGTGGCAGACTATTTCGGCGGCGGCTGGGAATTCGGCGCGCCGGTCTCTTACAGTGAGCTTTACGGCATTATCGACACGCTGGACTGCGTGCTCGGCATCGAGACCCTGACCATCGACGCCCAGGGAAAGGGAATCACCCGCAGCATCGGCGGCGACGTGGTGCTGCCGTACAATGGACTCGCGGTGCTGCGGAGCGCCGATTTTCAGGTAAGACCTGCGGAATGACGGGAGGTGAGGGCTATTGAAGCCGTCACAGAGCTATTTCGTATTTAATAAAGAGTCGGATTACCGGCGGGGCTGGGGGGAGAACCTCCGCCTTACCGGCAGCGGCATCCGGGCGGAGCGGACGGACCGGCCCTGCGTTTTCTGGTCCCGGCTGCTGGACTGCCGGGAGAAGGAGACGGTCTGGCACCGCATGACCATGGACAGCCGCAGCCTGGGGGATGCCTCCGTCCGCTTTACGTTTTACTGCGCGGAGAGCCGGAGTTCTTCCTGGCAGGGAAAGAGCCGGGATTTGGACGAGCTGCTCCGCGCTCCGGAGCTCTCCGACGAGGACCGCCGGCAGCTCAGCGCCCCCTTCCTCGCCAGGATCGCGCTGAATCCGCGGGACATCCTGCTCCATGAGCTTCGGGGACGGTACGTCTGGTTTCGGGCGGAGCTGCTTCCCGGGGGCGGGGAATCGCCGGAGATCGGCAATCTGAGGCTCCGGTTCCCGCGGGAATCCTGGCTCGCCTACCTGCCGGAGGTCTATCAGGCCGATCCGGCCGGAAAGGACTTCACGGAGCGGTTCCTGGGAATTTTCCAGTCGCTCTACGACGATCTGGACGAGGAGATCCGGGCCGTGGCCCGCTGCTTCGATCCCGACGCCGTGGGCCGGGAGTATCTGGAGTGGCTGGCCGGCTGGCTGGACGTGGAGGACGCCTACCTTTGGACGGAGGAACAGCTGCGCACGCTGGTGCGCCGGGGAATGGAGCTCTACCGCATCCGCGGCACCCGGCGGTACGTGTGCGAGATGGTGAAGCTCTACACTGGTCAGGAGCCGTGGGTGGTGGAGCACAGCGAGATTGAGCCGTACCTCACCGACGCGGCGCAGGCAGCCACGCTCCGGGAGCTTTACGGCGAGAGCCCCTATATGGTGACGCTGGTGCTGGACGCCTCCGCGCTGGCGAGCAACGACGCCCACCGGGCCCTTCTCCACATCATCGACAGCGCAAAGCCCGCCTGGATCGAGGTCAATCTGGTGGTGCTCAAGCCGTACATCTTTCTGGACAAGTACAGCTATCTCGGCATGAACAGCGCGCTGAACCGGTACCGGCCGCTGAATCTGGACGGATATTCGGCTCTGCCCTTCACGGAACTGGGCGGAGATTCCAAGAAAACTTCATGAAAAGGGGCGGAGGAGACCATGAAAAATTTAAAGTATTTTCCCTTTGAGCGCAGCCGCTATTTTTATGGAAAGCTGCTGACGGTAAATGATTTCGAGACCGAGCAGAAGTACATGAACGACAAGCGGCGGATGGTCAACCGCTTCCTGCACGGCAGCGGCGTGGTATGCGGCATGAACGTTGTGCGGGTGGACGACCGGACGATCTCCGTGGAAATGGGGCTGGCGCTGGACTTTGCCGGCAGGGAGATCGTGGTGGACGCCCCCGTGATCCGCAAGCTGGATATGATCGAGGGCTACGACGACACGGCGGGTGAAAACGGGTATCTGTACCTGTGCATCGAGTACGCTGAAAAGGAGACTGAGCCGGTCCACAGCATCGCGGGCGCCGGCGCCCATGACACCGGCGAGGTGGAGAACAACAAGTACGCCGAGGGCTACCGTCTGTTTTTCACCGCGCAGGAGCCGGAGAACGAGGGCTTCACGGTGGAAAATTACTATCAGGACACCAAGACCGTCTACTGGGGCAACGGCATCCGCATCAAGCAGAGCCTGCGGCGCTTCGTGACCTCCGGACAGTCCGCCGCGCTGCGCGTCACCGTGGAAAACATGGGCCAGCAGCAGTCTTTCGCCTTTGACTATGACCTGGCTCTCACCTGCCTTTCGCACGAGGGGGAGGACAAGCTCCGCGTCCATTTCGACGAAAAGGACTTCCCCAAGGCCGGGCGGTATCATCTGGATTTCCCCCTGAACGCCATGGAGGTCCGGGACGCCGAGGGCGGCGCGCAGGTGGTGTCCGACAGCTTCAGACTGCTGGTAGGCGGCAAGCCGGTCACGGCGCAGGCGGCCGGCGGAAACAGCTGCCGCGTGACCGCGGGTAGCGCCGACCGCGCCATGATCGGGCAGTATTACCGCACCGCCATGGAGGACATCGTGCGCAACACCTATCAGCAGAGCATTTACCTTGCCAAGATCGCGCTCATTAAGGCGGGACCGTCCTACTACATTGAGAGCGTGGAGGATATGCCCTTCCGGCAGTATGTGTTCAACGGGATGCTGGCGGCGGCCATGAACGATATCACCCTGGACTCGCTGGAGCGGTTCCGCGGGGAGCCCGGCGCAAAGAGCGCCCCGTCCGCCGACGGAGCGGCGGGCGGCGGAACGGCGCCTGCCGTGCGCACCGTCAGCGCCGGTTCCATCGTGCTCAAGCTGGGCATCGGCGGCGCGGAGGGACAGAGGTTTTTCTCCGACGAGATTCCCCACGGGCTTGGGCTGGGCGCGGTCCACGTGGATCTGGCCATGGGCTGGGACGTGGGCGACGACTCGCCCATCGTCTGCGGTTCCCCGGAGATCTTCGATCAGCAGGGCGGCGAGGTAAAGGGGGAACTGGCGGCAAAGGTGGACCCGACCAAGGGCACCTTCACCGTCGGACTGCGCCTGATCGCCCCCACCTCGGCGTGGCAGGCCCGCATCTATTGGACGGCTTACCGGGACGCCCGGGAGAGCGTCCACGACCAGACGCAGCGGCGGATGTTCCTCCGGCCCGACGTATGCGAGCTGGAGATGCGGGAGACGCAGTATTTTCAGGCGCTGTTTGAAAACGTCTCCGACCAGCGGGTCAAGTGGAGCGTCAAGGAGCCGCAGGGCGGCGAGATCGACGAGAACGGCATGTACACCGCGCCCAACACGATGGGCGTATACGAGGTCGTGGCCGAAAGCGAGGCCCATCCGGAACTGCGGGCTTCCACCTATGTGGTGGTGCGGGGGCCGCAGCAGGCATAAAAACAAGAGCGTCTTGCAGCGGGAGGTGCGGGGATGATCATACGGACGCCGGAGCGGAGCTTTACCGTTGTGCAGATCCTGCACAGCGACGAAAATGAGGAGGTCAGCGTCTGCCGGGACCTGTATGACAGCGGCGGAACGCTGTACACCCTGGTCCGGTTTCGCACTCCGGAACTCAAATGCGAGCTTTTGCCCATGCTGGTCCGCCAGCAGAGCAATCCCGCCTTTGAGGACTATCTGGGACTTTTCACGCAGGACGGCGATCTGTATGCCCGGTTCCGCTATACGCAGGCGCCTACGCTGCGGGAGCGGCTGGAGCAGGGAGATCTCTCCTTCCGGGAGCGGCTGGAGATCGGCGGGGAGACGCTGGCGCGGATGACGCTGCTGAATATGCCGCCCCAAATCCAGTACGAGGCGCTTCAGGAGCGGAACGTGACGGTGGACGACGCGCTGCGGGTGCGTTTCAACTACGCTCTCGGCCCCATGACGGCCTGTTCCAACAAGAATATGGGCTTCGTCTGCCTGCAGGTGCAGGAGCTGCTGGAGTCGCTCTTTGCCGGGGAACTCCAGGCGCAGTCCGTTCCGGAGCTTCTGCCTTTCCTCGACGAGCTTGAAAAGACGGGATTCCCCGATTATCTCGGCATTTACCGCCGCTACGACGGTATCCGCAAGGCGCTGGAAAACCGGACCGCCGGCGCTCCGGCAGAGCCGCGGACGTGGCTTTTCCGGATGTGGGACCGGATCAAGTCCCTGGGCCGGTTCGTTCGCCCGGTTCTGGCGGGACTGGTGCTGATCGCGGCGTTCTGCTATCTTCTCTACACTCTTCAGGCGCCTGCGGCGCTGAAGGGGACGCCGGTGACCTTTGACCGGATCGGCACCGTGGAGATCCAGTCCGGCCAGTAATATCCAAACACGGAAGGGGGAAAACGGACATGCGCTTCACCGATCCGACCAGCCTGCTGCAAGTCCTCAAATACAGCTCGCAGCGGCTGACCCGTATCCTGACCGTGCCGGTGACCAACGGCTATCGCAAGCTGCGTCAGGTGGTCAACCCCAACGGATTTACCTCCCGCGTCATGTCCGACGTGCGCAAAGGCGGACAGGACCTGATTAACGGAAAGCCCAAGTCTCTGGACGACTATCTCCCCTTCGGCGACTACTATCTCGCCAAAAAGCTGGCCTTTATCATCGCCGCGCTGGCGCTGATTCTGCCGCTTCTGTTTTTTAAATACCTCTATCCCGTCATCCGGCAGAATTTTCTCACGGTGTCCATGCCGGTCAACAGCACGGAGCGGATGGGCTACACCGGCAAGGTGAAGCTGCTCTCCGCCAAGGGCGGGACTGTTTTGTACAGAGGTCCGCTGGACGAGGGCCGCGTCACCGGCAAGGGATTCCTCTATGATTACGACGGCAATCTGGTCTATGAGGGGGAGTTCCTCATGGAACAGTACGAGGGCAGCGGCCAAACTTTCTGGCCCAACGGAAAGACCCGCTATACCGGCGAATTTTCCGCCAACCAGTACGAGGGCCGCGGCACGCTTTACACCCAGGACGGCACGCTGCTCTACGACGGAAATTTTGCCTCCGGCGCCTATGACGGACTGGGAAAGCTGTACGACTCCGACGGGGCGCTGCTCTACGACGGGAGCTTTGCCTCCGGCCAGTATGACGGGGACGGCGTGCTCTATCAGGACGGCGAGATGCTCTATCAGGGCAGCTTCGCCGCGGGAAAAATGGAGGGCAGCGGCAAGCTGTACTCCGGCAGCACCGTAATCTACGACGGCGAATTCTCCGGCGGCACTTTCTCCGGCGCGGGCAAGGCGTACGACCCGATTCAGGGCCGCCTGCTCTATGACGGCGCGTTTGCCTCCGGTCAGTACGAGGGCCAGGGCCGCCTCTTTGACGCGGACACCGGCGCGCTGGTCTATGAGGGCGGCTTCTATCAGGGCGCTTACGAGGGGGACGGCAAGCTGTACAACCCCGAGACCGGATTGCCAATCTACGAGGGCAGCTTCCGCGCCGGGCGGTACGACGGCACCGGAACGGAATACGACGAGGCGCTGGGGACCGTCATCTACAAGGGCGACTTCCTGCTGGGCGTCTACCATGGCGCCGGGACCCAGTACGACCCGGTCACCGGCTTTGTCACCGCCAGCGGCGAGTACCGCAACGGCCAGCTGGTGGTGATCGGCGAGGACGGAACTCCCGTAAGCGCGGTTACGGCGCCGTCCGGCGGCAGCACCGCGGCGGGGAATCCGGGCGGCGGCAGCGCCGCGGGCGGAACTTCCGGTGGCTCCGGTCAAAGCGGCAGCAGCGGCTCCGGCAAGAGCGGGAGCGCCGGACAGAGCGGCGGTTCCGGTCAAAGCGGAAACACCGGTTCGGGTCAAAGCGGAAGCACCGGCTCAGGCAGCACCGCGGCCAAGGCCTATACCGGCCCCACCACGGCCTCCGGCAGCATCGACTACTCGGCGCTGGCCGGGATGTCCGCCGCGCAGATCGAGCAGCAGTTCACCATCCGGCCGACCTCCTGGAGCGTCTCCGGCGGCAGCGTTCTCATTTATACCGATCAGACCGACCAGGTGGGCGTGGCCGTCCGCACGGACAGCAGCGGCGCAGTTTCCAGCCTGGACGTGTGGAATAAGGCGGCGGTGGCCGGCGGGGCGGAGACGGGAATGAGCAAGTCCCACCTGACCGCGATCCTCGGCTCCCCGGCCTCCACGAAGAAAGAGACTATGGGCGCCGGGCGGATGATCTCCATCAGTCAGTCCAACCGGTATGCCGGCCGGCTGACGAATCTCTCACCGGACAGCACAGTCACGGTCGTGACCTACAAGACAAGCGAGGGGACTATCCGGGCTATTTTCGCGGGAAAGCTGGACGAGTGCCTGCTGTTGGAAATCGTGCCGTGATCGGAAAAGGGGGAAAGAGAACATGGGAAAGTACACTGTGATCGCCGATGCGGGCGAGGCGCTGGTCCGCCTGCTGCGGGAGAATCTCTGCCCGGAGGTGATCCTCAGCCAGGACAGCATCGGGCTGTGCTCGCCGGCGGAAAAGGGAGACCACATTCTTGGACTCCACCTCTACGACGTGCGGGAGAGCCAGGAGATGCGGGGGACCGACATGGTGAATCTGAGCGCCGGACGCCAGCGCTATCCCAGCGCCTATCTGACGCTGTCGTATATGATTACCGCCTATTCCAAGGCGGACGAAAAGCACCGCGCCGGTGAGGACCAGCGCATTCTGGGGCGGGTCGTCCAGACCTTCGCGGACTGGGCCGCTCTCAGCGCGGATACGCTGACCCCGGTGGCGCGGGCCTCCGGATCGGATCTGCGCATCCAGATGCTGACGCTGGAGACCGAGGCTCAGCAGCGCATCTGGAATGTGCCGAACCAGGCATACCGCACGTCGCTGTTTTACCGGGTGGGGCCGGTGGAGCTGGAATCCGCGCGGACCCGCACGGTCCAGCGCGTGGTGGATCTGGACCTGACCGCAAAGGAGTAAGGTATGAAAAGCGACTGGAACGCGGAACGGATCACCCGCATCCACCTGCGCCGCAAGGTGTCTCTCGCGGTGCTGGTGGTGGACGACTTCACCGGCCGGCCCATCCTCGCGCCCGACGTCGCCGTTTCGGCGGCGGGGGTGCTGGAGCGGCCCGTGCGCAAGGGAGACGGATACTTCCTCTTTTTGGACAGCCCGGCTCCAGTGCTGGAGGTGAGCGTCCGGGCCTGGGCTTATCATCCCGCCGCCGTGCGGGTGGAGCTGGCGGGCCTTTCTCCGCTGCGGCCGGTGGTGAAGCTGCGGCTGACGCCCAACCGCAATTACAGCATTCCCAACGAGACCACCTGCCTGGAGGGAACGGCTCCCGCGGGGACGGAGATCCGGGTCCTGTGCGAGAACGATCCCCGGCCGCTGCGGCTGTTGTGCGACTACGAGACGGCGGGGGCGGAGGACGGACGGCTGATCCGCCTTTATGACCCGGCGTCCTCCGACCCGGAGGGGCGCGAGTTCGCCCTGCTCCGCAAGGGGGAGAGCGATCCTGAATTTTTCACGGTCCGGGAGGCGGCAGCTTGTGAAGAGGGCGGCTGCCTGATGGCGGCGCCGCTGGGGCGGCCGTGCAAAAAGGCCGGGGCTACGGTGCTCCCGGCGGCGGGCGCCCGGGCCGACGCGGAGGGACGGTTTTTTCTCCCCCTGCGGACGCTGGCCGTCAAGACCTATCAGTGCCGCATTCTCTGGAAAACGCCCGGGGGAACGTCCCGGCAGGAAACGCTGGAGGCGGAGCCCGGCCGGGTGACCCGGCTGGACCTGACAGGTCACGATTGAACACGGAAAGGCGGCGAAAGCCATGCTATCAAAAAAGACAAAGGGACTCCTGATCGTCCTCGCGTGCCTGTCTCTGGCCGCTGCCGCTTTTTGCGGATGGCAGGGAGCCGGAGTGCCGCTGGAGCATATCCTCATGACCCTGCCCGCCGGAGACACGGTCTACGGTTTGGACCAGGGGGAGAAGAGCTTCCGCTTTTTTGAGACCGACCGGACGGGCGCGCTGCTGGGCGAGATCAAGGTGAACGCGCAAACGGACGGGTCCTACCGCTCCTATGACGATCTGACGCTGGACGGCTCCGACGTCTATGTGCTGGAGCGCAGGGCCGACATCGCCAGCGATCTCGTTTTGTCGGAGACAGTGTGCCGCTGCGACTTTGCGGGCGGCAAGCTGGAGCCGGTCTGGAAGCTCCCTGTTCTGGACCCAAAACAGGACACCAATCTGGATGTGCAGGTCCGAAACGGAATCCTGACCTGCTTTGAAACGGACTATTCCGGGAAGAAAGCCACCGCCGCGCTGATGCAGGCGGCGTCCGGCGGCGAGCTGGAGACGCTGACTTCCTTTACCTATGATATCGGCGTGGGCTTCACGGACTTTTATGTTGGAAAATCCGGCACGGTGGCCTACACCACGCCGGAGGGCCGCATTTACGTCGTGACCCCCGGCGGCGACCCGCAGCAGAAGTTCCCCTCCGGCAGCGGGGACCGGGCGCTGGTGCTCTTTTCCAACGACGGAAAAGACGGGGTATACGCTGCGGGGACGGACGGAACGGTTTACCGGCTGGACCTCTCCGAGACGGCGCTGCCGGTGCCCGTCACCTTTTCAGAGGATGCCGGCTACTCCCCCGAGACGATGAGCGCGGTGCGCTTTGCCTCCGACGGCAGCTTTACCGCAGCCCTGAAGGAGGGCAGGGAGCTGGGTCTTTACGAAAAGAAAGAGACCATAACGCTGGACCGCCTTACCAACACGCCGGGAAAGATCTTTCTGCGGGCTCTTCTGGGGTTCGCGGCGGTCTGGGCGGCGGCGGCGGCCGCGGCGCTTTTGTGGCGGGTGTTCCTCCTCTTCACCCGCGGAAAGGTCCCAATCGTCACCAAACTCCTGACGGCATTCCTTCCCATCCTGGTAATCAGCCTGCTGGGAATGAACGCGCTGGTGACCGGAATTTTTGAGACAAAGCTGGTCAACAGCCAGTACGAGCGGCTCTACCTCCTTACAAGCCAGCAGACCGCCACGCTGGACGCCAGCTATCTTGAGGAGACGGACCCGGCGGCGGCCTTTGAAAGCGTACATTTTTACGAGCTGCGCTCCGCGCTGAACGTTCTGCCCGGGCAGGGCGAACTCTACACCCCTGATGGAAAAAAGGCGCAGGACGTCTACAACTCCAATTATTTCTGGCTCTATAAGATGGTGGACGGCAAACTGGTCTCCCTCATCTGCGAGCAGGACTACGTCGGCGTGCCGGTGGAGGATCGGTATCCCGCCTCGGTGGCGGAGCAGTTCTATCAGGCGGCCGGGAGCGGCGACACCTGCCGCACTTCCTTCCGGGATGAACTGGGGGACTGGACCGTCCTGCTGACGCCGGTCAAGGATGAGAGCGGCGAGGTCGTGGGCGTGATCGAAACCGGCGACACCCGCCAGTCTCTGGACTATGCCGTGGCACAGGGCGCCCGGCAGCTGACTGAGGTGAACCTGGCCGCGCTGGCAGTTTTGGCGGCGCTGCTCTCCGGGGTGATCGCAGTATCGCTGCACCCGCTGGGAACTCTGAAAAAGCGGGTACAGGAGATCGCCGACGGCCGCCTGGGCGTGCAGGCCCCGGAGAAGGGACGCGACGAGGTGGGAGAGATCACCCGGGTGTTCAACACCATGTCCCGGAATGTGGAATTCCGGGACCGGGAGATTCGCCTCACCAGCGAGGGATACTCCCGCTTCGTCCCCGACCGCGTCTTTGGACTGCTGGAAAAATCCAGCGTGATCGACGTGCATCTGGAGGATCAGACCAGCGTGGAGGCCACGGTGCTCAACTGCTCTGTGGGCGCGTTCGACGAGATTGCCCGGAGCCTGCGCTCCCGGGAGATGTTCCGCCTGATCAATCAGGTCCTGGCGCGCCTGGTGCCCGTGGTGGACCGGAGCGGCGGACTGGTGGACCGGTTCGACCGGGCGGGACTGCTGGCCATTTATACGGAGCAGCCCGGCCGGGCGCTGGACGCGGCGGTGACGCTCTGCCAGACGCTGCGCTCCGCCGAGCTGAAAGAAGCCGGAGGCCAGGCGCTGGATTTCCACGTTACGATCAGCTCCGGACCCGCCATGATCGGCATTGTCGGCGCCGAGCAGCGGCTGGAGGCAATGACCATCTCGGAGCACACCAGCTTTACCGGTTTCCTGCGGCCGCTGGCCGCCCGGTACGGCGCGGCGGTGCTGATTACGGGCACGACTGCCGCCCTGATCGAAAATTTTGAAGCCCGGTACCACGCCCGCACCATCGGCTTTGTGCGGATGCGGACGCTGGACCGGCTGGAGCGGATCTACGACGTGTATGACGGAGACGGGGAGACCACCCGCCGCCTGAAAGAGGAGACCCGGGAGAATTTTGAAAAGGGCGTGGCCCTGTTCTGCTCCCATCAGTATTACGACGCGCGCCTGCTGTTCATCGAGGTGCTCAAAAAGCACCGGGAGGACAAGGCGGCCAAGAATTATCTCTACCTGTGCGACACCTATTACCGGCGGGAGGACGCCGAAGCGCAGGACGTGTGGATCGAGACGTATTGATCGGAGAAAACGGGAGGCGGCAGCATGAAAAGAAAAACCGGAATGCATCTGCGGATGCTGGCGGCGTGCCTTGCGGCGCTCGTGCTGTCCGCCGGGCTGGGCGGGATGCTTTCCCCGCGCGCGGGCGCGGCGGAGTACAGCGTAACTCTTTTGGACGGGGGCGAGGGGCAGGCCAACGACGCGGACAAGACGACGGTCTACCCTGTCTCTGCGCTGGCTGACAGCGGGTGGACGATCGCGGACGTGACGGTTAATGGAGATACCTATAAAGACGCGGATGGAAATTTTTATTCCCCGGCGCACGTGTCTACCACCGTCATCCTGGCCAGAACCTCCATATGGCTGCCGACGGCATACATCAATGTAGTCAGCAGCACGGGCGCCGGCAGCGTGTCGCAGGTTGAACTGCCCACCTACACAGGCGGAGCCACGCAGATGGTCTGCGCGCCGGTCGATGTGCCCACAGGGGGAATCACCCTCTCGGTCACAAGCGAATTCAAGGAGGCGGACGCCGCGCCGGTAGACGGGGCCGCCACGGTTACGGAGGATGGAGTGCAGACGACCTATGTGCTCTGCGGCGGTTATTATCGGGCCAGGAACGACGGCACGGTGATCCAGCTGAGCTTTACGTCCAGCCCCTATTTTACCGTGACCCGGCTGTACGACGAGACGTCCACGCCGACGAATACATATTGGGCGTTGAAGAGAGCGGAGGGCGTGGATACCTCGGCGGAGAGTTTCCGACTGACGCTCAACACGGCGAGCTATCAGTTTCCGAGCAGCGGCGACGAACTTTCCAAGCTTGTCACCAGTTATAAGATCAATGACACGGAGCTGCTGACGCAGGACAGCGGGATCGAATTCGGCGACAACCAGCTGTTTATCTCCGTCCCGGGCGCGTATATGGAAAATGGAGATATTACGATCACGATCACGCTGGATACCAGCCTGATCACGCCCATCAACAGCGGCGGAAACGACAGCGGCGGAGGCGGCGACAGCGAGCCCGCGCAGACGGAGATCCGCGTGGAGAATGAGCTGGACCAGCCCGATATCCGCAGCGATACGACGCTGTGGCCTGTCGGCACCATCGAGAGCGGCGGCATCAGCACCACGGTCATCTCCGACGCGGAGCTGCAAGCGCTGCTGGACCTGGCCGCCAAGCACGCCGCCGACACCCGGAATCTGGACGGCAGCGGATTGAAAGAGGGAATCATCTGCATTGAGGACAAGTCCGCGGCAAGCAAGAACAGCGACTATATCCTCTCTCTGAAAGACACGCAGTTTGAAAAGCTGGCGCAGGCCGACTGGGACCGGCTGACCATGCAGACGCCGGCAGGGAGCTTCAGTCTCTATCCCGGAACCATTCAGCAGGCCGCGGAACTGGCGGGAGCTGGCTCTGGCGTACAGCTGGAGCTGGAACGCACGGACGACGAGGGTCGGCCCGGCCTGAATGCCACTCTGCGTGTCGACAGCAGCGAGGTGACCGTGCTGGATGAAACTTACGGCGTGCGGCTGTTCGTGCCCTACACCCCGGCGGCGGACGAGGACGTGAACGCTCTGGTGATCGAGTACATCCACGCCGACGGGACGAAGGAGCTTGTGACAGAGTGCAGCTACGACAAGGACCTGGGCGGCATCGTTTTCTTTACCTGCCATCTCTCAAAATTCGGCGTGACTTACCGGCCGGCGACGTTTTCGGATGTGGGGCCAAAGCAGTGGGCCAACCCCTACGTGACGTTCCTGGTTTCACGGGGAGTTCTCAAGGGGACCTCCGGAAGCGCGTTTCATCCCGACGCCGCGGCGACCCGGGGCGCTTTCCTGGCGGTGCTCACGCGGGCGCTGTCCGCGGCCAAGCTGCCCTCCGAGCCGGTTCAGACGTACAGCGACGTGGCGGCCAATTCCTATATCGGAAAGGCGGCCAACTGGCTCTATTTCAACAACCTGGCAAAGGAGATCACCAGCGCTTCGACGCTGCGGCCCGAGGCGGCCATCACCCGGGAGGAGGCGGCGCTGCTGGTGAACAACGCGGCGCGGGGAATGGGCCTGCGTGTCCGCTCCCGGGGGCTTGACACCGCTTATACGGACGGCGGGCAGATCGCCGATTATGCCAAACAGGCGGTGACGCGGCTCCGGGCCGCGGGCATTCTGGAGATGCCGCAAAATCAGAAGTTCAATCCCAAGGCGACGCTGAACCGCGGCGAAATGGCGCAGCTCATCGCGACGCTGCTGGGAGGACTGTAACGCGGGGGTTCAAGAGGAGGTGGGCGAAAATGGCGATCCCCTATCAGAGCCTGGAAGAACAGCTGGCGGATGTCCTGCGTCTGGCGGACCGCAGGCTGGAGACCGCGGAGAGCGAAGCGCGGAGCGGAGACGCTGACGCCCGCGGCGCGCAGGAACTGGAGGCGCGCCGGGAAGAGCGGATGCGAAAGCGCTGCGAGGCTACGGTGGATGCCGGGGGTGTCGTGCCGCTGGAATATCTGTTCCGCGTTTTTTCCCTCACCGCATTTGAGCGGCACTGCGTCTATCTGGCGCTGGCACCGGAATTGGACGAGAGCTTTTCTGCGCGCTATGCTTCGGTGCAGGCGGACAGAGGAACCCTTCCGGAGCTGGAGACCTGCCTGCAAAGCTTCCCCCGGCCGCCTGAGGCCCGGAGCGGTCTGCTGGCGGCCTGGCGGGCCCGGCGGGAATGGCTGTCCCTCCTCTTCTGCGCTGGAAGCAGCGGAAGAACGGACGGAAGCGACTTGAGCGCGGGGCTGAAGCTGGAACGCCGGATTTTGGATTTCATTTTGGATTACCGAAGCGTCGGAACGGAGCTGGAGGGCATCGCCGAACTGTTCTGGCCCGGGGACGCGGATCTTGCGCCGCTGGTGCTCAGAGCGGAGACGCTGGAACGGATGGACGCCTGCTTCCCCGGAGCTCCGGCGGGGCAAAAGAGACTCTTTTACCTGCGGGGCGATCCCGGCTCGGGCCGCAGGACGCTTGCCCGGCACTACTGCCGGGAACGGGGCGAGCCGCTGCTGGTGGCAGACCTCGCGCAGATGGCGCAGGAGCCGGAGACCTGGTGGGAGAATGTGCGGGCGGTGCTCCGGGAGACGGTCCTGCGGGGCTCGGCGCTGGCCTTTGACGGCTGGGAAACAATTTGGGGCGAGAGCGCGTCCCTGGAGCCCGGAGCGCCGGACAGCGTTTCAGCCACCCGGAGCAAGGGCTGGCGGGCCTATTTCACGCATCTGCTGGAGCGGGCGGCGCAGGTTACGGATCTTCTGTTCCTGCTGGGCCGCGGACCGTGGCCGCCGGAGATGAACTGTACTCCCTGGCGGCGGATGGAGGCGGAGCTGGCGCTGCCCGATACCGCCGGACGGATGCTGCTCTGGAGGCGCAGCCTGGAGAAGATCCCGCTGGAGGAGGACGCAGACCCTGACGCTCTGGCCGCCAAGTTTGCCTTACAGCCCGCGCAGATCGCGACGGCGGCGGGCGCAGCCCGCGACCTGGCTTTCTGGGAGGGGAGCGAACGGGTGAGCGGCGGAATGCTGCACCGCGCCTGCCGCGCCCAGTTGAGCCATCGGCTGGGAAAAATGGCCAGCCGCGTGAACGCGGCCTATACCTGGGAGGATTTGATCCTGCCCCCCGAGCAGAAGCAGATGCTGCAAAATGCCTGCGCACAGGTGGAATACCGCCACCGGGTCTATGAGCAGTGGGGCTTTGGAAAGAAGGTGGCCTACGGGCAGGGCGTGTCCATGCTCTTCAGCGGCCCGCCGGGCACCGGCAAGACCATGGCCGCCCAGGTGATCGCCAACCGACTCCAGCTGGAGCTCTATAAGGTGGATCTCTCCGGCGTGCTGTCCAAGTACATCGGCGAGACGGAAAAACAGCTGGGCGCGGTATTCGACGAGGTGAAAAAGAGCCAGAGCATCCTCTTTTTCGACGAGGCAGACGCACTTTTCGGCAAGAGGTCCGAGACAAAGGACTCCCATGATCGCTACGCTAATATTCAGACCTCGTATCTGCTGCAAAAAATAGAGGAATACGACGGCATCGTGATCCTGGCCAGCAATTTTCTGCAGAACTTTGACGAGGCGTTCAAACGCCGCATCAAATTCATCATCGGCTTCACCCTGCCGGACCGGGAGCGCCGGGAGGAAATCTGGCGCTCCGTCCTGCCGGCGGAGCTGCCAAGGGACGAGGACCTGGATTTTGACTTTCTGGCCCGGAGCTTCGAGCTCTCCGGCAGCAGCATCAAAAACATCGCCGTCTCCGCCGCGTTTCTGGCAGCGGAGGAGAGCGTTCCGCTGGGAATGGCTCATGTGCTCACCGCGGTCCAGATCGAGCAGAACAAAACCGGAAAATCCCTGGGCCGGGAGGAATTTGGAGAATACTACCAGCAGGTCCGGACTTACCGGGAATCTTTCCTGAACAGGAGGGAACATCATGCCGACCACTAAAGATCTCCATAAACAAGAGAATACGCCGCCTCTGCTGCCGCCCCGGCCCGCCGCCTCGACTGCGCCGGCTGCCGCCTCAGCTGCGCCGGTGAAACGGCATCTGCGGATTCAGGGGGCAACAATGCCCAAGCCGATTCCGCTTCAGGCGCCCGATATGACTGCTCTGCACTCCCAGCAGGGTGCACAGCCGGCTGCTTCAACTGCGCCGGCTGCTTCAACTGCGCCAGCCACTGCCTCGGCTGCGCCGGCCACCGCGGGCAAGCAAAAAAAATACCGGCTTCCGGAATCCGAAAAGAAAATAATCCAGGATTACAAGGGAAAGCCAATTCATAGAATCGCGCTGAATGCAAAAAATTTCGTCGTTTCCAAACGCTCACTGACGGAGAGTGACAACGCGGAAAAAGTGGGCGCGCCTTCCTCCGCAGGCGATTTTGTCGACCTTGGAATGAGCGGCGGCGAAATTGCCAATTCGGGAATGGACCTGGCGGGCGGCGTTTCCACATTCCAGGCAGCCCAAGAAACTGCGAAGGGCGCGACGTCGGCTGCAAAGGAGACGATTACCTCGGCGTCGACAGTAAAAGACGTTGAGGATGCCGCCAGCAAGAGTAAGGGCGTGGAAGCCATGCCCATAATCGGCGCGATCCTGAAGAGCGCGAAAGCCGTGTGGGAGGCCGGAAAACTGATTTACAGCACGGTTAAGATGGTAAAAGAAAAAAAGGCAAGCCACGAAAGCTGGAACAAGGAAGAGAAAATCAATCTTGTCAAGGAGACGCTGGATAAAATCACTTCACTGGCGGATGCGGCCAACAGCTGGTGCGGGGCCTTTATTGAAGAGAGCAAGGCAATTCCGGTGCTGGGCTTTATCATCGGATGCATTTCCTCCGCCATTTCCTTTGCCGGAAACATCTGGCAGGTTATACAGGCGGACAAGGCGCTGACTACGACCCGGCAGCTGAAAACCGCCGCAAAGCACAGCATCGAGGAAAAGCAGCACGGCTCGGAATATGTCACCAAGCGGAAAGGCCGCTTCGATCCGCTTGGAAAATTCGGCGAGGGGCTGCATTTCGACTGGAAATCCAGCAATCAGGTCAAAGATGAAAAAACGGGAAAACAGCGGGCGGAACGGCTGGACGAGGTAACGGCCAAAATGAGGGATGATACAGCCGCGGATCAGGGCCTCCGGGAGAGCCTTGAGGATTACGACATCTCCAAGGAACTCACCGGGACCAACACAAAGCGGCTGGACGAGGGCTTGGTGCAGATCGCGTTCAAGGATGCCATGGGCTTTGCCACCGCCGCGATGTCCCTGGACCCCCAGGGAATCGGCAGCGCGGTGGGCGGCGCGATCAACGGCGTGATCGGTGCTTCGTTCCTTGCAAAAACCGGGATCACGGAATTCCGCCGTGCGGGCCGCAACAGAGGCTGGAACCACTACAATCTCAATAAGTCGGATTTCAACAAGCAGGCGCGCAGGCACCATCTGGCCGTATCGGTCTTTGACCGGATCAAGAGCCTGAACGACTACGGATTTGAGACGGCGGATTTTGACACAAAGGATTTCAGCAAGATCAAGAACTACGTAGAAGGCGTTCACCACTATGCGCGGGCCGAGGCCCTGGTGACCACAATGGGCGTGACCGGCGAGCTGATGAAGGCGGCAAGCGGAGATGAAATGGTGAGCGCCATGCGCAAGGCGTTCTATCGCTCGACCGAGTGATCGAACCGAGCAGAAAGGAAATTATAATGGCGTTTGAAGATGCTTTTGCAGGGACGCTGCTCAGTGAGAAGGCAATTCTGCTGGATTTCGAGGAGCTAAAGGAATATTATAGCGACATGGGCGTTTCCGCTAAAATTTTGATGCCTACGGAGGAGACGCCGATGCCCACGCTGGCGGCGGTGCTTCCGCCGGACGAGCAGAACCGCCCCCGTGTTTTGACCCACACCTTTCAGCCCCTGGAAAAGGAGGACGCCGAGTATACAAAATTCCTCCAGTTCTATGCGGAGCTTCCGGTTCCCCTGGATAAAATTCCCCGCGCCTCTTTACTGGAGGCGCTGTGCGGCCTCAGCCTGTACCTTCCCACAGGGGCACCCTGCCTGATTCCGGCGAGGGACGGGCTGCACCTGCCGCAGACGGCCGCTCTGCGGGTGCTGCAGGGATTTCCGATCAGCGAGAGCATCGACCAGGGGGTGTTCACCGAGGCGGCGCTGCTGTTCAACCTCAGCTGCGACATCATGACGATGGTGCTGGACGCGCTGGCCGCCGGAAAATCCCCGGATGAAGCCATCGCGCTTTTGCGCGGAGAATAAGGAGCCTGGCATGAAAGGAAAGGACCGGACCGTTGTGGCGGTCATCCTGGCGCTGGCGCTGGCGGCGGGCCTCTTTGCGGTGAACCGCGCCCTTGACCGGGCCCGCCAGACGCAGGAGGAGAGCATCCTTGCCTCTCAGGCGGCCGCGGCCTGGGCCCGGGCCGACGGAAGCGCCGATGCCTCTTCTTCCGCGGCATCTTCCTCTGCGGCTGCGTCCTCTGCGGCTGCGTCGGAGAGTGCGGCGTCCGCATCTTCTCAGGACGAAGCGGCGCAGAGCGCCGCCTCAACGGCCGCCGATTCCGCAAACGCCGCTGCGGCTGCCGCGTCCGGCGCCTCCGGCGGTGCGGGAAGCGCTGCGGCCGCCGCGCTTCAGACAGCCGCCGATGTCCCCGCGCTGGGCGCGGGCTCCCACACCCTGCCCGAGCTGATCGAGTGGATGCAGACCGGGAGCGCCGGCGCGCTGGCGGCGGATTCCCAAATGGCTGCCGATAAGGCGCTGGCCGCGGGGACGGGAACCGGGGACGATCCGGCGCGCCGGACATTCGCCCGGAGCCAGTGGAAGGCCAACGACGAGGGGCGGCGAAACCTTCTGGCGGAAGAGGCGGCGCAGGCTGGGACAGAGTATCTGCGCTGCCGGGACCTTTTGACACTGCAAGAGGAGAGCCGCAGTTTCCATGAGAAGCTTTCCGCCTCCGTGCAGGCTGCGCTGAAAGCCGACGACGGCGCAGACGCCGAGAAGACGAAACAGCTCAAAGCCGACGCGGACGCCATAGCCTCCGCGCTGGAGGAGGCAAATCAGGAGTACGCCTCCGCCCAGGACGATTTCCAGACCGCGGCGCGGGCGCTCAATGCCGTCGTGGGGAACGACGCCGCCGCGGCTCTCACGCTCACCGGAACGCTGAGCCGGGACACGCTGCCGGCCGCGGACGCGGAGACGGCGGCCTCGCAGGCCCTCGCAAACCGAAACGAGATCAAGGCGGCGGATTATGCCGCCGAAGTGGAAAAGCAGGCGCTTGCAAAGCTGCGGTATCAGTATGCCGTCACCGCGCCGGAGTATCTGAAGCAGCAGGCCGTGCTCCAAACGGCGCTCGCCGCCGCGGCGCAGGCGCGGGGAACGGTGGAAAACGACGTGCGCACCCGCTGCGCAGCTCTCTCCAAGGCCGGAAAGCAGTTGGATCTGGTGGAGGAGGAACTGAAAAAAACGGGGACGGCCGCGCCTTCGGACGCCTATGCCGCCGCAAAAGGGGATTCCGCGTGGAGCTCCAACCTGGCTGAGATGCGCACAAAGTGGGCGGAGATCCTGACGCTGCGCCAGCAGCAGATCTCCCAGACGGCGCAGCTGAATCTGGATATTCTGGCCTATGGCCACGCCGTCGGCGCCGGGTGTACGGCGGCCGAAATCTAAGGGAAACGGGGGATACAACAATGGGAGTGTGCGTATGCATGGGAGCGACGCTGCAATGTCCGTTCGGGGTCGCGCCCTCGACGCTGATCGTCAATTCCCAGACCACCGTGCTGGACTCGTCCAAACCGATGGCAACCATCATGGACAACAAGCCCATGGCCAATATTCCGCCCTTCGGGATGTGCAGCAGCCCGGCCAATCCGGCCACAGTGAAGCCGCCTCCCGTCATGTTCGCTCCGGCTCCCTGCGTCCCGGTCATCACCGCTCCCTGGGCCCCAGGCTCTCCCACGGTGATCGCCGGCAATTATCCGGCGCTGAACAACAGCTCCAAGCTCATCTGTCAGTGGGGCGGCGTAATTTCCATCGTGAACCCCGGACAGATGCAGACGACAATTCCCTGACTTTGCCCGTTTGCAAAGAAAAAAAGGGGCCGCTTCCGACAGAAGAGTTCTGCCTGAAGCGGCCCCTTTCAGCGGCCGGAACACGAAAAACGGACAAGACCCGCACCGTCCTTTTCGGGAATGTTCGCGCGGGACTCAGCCGCCGATGCGGATGTTTACGCCGTTGACCTCCACACCCTCTTCGGCGCAGATCAGAATGTAGCGGGTGCCGTTGATGACCCGCGTTTCGATCAGGTCGCTGCGCTCCGGGCTGACCCGAATCACCACGTCCGGCGTGCGGATCTCCAGCTGTCGGGCATCCACCAGATTCTGCGGGCTGATGGCTGAATCCGCGCCGAAGGAGTCGCCGCAGCGATTTTCAAATGCCTCGGCCCGTTCCGGGGAGACGCCGCAGGACTCCAGCACGGACCGCATTTCCCGGGCTGTCACGGTGGGCGGGTCAGAGTCTCGGTCCTCCCGATGCTCTTCAATGCGGCGGGTCATCTGATCGCTGACGCCCTGGACCACATCGTAGCTGCACTCCTCCGCCAGCGCTTCCTCCAGCGCTGTCTGAAACGTCTCCCGCTGGGCGGCGGCGGGCATGGGAATCTCCGCGTGAAATACCGCGTCGGCGAACTCCCGATGGTTTTCGCTGATGTCGTGGCAGTAATAAAGGGCGTTATATAGATTGGCGGAACGGCCGTCGAACGCCGGAAACAAAAAGCCCAGCTCAGGCGCGGAGATCACCCAGCCGCCATCCCGGCTGTGGAAGATGCTGTCGGCAAAATCGTAGCTCAGAGCGGGCTTTACGCCCTTGACGGGGCAGATGCTGCACATAAGGTAGGAATAGACCTCGGAGGACGCATCGTCCATCCGCTCGCCGTCCTTGGCGCGGTACGGCACGTCGTAAGTGTCGTGCGCCAGCAAAATGACATAGCCGCCCTCTATGGTGAGATTCTGAATCACTTGGCCGCAGAACGCTTTCACCGCGTCCACGTCGCGCAGGTCGGAATCCCGCAGCGCCATCAGCAGCTTGTGCTCACCGCCCTCCGCCACCTGCCGGGTGGCGAATTCCACGTCGATGAGATTTTTTCCCACCGTGCCGGACAGCGACCGCTTAAAAAGAGTCAGATAGGACTCCGCTTCCTCCGCCGGCATCCTGAGCACCGGCTGGTCAAAAAGCGAGACGATTTCCCGCTTTTCATTGACATAACAGCCGCAGATATGACTGATCGAATTCTTTTCCGGGCGAAGCCGGCGGCGGATTTCTCCAATTTCCTTTTCGTTCATGCTGTCTCCTCAGCTTCCATGCAGTTTTTTGCCGCGCTTTGACGATACGGTGCTTTCGATTATAGCACGGTGCGGTTCTCCGCGCCAGAAAAAAGGACGGGCCTGGGGAAAACCCCGCGTCCGCCGCAGAAAAAATTACCGCTGATTGGTTTTACCTGATTTTCTGCTCCCGCACCGCGCGGATCGCCTTCCCCGGGGGCCGGGGCGGGAAAATGACGGAGCGGCGCCCGCCGGCGGTCTTGCGATCTTTGCCCGGCAGCGCACGGCGGAGAACGTCCGGGTCCGGTTTTCCTCCGCAGCGGGAGACCTTGTTCTTGCCTGTACCGGAAATGCCGACGCGCCGGCTGCAAGATAAACAACGAAAGAGAGCGAACCGGCATATCCGCCCGTTTCGCTCCCTTTTCGCCAAAAGCCCTGAGTCCCACGGGGACGGACGTGGGGACGCATTTTCTTTGCTTGCTCCAAAGCGCGGAAGAATGGAAAGATCGGAGAATTCCCGGCTCAGTCCGGGAACTCCCAGCTCTGCCCGAGGTGATCCACCGGGACGATTTTGGGAGCCAGCGTCGGAAACTCCGCGCAGAAGCGGGCGGTGGGACGGGAATCCTCCCACTGATGCATGGGAAAGACCCGCTCCACCTCCGCCGTCTCCAAAAGCCAGCGGAAGCCCCAGCCGCTTTCACGTCCCAGACGGGGGTCCAGCGGCGCGAAGGCCAGGTCGAGCTTCCGCCCCCGCAGGGGTTCCAGATACCGCTTGAAGTTGACCTCCATGTTGCGGTTCCAGCCCTCGTCCTCGCCGTCCCAGTGCCACCAGTTCAGATCGCCTGCGTGATAGACGGTCTTTTCCCCCGCCGTCACAAGAAACGCCACGCCCTCGTCCGTGGAGCGCAGCGTCTCCACTCCGATGCCGCGGGCGGGGAGGGAAAACGCCTCCCCAAAGTCCACCGGGCGGATTTTTTTCGCCGTCTCCTCCGGAACGCCCCATTTTTCAAGCCGCCGGGGCGAGAGGCGGATATCCTTTGAAAGGAGAAACGCCACGTCCCGCGCGCCGTCGTCCAGCGAAAAAATCCTGGGGTCGAAGTGGTCCGGGTGGCGGTGGCTCGCAAATACGGTCAGCGGCCGGTCCGTCGGAAGGGACGGCAGTTCGCCCTTCCACCAGTCGAACAGCAGCGCCGCCTGGGGCAGCTCCACGAGAAATCCGCTGTGCGCCAGAAAGGTGATCCGAGTCAACGGAATTTCACCGCCGTCCCGTAGGCGATCACTTCGGCCGCGCCCTGCATGACGGAGGAGGAGGCGTAGCGCACGCCCACCACCGCGTCCGCGCCCAGCGCCTCGGCGGCGTCCGCCATGCGCTTGGTGGCGATCTGACGGGCCTCGTTGAGCATATCGGTATAGCCCACGATCTCGCCGCCCACCAACGTCTTCATCCCAGCCATGAAATCGTGGCCGAAGTTCTTGCTGAATACCACGGCGCCTTTCACCAGCTCCAGCGCCTCCAGCTCCTGCCCGGGGATTGTCTCAATGCTGAACAGTTTCATTTTTATATCCTCCCTGTTTTACGTTTTAAATAAACGATGGGTAGCGTGCGGTCAATACTTTTTTGCGTCGTCCTCCTCACCCTGCCCAATCTCCCGAATGCGCTGCGTCAGGGCGATAATCACGCCCAGGATCACCACCGCGGGGATCAGCAGAAACAGCGCCAGCAGCGGCAGCGGGGGCGCGCCCTGCGGGTCGGTCTCAAAGGCCCAGAGAAAAAGCCAGATCAGCCCCAGCATCAAAACCGCCATCAGCACGGCCGCAATGACAGGCGCGATATACCGGCGCCGCCGGGTGTCATTTTCCTGTTTGTTCATAAAAGTGGTTCCCTCCTGCTCCAGTCGTTCCATTTCATCCAGGAGCCCCCGGGCGTCCAGCGCCTCCAGCGAGGGGGCATCCCGTTCCAGCCGGGTGCACAGCGTCTGCGCCTGGCAGAGGTTGTGCTCCTCCCGCTCCAGCGTCACCCGGTGGCGGCGCATGGCGTCGGATACGGTCAGGCGGCCGCTTTGAATGCGGCGGATCTCCTCCAGCGGCAGCCCCAGCTTTCGCAGCAGCTTGATCTTCATCAGCGTCTCCACGTCGCCCTCGCCGTAGTTGCGGTAGCCGTTCTGGCTGTTCCGCAGCGGGGCCAGCAGGCCCTCCGCCTCATAAAAACGAATATTTTTCCGGGTTATGCCCACCAGGGCCTCCACTTCGTTGATCTTCAATCGGTTCACCTCAGTTTCTCTGCTGCCGGAAAGAAATCTACACCTTCCACAAGGGGGAAAGTCAAGCGGTTTTCACAAATTTTCAGAAACCTCTGGGCGGCGTGTGCCGCCTATGCTATAATCATACCATGTACAGTGAAGAAATGACAACAAAAACCTCGCTGCCCGGCCTTGCGGAGCTGCTGGTGCCCTGGTACCGCCAAAATGCCCGGGACCTTCCGTGGCGGCACACCGACGACGCATACCGCATCTGGGTGTCGGAGATCATGCTCCAGCAGACGCGGGTGGCCGCCGTCCTGGGGTATTATGCCCGCTTTCTGGAGGCGTTCCCCTCGCTGGAAGCTTTGGCTGCCGCGCCGGAGGACAGGCTGATGAAGCTCTGGGAGGGGCTGGGCTATTACAGCCGCGCACGCAATCTGCAAAAGACGGCCCGCATCGTGGCGGAACAGTACGGCGGGCGCTTCCCCGCCCCCCATGCCGCGCGGCGCGGGCGGCCGGGGCGCGGGGGGTGTCACGCGCC
>Ga0183101_1001237_pt1 | contig 25952 bp, 16 predicted proteins | sample Biomet3_FD_127790 | JGI IMG/M metagenome (GOLD analysis project Ga0183101, IMG submission 127790) | Microbial communities from bioreactor (seeded with sewage sludge) at LBNL, California, USA - Biofuel metagenome 3 | ecosystem: Engineered > Bioreactor > Anaerobic > Unclassified ...
AGCTCATCACTTAAATCATTCATAATTCCTTTGGAATTTAATATTATTTTCTGAGCTTCATCGTTTAACATTATACTATTATCTTCTAAGCACATATTTTGAAAAGTATATTTATGACGTCCTTTATTAAATAAATCAAATGTGCAGATAAATATAATATAACTTTTTGATAGTTTTCTATAATCTTCACCTTTACTTATTAGGTCTAAATCAATGTTTCCTTGATAATATCGTAATCTTTTAGGCAAATTCTTATGCTTTCCACGTTGCATTTCTACATTATATATTGTATTATTTTCATCCTTAACATAAACATCAAGTCTAATGCCTTTACTTTCAAGTAATAAATCTATAGTTTTCTGTTCCTCAACCATTTCTACTTTTTCTATTTCAATCTCTAAAATATTCTCTAATAATTCCTTACAGATTTCTTTATCGCTCATAACTTTTGCAAATAGGAAATCATCTTCAAGGTTTAACTCTTTTAAAGTTTTATTCATCTTAGTAACCTTACCTTATCTTTTATCTTTTGTTCTGATTATTAACAACATTATAACTGATTAAACATTAGGTTTCAATAGCGCTTTAACTTTCAAAATTTCAAGTATTTTATCTTTTCTAAAATACATTCTAAAAATTATAGCAATTTATTTTTTCCACCTGGTTCAAAATTATCTTTACACCATTTAATAAAATTCTCTGAATGTATTAAATAAGTTTTAGCAGTATTTTGCTTAAGATAGCCTTCTTTTAAGGCGTCATTTACTTCTTCTTCATATTTTTCATAAAGATTTTCTAATTCTTTTATAAATTTGGAATCTGCTTTCATTTTTCAACCTCCAATATTTTTATTTCAAAATATCATCTATATATAAATCAAATTCCTCTAATATTGATAAATTAATTTCATTTTTAGTTTCAATTATTTGATAAAGTATTCTATTATCTTTAGTGGCATATTCTAATAATCTTCCATCAATTTTTTTCTCTAAAATCACTCCATCCCCACAAATGCAATCTATCTTTTGGTTTAATTAAATAAATTCTATCATTAGTCTTATTTATATACTCTTTTAAAGATATTTTCTTGTTTTCAAATTCTATATAAATTTTCTCTAAATCTATATATGGCTCCTTTAGCTTCATTCTTCCAACACTTGACTAATTACTTTGTTCTATTGATATTTCCTTATATTTTCTCAAGTTGTATCCCCTCATTTATTTCAATTATATTTTATGTTTTTATTAGTGACTCTTTGCAAAAAACATATATAACTTTAGCATTAAACACTTTTATTAGTTATAATCAAAATTCTATTATTTTACCCTTTATCATATTTCTTAAGACTTCTTATAAAGGTACCAAGGCATCTGCTCCACAATTTATGATACACACATAAGCCACCCTCATTTCTTGTTGCAAGCCTTATACCAATGTTGATATAAAAGGAACAACTAAATCATGAGATAACCCTTGAGTATGTCTTGCTGGATCATCTATACTTGGAATATTTACAAAGATTTTTTTATCCTTAGTATGAAGATAAAAATGCTTGTCCGCCTTTATTTCACTGAATCTTGATTTGAATTTATTTAAATTCTTATCACTATTTCCCCATACATACCAGACAAAAGGATAATTTTTTTGTTCTTTCTCACAATTTACAATTTTATCATACTCTGAGATTTTGCTAATTGCACTAATTAGATCTTTATCGCATATATACATAAGATTTAGCACTTGAATATAAGTATTAGTTCCTATTGTTTTATTAGCTACTTTGTATGCTTTAGTAAATATACTCTTAACATTTGGCAAAAGCTGATCTCCATCTAAATTTATGCTTTGAAGATTATCAGTAATATTTTCTGCCGGAATAGCTGATCCCGGATTCTTACCAACGACTGCTCCAATGCATATATCATCATATGATGGTTTATTTATTTTCTTTAAATAAATTCTTGTATCATATCTAAAAGTATTGCCTTTTATTTCCTTAAATTTTGCCCAATAATTACTCATAAAAGATTTCTCCTATTTAATATTATTTAGATTAATTATAAATTCTTAATTTCACTCATTTCCATTATAATCCTATAAGTTAAAATAAGGTATACAAAAATTTGTACACCTTTCATCCACTGCTTATATGATTTGCGAATTTTATGTTTATTATATATTATTCTAATAATGCTAATTGAAGTAACTACAAAAATCTTTAGATAAACTAATACCTATAAAGTTAATTTTTTAATATTAATTGTTATCTTTTAATTCTATACTAACTTATCCTCAATAAATTTTCTAATTCGTTTAATTTATCTTTTATGTCATCAGAAATTTGAAAACTTTTTAATTGTCGTATTACATCTTGATTCAATAACATTTCTCTAGATAATTCTAAAATCATATAATTATTAATTTTTATTTTATCTTTTATAGTTTTAGCTTTAGGAATTGTATTCCTAACCTCTTTTTTAAAATTTTCAACATCTTTATTGTCATGTATATAATGTCTTTTTAAAATTTCGTTCAACTTAGAAACAAAATTTCCATAGAACTTGTCCATCAAAAAATCAAAATATTTATCATTTATATTCTTATTTAAATTATTAATTTGATTAATTTCTCTAGTAATTTTATAAACAACCTCCTGATTTACTAAAATAAACTTATTAATTTTCCCACACAGATACTTCCGCTTTGTTATTTCTCCAAATCTATTAAATTTATCACATATTTTAATTAATTTATCATATTCAGATTTCAACTTAGTAAATTCGTCTTTAGATATTTCCTCCTTAAGTTTATTATTTAAAAAGTTTTTATCATAAAGTTCAAATTTCTCTTCGTCTGCTATAATCTTATGTTGACTATTTTTTTTCAATAAAGAAGCAAAATTTATTTTCTTTAGGTAAATCTTAATTCCACTCATCGAAAAACTTACCAACCGAAATTCATCTTTTATTTCATTTATTAATTTATTTACTTTATAAGCATTGATTTCTTCTTCTGATATACGCAAGTTATTATTTCTAAAGTTCTTCTTTATAGACTTTTCTAAAATATCTTTTCTTAAATTTTGTTCTATATAATCTATTGTATATTGACATTTATCAGTGATTACAAAGGATTCATTATCATCATGTGTTAATATTACTATATCATTTCTGAATAGTTCTTGTATAAATTCACAATTTAAATTTACCCAATCTCGTTTTATTGAGACTTTTATGTCCATATTCTTTTTATTTATCATTAATTTTACAATTGTATCATCCAACAATAATGTTTTTAAGTATATTCTTTCATTCGCATCAGTTATTAATTTTAATAAAGCAGATTGCATCAAGAGCAAATCAATCTCCTGTAATTATTTAATATTACTAATTATTATTATATTTTTTCATTATTAATTACTATTATATAAAAATTATTTTTTGATTTTTATATATTCTTATCAATAAATCCTCAATTAATTGTTTTCTATTCTATTAACTAATTTTTATTTAAAATAACTTTTAGCTCAATCATTGAATAATCATTATTATCGCTTAAGCTTTATCTCTAATTTAAATGTTCATAATTTTGCTTAACTTACTTCGAAGTTTCACGCCTTCTTCGCTCCCATTAGTACTTAGTCTTAAAATCGGTATATCATATTTCTTCTGAATATCTTTATTTGTTTCTGAATCTCATCTAGTCTATTCTTATTCTTCATTAATTAGTGCCTCTTTATAATTTAATTTTTATGTACATGCTACTTTAATCTTATCATTATCATATCATCAATATTAACTTGGCCTATATCGCACAATTCAAAACCTTTTAAATATGTAGCTAGTCCTAAGGCTCTTATGGATTTCTTTAACTTTTCAACAAATATTGAATGCCTTCTCTTATAATTAAATTCCCTAAGTAATGTTCTAACTTTTAATCTTACGTATGAAACACCTTCACAATACGTTAGCTTTAATTTAATGATTCTAAAAAATGAATCAATTGTTGATTCCTCATCTATTACATTTTCAATTGTAAAATTGCTTCCTATGTCTGCTAAAACATTATTAATTGATTGTGCTTCATTAAAATAACTTGTACTTTGCATTTGTTCTAAACATCTTTCTATGTCTCTTACAAACATTCTTTCATTAGCTCTATACTTAGCATTAATATTTCCATCTTCCCATATCATTCTCCTAACATTTAGCTCATCTGACCTTGTAAAATCAGCCCACATAAAAAATATTGCTATATCATATGGTGTATATAGATATTTACTCATATCTATCACCCTTGATTTGATTACATTTCCTGCATAGTAATTGTAAATTTTCTATAATAGTACGTCCACCTTTAGCCATAGGCTTAATATGATCAATTTGAAATAAGGCTTTAATATTTGATGGTTTTCCGCACTCATTACAAGTATACTGTCCTCGCTCATTTTTATATTTATTAAAGATAGTATCCTTTATCTTTCTTGCTTCCTCTGGAAAATGCTCTTGGATATAATATAAACTCATTTCTTCAATACTTTTCTCATCAAATTTTACTTCTGGTTCACTAACACATATTGGCCCGTTGCCTTCTAATTTATTAATTTCTGTTTCTAATTGTCTTGTAAAATATAATTTCTTATTAAAATAAATTCTTATAATACCTTGTTCGTCATCCCAAAGGCTATCTATAAATGCATTTTGCTCTGAACGCCTCATATCTTTTTCTACTATTTCTTTTGCATAAATTAATAAATCTAACTTATTCCTATCTATCTCATCAAAAGTCTTAAAATCAGGTGAACATTCTTTTTGGGCATAATATTTTAGTATAGATTTTATATCTTTCTCATCATAAGAAGGTAACATATCTTTATAGAAATAAGTTTCTTCAATAGCCTCGCATATTTCATTTAAAGTTTTTTCATCAATTACTTCTTTATCAATTTTATATTCATCAAATAGCTCAGGTAATGATTTAATCATTTCTTCATATTGTTTCTTTGTGCTGTTATACACAAGTACTTGATAGTTGCGCTCCATACTTACTCCAATGTTATCTGTGTCAATAAACGAGAATGTATACATTCCAATAGGAACTCTCTTTATAAAGTCAATATTTTCAAGTTTTGATGTATCAACCGTATCATCAACTATTTTGGCAAATTCCTCTATCTTTTGTATAGATATAAGCCTTACTGCTCGTTTCTCATATTCAGAGCTATTATCTATAAATTCTTCTTCATCTTCAATTAAGTTTTCTGCATTAACCCAAGCTATACGTTCCTGCCACTCATCAACAAAACTTACAATATAAGCTTCCTTTGTTCCGCCTGCTGCTTCACCTCTTAAGGCTCTTCCAACCATTTGTGTCATTAAAATACTTGAAACTGTAGGTCTTGTTAAAAATACTGTTTTTGTTTGTGGCAAGTCAACGCCCTCTGTAAGTATATTAACGTTAATAAGAACTTGTATCTTTCCATTTCTATACTCTTCAATATTTTTTGTATTTTCAGTATCTGAAATTTCTATCCCTATAAATTCAGCAGTTGTTCCTGAAACAATAACAGCAGCTTTAACACCGTACTTTTCAAATATTCCTCTTAAAGCAAAAGCATGCATTCTATTAAGTGCAAAAACAAGAGTTTGTCCATATGTTTTTTTATTTTCAACATAGTGCTTTACTATTTTATTATTTCTTTCTTTGTTATCAGCAATCATATTTGCAATATCATCTGGAATACTATCGAGCTGTTCAATGCTCTTCATTGCTTTAAGTCCCATTCCTTCTCCTAAAACAATATCTGTACTACATTCTTCAAATTGCGGTCTTGATAATATGCCTTTTTTTATAAGATCTTTCAAATCAATCTTATAAATTATATCATCTGTAAATATCTTTTTAAGAAGTCCTTTTTCAACTTCAGATGTTCTAAAAGGTGTAGCTGTTAGCCCTAATAGTTTCACATTTTCCACTTTTGATTTTATGTAATCTATAATATTTCTATATGTTTTTGCTGTTGCATGATGCGCTTCATCTATAACAAAATAAATTTCATCTTCATCTTTAAGCCACTTATCTAATGCTTTAAGATTGCCAGCAATACTGTCTTTACTTGCTATTAAAATATCGTCAGTTTGTTTTATATTTATTGCTTTATCATGCTTTCCTGATACTATTCTAAAAGTAAAAGAGGAATTATTAATTAATAAATCAGAATAAGCATTTTTTTGAAATGTTTCAGCTGCCTGCTCTAGCAAAAGATGTCTATGTGCAATCCATATTATCTTTTTATTCTTATCAGCAGCATTTTTTAGTAACCAATAGCATGCTGTTAACGTCTTACCTCCCCCTGTTGGCAAAACCAAAAGAGAATCAAAAGATTTCTTTTCATCTATCTTATTAAGTGCTGCCATAGCATCTCCTTGATGCTCATATAATTCTCTTGGATTTCTACTTTTGTTTACTTTTACCGTTCCTGAATATGTTACTTGAATGCTTTTGTTTTCCATTATTCTACCTCGTATTGTTTATTACTATAAATTTCTCCAATTATTTCTATAATATAAAACTCATTATAGCATAAAATCACACTTTTTTCTTTAATCTAATCAACTGAAGCTCCTCCAATATGCGTATTTAGATAATTATCTGCTTATTAAAAAATGCTGTAATTAAATTCTTTATTATAATAATTGATTCATTACTACAAGTTTAAGTAAAACTTAGCTTCCTTAATAAAATACTCTAATATAAACAAAAAAGCCATCCATCTGGATAGCTTTTTCATTACTCTTTATAAATTTTTATTTTCCTAATATTTGATTAACCCTATTAACAACTCTATCAACCTCTTTTTGTGGATTAGTCCACCAATCTTTACTCCAAATTCTAATTATATTCCATCCTCTGCTTTCAAGATATCTTTGTCTAAAGATATCTCTTTCTCTAGCAGATTTAGAAGAATGAAAGGCTGCACCATCACATTCAATTCCTAAAATATATTTAGAACTGTCTTTATCATATACTGCTAAGTCTATCTTATATCCAGATACCCCAATTTGAGTATCAATAATTAAGCCTTCTCTCTTAAGTGCATCATGTACTTGATTTTCAAAATCTGAATCATAATGTATTTCTTCATTTCGTGAAATTCCAGAATCACAAACACTATAAAGTATTTCTTGTGCGACTTCACTATTGCCGTCTGATACTGCTTTTACATATTGAAGATACTTCTTAAATAATTTAGGTCCTCTGTTTTTTGAAGAATCAACACTTGTTAGTTCATCTGGCTCTATAGATGTAACAAGGTAAATCTTTTTCTTAGCTCTACTTATTGCAACATTTAACCTATTTTCTCCACCGTCTTGTGATAATGAACCAAAGCTTGCTACTACTCTTCCATTCTCATTTTTTGCATACGCAGTTGAGAATATTATAATATCTCTTTCGTCACCTTGCACATTTTCAATATTCTTTACGAATAAGCTTAAGTCCTCATTATTTTCAACTCTATCAATCTCCGAATAGTACTTTTCACTAAATATAGGATCTTTACCTGCTTCGATTTCTAATAGATTTTCAATTAAATCTTTTTGAGTGATATTAAAAGTTATTATACCGATAGTTTCATTTTCTTTTCTATTATTTAAAATATTTTTAACTATATTAACAACTTCAATTGCCTCTTCGTGATTTTGTCTATCAATCCATCTACCATTAACTTTAATTCTTTCTATTGCTTTTGTTCCTTCTATTCCTGACTTAGAAATATTCGGTGAAACCTCAAGCTTGCCTCCATAGAAAGCATAGTTCGAAAAATTAATCAATTCATCAAATTTTGATCTATAATGATAATAAAGTGATGTCGAAGCAAAACTGTACTTTGCAAGATCTAAAAGACTTTCTTCCTCTAGAGCCGCAGCTGTTTCCATATCTTCTGATTCCTCTTCATCATCATATTTACCACTAAAAGTTGACGATGGTCTTAACTGCTTATCATCACCTGCAACTACTACTTTTTTTCCTCTATATATTGTTGGAATAGAAGATTCAATAAATATCTGAGAAGCTTCATCAAATATAATTAAATCAAATAAACCATCGGCTAATGGTAATACCTCTGAAACCGCTTCAGGGGATAGCAGCCAACAAGGATACAATTCAAATATACTGCTTGAAAATTTTGATACAAACTCCCTGATATGAAGAAGTTTACTCTTTTTTGTACATTGTCTGTACATCTCTTTCCATATCTTTTCATTGTATACCTGATTTTCTGAAGCAATATTATCCCATTTTTGATTAATGTATTTAGGCACAGCCTTTCTCTTTTTAATCGTAGCATCTGAAGTTTCTTTTCTTATTGTTTCAAAATTCTCTATCCCTTCTAGCTCCCTAGCATATTGACGTTGTAATCTAGAAATATGAACCTGAATAGCTAATTCCGGTAGTTTAGAAACTATTTCATTACCTTTTTCTAAATCATTTTCCTTAGAATAAATATATTCTAATACACTCTTTTGGTTATCTTTAATATCATTAACTGTACCCTTTAATGAACTTATTTCATCATATTTATTTAGAACGTCTAATATTAACTTTAAGTTTTCTAAAGTTTCTTTATCATTATCAAAGTTTCGGATTATTTTATCAACTTCATTTAAAACTATTACATTATTTAAACATTTTAATTTTTCAGTTGTTTCTTTTATACTAGAAACTTCATTTTCCAGTTCTTTATTAATTTCTCTTTGTTTTTCTTCATATAATCTATGATTTTCTTCTTCTTTAGCCTTGTTTTTCTTTAAATTCATCCAGTAACTTATACTGAATTTCGAACCACCAGTTAGCTTTTCTAATAAATGCCCATTCTCACTTTGATTTATTTTAACTCCACATTCATTTAATGAGGAAACATTAATAGATATGTCCTTAGAGTAAGAAAAATATTTCAAATTATTTCTTACTCTTTCTAAATCATCTTTATATACTTCAAGTAAATTCTCTATTTCTTGTATTGCATCTTCTAAGTCATAAATATCTATATCCTCTTTTAAATATAGAGAATATTTATTATCTCCCATTATATTTTTAAGTCTATAAAATTTATTAAACTTTCCGTCTTTTAATACTGCTTTACATATATCCATGAGTTCTTTGTATTTAAAATCTTCAAAAGGGTACGATTTTCTAAAATCCTTAAAAAATTTACTTAAATTATCATTATCTCTCATTACACTTCTATTCTTACTATACATTTGCTGTAAGTTTAATCCAAAGTCTTGCTCCTTAGTTAATATATCTCCTAATATTTCAAGTTTATTTACTTTTTCATCTACTATGGATGCCATAGATGCTATCTCGCTAGAATTCAAAGGATTATTTTTAAGTAAATCTATTCTGTTAGCTATTGTTGAATAAAATTCCTTCTTATCTACGTCTTTATTGAACATTATCATTTTAGAATTAATTGCTGCAGAACGATTGTAAATTACATCTAGAGCTGCTTTCTTTTGAGAAACCATAAGCACTTTTTTACCACAACTTAAATACTGAGAAATTATATTAACTATAGTTTGAGATTTACCCGTTCCTGGAGGTCCATAAATAACAAGCTGCGAATTTTCTTCTGCTTTCTTAACTGCAATTTCCTGACTATAATCTAAATCAGAAATGAAATAAAAGTCCTTTTCTAAGATATCTTTTCTTTTATTTATATCTTCTTCCCCATCTGCTGAAAAATCCTTAGTGTTTTCATTTTTTAATAGTCTAGCCATTAAAGCATTGCTTAAATCATTATTCTCCATCTCTTTATAATCATTATAAATTGAGTTTGCTATATTAAAATGACCCATTATTATATTATTTTTTATAACTAATTCACCTAGATTGTATTTAAGTTCAGTATCTTTTGAGATTTCTTTAAACCTTTCTGACTCAACTTCTGTATATGAAATAATTATATTAACTTTCTTTAATTCTTTAATTACTCCTTCAATTAAATCATCACCAAATTTAGTTAGATCATCATATTCAGTATTTATATTTGCTATTTTTTCTTCATTAAATTTTGCATATCCAATTAAAAATACTTTATTTAAGATTACTGGAGAATCAACTTTGTTTTTTATGTACCACGTATCTCCCTTTTTATTAACCTCTATTGGAAACAAAAATAATGGAGCTTTTGTGAATGTCTTATCTTTAAAGTATCCTTCAACAAAAGGATATCCTATGTACAATTCATATCTTCCAGTTTCTTTTTCTGTACTTTTAATTTCCCTTAAAAGTGCCTTAATACTACTAGAATACCCAGATAATTTTTCTTGTTTTCTTCTTAATTTTTCATCATCTTCCTGTAGTTTAATATCAAATTTCTGCTTTATTTCCTTTACCTTTTCTTCTGAAAAGTTTTCTGCATTTTTTAACTTTTCTATAGCTTCCTCGCTTGCTTTATTTTGTTCTTTCTTTAGTTTTTTTAATTCATCATTATACCATTCAAATGGATCTTCTAATATCTGCAATTCCTTGACATCTCTGCTACTTATAAATTCAATTAATTCTTTACTAATTTCCTCATCAAATTCACTTAGTCTCATAATATCAAAAGCTCTTTTTTTATATAATTTCTTCATTACAAGACTTCTATTTCTTCCACTAATATTAATTAATCTTGTGCTGTATTTTTCTAATATTTCTTTCATTTTATCTCCTAATTAATTAAGTATTCATTCATTAATTTTATAGACCACGATAAATACAAATTTTAATAACATTTAATAATTTTCATATAATCTCTATATAGTATAATACTAATTACTTTATTTTTCTATATTTTCAAGCAATATGGAACAATTTACTCACAAATTTTAGATACAATCTTTTTGTCAATTTTATAATTTTTATTCTCAATATCAATATAAAAGACATCCTATTAAAAAGTGCCTTTTTAAATGTATTTCAGAATCACCAGTAAATTATTTACGATCCTTTTTATTTATCTCTATATCAATATATTTTCCTACTACTTCATCTTTTATATTCTTTCCATAAGGCACTGACTCCTCTATTACATTAAATATCTTTAAACATGCATTCTTGATATAACCCAATGCTTCTATCGGAATAATAATTTTTCCTTCTTCGTGTATATATGCATACATGTTTTCTTTTACCAATACAAAGTTAGATATAATATTTGAAGGAGTATTGCCTTTTACAATGTCACATATTAATTTAAAATATGATTTTTCTAATTCACTTAAATCATCAATTTTAATTTCCGTATATTCAGCTTTATAATTATCTGCAAGAATATTATTTTCAATCAAAGCCATTTCTTTCTGCAATCTGCTATAATAACTATTTAATAACTTGATAGTTATTATCCCTTTTCTTGAGTATAATTCTTTATAGAGAGTAATTAATCTACCTTCTCTCTCTGCAGGAAAAAGTACAGCTTTGATATTATGCTTAATTATATATTCTATAACTTTTAATTGAGTATCAGTATATACTAACTCACCTTTTAAACTCCCATCTCTAGTTTTTACAAAACTTGTATAATATCTGCTTGAAATTTCTTCACTCTTTATACACTTGATTATCTGTTTTAAACTATCTTTATAGATTTCTCTGCTAAGATCACACCTCTCTCGAGAAATACCTTCTTTTAATTTGTTTTCTTCTATCTTTATGTTATAAGAATAAAAAAACGTCTTTTCATATGCTATCTTAATTCCATTAAAATAAATTGTCCCATTTTTATTTTCATCATTCTCTAACAGTACATCTCCATACTTAGTTTTCTCAATCATTTTCTTATCTCTATAAATAAGAAAATGAGATTTTGCATCTTCTATATAATGATCTTTACAATTCTCTAATATAACCTCTGTTCCTAGCAATTCTCGTGTATTATTATAAATATTTATAAATAGACACTTATCATCAATAATTTTACTCTTCTTTCGATATTCTGCTATATATTGATATTCACTAGTAAAAATTTTAACAAGGATACCTCTAGACATTAAGACACCAATAGCATCTTTTAAGCCAATGCCAAACTTACCGATCTTCCCTTTCTCCTTGTTTTTTTCTCCTTCTTTAATAAGAAAATTTGCTGGTTTAATTTCACTACCTTTGTTAGTTATCTTCCAAACCCCTTCTGATATTTTTCCAATGTCAATTATTCCATGCTCTGCTTCATCTATTGCATTTGCAATTAACTCTCTAATTGCCATATCTATTGTCCACTCTGATAAATACGCTTGTCCTATATTCAGATCTATGTTTTCAATTTTTCTCATATTTAAATCCTAAATATTATTATAATAAATAATATTATGTTGTTACTAATTATAGTACATGTGTTAAACAATATTTTTATGCTCCAATAATCTCATTACATTTATTATAGCAACGCTGAAAAAATATAGATCTAGGTGCCGTTCAAAAAAACGGATGTATGTAGTGTATATCATTTAAAACCTGTTTTTGTAGGTTTAACATATAAAAAATAAAAGTACTTAATTGCCTAATAAAATTAATATTTAAGCTATTAAGTACTTAATTTAAATTTAATGTATTTAGTTCACTAAATTTCAGATAATTTTAACTAACCTCTACATATCACCATAATGCTCATAAAGTCTTTTATCACATTTGTTATCAATTTAATCATTAAACTCTAATCTAATATCACGAATAGCTAGCATTAGGATAATTATAGTCACCAACCAGTAGCTATCTAAATTCTATAGTTTTTACAATGATAATTTTTCAATAGTGAAATTATCAATAATATCCTGAATTTCTATATGAATACCCTTAAGTATTGATTCAATATATGCTCCATCTGTTTTTAAATCATATGCTGTTTTAAAAATCAGTAAATTTTTTCTTGTAGTATTTACAGCATCTTTAAACAAATCTAGAGATTCAGAAAATTCTACAATAATTAGCTCTTTATTACTCTGCCTTAAATTATTAAAATATTTTTGAAATTCTTTTGTTTGACTATATAAGCCATCAAAATCATCAAAAGTGCATGTTTCTTTTTTTTTAAATAACTCTTTAGTTATATTTAAAATATCTTCATACCTATTATATATTTCGGGATATGCTTTTTTAAAATTGTTAGCTTTTTGGTATAAATCATTTCCTGGATGTCTTAAATCTTCAAACGATTTATGTATTTCACTATTAATTCTATTTAGATTTATAATATCTCCTATTGATTGTAGTATAGAGCTAAAAAGATATTGGGATTCCTCATTTTTATTACTACTTAAATATTCTTTACATATATTTTTTAACTTCTCTAATTGCTCTAGATATGCTTCATTATCACGGTCTATATTTACCAATTCAATTGTTTTAATCTGTGTATTTATTGTTTTAATACTGATATTTATTTTTTTAATATTGCTTATAATTTCTTGATCACAAATTTTCACACTACACTCTAACTCTTTAATTTTATTTAGTTTTGAATCCTTAATCAGATTTCCATCAACTATATATAAATCTGTTTCCTTATTCCACCCAAATTGACCATCTAAGATATTGATTGGTGTTAGATTACTACTTCCAACTAATGCTCCATAGTATTTATTTTTTGAAAAATCAGAAGTATTTTCTTCTATCTTTATAGCAACTTTACCATGCCAGTTGTCACCAAGAACTCTTTTAAATATTATCTTAATTTTGGATTTATCCTTAATATTTTTATAGAGTTCATTACAAAAATCAATAAAATTATTAGGATAACTGCTTTTAGTATCTGTTTCTCCCCCAACTATCACGATAGTTAAACTACTTGTAGCCCTTAAATTTCTATTATCTATTTCCTTTGCAAATTCAGTTATTGCTCTACTATTTGCTGACTTAGAATTATGGATGTATCCTGTTGAAAGTATTAATACATTACCCTCCATATTTACTAGATTACTTAATGCTTTTCTATATAGACTTTCTTTCATATACTTTCTTAAGAGAAATTGAATCGACATTTATTATCCCCCACATAAATATTATATCTATAATATATTTGTTGATTTATACATAAATGCCTTTTAATGATATTTTAAATGGATAACCCAAATGCCTCTTAGCTATCTGGTATGGTCGTAAACTAAATTAAAAATCACATATATAATTAATAGACTAGTGAAGAACTTATATTGTTTTATATTTTACCGGTTTATTCATTTTTTTTACTAATCCATCCTCAACTGCTCTATTAAGCCAATCATTTGCCTGTTTTTTATTAACATGAAATTTTTCTTTGAATTCATCTAATGACAAACCTGTTTTTAATGATTCTTTTATTTTATCAACGATTAATATATATACATCATAATCATTGTTATTATTTTTCTCTATATTACAAATGTCTTTCTCATCAATATCAATTGTTGTATTTTCTTTCTCTATTTTACCGTTATTATTATCAATATTTTTAGAATCAGTTTTATCATTACTAGCTAATGATAATAAATCACATTCGTAATATGGTTGCTCCACACTTTTATTTTCTATTTTATATTCTTTAAATAGCAATTCAAAATTAGAAGCTTCTAATTTAATTCCACCTAATTTTATTAGTTCGCTATTACCTTTAGGAATTTTTTCTTCATATCTAACAACTATTGGAACCCAATTATTCTTTAAGTTTTCGGTTGCTCCTGCCCATGTTCCACCTTTATTGTAATCTGAAGAAACAACTACTGTTATATCAGATAAGCAGTATATATACTTATTTCTATCCATAGCAGAATATACAGTAAAACCACTCTTTGGATTAACAGCACTCATTAAAAGTAAATTATTACTCATTATTGCTTCTCTTATTTCTTTTTTCTTAATTTTTGAAATCATGCTATCAGCAATAAACGCAGCTACTTTTCCACCATTTGAAAGCACTTCTTCTTGTGATATGCTGTCAGCACCTCTTGCTCCTCCTGAAACTAATGAATAACCTTCATTAACTATTTTATATGCTATTTTTTTGGTAAATTCTAGTCCATAGGTATCAATATTTCTTGATCCAACAACTCCTATTAATTTATTATCTAATATAGAAACATCACCACAATAATATATTACTGGAGGGCATTTTTCCTTAAGCTTTTCTTTTAATACTTTAGGAAATTCCTTTTCTGCTCTTGTCATTATATTTATCCCCAAATTATTCAAAATATTTATTTCAAAGCCTAATTGTCCTGCCTTAGATAATAAATTTATTATTCTATCACCTTCATCATCATTTATAAATAATTGCTCTTTTAAATCTTCTTTAGATAAATTAAATAAATTAGCTGGTCTTTTTATGCTGGAATTTAAAAGTATTTTAGCAAATTTACTCCATTCAATAGCTGTAAAAGGTTTAACCTTATCAATTTTATAATTTAATGCTAAATTACTACATAAAAGCATAATAGCTAAACTATCTTTATTTAAATTACCACTATTCATTATTATTCATCTCCTCCGTTTTTAGCAGTTGACGCTAAAGCATATGGATATACTTTATTTGCACCTTTTTTCTTTAGCATAGCACCACATACAGTCAATGTCCATCCTGAATCAATCATATCATCTATGAGTAGTACATTTTCATAATGTATATCCTCAGTTATTAAGAAAGCGTTATATGCATTTCTCGCCTGCATATTTGAATTTTCCATAGTTTTCTGTTGTTCTGTCTCATTAGGTTTTATTATAACATCAATAAAGTCTACTTTTAATCTTTCAGCAACTCTTTTAGCAAAGGATTTTACAAGTTCTGGTCTTCTAAGTGAAGGAACTGCCGCAACACAATCAATTTTCTCTAATTCATCCCACTTATTATTTACTAATTCTATTGTAGCATCAACAAGCTCATCTCTAAAATATTTATTTTTATACTTATCTTCTTCAATCATAATTCCATATCCTGCATCACCATAATCAGCTAAAACTCTTCCAATTTCATTTTGTTCTTCTGGAGGTATTTTTTTAGCTTTTTCATCTATTACACCTGCTGGCCATTGTCTATTAACTTTCATTTTTATAATTCTATTTTTAATGAAACTTTCAGCTTTTAGAACATTTTCATTTCTAACTTTGGCGCTGAAAAACTCTTCTCCTGTACAATTACTACATCTTCCACAATTATCACCTGTATCATCATCTAATTCATTTGCTAAGAACTTCATATAGCATGTTTCAGTATCTACATATTCCTCCATTAATTCAAGCTCTTTATATCTAGTTTTTAGAACTTCTTCAACTTTAAAATTATCATAATTATATGGATTTAAAGTTCTCATATACTTTGTTCCATCTTTAGCTATTACTTTATTTAAATCTAGAAGCGAAATACATTTCTTTATTCCATTTTGTGTCATGTTAACATATTTCTTGAGATCATATGTGCTTAAACCATTTTCGCTGTTTTCAATCAAATGCAATACATTTTCTAACTGTTCTCTCTTAGGAAATGCATTTTCAATAAAATATTCTGAAATATCATGATCTTCATTACCTATTAGTAGAATTGCATATGCATTATGAAGCTTTCTTCCAGCTCTGCCTATTTCCTGGTAATATCTTATAATATTGCCAGGCATTTGAAAATGTATAACAAATGATAAATCACCTTTATCAAATCCCATTCCAAGTGCTACTGTTGATACAAGTACCTTAACTTCATTATTTATTAAAAGCTTCTCCCTTTCTGCCCTTAACTTTTTATTTTCTTGATTATCCTTTGATAAATTTGAGTGATATTGTAATGCATTTATACTATTATTTTTTAGAAATTCGCTAACTTTGTTGCAATCTCTAGTTGTTGAACAGTAAATTATACCAGAACCATCAATTTTGCTTAAATTTTCAATAAGCCATGCCATTCTTTCACTTTGTTTTGGTAATTTTATAACCTGTATTTTTAATGATTCTCTCATTAGTGGTCCTCTTATTACCACTAAGTCTTCACCAAGCTGAGTTTGTATATCTTTCTCAACTCTTTTATTTGCAGTTGCTGTAGTTGCTATTATTGGAACATTTGGAGGTAGCACTCTTATAATATCAACTATTCTACTATAATTAGGCCTAAAATCATGGCCCCAATCAGAAATGCAATGTGCTTCATCAACAACAATCATATTTATTCCATCTTTTATAATTGGGATTACTCTATTAATAAAATCTTTATTAGCAAGTCTCTCAGGAGATATAAGTATTATCTCACAATTTCCTTTAGTTATTTTATCTTCTATAACTTCCCATTCATCTACATTTTCACTGTTTATAGTTAATGCACGTATTCCTATTTTTTCTGCAGATTCAATCTGATTTCTCATTAAAGATAAAAGAGGACTCACTAAAATTGTAACTCCGCCTCTTTTTTCTTTAATAAGTTTTGATGCAAGAAAATATACTATACTTTTTCCCCATCCAGTTTTTTGAATCACTAATGTTCTTTTATTATTTAATGCATTTTCTATAGCTTCCCACTGACCATCATGAAACTCTGCACTAGGACCTATCATTTCTTTAAGTAATTTTTCGCCATACCTTCTCATTTCCATCTGCCATCCCCCTTTATATTTATAAACATTCTCTCTTAATCTATAATTCCATAGTAAACCTCTCCATATTCTTTAATTACAGATAATTTATTATCTAAATACTATATATATTAATAACAGTCGTATTTAATACGTTATATATGAATATCTTTTATATATCTTTACTTAATATTTCCTCCAGCAACTCCAAAGCATTCTCATCCTCTTCGCAATTAGTTCCAAGTTTCCCTCTGAAAGCCTTTGCTAAAATTGATTTCTTTATTAATTCAATTTGCCCTTCCAATTGAGTAAGTTCCTCTATTTTATCTTCTTCTTCTAAAAGCTTATCTAAAATTTTAACAATTTCCTTTTGTTCTTCAATCGAAGGAATCTTTACTAAATATTGATACAATAATTCCGTGCTTATGCTTTCAACAGTTGTACCACTTTTAGAACACTTATTTCTAATATCAGTTTCACTTGAAACACAAACCCAATACAGATATTCTAATTCAATGTTACAAGGTACCAATATTTTCATATCTTGATTTACAGTAAAACCTTTATAACACATTGCAATAGGCAAAAGCCTTCTTAATATCCCACTTCTAACAACAAATATCAACGCGTTTTCTTCTATATACTTTACACTTGAATTATTTATAGCTTCCTCAGTTATTTTAACCTCAGAATCTTCTATTATTTTATATTTCATATCCTTGGGTGTAATCCAATTTATAGTCCCATTATTCCAAAAGGAATTGTTTGCTTTACTAGGAGTTCCACCTCCAAACCATTTTCCACATTCTTTTAATGATCGTTCTTCCCAATTTTTAAGACTAATACTATTTTTTTTCCGCCAATCTTTAGTTAACTCACCTTTAACAGCCTTATTTAAAATAGCTACTTTCCTCTTCTCAAATCCCTCTCTAGCCTCTTCTATCAATTCCTTAGCCTTATCCAACTTTTCAAAAAGACTTTCTATTCTATCAACAATTCTTTGTTGCTCTTTTAATGGCGGAAGAGGAACTGCAACATCTTTAAGAATTTTTGTACCAGCAATGTTTTTGATAGCTGATCCTCTTGAATCATCTATTATTTTTGATATAAACGGTTCTGAGATAAATAAAAACATAAAATACTTATTTAAAATTATACTTTCATTCAATTCTATCTTTAATAGTGCTTGATTTATTATCCCTTCTTTTGCCCCTTCTGGTATTAATGCTATTTTTCCAACAGTACCAGAACAACTTACAATTAAATCTCCAGGCTTTACAGAAAATGCTTCCAGTTCTTTATATTTATTTTCATCAATGAAATAATCTCCTAAATTCATATCATTATAGATAGCATTTTTTTGTTCATATACTTTATATCCTATCGGTACAAAATAATCCTTTTTTATAGCACTTCCAAACGGACCTCTTTTTAAAGAATTTTTATTGTTACTTAAAATATAATTTAATTTCACAAATCCCCAATTTCCCGGCACCTCATAAGGCCCATTCTTAACAATAGCCTCTTCAAGCTTTTCTTCAGAAGTCATATTCTTCTTTGCCATTATTATTCCTCACTTCCAAGAGCTTTTAATTCTTTAATAACACTCATAAGTAAGTCAGTTGCTTCTTCAAGCTTTGCTACTGCTTCTTCTGCACTTTCTATTGGATCTGGTAGGTCTTCGTAATCTAAGATTGAATCATCTTTTATAAGTCCTAAATCTAAATTATTATTCTTTTCTTTGATCACTTCTCTAGTGAACTTATTCCATCTTTCATCTTGAACTTCTTCTCTATTTTCAGCAGTATATGCTTTCACAAAATCATCAAAATGTAATTCCTTTAATTGATTTGTCTTACCAAAGTTTTGCATGTTTGTTCTTAAATCATAGAACCACACTTCTTTTGTATTATCTTTATCAGAAGTACCTCTTGTAAAGAATAATACATTTGTTTTAACTCCTTGAGCATAAAAAATACCCGTTGGAAGCCTTAATATTGTATGTAGATTACATTTATCCATTAAATCTTCTCTTATCTTTGTTCCATCACCTTCTTGAAATAAAACATTATCAGGTAATATTACTGCCGCTCTTGCTTTTCCATCTGCATTTAAGCTTCTATATATATGTTGCAAAAAGTTTAATTGCTTATTTGATGTTAAAAAAGTCAAGTCATCTCTTGTAGCTCTTTCTCCTCCTTGTTTAGTTCCAAAAGGCGGATTAGAAAGCACTACATCTAAATCCTTCATTTGTTTTCCTACATTAGTTAATGTATCTCCAAGAATTATGTTTCCTTCAATGTCATGAAGCATGGCATTCATAAGAGCTAATCTATGAGTTTCATGAACTAATTCACAACCCGTAAATGCTTTAGTTCTTTGGAACTCTTGTAAATCTGTATCTAAATCAAAATAGTTATCTGTTTTTTCTTTTAAATAATGATCTGCTCCAATCATGAATCCAAAAGTTCCTGCTGCTGGATCATTACATTTTTCACCTGGTTTTGGATCTATTAATTTAACCATTACATCTATTAATACTCTTGGTGTAAAGTATTGTCCTGCTCCTGATTTCTTTTCAGATGCATTTTTTTCTAATAATCCTTCATAAAGATTACCAAGTCCTTCTTCTTTAGCTGAATACCAATCTAATCCATCTATAGTTGTAATTATTTTTTCTAAGTTCTTTGGTTCGTCTATATTAGTAGCTGAACCTTGGTATATTTGTTGGACTATTCCTGTGGTTTCTTCTCCTAAATGATTTAATAGCTCTTTATAGAAAGTTTTAAGTTCTATTCCACTCTTTGATTTTAAATCATCCCATCTATATTCTTCCGGCAATTTGCCTTCTGCTCCTGTTTCTTTTGCCATCTTTAAGAAAAGAATATACGTTAATTCTGTTACATATTGATGATATGTTATACCATCATCTCTTAGTACATTACAAAGATTCCAAAGTTTGCTTACTATTTCTTGCGTATTCATATCTAGCTAATCCCCTTATCTTCAAACATATATGTTTTTAGTTTGTTTATTATATCTTCCAAGTTACCATTAAACATCTTTTCATTTAATCTGTCAAACCCGCCGCTTTGAGCTTTAAAACTTCCTGTATCTAGAGTTTCTTTATCTATAACCACTTCTTTTAACATTACTTTTTCTATTCTACTTAGCCAATTTTCTTGAGGTTTTGTAAAATAATATTCTTTTTTAATTTTAGAAACTGCTCTTTTAACTCTTTCCTCATTGGATTCTAGGGGACTTCCGAGTGCCTGTTGTCTTATAAATGCAATTATATCTGCTACTATTTCTTCATTATTTAAGTCTTTCCATGCAGTCTTTAAGTATTCCTCATTAAATCCTTTATTATCTAAAATGGCTTTAAGCTGTTTTAAAGATTCCTTTGTTAAATCTTGTGGTCTTGTGCAGACTACTTCTAAAGCTTGAATAGTATTTTTATTTTCTTCAATATACTTTTTAAACTCATCTATATAATCTTCTGGTTTTTTACCTTTGCCATATCCTCTTGTATGTGATACAACCTTATCTTCTTTGTCAGACACTATTATTATTTCTTCATTAGTGTATTTTTCATCTAAATATTCCACTAACGAATTATTTTTAATTATTTCTTTAGCAGCTGTTTTAGTATCAACACCTCTTAGTTCATTAATAAATTCTTCTGGTGTTTTATCATTACAAAGGCTTTTAAAAATTAATCTTTCATTTTCATCTATTAATTTCTTTTTCCTCTGTAATTTTGCTATTACCTTGTTAACTACAGCTTCTTTTTCTTCAGCGCTTTCTGCCCTTTCTAAAGTTTCCTTTAATACTTTAAAACTTGCATTAGCATTTGCAGCAACTGGCTTCATATTTGTCATATCTTTAAGAGCCTCATAAAGCCTAACACAGTCAAATATCTCAAAATGTGTTTTTTGAATATCATCACATAATCTTGTAGCTCTACCTAACATTTGCTCATAAAGTATTCTTGATTTTACTCTTCTTAAAAATACTATCTTATCAATTTTAGGAACATCAATTCCCGTAGATAATAAATCTACTGTAACCGCTACGTTTGGATAAGTTTCATTTTTAAACTTCTTAATAGCAAGATCTGGATCTTTTATAGCACCAGTTATTTTTAAAATTGAATTATCATCAACTCCACCTATAGTTTCTTTATAGATGTCCTTTAATAGTCTAACTATCATATCAGCATGAGCATCACTAGCTGCAAATATTAAAGTTTTACCTTTATCATTTTCAGGATCTATATAGTTTGCAACATCTTCAAGTGCTGCTCTTGTATGAGCTTCTACAATTACTTTTTTATTAAACTGATCTATTTCAAAATCAATATTATCTTCAAGTTCTGCTCCATTAATAAGCTCGCCAGTATATTTATTATATTTAGCAACTTTATCTCCCTTATTATAATGAACTCCATCTCGAGTTAGTTCAGTTTCTATAAGGTGAGGTGGTTCATGGTCCACAAGGTATCCATCAATAACTGCATCTCTATAGCTATAGTTATATACAGGATTTCCAAAGATCATTGTTGTATGAAGAGCTGGTGTGGCTGTAAGTGCTACTTTAAAAGCATCAAAATATTCTATTACCTTTTTATATTTGCTTAAGAAATCCCTATCATCTCTCCACTCAACTTCAGTATCGGTCATTTCTTTATCTAAAGTATATCCTCTATGAGCTTCATCAACTATTATGCAATCATAATCCCCAACAGAAGGCACATTAGTTTCATCTTCATTGTACATGATTCTTTTAACCATAGCTTGTACTGTTGCTATATGAATTTTAGTTTCTTTATCAATAAGCTTTTCATCAAGGCCATTAATATTGTAAATTTGATTTAAAGTCTTTAGATCTTCTATTTTTACTTCCTTAAATGTATCAAATGCTTGATCCCCTAATGAAGTTCTATCTACTAAAAATAGAATTCTTTTATATCTATTAGTCTTAATCAGCCTATAAATAAGACCTAATACGGTTCTTGTCTTCCCAGTACCTGTAGCCATAGTTACTAAAGCTGATCTTTCTTTTCCTTCTGTAATAACTTTCTCTACAGCTTTTATAGCTTCAACTTGATAATCTCTAAGACCTATGCTATTTTCTGATTTTAAAAATTCAAAGCTCAATTCATCTAAGCTCTTATTAGCCACTTCAATATTCTCCTCAAGCATAGCTTCAAGCTTTTCTGGAGAATACCATCCTTGAAGAACTTTATCATTGTTTCTTGCATTTCTGCAATCTAAGAAATGAACACCACTTTTATCTTCAATTTCTTTTATATATTTTCTGCCATTAGTTGCAAATAAAAATGGTACTTTATAATCATTCCATTTAGAAATAACATAAGCCTCGTGTTCTTCTTTTACACCTACAGCATAGTTTTTTGCTTCAATCATAGTTCCAGCTACATCTTTAGAATATTTTTTAGCTTCTACAAATCCAACTAATCTTTCTCCAATAAATAATGCATAATCAACTTTACCATTACCTTTTTCTATTGAATAAGTAGGCCATTCAGCTATAGCTAAATTTCTTCCTTTTTGAGGTCTTATCCCCTTTGAATATCTTATATTAATAGTATCAGCTTCCCAACCTGCTGATTTTAATTGATCATCTATAATTCTTCTTGTTTCAGCTTCACTAAGTTCAATTCTTCTGCTAGCCTTTTTACCCTGTTCTCTACGCTTTTCTATCTCTTCCTTATCCTTTTCTTGAGCTTTTAAAGCATTAAGTTCAGCTTCTAAAGCTTTATATTTTTCTTCATATTCTTTAGATATATCACTAACATTTTCTCCGTACTCATTTTCTTGCTCATCAGGCATCTTAAATGCGCTAGCTTCAAAACTCCAATCTCCATAAGTTTGCATAAACCAAATAGCTAATTTAAATGTTAACTCTAATTGAACTTTTGCTTTTTCAACATCCTCAAATCCATTGTGAGCTGCATCATTTCTTTTTAATCTGAGCATATGGAGTATATTATCAATATCCTCAGGAATCAAATCTTCCTTTTTTAATAACTTAATTCTGTTATTATGACTATTATCATGAGCTATTAAAGTAGTATCCATATCTTCCATTGAAAACATATATTGAACTACAATTTCACCAAACATACCACATTTAATAAATGTAGTATTTGAATCTATGTAAAGATTTCTCTCTGCTAGTCTTCCTAGATTTTCTAGAATTGGCCATTTTTCTTTTAGGAAAGTAAAGTTACCCATAAATCCACCCCATTTATGCTAAATTATTACTATTTTCATTTAATTATATTATACTATTTAATCCTAATTTTACCTAATGTTTAATTATTATATCAACTCATGTTAAATACTTTTAGAAAATAAAAATCTTTAATCTACTATAATACTTTTACTTTTAATAATAGCTAATTTTCTATAAGGCAGTTGAGAAATATAATAGGTATCACCTTGTTGAGCTACAACAATTCCTTCTTTTTTATCATATGATTTAGCTTCTTTACTAAACTCATAACTTATTATATTTGATGGATAATTTTTCATTACTGCATCACCTATATAGCTACCATATGCAAATACACAAGTAGCAAAAACTGGACACAAAATTATTACACCAATGATCCAGGCACAAGTGATAATCACTTTATCATACTTGCTACTTTGCGTGTCTATCGCTTTATTATTTTTCAAAAATTTTACTCTATACAAATTCATAATTTCATATCTAGAACCTTCTAAATAAATTAGCATAATAAGATAAACAAAAAACAAAAAGTACATTTCTTGATCATATATACTGTAACGTAACATTAAAATCATAAATAATATAATTCAAATACTTTTTCCTAAAACTTTTGCTTTTTTTGCATTGTATTTAGCTATTTTTTTGTTTATCTGAGGAATCACAAAGAACACATAAATTGATGTTAACACTATTAAAGTTGGATTTTCATAAAATAATATTATGTTATAAAATGAATTAATAATGGCTACTACCAATAAGTAGTACATTGCATTGATAATTGTCAGCTTTTTATAAGTTTGAAAATTGATCATTGCATAAACCATATATACGAAAAAAATAGGAATTCCTAGTATGGTTACTGGCAATACTGCTTGATTAATACTTACCTTGCCCCAAAACATATATTCCAAACTAAATACAATCAAGAAAATAATTATAAATAAAAATATAAAAGCAAATACATTAGACTTATGAGATATAGATATTATAACGGGAAAACATAGAACTAAAATATATATTAACAAAAATACTCCAACTACTACTATAGCTTTAAAATTAAATGGTACCGGATTAATGGAGATATTAAATATTGAATTTTGTACATCCCCACCAAAGTAAAATCCATATATGAAAACATATCCTAGTTGATAAAAAAAGTATACTATTAAGAAGCTTAACAGCGTCCAAGAATACTTTGGATATGGTAAGTCCATTAAAAATTCAACTAATTTATGATTTTTAATATTTTCTTTAATTTCTTGTAATTCATCTATTAACTCTGCTTTATTTTCCATTAATATTTACTCCTATTTATCTTTAATTGATTAAAACTCCATGACATACAAGTACTAATTTTCTTCAAACATAATTATTATTCTATACATTACATTTCACCCTATAAACCTGCTTTATCAAACTAAAGATATACTCCAATTCCTCATCGTCAGAAATTTGAATCTCATAATCGCCATTCCCCCAGTGACCAGTCTTAGACATATCTTTTGCAATACCTTTGGAATCATCTATAGTTCCCCATTTAGTATTGAACCAGATCTTTAATGCTCTCTTTTGCAAATGGATATCCATCATAATTTTATTGTTATAAACAAATCCAATCTCTAATTTTTTAGCTTTTATAGTGATGTTGTCATTTAATGAAGTTATATATTCTTTAATCCTATTATATAAATCAATGATTTCTTCAGAAGAATTTTTGAAATGATCTTCTTCTGTATATACAATCACTTCATCAATTACATCTCTAGTTTGAGTATTTGTATTTGTTTTGGTTATTAATTTTATTGATTCAGATGTTTTAGATGGCTTAATATTATTAAAATAAACTGTATTATTAGAGAATTTCTTAACTTCCCATAGTTCGAAAGGTAAATCTTTAAAGTTGATTGACTCCTTTTGATAATTATTAAATGATGGTGATACGAATATAACTCTTGATTGTGACCAATCCACATCATCTCTCTTTAAAGTCGTATTACAATTTTCATTGTATTCAACCTGAATTATTCATAAAATTATATGAAACATGCTTTGCATGGCTCGTTAAGCTGTTCTTAACAAATTCAAAACTTCACTTATTAAGTGAAAAAATATAGAAAAATAGACTC
>Ga0183101_1001185_pt1 | contig 25909 bp, 18 predicted proteins | sample Biomet3_FD_127790 | JGI IMG/M metagenome (GOLD analysis project Ga0183101, IMG submission 127790) | Microbial communities from bioreactor (seeded with sewage sludge) at LBNL, California, USA - Biofuel metagenome 3 | ecosystem: Engineered > Bioreactor > Anaerobic > Unclassified ...
CCTTTTAAAGATACATTCGTTAACTTAAACTTATCTTCTATACATAAATGTTGAGTATGTATTACTTTAACTTTAGTAATTTTCGATATTAATTTAGCTAATAATGTTGTCATTCTATGATGACTATGAATTATATCTATATTTTCTTTTTTCACTATCTTATATATAGCTATTAAGTTATTTAATATAACATCAGGATTCTTGGAATCTGTATTTAAAATATTGTAGTGTTTAACTCCCATCTTTTCTAAATCCTTAGTTAATTCACCACCCATACTTGCAACTATAACTTTATTACTACTATTGAATAATTTACATAGTTGAATAATACATTTCTCAACTCCTCCAAGACCCATACCTCTGTTAAGATATAATATATTCATCAATAATCTCCTTTATTTATGAATGCTGGTCTACATTATCTGGCCGATTACATTATCAAACTTTCTAATGAAGTCATTTTTATTAGAACTATATGTATTACATTTTGCCGATAATTCTTTATAATTACTTATTACGCTACATAAATCTTCTATATCATATACTCCAATGATCTTTGAATTTTTATCTAATCTTTTGGTAAAAAGTATTTGATGATCATCAACATGTTCATCAAACTCTGGATCTCTTGGCACTACAATTGGAACCTTATTATATTGGAGAGGATGAAATATACTTCCTGGTCCTCCGTGAGTTATGATTATATCACTTTTTCTCACATATTCATCCATTTCATCATATCCAATCATTTTCTTGTATTCATAATTTTTAGGCTCATAATTACAGTACCCAATTTGAGCAAATACTTCTTCTTTAATATCTCCACTTTCAATTAATTTATCCAATTGGATAAATAATCTTTCCATGCCTTGTTCATGTGTTCCTACTGTTACGAATATCAAAATAATCCCTCCAATACTTGTCCTCTTGGGTAAAACTTCTTTTGTTCTTCCCATTGTAATATAAATAAATCGCTTATAGGATAGACTATCTTCCCCGTTATAGTTGGTTTTTCTATCCTATCATACACTTCAATATAAACAACTTTTGCACCGAATAATTTCCCAATATAGAAAAATGGAATTGCGGGTGCTGCACCAGTGCTGACAATTAAATCTGGTTTTTCTTTAAGTAATATTTTTATTGATAGAAATGTATTTTTGATTAAATTTTTTATATTTCTATTGGTGGGAAAATAGCACCAATATTTTTTTTCATCTTTAAGTATTGATTTAGAATCTTCCTTTTCAAAGGTTACCCAAAATCTCTCCTTATCTTTCCACCACTCTTTTAATTGGATTAAATGAGTTAAGTGACCACCACTTGATGTTATAAAACATACCTTCATAATATTCTCCTCCTTAACCATTTAAAAATTTACCATGCCATGGTTAGCATTCTTTAATCTATGAGTTCAGATGGAGTCACCATGTCCATCTGAAAAGTTTCATTTAATTACCCTTGCTATATTACCATTGCTGTTTTTACTTTACTTAAAGCTTTTTCTTCTAAATTCAATACAGATTTTCTTCCAATTGAATAATAATCTATTTGTCTTTCTTTAGCCTCTTTAACTTTATAACAATTTCTACCGTCAAATATAATTGGAGTATACATAAGCTTTTCATATACACTTAGATCTAAGGATTTAATTTCATTCCACTCTGTAAATATGAATGTCATATCTGCATCCTTTAAAGCTTCTTCTGGAGTACTTACGTACTTAACATCAGTGTATATCTTTTTGAAATTCTCAACTCCAACTGGATCATATGCAATTATTTCAGCACCTTCATCTAATAATCTTCTTACATTTGGTATAGATGGAGCTTCTCTTAAATCATCTGTTCCAGGTTTAAATGTTAATCCAAGCACAGCCACTTTTAATCCTCTTAAACTTCCAAATTTATTCTTAGCTTGTCTAAATAATTTATATTTTTGATTTTCATTTACTTCTATTGTTGCTTTTATTGTTTTTAATTCATATCCATTATCATTTGCAAGCCAATGAAGTGCCTTTGTATCCTTAGGGAAGCATGATCCGCCATATCCGATTCCAGCATTTAAGAATTTATCACCTATTCTTGGATCAAAACTCATTCCTTTAGCTACATCTTCAACATCTGCTCCAACCATTTCGCAGAAGTTTGCTATTTCATTCATAAATGATATCTTAAGTGCTAAAAAGTCGTTCGATGCATATTTAACCATTTCTGCACTTCTTCTATTCGTAACAACAATTGGTTGATTGTAGCCCTCATAAACCTCTTTTAAAAGTTCTTCCGCTTTTTTAGATTCAACTCCTATTACAATTCTCTTTGCATATAAAGTATCGACAACTGCGGTTCCTTGCGCTAAAAATTCTGGGTTTGACGCTACTTCTATTTGAATATTATTTTTAACATTTTCCTTTAAAAACTCTTCAATTCTATCATTAGTTCCTATTGGTACTGTTGATTTAACCACTACTAAACAATCTCTTTCAGCATTTTCAGCAATTTGTCTACATACATTAAACACATAATCTAAATTTGCTGATCCATCTTCTCTTTCCGGAGTTCCAACCCCTATGAATATCAAATCAGCGTCTTTATAAGCATTTTTATAATCTATTGTAAAATCTAATCTACCTTCATCGTGATTTCTTTTTAAAAGTTCATCTAATCCTGGTTCATATATTGGTGAAATTCCTTGTTTCATCATTTCAACTTTACTTTTATCTATATCAACGCAAGTTACATTATGTCCAATTTCCGAAAGACATGCTCCAGTAACTAAACCTACGTATCCTGTTCCTGCTACTACTATTTTCATACTTACCTCCATATATTCCGTAATTCTAATTGATTAAATTTATTTGCTCCCATATTACCCATAGCTTTAGGCACAATAGATTTAAACTCATTCTCTCCTCTAATGCGCCTTATTAAGGCATAATCAAAAAATAATACGTCCATATGCCTAAAGTCACTTAACTTGCATGCTTGTCTCCAAACAGCACAAAAAATGTTTTAAATATTAACTTAATATCAACTAAAGTATTTCTTTCCCTTACATACTTAATATCTAGTTTCATCCAATCTTCAAAATCAATATCATTTCTTCCTGATACCTGCCAGTAACATGTCAAACCGGGTTTTACTTCAAGCCTTGTCATCATCCAATTATCAAATTTTTCTACTTCTTTTGGAAGAGATGGTCTAGGTCCGACTAAACTCATATCACCTTTTAGAACATTAAACAATTGTGGAAGTTCATCTATGCTTGTCTTTCTTATAAATTTACCTATTTTAGTTACTCTTGGATCATCCTTCATCTTAAACATAGGTCCGCTCATCTCATTTTTATGACACAGCTTATCTTTTAGCTCTTCGGCATTAGCAACCATAGATCTAAATTTATACATTTTAAATACATTACCGTCTTTACCAATTCTTTCTTGCGAAAAAATTACAGATCCTTTTGATTCAAGCTTAATTAAAACTCCAACAATCAAGAATATTGGACTTAAAACTAATAACCCAAATGACGAACAAAGTATATCTGTAATTCTCTTAAAAAAATAATATTTACCTCTATTTTCTACTTTCTCTTGAAACACAAATTCTCTCTTACTAATTTCTACTTGTTGCATTTTATCACCATCCTATCATAATTAATTATTAGCTAAATATTTTAACTTTTTTAATATGTGTTCACTATGGTAAATAACAACATTTAATAATTACTGCTTTATGTAATTAGACCTAAACCGACAATTTATTGCTTTTCTCTATTCTCTGTATTAAATATATTACAACGAACCTATAGTAAGTTTCAACGCACAATAAACGCTATATTAAGCAATAAAAAGGTTATTTGCTAATATAGCGTTTTATGACAAGTATTTAATTTATTTTCTTTTTTATGGCAGTCCTATAATTTAAGAACTTACTCATTCCCCCAAGACTCAATATAAACTCCATACAAACTTTTAATTTATATAAAATAAACAAAAATTCTATCTATTAACAATTCGAATTTACATGAACATATATTTATTCATAAAAAATATATGATAGTGTTTTATACAGCTTGTAGATATCCAATTCATAACCTAGCTCCCGCTATAAATACTGAAAGTGAAAACATTACTGTTTCCACTTTCTAATATTGTCTTTGTTACAAAGTATAACTTAATTTTCTAAATTTGATATCTATATTTTAATATTTATTGAATTTAATTAGCTATCAATTCAACATTATCAATTTGTAAATTTGTCCATTCCTTGCCATCTTGTATAAATGAGATTATTAAAGTGCCATTAGTAACAGTGACTTGTTGCGAAATTTCAACATAGGAATCCCCATGTGGAATTTTAACCGAAGCTGCCTCTCCTCCAAAACCTGATAATTCTAATTGTGATGAGGTAGGATTTCCAGTATTTTGTTTAACCATTGCCTTTATCGTATAAGTTCCATTAGGTAACTCAGTTACTTTTTGTTGTAACATTTGTTTTCCCTGACCCCAGAAATAACATTTATCATTTCCAGCAAAAGCATCTTCATCATTAACTCCAAATCCATCTGGATTAGCTGCTACCCAGCCTGTTGTATCACCTGTTTCAAAATCTCCATTTGTTATTTTCCCAACAGATTCTGGTATGTTAGATGAACTTGCACCTTCGCCCTGTTTAATAACCTTAGCTTCCTTTGATACAACATTTCCGTTCTCATCTAATAACTGAATATCATCAATTTGTAAATTAGCTTCACCATTTAAAGTAGATATAAAGTTAAAAGCTACATTTAATTTTCCATCCTTAACATCTATAGTTCCTTCTATTTTTCTATAATTATCGCCATGTTTTATATTAACTTTTTCAGTCTTATCTCCAGAAGTTAATTCCATAGCTGCATAATCTGGAATCCCTGTATTTTGTTTTACCATAGCCGTTACTGTATATTTTCCATTTTTTAATCCTACAACTGTTTGATCAATCTTTTTGGTATAAGGCTTGTTATCATAGAAATATAACTTATTATTTCCAGATGCTGCATCTGTGGAATCTAAGCCATAACTTCTTCCGGATATATTCCAGCCCATAAATCCATCTTCAAAACCTGGATTTGTTAATTGACCTTGAACGCCTATTATATCATTATTCTTATCAATATTCTCAGAACTTAATTTTTTTAAATAAATCATATCCCAATATTCCAAAGATGGTACTGTAAATTCTATATAATTTCCTTTTTCATCGTTTCCTTTTGAAAATTCTAAACTTTGTGATTTACAATCATTAGCATCAGGTGATGCTAATAAAACACTTTGAATATCTTGGGTTACATAATATTTAACCTTAAAATTTTCTGCTTTAATTGGTTTAGATTTCGATCCATCAGCAGCTCTCCAAGTATTATCAAAAACACCTAAAAGATTTACCATTTGAATAACATCATAATTTGAATCTTTTTTTCCGTAAGTCCATATTTTATTAGCTTCACCTATATTACTATTCTCATAACCTTCAACTTGGATTTCATTATTACTATTTATTTGTCCATCTCTTAATAAGTTTTCATAAGCAACTATAAAGTCATAATATTTTCTTTCCCTTGCCTTTAACTCTTCATCCATAACAACATTTTTATTGGGGAAATACTCTTTGGTAAGCATTCTTGTATCATCGCCCAACTCAAGTCTAGATCCACCTGCTGCAAAGACTGAAGCCCCTGTTAATAGCACTGAGGAAGTATTAAATTTTCCAGGCTTTTCTTCACTATGCTTATCTCCCAAGTCATAATTCATATATGCCGGCACTATTAATGATCTTCCTTTTGTCTCCGTTCTTGCTTGATCCACAATACCTTTCAAGGAATTATATGTTATAATTCCATCCCAAGGCCATACTTCCGTATATGCACCACTTACATTACTACTATTTACATCTTCGTGCCCCTTATTTCCAACTGGATTAAATAATATATATTTGTCAGGAAATTCTTTCTTAGCTGCATTTATAAAATCTTTAAAAGTAGTTGTAATTGATACTGGTGTTCCATCTGCTTTATACACTGTTCCAAAATCACCTACAGTATCCATATGCCATCCATCAAAATCAAATGCTTCAAAAACTTCCTTTTCCCTTGCAAAGAGATAATCCTGCCATTCTTTATTTGATGGATCCATAAAGTAAAGCGCATCTGTTTCCCAGCCGCTAGGCATTGCCATGGTCCACTGTTCTCCATCAGTTCCACTTGGATCCTTGTATAATCCCCATTCCTTTTTCACACCATCATTTTCATATCCTTGAGTCGCTCCATATATTAAATTGTATTGCATTGAAGAAATTCCTGCTTCATGACCATTCTTAATATATCCTTCTATTGTTGATTTATATACATCATGTTTTGATAAATCCTGCCATACATCTTCAACATTTGAACCTTCACCTGCTATAGGATCATGATGTTTGTCTTGCCAATCATAATATTGCAGACCATTTATATGGAATTTTTTCAACTGATCTATTATATCTTTTGTATTAACACTTTTCTCATAATTAGTTAGATAACCGTATCTAGGAAACTTAAGCCAACCTGAGGAGACATCTACAGCTGTTGATGATGACTCCATGACTTTTCCTTCAGAATCTTTACACGTTATTTCAAGTAAATAGCCTTTAAAATCCTCATTAGGAGCTGTCCAGTTTATAAATAACTCTTTATTTTCATCTTTTTCAATTGAAAAATTTTGAGTTACTGTATTTCCAACTTGTGTATCAAGATGCTTTGCCGATAACTCTATAGTTCCATTGGATATTTCATTTCCTGTATAATTGACCAGATTAATTTTTACACTTACATTTGATCCTGGATTATACATAGATTTATCTGTTGAAACATCATATAATAAAAGCTTTTGATTAAATACTCCTTTTTCAGAAGTATTTACTATAGGCATTTCTATAAAATCAGACTTTGCATATGCGGTATTTGATATAATTGATAAAGTTGATAGGATTGTAGTCGACATAAGTGCTAAACTACATAAAACTTTTAATTTTTTTCTTGAATTATTCATATTTTCACCATCTTTCTTACTAAATTAAAACACCATCAGTTCCAAGTTTATATCCGTTCATAGTTGCATCCGATAACATTTTTCCATTTTCGTCCAAGTAATACCAGTGCTTCCCATATTTTAACCAGCCTGTACTCATGCTCCCATCAGTTCCCAGGTGATACCAGTTTCCGTTATTAGAAATCCATCCAATTGACATTTCACCAGATTCTTTTAAATAATACCAATTCCCATCATCATTTACCCAGCCTGTTGACATTTCTCCATCTGATTGTAGGTAATACCAACTACTCCCTTCTTGCATCCATCCTGTTGCCATACTTCCATCAGAATTTAGGTAGTACCATTTTCCACTTATGTTAATCCAGCCAGTCCTCATAATACCGTTTTCATCAATTACATACCATTTTTCATTTACTTTAATCCAAGAATCTTTAACTTGTTTTCCCGATTCATCAAAAAATTGCCAACCCGACTTTGTTTTAATCCATCCACTTTTAATTACTGATTCATCACTTGAAGTATTGTCTTTATCACTAGTACTTCCTTCGCCACCATTACCTTCATTGCCATTATTTTCAGTTCCCAAATCCTTTTCATCACTAGTACTTGAAAATTCATTAATATTAGTTACATAACCATATTCTGTACCATTATCTCCCCAAGCAATTAAATTGTTACCATCGTAAACGTCTAAGTTGCTTATCTTTGCAGGAATTGTATACTTTTCATCAAAGCCATTTCCATTAAATTCATATATCTTTTTCAAGCCTAATACCCACAAGTTTCCTTTAGCATCTATAGAATAATATGGTCTTATTAAATTTCTTATTTCACCTGCATCCGTAACTGTTAATTTTTGTCCTTTAATTCTAGTTTCAATAGATGGATCATTAACCTTATATATCTTATTCCTACTAACCTTCAAATCATCATCACGTACAGTTTCGAATCCAACTTGATTTACTTGTATCTTATTATTGCCTCCGTCTTTATTGAATCTTATAACATATATGTTTCCATTCTTAGCGCATACATCTAAATTATACCAATCATTACTAAGTTTAGGCTGAATCCAAGATAGAAAATCAGATTCTCCATTCATTTCATATGCTGTAACTTCTTTAGGTGTATCTGCTCCATCAACTTTATCTCCTACAGCCTTAGAAATCTTTAAAATATACTTTTTGCTGTTTGTACCATCTGGATATGCAATGCTTATATCACTATCTGAAGTGAATTCTACATTTGCACTAACATAGATATAAGTTGAATCCTGTGTTAATAAATCTGACCCTACGTCTGTTAAATTAGCTACAATGTTCTCATTTCCATATTTTTCTCCAAATTTTTCTATTTTCTCTGTTTTAGTTTCTCCATTAACTGTATATATAAGTTTAATGTTTGCAAACTTAGAGACATCCATATATTTGCCAGAATTATTTACAAAGCCATAATATATTGGCTCCTTGTCATAATTTATTATAGCGTGTGTTCCGCTTGAAGTTTCTTCTCCAGTATTTGTGTCAGAACCAGTTGTGTTTTCTCCACTATTTGTCCCTGAATTGTTATCACCATCTTCATTATCTGTTTCTGAACCACTTGGAGCATCTTCTCCACTGCTATTTCCCGAATTACCTCTATCATCTTCATCTGTCGAAGAAGAGTTTTCCTCTGTTTTTACTAAAATATTGTCATCATAAGATATTATTATATTTCCATCTATCTTTGTATCAGATTTTATCTGAATTACTGGCTTTCCATCTTGCTCAATAACTTGTGCACCATATCCACAGTAATCTCTTATTCTTCCAGCTATGTATTCTGCTGTTGCTTCCACATCTCCATTATAAGTTTTTGCTTCTCCGTCAGATTCTAAATTACCAGATTCATCAGCTGTTATTGAAAACCAAAATTGATAAGTGTCTCCAAAGCTTGATGTTACATCATCACCCTTTTTTAATGTTATATTTCTCCATTCATGATCTGATTCTGCATTTATATCAATAGTTGTTGTATATTTTACAGCAGAATCTGTTGTCGTAGTTCCGTATACTGATTCTACTGTTTTAGAAATATAATTATCAGCAATCATATCTCTTACAGCACCGTTAGAATTTTTCGTATCATCCGATACATATTGAATATTTTTAGCAAGTGCCATTTTAGATTCTATTGAAATATCACTATTATGCCCCGTTATTACAGTTCCTTCTAATTTTTCATCAGATATTATTTGGATAACAGGACTTCCATTCTCTGTAGTCACCTCTGCATCATATCCACAATAATCTTTTAATCTTTTAGCTATATATTTTGATGCTGCAGTTATATCGCCATTATAGGTTTTTTCTATACCATCAGTTTCTTTATTAGTAGGATCATTACTTGTTACTGAAAACCAAAATTGATAGCTGTCTCCAAAGTCTGATGTTATTCCATCACCTTTTTTCAATGTAATATTATCCCATTCATCATTGGAATTTGCAGCTAAATTGATTATTGTTACATATTTAATAGCTTGTCCATAATTATAATCTGCAGTATATTTATACCATACATCACCAAAGGAACCTTTATTACTTGAAATTCTATCACCTAATTGAAGATAATCTGTTATATTACTGCCATATCTATTGGTTTCTTTTAATTTTTTTACTAAATCTCTTCTAATATCAAATTTTTGATCTTCTATATCTTCCCCTTCAAACTTTCCTGTTTGCAAATTAAATAGATCTTCCTTACCATTATTATCTAGTTCAATATACCTATTATCGTACTTTATAGAATCATCATATGCATCTGAATTCTCTAGTTCATTATACTTTCCATTATTGTAGTATATTGTTTGTTCTTCCCCATCAGTTCCTCTATACCCATCGTATAAATACTTATTTGAGTAAGCAACAGAAGCATTAAAATTCCCATCCTTTTCTTGCAATGCATCGGAAGCAAATGCAATTGGTGATGAACTAAGAGTAGTAACAATTGTTGTAATTGTTACTAGTGTTATTATTTTGTTAATTCTTTTAATCATGATATTATCTCCCCTACTATGTTATAGTTAAATTAGTATTTATATATAATTAATTTTCTTTCTAATATCTTGATTCTATTTAATAAATTTACATTTAAAACTAATTAACTATAAATTTATTTATTGTTAGATTTAATTTTTCAACCACTGAATTTAGTTCTTCTACAAATTCAAATATTTTTTGAATTTCACTAATTTGTCCATTAGCCCCGAAGGAAACTTGTTCTGTAGTTGCGGCTGTTTCTTCTGAAATAGCTGAAATATTTTCCATTGCTATTTTAGTTTTATCTTTACAATCAACTATTTTATTAATTGACATAACTATATCTTTTAATTGGTATGATATTTGGTTCATTCCTTCAAATATAACTTTAAAAGCCTCATCTGCACCATCAACTGCATCCATCTGTTCTTTTATTATAATTCTAGAATTACTTGCTTCTTTTACTACAATTCTTGTTTTATTTTCAATATTATTAATTATTTTATTAATTTGATCAGATGACTCTTTTGATCTATCAGCCAGTTTTCTAACTTCATCAGCAACAACAGCAAAACCTTTACCAGAATCTCCAGCTCTTGCTGCTTCGATTGCTGCATTTAATGCTAAAAGGTTAGTTTGCTCTGCAATACTACCAATTAACTCTATAATTTCTTTTATATCTTTTATATTTGTGTCTAAAGAGTTTATATCGCTAACAATTTTAGCTGAAACATTATTGGTTTCGTTGGCTTTATCTTTCAATGTATTAACTGATATAACAGCTTCTTTTTTCATTTTTTGTGTTTCCTCTAATACTAACCATACATTTTCTGTTTTCTTACTCACTATATTTATTCCATCAGATAATACGCTCATGAAATCAATTCCTTCATTAACACTAACAGCTTGATCCGAAGCACCTTTAGCAATTTCACTCATTGTAGCTGCGATTTCTTCTGAAGATGAGCAAGAATGCTCTGAAACCTGTGCAACTATTTTGGTGTTATTAAATACATTGTTAGTAATAGCTTTAACATCGCCAATTAAAACACTTATTTTACTCACCATCTCATTAAATGCACTTATTACTTCTCCGATTTCATCTTTACTACTATCTTCTATGTGCAAAGCTAAATTTCCATCTCTAGACTTTTTCATAAGTGAAACTAATTTTTCCAAAGGTTTTGATATGCTTCTTGATACTATTAATGCTACCAACATGGCTACCATAAACGAAACCAAACCAATTATTATAGTATTATTTGTTAGACTATTAGATTCAGAGTTTATATACGTGTACGGTATAACTCCTACTACATACCAGTCTGAACCGCTTAAAGGTGCATAAGATACTAGATTATTACCATCACTTGTTGAAAAAGAATTTTCTATCTTAGCACTTTTATCCTTGCTTTTAGCTGATTCTTTCTCTTGAATTTTCTCTATAATACTTTTATCTTTATATTCTGTTCCAATTAGACTTGATTCATCACTTAGAATAACAACTCCTTGTGAATCTAAAACAAATATATCAGAATTATCTCCTAAACTAATGTCTTTAAACAAATTAATAAATAATTTAGGATCCAATTCTTCTATAACTATTCCAAAGTTTTTACCTGTAGCCAAAGTATTCATTTGAACTGAAGCGTAGATTTTATATCCTGATGAACTTTTGTTTAATGACCATGTGAATTTTCCCTTTGACTTGCTAGATAAATCTGATAATTTCAACATTAAATCGTCAGATAGTTGATTTGAAAAACTTCCTATTTTTTCTTTGTCTGCACTGATAATTCCGAGGCCGGTCATATCACTTTTGGTTCCTACTTTATTTCTTATTAATTTATTTAACTCATTAATTTTATGATAATCAACAGTTTGTCCATTTTCGAAATAATCCTGAAAATCAGGTTCAGTAAATATTGACATAGCGAAGTTGGAGTTCTTATCCATTTCGCTTGATATATTTACTCCAATTTGCGCCATTATCTGAGATGAGAAATTTGAAATTTTATTATCGATTGAACTTTTAGATTGCACTATTATTGAAACCCCTACTATTAATAATGGAACTAAAACTAATAATCCATAAGAAGTTGTCAATCTAACTTTTATTTTAGAACCTCTCATAATGTTTTCACAGTAAAAAAAAATATTCTTTCCTTTATTGATAAAATCTATTTCTCTTTTATTATTTCTTTTTTTAAATTTAATCATCGGGCGATCACTCCCTCATTAATCCTTGCAAAACTTATAAATAGAATATGTACAATATTTTTTCAAGCTAAACCACCTCTTATCATATAACCTATCTAGTTTCCACAAATCAATCTTGCAGCACCATATATTCCAGCATCATTACCTAATTTGGCCAACTCAAATTTTGTATTTCTTGAACTATGAAATGCATTTCCTTTAAAATGCTTAGTAATACTTTCGATCAGAAAACTCCCATTTTTAGATACACCTCCACCAATCACAAATATATCTGGATCAATAACACATGAGATATTAGCTAAAGCTTTCCCCAATCTATTACCAAAATCATCTACCAATTCTAATGCTAATTCATCACCTGCCTTTGCAGAATCAAAAATATCTTTTGCTGATAAATTCTCAAAATTCTTTAAATCAGATTTTGTTTTCATAGTTTTTAAAGCCTTATTAGCTAAACTAACAATCCCTGTTGCAGATGCATATTGTTCTAAACATCCTTTATTTCCACATCCACAACATTCTGTCTCGTTATCAGAAACCTTTATATGACCAATTTCACCACCTGCACCATTTGATCCTGATATTATTTTTCCGTCAATAATTATTCCACCACCAACACCAGTTCCAAGTGTTATCATTACAGCATTTTTATAGCCTTTTCCTCCGCCTCTCCACATCTCTCCAAGTGCAGCCACATTTGCATCATTTGCAGCTTTAATAGGTAATTTTAATAATTTATTAACCTCATCTATTATGTTAAAAACTTTCCATCCAAGGTTTACACATTTAAGTACTGTTCCATCCTCTTTAACCGGTCCCGGTACACCTATGCCTATGCCCAATACCTCACTTTTGGAAATATTATTCTCATTAAGCTTATTTTCAAGTGTTTCTACAATATCTTTTATAATATATTTTCCTTCATCCTCTTTTCTTGTTCTAATCTCCCACTTTTCTAGCAATGTTCCTTCAGTCTTAAACAAACCAAGTTTAACGGTAGTTCCTCCAATATCTACACCAAATATATACTTTTCCATTTGGATAACTCCTTCCCCAATAAAAACCTTAATTAATTGATAAATTTATAAATTCGCGCTTCATAAGGTTCTAGCTCTATATTATTTACTGATTGATTTATATCTACATCATAATTTGAAATTAAAAGTTCTTTATATTTAAACTTACTTATACCATCAAAAATAAACTTTGCTTTGTTTTCTGTAAAATTGCAAATAACTAATACCATTTCATTTTCTAAAGTTCTTGTATAAGCAAATATTTCTTTATTTTCTTCTAAAATCAATTCATATTTTCCATACACAACTACTGGATTTGTTTTTCTAATTTTAATTAGACTTTTATAGTAATTGAATATAGAATTTTCATCATTTAATTGCGATTTCGCATTTATTTCTTTATAATTAGGATTTATTTTTATCCAAGTATTTCCGGTTGTAAAACCTGCATTTTCACTATCATCCCATTGAATTGGAGTACGTGCATTATCTCTACCTTTTTCATATATTGAATTCATTATATCTTCATGCTTATAACCTTGCTCTATTCTTTCTTCATACATATTAAGTGTTTCTATATCCTTATAGTCATTTAGTTCCTCAAATCTTATATTTGTCATGCCAAGTTCTTCGCCTTGATATATATACGGTGTTCCCTTCATTCCATGTAACAATGTAGCAAGCATTTTTGCACTTTCTACTCTATATTCTTTATCATTTCCCCACCTTGAAACTATTCTTGGAACATCGTGATTATTCCAGAACAAACTATTCCAACCTTTTCCTTCTAATTCTAACTGCCATCTTGACAACGCTTTCTTTAGATCTAATAATTCCAATGGTTTTAAATCCCATTTTTCCTTATTGGGTTGTTGATCCAATAAAATATGTTCAAACTGAAATACCATACTAAGCTCACTTCCATCTGGATTAGAATACTGTTCTGCTATTTCTGGATTGGAGCACCATGCTTCTCCAACCGTCAATAGATTTTTATCTCCAAAAGTTTTTCTATTCATTTCTTTAATATATTCATGAAGTTTTGGTCCATTTTCTTTTATCTTTTTATCTGGAACTTTACCTATAAGTTCTATTACATCCATTCTAAAGCCACCAATACCCTTATCAATCCAAAAATTCATCATATCATAAACTTTATTACGGACTTCCTCATTCTCCCAGTTCAAATCTGGCTGCTTTCTACTAAATAAATGTAAGTAATATTGTCCTGTGGTCTCATCATATTGCCATGCACTACCGCTAAATGTTGACTTTAAATCATTTGGTTCTTTCCCATTTACTGGATCTCTCCATATATAATAATCTCTATAATGATTATCCCTTGATTTTTTAGATTCAATAAACCACTTATGTTCATCAGAAGTATGATTAACCACTAAATCCATGAGAATTTTTATTCCTCTCTTATTTCCTTCTTTAATAAGTTCATCCATATCTTCCATTGTTCCAAATTCATCCATTATATCTTCATAATCACTTATATCATATCCATTATCGTCATTTGGCGATTTGTATACCGGAGATAGCCATATCACATCTATACCTAACTCCTTTAAATAATCTAACTTTTCTATTATTCCTCTTAAATCCCCGATTCCGTCCCCATTAGAATCTTTGAAACTCCTTGGGTATACCTGATATACTACACTTTCTTTCCACCATTCCTTATTCATAACTGCCTCCAATTAATATATTTTCAAATAATTTATGTTAGTAAGTCGCCTTACCAAAGGCCACTAAAATATTAAACTATCAATCTTCCTATTTATTAATTTAAATTACGATAATTATTATTTAATTTATTAAACGATTACTTAAGTATTGAGGGTTTTACTGCATCTTTTTTAATCATCCTATATGCTCAATTTATCTAATATGCGAGAATAATTTCACAAACTGCACCAAATAAATCTTTATCCAAATCTAATGTTTGCAAATCCCCTATGATCTTAGTTTTATTTTCATGTGAATTTATTATATTATAAATTTTATCTTTTATATCAAATCTTATTTGTGCTTCATTTAAAAAATCAAATATTTGTCTATCAATATTATTACAACTTAACTGCATGACATCTTTAAAGTCAATAACTAAATCTTTGAGTACATCAATTTGATTACATCTTATAATGATGCTATTCATTAAATTATCATAATCTTTTTCATAAATTACTTCTTTACCATCCGATATAACCATTATTTCTTTACAATCTTTAAATCCTATGAATTTAAAAGTATAATTTCTTTCCTTTGGTATAACAGAAAACTCTCCCATTACTGCTTTTACTACAAATCTAGTGGAGTCTCCCCACTCTAAATTCATTTCTGTTTCTGCATATCTTCCTTTTAAATATTCTAAAGTATTACCATCATCCTCATACATTTTAAATCTGCCATTATCACCTGCAAAAATTCTTACTTCAATATCTTTTGGATTATCTATCTGATTGTAGCAACTTTCCATATTTATCATTGGAATTATTGCTCCTGCCTTTGCAAGTACTGGTATTCTTCTAATATCCCTATATAAATTAATATATCTATTTCCAGAATAAATCATCCCATTAAATATATCTATATAAGTTCCCTCTGGCAGCCATGCTTTTACCTTTCCTCTTCCAGTTTTTCTGTTCATTGGATGTGTTATAGGACATACAATCAATTCTGATCCAAAATAATACTGATTTTGCACTTCATAAGCCTCATCATATTCAGAATTTTTATAATACATTGGTTGTACTAAAGGGATTCCGTCTTCACTAAAAATTCTATTCATTGTATAAATATACGGTACTAGACTATGTCGAAATCTTAAAAATTCATTCATTGTCTCATGAACAATGTAATTATATCTCCAAGGTTCCTTTCCATTAAAAACACTTGACGAACTATGAAGCCTCATGATTGGAGAAAATACTCCAAATTGTAGCCATCTTAATGCCATCTCATCATCTTTTACACCCAGCATATGTCCTCCGATATCATGACTCCACCACCCATATCCTGCATTAGATGCATTAGCTGTAAAGTAAGGCTGAAAATCCAAAGACTCCCAAGTTATAATACTATCTCCTGAAAATCCCACAGGATACCTATGACTCCCTATTCCTGCATATCTAGAAAAAGTAAGTGGTCTCTTTCCATTACGTTTATTGTCCAAAAAGTGATAATGGTTAAGCATCCATAATGGATCAAGACCTTCTATCTTTGAATCATTGCCTTGCTGCCAGTCAATCCACCAAAAATCTACTCCGTTTTCTTCATTTGGATGGTGTGCATATTTGAAATAAGCTTCCAAAAACTTTGAATCTGAAATATCAAACTCAATATTTTCTCCGTTTAAATAATCTATATTTAGATGTTTCGCCATATCAGTATACATTTCTTCATGGGCTCTTATTCCATCAGCTGGATGTACGTTTAATGTGACTCTCAAGTTATTTTCATGAAGCCACTTCATAAATCTCTTAGGGTCTGGAAATAGCTCTTTATTCCAAGTGTATCCGGTCCATCCACTTCCATACTTAGGATCTATATCTACTAGGTGCCAATCCATATCAATTACAGCTACTGAAAATGGTACTTTCTCTTCTTTAAATCTATCTAATAGTTTCTTATATTCTTCCTCATTATACCTATAGTATCTACTCCACCAATTTCCTAATGCATATCTAGGTAGGAGAGGAGTATTCCCGCATAGTTTAAAAAAATCTTTAAAACACTTAATATAATCCCTTCCATATCCCAAAAAATAAATATCTGTTATTTTTTTTTCCCTTGTCTCAATCCATCCATCTTCTGTTAAAATTAACGATTCACTATCATCTATAATAGAAAATCCATCTTTTGAAATTAGACCTCTTTCCAAAGGAATTGCACCATCAGCTCCATCTAAAGTTCTTGCTGTGCCTTTTAAATCATTAATTTCTTCTCCGTAATGCCAAATACTATGATAATTACTTACATTTCCTCTCACTTTTATAGTTAATCCATTTTTTGAAAATTTCTTTTTGTCATAGATTAAATGAATATGATCAGTTATTATTTCTAAATTTTCCTCTTCATCAATTAATTTAAAACTTTGTGATATAAAATTTCTATTTAGCACTCTCTGAGTTGCTCTATCTTCAAATATTCCTTTATCATCATATTCTAATCTTATCATTTGAGATGTTAATACAGTAAATCTATATTTATCTCCTTTTACAACATTGTTATTATTACAAAATGGACTTGTATCAATTCTATATATATCCTTCATTATACTATGTCCTTTCTTTACTTCTTAAAATACTCTATTCCTTAACTGATCCCATAACCATTCCTGTGACAAAATATTTTTGTAAGAACGGATATATAATTAGCAATGGAATAGTTGATACAACGATTTTAGCTGCATTTAATGTTTTGTTAGAAATATCAGCAATGCTTTGTAACTGAGCCGGATTTGTTACCTTTGTAATATCCACTGTTAATTGTTGTATATAAGTTTGCAATGGATAATTTGCTGCCTTATTTATGTACAACAATCCACCAAAGAAATCATTCCAGTGTCCAACAATGCTAAACAATGAAATTGTTGCTAACGCAGGAAGCGAGATAGGAATATATATCTTAAATAAAATTTGCCATTTATTACATCCCTCTAATTCTGCCGCCTCTTCCAATGATTTTGGTACACTCTTAAAAAAGTTCATTAATAAAATTACATTAAATATAGGCACAGCACCTGGTAAAATTAGAGACCAGATAGTATCTAATAAATGTAGATTTTTTACAGTAATAAATATTGGTATCATTCCACCTGAAAACAACATCGCAAATATCATAAGGTTCATATAAATATTTCTAAAACGAAACTCTCGCTTACCTTTTGATAGTGGATACGCCATTAAAACCACTAATATTAAATTTAATGCTGTTCCTAGAATAACTCTTGATACTGAAATTCCAAAAGAACGCCAAAATTGACCTTCTTGCAATAATGTTTTATAGGATGATAAAGTAAAATCTACTGGAAGTAATCCCACTAAATTTCCCGCTGCTGCTGACTTATTACTGAAAGAAATAGCTACCATATTTATAAGTGGAAACAGGCATGCAGTTGTAAGTATTATTACAACACTCCATATAATTGCATCAGCTAGCCTGCTTCCAAACTTTTTTGACTTTAACATAATACTCCTCCTTTAAAATATTTGCATATTAGCAACTCTTTGAGATAATTTGTTAGCAGACAATAATAATATACATCCAACTACTGATTTTAATAGTCCTACTGCTGTTGCAAAACTATACTGCATTCCTACTAACCCTACACGATAAACATATGTATCAATGATATCTGCTGTTTGATAAACAATCGGATTATATAAATTAAATACTTGATCAAAGCCAGCATTTAAAATATTTCCTAAATTCATTGCTGTCATAAGCATAATTATAGGCATTATACCTGGCAGAGTCACATGTATTAGCTGCTTGAATCTATTTGCTCCATCTATAGCCGCTGCTTCATATAATCCAGAATCAATTCCGGTTAATGCCGCTAAATATACAATTGATCCATAACCGAATTCTTTCCATACATCTGTTCCTATTAATATAGGCCTAAACCAGGTATTGCTTGCAAGAAATAATGTTGGTTCATATCCAAACAATTTCAAAAATGCATTAACCGGGCCATCAAAGGAGAAAATATTGGCTACTACTACAGCTAAGACTGCCCATGATAGAAAATGTGGTAAATATACAATAGTTTGAATGGTTTTCTTAGCCCATTTTTTTCTTATTTCATTTAAAAGTAATGCAAATATAATTGGTATTATTGTGCTTAAGATAATTTTTCCTATAGCAATAACTAGTGTATTTCTTAAAATATTCATGCTATCTGGTATTTGAAGCATATATCTAAAATTATCAAGTCCAACCCACTTAGAACCTAGTATTCCTTTTGCCGGTAAATACTCTTGAAAAGCCATTATTATACCAAACATAGGAATAAAACTAAATATGAATAAAAATATCATACCAGGTGCCATCATAAGATGATAACTTAATTGTTTTTTCCCTTTTTTCATGAATCTCCCTGCCTTCCTTATTTGTAATGTAGAATATTAATTCTTCGATTGTAAGTTGGATGCAAATACTACTTGCATCCAAACTGTCAAATTAGTATTTATTTTTTTATAGCATCTTCAACCTCTTTTGTAATTTCATCTCCACCTGTACTCTTCCAAGTTGAAACAAAGACATCAAAAGAATCTATTGGTGCTTCACCTGTTACAATTTTTAAGAAGGTTTCATCTTGTAATTTTTGTAAATTGGCCCATTTTAATTTCATACTCTTTGTTTGTCCAAAAAATACTGGATTAACTTCATTTATCTTGGTCTCACTCATTAGTTTTGGGGCAACCATTCTTGACGTATAGCCACTCCATGCATCAGCACTTGGAGAATTTGAATTAGCTAAATAATCCTTACACTTTTCATAGTTTCCCTTATCAGCTCCTAAAGATTCCGGATCTTTTTCTCCTTTAAGTGCTAAATCAATATTTTTATACATATCAATTGTTGCATTATAATCATTAATAAGAATACCTACCGGTCTTACACCTGAATCAACACCCTGCTTTATATAATCCATAAGTTCTTGTTTTCCATAGTCTTCATATACCATCTTGTCATTAATAACACTAGCTATCTTTACTAATAATTCTGGATGCTCAAATCCTTTTTTAACAACATAAAATTCGCTTGCCGGATTTTGTGTATAAGTTGTATAAGACCCATCTGAATTTGTTGGTATTATATAAGGAACCCATTGTGCATTTGGATTTAGCTTCTTAGCATCATTTAATGGATAATCAGGTGCCCACCATGGTCCAAAGAAAGCGCCAGCTTGACCATTAACAATAAGTGAAGTAACATCATCACCTTGTCTTACTGCCATTTGTGGATCAATTAAACCTTTTTTAAACATTTCAGCAACTCTTCCTAATCCCTTTTTCATATTATTAGTTGTAGATCCAAATACAACTTTTCCATCCTCTTCAATCCATTGTCCTGGAAAAGCATTATACATTCCTAGAACGTTATCCATTTGAAATAATCCCCCATAAACTCCTCCTATATTAGAAGAAGCCACAAGACCAATTGTTTTTCCAGCTCCATTATTTCCTGGATCTTTTGTTACAAACTGCTGTAAGATATTTTCCACATCATCCATTGATTTAGGTGCTTGCAATCCCAATTTATCCATCCAATCTTGTCTAACCCAAAGCATTGTTGGCGCATTAGCACATTGAGTAGATGGCAATGCCATAAGTTTTCCATCAAATGTAGCACTTTCTAATGCTCTTCCATTATACGAATCATACATTTGTTTAATTTTATCTGTGGCACAGTTTTTGTAAGCATCAGTTAAATCTGCTATCATATCGCTATCTACTAATTGCTTTAATGTTGTTGAATCAACTTTCATAATATCTGGTATATCACCTGTAGCGACTGCCATTGATACCTTTTGATCATATGGATCTCCATTAGCTGCTTCAAATTCATCTTTATTCTGAACATTTAATACATCTTTTAAATATCTTGTATATGCATTATTTTCATAGGTATCTCCTTCTGGAAGACGCGGACTTCCAGGTGTATTTTTACCTATAGTATAAGTTACCAATTCATCGTATTTTCCATAAGGTGTAGTTACTGCCCCTGACTTATCTTTCGTTTCAGTCGTAGTTGCACCATCTTTATTTCCGCACCCCGTAAAGAACATAGCAATTGTAATAACTGCCATTCCAAAAGTTGTTATCCTTTTCATTGTTTGCGTTAAATTTCTTTTTAGCATCCCCATAAGCCTCCTAATTCATTAAAAAAATAATACTTTAACTGTAACTAGCTTTGGTTAAGTAATTTATACTGAAATTATAGCATTCAAGTAATTATCCGAATATACTAAAGATTTTTGATTTATATCAATTTTTTATGAATATGTAAACAACTACAAAAAGCAAGCTGTTTCAAAATGAAATTCATACCTCCATTTTAAAACAGCTATTTATCTAGTTAATCATTAAATTTATTCTTGTCTATTTCTACCGGGATACTCATTATCGCAACAGTTTTTTCATTTGGTATACTTATAAATCTCAAATCACAATTTTCACCATAAGTAAGTTTAATTCTATCATAAACATTTTTTACTCCATAACCTTTTGTTCTAGTTGTTAAAATTCTTTCGCAAATTTCACTCTTCATCCCCACTCCATTATCTTCAATTTCAAACACAATATCTGTTCCTTTTTGCTGTGCAGATATTCTTAACTTGCCTCTATTATTTCTTTTTTGATCAATACCATGACATATTGCATTCTCAACTAATGGCTGTAGTAATAAATTAATCATATAGTATCCCTTAATTTTATTATCAATATCAAAATCCACATCAAAATTATAATTATGCATCATGGATTGAATCTTAACATATGCTTCTGTATTATTTAATTCATTTTCTACTGTTATGATACTACTTCCTTTATTTAAAGATGTACGATAAAATGTTGATAATAGCTGAGCCATTTCACTAATTTCATCTTCTCCTGACCTAATTGCCTTCCAATTGATCAAAGACAAGCTATTGTAGAGAAAATGTGGGTTTATTTGAGCTTGTAATGCTTTCATTTCATATTTTCTTTTGGATATTTCGCTCTTATATACTTCTTGTATTAAAGTTTTTATTCTTACTATAAGCTTATCAAAACTATTAATTAAAACACCAATTTCATCTTCCGAATTGCTTTCTATTGTAACTTCCAAATGATCCATATTCATTTCCTTCATATTTTTAGTTAATTTTTCAATACGGTTCACTATTATATACGAAAGCCAATACCCTACAACTAAAATTATTAGAACACAAATCCCCATGATAAAGAATACAGTATAAATAATATTTTTAGATGATTCCACAATTAAATGCACGGGTTTGTAAAGATATGCAGTCCATCCAAGATCCTTCATATCAATTTTTATTAAAATATAATTTATATTATCATAAGTTATAGTATCTCCATCTATTTTCTTTAATTCAGTACTCGGCAATAAATAATCTTTACCATCATCATAGCTTCTATTCTCAAATACAACTTCATCATTTTTATCTACAACATAAATTCCACAATTAGTGCTTGATATATTATACAACGGCTGAAAAAAATTCTTAGAGTTTATTTTTACATATAGAATATTCTGTATATCATTATATCCTTTATTAATAAACTGAACCGCTAAAAAAACATTTTTTTCACTATCAATGAACCACTGAGGTTTATATTTTCCTAATACTTCTTTATACCAAATATTATTTTCAATAACCTCCATGGGCATTATATAATCGGAATGCTTTACTATATTATTACTAGTATATACAGTTATTTGTTGTATATCATTATGTAACGCTCTTAACATATCAATATATGGATCCAGCATATTATGAAACTTATAATACATTTCATAATAACTTTTATATTCATGATTAATTACCTCTAAAATCATTGGGTTAAATGTAGTATAATCCAGTATATTGCTATACACATTCGCTGAGTTTTCGATTCCTATAACTGCTTCTGAAAAAGACTTTCTTAAATTCTCTCTTTCTTGATCTAAAAGTAAATTTTTCGTTTGCTGATAACAAAATAAACCTAGAATTATAATTGGAATAATACTAACTAAGAAGTAAGTCAAAATTATTTTATATCGAAATTTTAAATTTAGAAAAAATCTTTTTAACCTATTCATTATTTTCATCCTTTTGTCTATATTTTTCAGGTGTTAATCCATAGAATTCTTTAAAACTTTGGCAAAAATATGATGTATTACTATATCCCACGATATTACCAATATCTTTAATTCTTATATTTGTATTTTCTAACATATCTTTTGCTTTTTCCATACGATAATTTTTTATAAATACATTAATACCCACGCTTGTCTCTTTCTTAAACATACTGCTTAAATAGCTTGGTGCCATATACACATATTCCGCTAATATATCAAGAGATAAATCTTTTCCATAATTTTCATAAATATATGACTTAACTAGCTCTATCTCATGCCTATGATTAAAAGATTCCTTGGAAAATTGTTTTTCCATATTATCTATAACATTATTTAATATATCTCTTATTTCTTGAATTGTCCTGCTAGAATAAATCTTATCTATTTCTCCATCTAAATCTATTTCATTTGCTTCTTTCATTTCATTACAAATATTTCTATAAATATTTGTAAGAATAAACTTTACATATATTTGGGAAAAATCACTTTGCGCTGAAAATTTTTTTATTAAAAGATCAACACTAGATTTCAAACTACAAAAATCTCTAACTTTTATATGATGTTCTATATTTTTAAGTATAGTACTATCGAACTTTTCATCTGTTGATTCCAATGTCATCTCTACTTTTTTAGAAAAAATATACTTATCTGGTACAAAAAAACGTTGTTCCATAATATGTTCCATATTAGAATATTCTTCTGATATTATAGAAGGTGATGTAATTAAATTACTAATAGAAAAATAACAATCGACTCCATATTTTTCTGATATCACATTATGTATTTTCGTACAAGTATTTTCTAATACAGTTTCATCTATAAACTCATAGAAAAAAAATATTCCTTGATAGGGATTTAAATTCAAATAATCTGCTTTATCTTGGAAATCATCAAGAATTTCTTTTATAAATTCTTGATGATTATTAAAGAAATCCTTATCGAATTCCATCAAAATCATTCTCTTATACTTATTTACAAAATCCGTATAATTATCTAAAGAAAATCTCTCTCTAATGCTTTCTATAGGAATTCCGCTTATTACTTTTAATAAAACATGTTCTTTTTCGGTGAAATTTCTCCATTCTTTAGCTTGCTTTTCTTTATTTTCCTGTCCTATTTTTTCAATAACACTTTCGATTGTCTTTTTAAATTCTGCCTGGCTTATTGGTTTTAATATATAATCATTTACACCAAGGCTTATTGCTCTTTTTGCATACTCGAATTCACCAAAGCCACTAAAAATTATTATTTTTAGATCTGGATATATTAATTTAGCGTTTTGTGATAATTCAATTCCATCCATAAATGGCATCCTTACATCAGTTAATAAAACATCAACTGAATTTTTTTTCAAATATTCTAATGCTTCTTCGCCATCACTACATTCTTTTATATCAAAGTCAAAAGAAAATTTCTTGATTAAAAATATAATGCCCTCTCTCTCAATAAATTCATCATCAACAATTAAGATTTTAAACATAAACTTTCTCCCACATCTCCTTTTAAATTTTAATAAACGATTATTTCTATACATACTAAATAGATCCGAAATAATAATTAGCATTGCATTAATATAATATAACAAAATCCTACGTAATCGTTTAACCACATTGTTAATGTAACATATATACATTTTTTTGTCCATATCACTATTCAAAGTACGACATTTTAAATAGGATTCTTCTCCACTATATTCTTAAGCTATTTGTGTAGTTATGATTTCAAATCCTGATTACTTTGGCTTAGTTTTAAAAAACGAAAATATTGATTTCTTTATCTTAACTTTTTTTCCAACGAAATTTATAATCTCATCATTAATCAGCTTTTTAGAGCTCTCTTTGAATATGTTTTCATTTATTATTTCATTATTATTATCATTTAATATATTTATAGCTTTTCTAAGTCCAGTAGTTCTGTTATCTATGTCATGAGCATCAGAACCAATAAAATTATATATATTATTCTCTAAAAATATATGCGTAGTTTTTCTATAAACTAACATTTGTTCACTATAAATTATCATTGTCTTCATCATTTCCATAATAATAAGAATATTTTCCTCTTGTATTCTCCACCGCATGTAATACTGTTCCTATAATATTAGCTCCCACTTTATCCAAAAGATTTTTTGCATCCATTACTATATCTCTTTTCGTTTCTCCCGCCCTTATAACTAAAATAGTCCCATCTACCTTTGTTGATAGTATTTGTGCATCTGTAACTGCTTTAAGCGGTGCTGTATCTAAAACCACTATATTGAATTCTACTTTTAATCTTTCTATTAAATTGCTCATAGCAGAAGATGATAACATTTCTGATGGATTTGGTGGAATCTTCCCTGATGTTAAAAAATAAAAATTATCATTCCTTTTTTGTACTGCTTCTTCAATGGCGGCCTTTCCAAGAAGAACTTCAGAAAGTCCAATCAAATTTGAGACTTTAAAATTTTTATGAACTGAGGGTTTTCGTAAATCGCAATCCACTAGTATCACTTTCTTTTCATTTTGAGCAAAAGATGCAGCAATATTTCCTGCAACTGTTGATTTTCCCTCTGCCATTTCTGCACTAGTAACAGCTATTGTTCTTATTTCCTTATCAAAGGAAGAATATTGTATATTAGTTCTCAATGTTCTATAAGCTTCTGCAACTATAGATTTAGGTTTATCTTCTACTATGAAGCCGGCATGAATTCTATTATCAACTACTGTTTTCTCTAATTTATA